>Ga0164242_10002092_pt1 | contig 23244 bp, 24 predicted proteins | sample OricomgcompostMG_FD_108783 | JGI IMG/M metagenome (GOLD analysis project Ga0164242, IMG submission 108783) | Miracle-Growth compost microbial communities from Emeryville, California, USA - Original compost - Miracle growth compost (MG) ... | reverse complement strand
CGGACGGAACGGTACGCGCCCTGATGCCCCTGATGGGACAGCACGACCTGGTACAGCTGCGTCGCGCGGGCGCGGAACGCGCCCGCGCAACTGAGCAGATAGTACCGCCACATGCGGTAGAAGCGCTCGTCGTACCGTCCGGTCGCGCGGAGACGCGGCCAGGCGGTCTCGAAGTTCTTCCACCACGCGCAGAGCGTGCGGTCGTAGTCAGGGCCGAAGTTGTGCACGTCCTCGATATGGAACGTGCCGCGGACGGTGCCGGCGATCTGCTCGAGCGACGGAAGCCTGCCCCCGGGGAAGATGTACTTCTCCATCCAGGGATCGAACGCGCCGCCCACGCCGCCGATGGTGTGCAGGAGGAAGTATCCGTCCTTGCTCAGCATCCGCGACGCGACCTGCATGTACGTGCCGTAATTCTGCGGCCCCACATGCTCGAACATGCCGAGCGAGACCACGTGGTCGAAGAACCCGTTCGAGGATACGTACGTGCGCGGGAGCTCCCGATAGTCGAGAAGGCGTATCTCGACCGGCAGCTCGCGGCAGCGCTCGCGCGCCAGCTTCGCCTGCTCTTCCGAGATGGTGACGCCGACGACTCTGACGCCGTAGCGCTCGGCCGCGAACGCCGCGAACGAGCCCCAGCCGCAGCCGATGTCGAGGACGAGCTGCCCGCGCTGCAGGTTCAGCTTGCGGCAGACGAGGTCGAGCTTATGCTCTTGCGCCTCGTTCAGGCTCGCCGCCTTCGGCCAGTAGCCGCAGGTGTACGTCATCCGCGTATCGAGCATCGCCTCGTAGAGGCTGTTGCCCAGGTCGTAGTGACGCTTCGCGACGCGCTTCGATCTCATGACCGATTGCGCGTTCTGGAAGAGCTGCGCGACCGCCATGAGCGAGCCGTGGAAGCCGCGGCGCTTGCCCGCGCCGACGGCGACGAGACGGGCTGCGAGTTCCGCGAGGTCGTCGCAGTCCCATTGCCCGTCCATGTACGCCTCGCCGAAGCCGAGCGTCCCTTCCAGGAAGACCCGTCGATATACGGCCGGATCGCGCACCTGGATGTCGAACAGGCGGAATCCGTTCACGATGACGCCGGCATCCCGAAGGATGCCGGCAGCCGCATGCTGTAGAAGGCCCATTGCACTATCCTTTCATTCCGATTTCAAGGGTATCTGTATGCATTAAACCATATTATGAAGCATATAGCAAATATCGCCGGTATCTCTATAAAAAAGGGCGCTGGATTCGCTTCGCGAATCCAGCGCCCGTATTTTCAGTTCTCCGAGCTATGTTCCTTCACCGCTGCGTGAGGACCGCCAGCCCGCGCACGGCATTCGTGCCGTAGAGCGAGGAGAGCGTGCCTACCTTGCCGCCGTCGGGGTCGGAGACGATGAACGTGTCCCCGACGATCTTCATGACCGCGATCCAATGCCGCGTGCCGCGGCTGGTCACGACCTGGAGGACGATGCGGCTGCCGTCGGCGATCCGTTCCTTCGCCGCGGCCAGGGCCGCGGCGCCGGAAAGCACGAGCCGCTCCGCCGAAAGGCCGGGGATGGCCCGCTGGATGTCCCAGCGCAGCCGTCCGAAGCGATCGAAAAGATCGCTGTCGGTCAGCGTCCGCAGGAACGAGAACACGTCGAAGTTATAGCCCATCTCGATGACGCTCGTGAAGAGCGACACGAACAGGCACCCGGCCTTCCCGACCGTGACGCCCCGCGCGAGCTGGAGATTCTTCCAGCGCGGGTCGCCTTGGGAGACGGCAGGGGGAGACGGGCTCGCCGCTGCACTCGCCCCCGTCGCAGGCGCCGCCTTTGCAGGCGTCGTTGCATGCGCCGGCGCCGCGTTCGCGGGCACCGTCGGTTGCGCTGGAGCCGCGGTCGCGGCAGCCGGCGCGGCAACGGCCGTGCTCGCAGGGACTGCGGGCGCGGGCGTCGCATGGACGGGAGTGACGGCCGGACTGGCCGCAGGCGGTGCCGGCGGCGCAGGCACGGCCTGCGCAAGCGCCGTCCCGCTCATGAAAAGCGCGAGAACCAGCGCTAAAGCGCGAAGTAGCATCGTAACCTCCTATGTGGAATCAAGAGAAAAGCCCCATACCTATATACAATATAAAAATATATATGTCAAGTATTCCGGAGCAGGCGAACGAAAGGTGCATTACCCGTCTCTGTAGACGTACGAGAAGGGTATACTTTTCATGTATCCGTCATTAACCCTTTCCTGTACTTTCATGAAGAATCGAACCCTATTGCGTGAGATCGCGAAGGTCGGCGTCGGCCTCTTCCTCGCGGATTTCCTGAGCGTCCTCTGGCTCGGCGGCAGCGGCTTCTTCCCGCTGACCATCCTGGGCGTCACCTGGACGTCCGCCTCGATCCTGCCGATCGCGGCGCTCGATATCGGCCTTGTCATCATCCTGGCGCACCTCGCGTGGCGTACGCACCTGCCGGCGACGCCGAGCGAGAAGTCGCTCCTCACCATCGCCAGCTTCATTTTCCTGGTCGTCTGCCTCGTGCACCTGGCGCGCATCGCGTTCCGCTGGGACGTCCTGCTCGGCGACTTCGACGTGCCGATGTGGCTTTCCTGGGTCGGCGTAGTCATCACGGCGTACCTCTCGTACTCCTGCTACCATTTCGCGCGCCGGATGAAGCGCTAAGCTTCCGTTCCGCACCTACGGAAGGGCCGGCGAAGCCGGCCCTTTTGCGGTAGAATAGGGGAATGATGCACGCGATGCGACGAATGGCCCGAGCCGGCGCCGTCCTGCTTGCCGCCCTCTGCTTCCTCGGCGTGGGGACGCAGGCGCATGCCGCGCCTGCCCAGGGCGCCGTCTCGCTCGACCTCATACGCGCCGTGCGCGTCTCGGATACCAGCATCACGCTCTCCTTCAGGACCGATGAGGAGTCCATCGGCAGCGTCGAGTACGCGTCGGTGCTCGGCGAGGACCGCACCCTCACGGATTCCGTCCAGCAGGTCGACCACGTCTTCACGCTCGACGGGCTCGACCCCTCGCATGCGTACACGTTCACGCTCCGCGCCGAGCGCGGCTCGGACGCTTCCTATATATATACGGTACTGCTCTCGCCGGAGAGCATCGGCGGCGCGGGCCAGAGCCTCATGCCGCAGGCGCAGGTGACGTCGGACGACGGCACCATCATCGCGACCATAGCGGCCGCGTCCTCGACGCCGGCCGCGCCGTCGCATGCGGACGGCGCGCTCATCCTGGTGCTCCTCGCCGCCGTGGCTGGCGTCTGCTGGTACGTCGCCTCGCGCCGGAAGCCGCGCGCGAAGTCAGGGGAAGCTACTCAAAGCGAAGCGCATCTATAGGGTTCATGCGCGCGGCGCGGCGCGCCGGATACCAGCCGAAGGCGATGCCGATCGCGGCCGAGACGCCGAAGGCGAGCGCGATGGAGGAAAGGGAGACCGATGCCGTGAGCAGGCCGCTCGCGGTCGCTATCGTCGCGATGCCCCAGCCTAAGAGGACGCCTACGCCGCCGCCGATGACGGTCAGCATGACCGCCTCGAGCAGGAACTGGCTGCTGATGTCCTGCTCGCGCGCGCCGATGGCCTTTCGCAGGCCGATCTCCCGCGTGCGTTCCGTGACGCTCGTGAGCATCATGTTCATGATGCCGATGCCGCCCACGATGAGCGAGATGCCGGCGACCGCAGCCAGGAGTGCCGTGAACGTTCCGGTGACGGACGATGCTGTCGAGAGGATATCCGCTTGGTTCAAAATACTAAAATCAGCCTTTGTCGGGTCGCTTATCTTATGCCGCTCGAGCAGGAGCGTCGTGATGTCGGCTTCCACCTGGTCGGTCGTGTCCGCGCTCGCGGCCTGCACGCCGATGCTCGAGACGTGCTTCCCGCCGGAAAGGTACTGCTGCGCCGTCGAGAGGGGAACGAACACTTCTTCGTCCGTCGAGCCAAAGCCGCTGCCGCCTTTCGTCGCGGAGATGCCGATGACGGTGAACTCCGTCCCGTTGATGCGGACTTTCTGCCCGAGCGCGTCCGCGCCTTCGCCGAAGAGGTCGTCGCGCACGGTCGGGCCGAGCACGGCGACCTTCGCGCGCGCGGAGACCTGCGAATCCGAGAGGAACGTCCCCTCGGCGATGCTGAGGTTATGTATGGTCGCGTAATCGGCCGTCGTGCCGTCCACCTGCGCGTTCGAGTTCGTGCCCGGCGCCGCAAGCTGCTCGTTGACCGTGACTTCCGAGGCCACGCCGGTCACGTTCGGCACCTGCTGGCTGATCGCCGTCGCGTCGTCGTTCGTGAGCGTTTCCGCCCCGCCGCGCGCGCCGCGGACGCCGCCGCTCGAGACGGCGCCCGGCCGCACCGTGAGCAGGTTCGAGCCGAGCGACTCGATGTTCTCCTCGATGGACTTCTGCGCGCCGTTGCCGATGGCGACCATGGCGATGACGCTCGCGATGCCGATCACGATGCCGAGCATCGTGAGGCCGGAGCGCGCCTTGTTCGCGGTCAGCGCCGTCGTCGTCTCGGTGAGGAGGTCGTGCGTTTTCATACGTGAAGGGCGTTCGCCGGATGCCGCGATGTGCGTTCGTCGCTCAATATCTTTCCGTCGCGGATGCGGATGATGCGGTCGGCGTGCGCGGCGACCTCCTCCTCGTGGGTGATGAGGACGATGGTACGGCCGTGCTCGCGGTTCAGCTGCTCGAAGGTGGAAAGGACGATCTCCGTCGTATGGGAATCAAGGTTGCCGGTCGGCTCGTCGGCGAGGATGAGCGAAGGGTCGTTCACGAGCGCGCGGGCGATGGCGACGCGCTGTATCTGCCCGCCGGAGAGCTGGCTCGAGGTATGGTCGTACCGGTCCTCGTCGAGCCCTGCGGCGTGCAGCGCGCGCTTCGCGCGCGCTGCACGCTCGTCCGGCGCGACGTTGTTGTACACCAGCGGGAGCATGACGTTCGCGAGCACCGTCATGCGGGGAAGGAGGTTGAAGGCCTGGAACACGAAGCCGATCTTGCGCTTGCGCACGTCGGCGAGCCTGTCGGAGGAGAGCCGCGAGACGTCCTGGCCGTCCAGGCGATACATGCCCGACGTCGGCGTATCGAGGCAGCCGAGGATGTGCATGAGGGTGGACTTCCCGGAACCGGAGGGGCCCATGATGGCGACGAACTCGCCGTCCTCGATGGTGAAGGTGACGCCGGAAAGGGCGTGCGTCTCGGTCTCGCCGGTAAGGTACGTCTTCGTGAGGTCGAGGCCTTCTATCATATATATAGGTATGCCGGGGATGCGCGGTTAGCCGCCGAAGCCGCCCCCGCCGCCCGCGCGGAAGGTCGCGTCGCCTGCCGGCCGCGCGCCCCCGAACGACGCGTTCGTCGAGCGCACGGTAGCCCCGGCGCCTGCGGCGCCGGTCGTCGTCCGGCGCGATCCGCCGAAGAGCCCGAACAGGCCGCCGCCCGAGCTCGCCGTCGACGCGCCGCTCGCGTTCAGCGACTGCGAGACGACCTGCTCGCCGACGGTCACGCCGCTCGTGATCTCCGTCATCGTGTCGCTTACGATGCCGGTCGTCACCGGTACGCGGCGTATGGTGACGCTATCGGCCGGCACGGTCTCGCCGCGCGAGAACGCGCTGCTCGACCCGAAGCCCGAACCGGCTCCCGCGCGCGAGCTCGAGGCGAAACCGCCCCTCGCCGCGCTCGAAGAGTCCATGCCGCCGGTGCGGAAGGCGCGGGTCGAGCTTCCCATGCCTCCGCCGAAGGAGCCGTTCATGGCCGGCGTCTCCGGCGTCGAGGATGCCGAGCCGCGCACCGCCACCTCGACGTAGCTCTCGCCGTTCGCCGTCTTCACGGCGCTCGAGGGCACGACGAACGCATCCTGCTTCGATGCCGTCACGATGCTCGCGTTCACCGTCATTCCTGGCTTCACGCGCGCATCCTGCGTATCGAACCCTATCTTCACGGTATACGTGGTCACGCCCTGGCTCACGGTCCCCACCTGGTTCACCTGCGCGACGGTGCCCGGGATCGTCAGTCCCTCGATGGCGTCGAAGGTGAGCGTCACCGGCTCTCCGGCCTTCACGCTCGCGATATCCGCTTCGTTCAGCGTGATGGAGGCGTACGATTCGTTCGTGATGAGCGTCGCGACCTTGCTCCCCGACTGGTCGAACTTCTGCACGTCCACCTCCGCGACGGTGCCGTCGAACGGCGCGCGCACGGAATAGTCGGCGAGCGCGTCCTGCGCGTCGGCGAGCGACTGCTTCGCCTTCGCGAGCGAGAGCTCGGCGGACTGCACGTCGAGCGGCGTGCCGCCGTTGATGGACTGCGTGTTCGAGGAGTAGCTCTGGAGCGCGGAGGTGAGGGAGCTCTGCGCGCTCTGGAGCGACGAAGAGACGCTGTTGCTGCTCGAGACGTAGCCATTCAATGACGTGACCTGGCTCGCGAGCGACGGCGGGTTCGCGAGGAGGTCGTGCTCGCTCACCGTATTGCTGACGAGCTGGTAGTACGCTTGCGCGTCCTTCACCGCCTGGTTCACTTTCGATGCTGTATCCTGCACCTTCGCGATGAGCGCCGCGATGTCTTCCGGGGACGAGGAGCGGCTCGCGCTCTGGTATTCCGCGAAGGTCTCGTTATAGGAATCGAGCGCGGTCTCGTACGCGTCCATCGTCGCCTGGCGGGTCGCGTCGGCGGTCGGTTCCGTGTCCTGGATGAGGCGGTCGTACGCGATATTGTTCTCCATGCCGCCGTATCCCGAAAGGTCGGTCGAGCCGCGCAGGACGGTCGTGAGCCCGCTCGTGATCGTCGCGAGGCTCGTCTCGGCATTCGTCACCGCGTCGAAGCCGTTGTCGCGCGCCGTGGAGACGCTCGTCGCACTGTTCGAAAGGGTGTTCTTCGCCGAGGTGATGGATTGCGTATAGGAAATCTCGGCGCTCTCGAGGGAGAGCTCCGCATCGCGCACGGTCTTCTCTGCATCCGTGGAATCGATGCTGACGAGCAGCTGGCCCGCCTTCACCTGGTCGCCGGCCTTCACGTAGACGCCGGTGACCTCGCCGGACGCTTTCGGCGAGAGGTCGAGCTGATGGTCGGCCGCGACCTCGCCGCTCGCCGTGACCGTCGACTCGATCGGTTCCTGCGTCACGCTCGCGAGCACGTACTGCGTGGTCGTCGTCTTCGCCGAGTGGGCGGCATAGGCCCAGTAGCCGCCGCCGACGATGACGACCGCCGCGATCGCGGCGATGAGCTTGTGCGAGCGCGCGTACGACCATCCGCCCCTGAGGCCGCGGGAAAGCGCGGAGCGCACGGAATGGATGCTGAATTTCATATAAATCGGTTACTTACGCACGGTATTGATGTACATCGCGTCGCCGGGGCGGGCCGGAGGCGCCGGCATGATGCGGATGAGCGACGCGTCGATGACTCCCTGGTCGTCGGGCGAGCCGAGCACGACGACGTAGGCTCCTTTCGTGAGCGATGCGCCGTCGACTGTCTTGGTCCCGTCGCGGATGACGGTGCTCGAGGCGACGCGGATGCGCTCCTCAGGATGCGCAGGGTCGGTGATGATGAATGTGGGGAGGGAGACGTTCGAGATCTGGCCGAAGGCGCCATGGCCGTTCGGCATGCCGCCCGGCGCGGGTACGGCGCCGATGAAGCCGCCGCGCGGCCCGCCGAAGTTCTGCGCGTAGTTCTCGCCCCAGCGATATGAGTGGCGGGCCTGATGCAGGCCGAAGAGCACGCCGGCCTCGAATATCGCGACGATGACGCAGAGCGCGATCACGCAGATGATGATGGAGGCGACGGGGCGGGAGTCGATGAACCGGCGGGTGCGGTCGACGAAGGCGGGGAAGGACGTGCGGAACGAAGCAGGGAAGTTCATGGGCTATGCGGCGATATGGTTGGTAATCACGCCGCTCTCCGGCGCGAAGAGCGAGGCGAGCGCATGCACGAGGCCGCGCGTCGCGACGAGGAATACGGAAAGCGCGAACAGCGTCAGCGCGACATCGGCGCTCGGCAGCGTCTCGATGAGCGAGAGGCCGAAAGAATGCGCGTGCGCGACGATGATGCCCGTGTCCGTGCGGGCGAGCTGCGCCAGCGTGAAGAAACCGGATGCCTGCGCCGCGGAAAGGGTCGCGCGGGCCATGGCGTACGAGCCGCCGGCCGAAAGGACGAAGAACGACGCGTTGACCGCCAGGCGCAGGCGGTAGGCGCGGGTACGCGCGCGGCGGATGCCCTCGAGCACGCGGGCTTCGAGTTCCGGCGGGACGCGCAGCGTAGAAAAGCGCGGCAGAGAGGTGGTCATACTGGGTATACGAGCCCAGCGGGGATTTCGTTGCGGCGCTAGGGCGCGAGCATTCGGCGGAGCCGAGCGAGCGCCCGGTGGTGGATGCTGCGCACGGTGCCGGCCGGCCTCTCGAGCGTCTCCGCTATCTCCTCGAAGCTGAAGCCTTCGTCGTACCGGAGGGAAAGGATGCTCTGCTCGCTCGGCGCGAGCTCCGAAAGCGCGGCCTGCACCTGCGCGCGGGATTCTTCCGAGGCGAACAGCTCGTCCGGAAGCGGGGCGGGGTCGGAGAATCCGCTCATCGCGTCCGAAGCGTCATCGCCCGGGAACTCGCGCGCAAGGTCGCTCGCCGGAATGGCGCGCCTGCGGCGCGCCATATCCCGATACGCATTCTTCGCGATCTGATACAGCCACGGCTTGAACGGCCGCGCCGCGTCGAACCGTTTCAGCGACTTCCACGCGCGCACGAACGCTTCCTGCGCAGCGTCCTCCGCATCCTCCTGCGATGCGCCGAGCCCGCGCAGGAATCGGTACGTCCCGGGCAACGTGGAAACGACGAGCGCGTCGAATGCCGCGTCGTCCCCTTCCTGCGCCCGCCGCACCAGTGCCTCTTCAGACATGCACGAAGCATAGCACCATGCGTGCTTCGCCCGTATCTCCGCCCGATTCGGCCATATCCATACACGCTTCACGTATATTTGGTATGCTAGTCGCATGAATCGCACCCGCCGCGCTTCGCTCCGCATCGGTCTCGCCGTGCTCGTCCTGGGCATCGGCTTCTGCATCGCGCCGCATGCTTTCGCCGCCGACCGCCTCCATGTTTCCAATAACTGGTCCGGCTACGAGATGGCGAACGGCACGTACACCGCCATCAGCGGCACCTGGACGGTGCCGTCGTCTGAAGCGAATAGCCGCCATCTCTCCGCAGACGCGGCCTGGGTCGGCATCGGCGGGGCCGAGAGCAAGGACCTCATCCAGGCCGGCACGCAGGCCGTCATCCATGATGGCGACGTCAGCTATCACGCCTGGTACGAGACGCTGCCGGATGCCGAGCGCGAGCTGCCCGTCGCCGTCAGCGCGGGCGACACCGTGAGCGTCTATCTCCAGGAGACCTCGCCGAATATCTGGCATCTCACGTTCATGAACCGCACGACGGGCATCACGTATAACACCGACATCTCGTACGTCTCGAGCAATTCGTCCGCGGAGTGGATCGTCGAGCGCCCCATGGCCGTGACGAACGACGGTACCGGCTACTTGCAGCTCAGCGATTTCGGAACAGTATCCTTCACGGGAGCGGCGGCCGTCGAAGACGGCCGCCTTACGGCGCTTTCCGATGATATCGGCGAGCAGATACTCATGAACGGCTCGGGCGACTCCATCGCCGTCGCGCCCACGACGGCCGAGAACGGCGCGTTCCAGGTCTCCACGCTCACGCCTTCGCAGAGCCGCTCCATCCTCCGCACGCTCGAGCGCCGCTATAAGCCCGCGCCCGTGACGACGCAGAAGACCGCCATCCCGACCCAGACCATCGAGCCGGTGGATGGGACAGTCATCATCCATATCGTCTTCTAGAACGCAGGGACGATTCCATACGGCGCAAAGGAGGAAAGGGGCGCAAAATGCTAAACGCGACTCAGTCGCGTTTAGCATTTTGCGCCCCTTTCCTCGCTTTTCTCCTCCTATCGCGCTTCAGCGGCGCGATGCCGCTTCACGATGCGCCACTCGCGCCAGATGAAATAGATGACGAACAGGTCGAAGAGCGTGATGCCGATGACGAAGACCGAACCAGCCTTCGCGATCTCATAGAACTGGTACAGCACCAAGAGTCCGAGCACGATGAGTGAGGCGGGATACGCCCAGAGGATGTTGCGCAGGAGCGCCCAGATGAGGCCGCACTTGATGATGCCGCGCGTTAAAAGGTAGAAGGCGACGAAGAGCACCGCGCCTTTCTTGAACTGCGCGAGCTCGCCAAGCGCGTGCGCTGCGACCGGATTGTTCGCGTGGCCCGTCAGCGCCGCCGCACCCTGATGCACGAGTGCGATGATGCGCTCGGCGGGGAAGAGCAGCAGCGCCAGGCCCACGATCACCTCGCCGAGTGAAATGACGCCCTTGAGGATGATGCTCCATTTGAAGAGCTCATAGACCGTTTGCTCCGCCTGCGGGGATTCCGGTTCGAGTCCGGTAAGCTCTTCGATGTCCATGCGACCAGTGTAGCAGAGCGCGCGATGCGGCGCCGGAACGGTGCCGCATGCTACCATGAAGTTCCATGGCAGACCCTGCAAAAGCAAGGAAAACGAAGCCCGGCGCCGTCCTCCGCTACTACCTCGCGGCGGCCTCGAAGTATCCCGTCACGCTGGCCCTCGTCATCGTCGGCAACCTGCTCATCCAGGGGTCCGGCATCGTCGCGCCGCTCTACCTGCAGCGGTTCATCGACCTCATCTCCGGCATCGTCCCCGGCCAGACGCCGGTGAACGCGCTCATCGGCCTCCTCGCGCTCTTCGCGCTCGTGAACCTCATCGGCTGGATCGGCCAGCGCGTGCAGATGCTCTCCATCATGCGCATGGAGGCGCGCGTCATGGCCGACCTCTCGAACCGCGCCTTCGCGAACCTGCTCGGGCATAGCTACGACTTCTTCGTCTCCAATTTCGCCGGCACGCTCACGCGCCGCGTGAACCGCTACGCCCGCTCCTTCGAGCAGATATTCGACACCTTCGTGTTCAGCTTCTTCTCGACGGCCGTCTTCGGGATCGGCGTCATCTTCGTGCTCATGCAGCGCAGCGTTTTCCTCGGCATCGCGCTCCTCGTGTGGACGGCCGTCTTCGTGAGCATCCAGGTCGTCATGGCGCGCATCCGCCAGCCGCTGCGCCGCAAGCGCACGGAAGAGGACAGCAAGGTCACCGGCATACTTTCTGATGCCGTCTCGAACCAGTCGACCATCAGCGTCTTCGCGTCGGCGCCGTACGAGCGCTCGCTCTTCGCGCAGGCTATCGAGCGCTGGAAGAAGGCGACGCTCACGTCCTGGTACGCCGACGCCCTCATCTTCGCCATCCAGGGCATCTTCGCGATCATCGTCGAGGCCGGCCTCCTCATCGGCGGCGTCTTCCTCTGGGAGCGCGGCCTCATGACCGTCGGCGATTTCGTGCTCATCCAGGTATACATCATCGGCCTCATGGACCGCATCTGGAACCTCGGCAACAGCCTGCGCCGCCTCTACGACGCCTTCGCCGACGCGTACGAGATGGTCGTCATCTTCGAGACGCCCTTCGGCGTGAAGGACGCGCCGAACGCGCCGGAGCTCGTCGTCTCGGACGCCAGGATCGAGATGAAGGACGTCGGCTTCACGTTCTCGGAGGAGAGTCCTGTGCTCAAGCATTTCACGCTCGCCATCGGCGCGAAGGAGAAGCTCGCGCTCGTCGGGCCTTCAGGCGCCGGCAAGTCGACTATCACCAAGCTCCTGCTCCGCTTCTATGATGTCTCGTCCGGCAGCATCCGCATAGACGGGCAGGATATCGCGGAGGTCCCGCAGGAGAGCCTGCGCCGCAGCATCGCCTTCGTCCCGCAGGAGCCGGTGCTCTTCCACCGCTCCCTCATGGACAACATCCGCTACGGCAACCAGGGCGCGACGGACGAGGAGGTGATGGAAGCGGCCAAGAAAGCGCGCTGCCACGAATTCATCTCGCGGCTCCCCGAAGGGTATGGCACGCACGTAGGCGAGCGCGGCATCAAGCTCTCCGGCGGCGAGCGCCAGCGCGTCGCCATCGCCCGCGCCATCCTGAAGGATGCGCCCATCCTCATCCTCGACGAGGCGACCTCGAGCCTCGATTCAGAATCCGAAGCGCTCATCCAGGAAGCGCTCAAGGTGCTTATGGAAGGCAAGACCGTCATCGTCATCGCGCACCGCCTCTCCACCATCATGACTATGGACCGCATCGTCGTCATCGAGCACGGCGCCATCGCCGCCGAAGGCACGCACGCCGAGCTCCTCGACCAGCAGGGCGGCCTCTATCACAAGCTCTGGAGCATCCAGGCGGGTGGGTTCGTGGCGGATACGGAGTAGGGCAGTATAGAATGGAGTGATGCCAGAAGAAGCTGAAGAGAAGAAAGCGCCCATAAGGGAAGGAGTCCAGGGCGTGTGGCGGCACGTGCTGCCGTATAAGGCACCCATGGCGTGGCTGGTGTTCCTCGGTCTCGTCTCGGCCGTGGCGAACGGTCTCGTTCCCTACGTAACGGGCCGCTTCTTCGATGCGCTCATCGGCATATCTTCAGGAGCGACCATCCATGCCACAGGACTGCCCGTCTGGGGAACCTTCCTCATCGCCTGGGCGCTCATCCAGATCGTGGCGAACGGTACGGACTGGATAAAGGACCGCATGCGCCGGACGCTCGACACGAAGATACAGTTCAGCGTCGAGACCACCGGCTTCAATCATTTTCTCCGGCTGCCGCTCTCGTACCACACGGATGCGCACGTGAACGGCGAGCTCACGAAGGTGAGCAACGCGTCATGGCAGATATCCATGATCGTGCAGAACGTCATCAACCTTACGCCGCAGTTCCTCTCGGTCATCATCGGCATCGTACTCGCGCTCAGCATCAATACGCTCCTCGCCGGCGTGCTCGCCCTGGGCGTCCTGATATATGTCGCGACGCTCATACCGCTCCTCATTCCCGTCGCGAAGAAAGACAACGAGGCGCGCAAGCTCTGGAACGATAGCTGGGGCGACGCCGCGGAAGCGGTGCATCAGGTCGCATCCGTGAAGCAGGCTGCCGCGGAGGAATACGAACGGGAGAAGAACACTGCCGTTTTCATGGGGAAGGTGTTCGAGCTCTGGATGAAGCTCGAGCGCACGTGGAGCGACGTCAGCTTCTACCAGCGCATCATCGTCTTCCTCACGCAGTTCGCGATATTTTTTATCTCGGTGCAGTACGTGGCGAGCGGCATCCTCACCGTCGGCGAGCTCGTCGCGCTCAACGGGTACGCGCTCATGTTCTTCGGTCCGTTCGTCGCGCTCGGCTTCAGCTGGCAGACCATACAGAACGGGCTCACGTCGGCAGCGCATCTCGAGGAGATATTCCGGATACCTGAAGAGAACTATCGCCCAGAGCATTCCCAGACGCCGGAGCGTTCGGACGGAACCGTTACGTTCTCCGGTGTCTCGTTCGCGTATCGGGACCATGCTGCTGACGTCCTTCATGGCGTCGATTTCACGACGCGTCCGGGCGAAGTCGTCGCGCTGGTCGGGGAATCAGGCGCCGGGAAGTCGACCATGATCTCGCTCCTGTCCGGCTACTATTTCCCCTCGGAAGGCTCGGTCGCCATCGACGGCGTAGACACGCGCGCATGGGATCTCCATGACCTGCGTTCCCGCATCTCGGTCGTTCCGCAGGAGGTCGCGCTCTTCAACAACACCATCCGCGCAAATATCGCATACGGCTCCTTCGAGGCGACACACGAAGCCATAGAGGGAGCCGCGCGGAAGGCGCATATCCATGAATACGTGATGGGGCTCGAGAAAGGGTACGACACGTTGGTCGGCGAGCGCGGCGTGAAGCTTTCCGTCGGCCAGAAGCAGCGCGTCGCTATCGCGCGGGCGATACTTCGCGACCCGGAAATACTCATCCTCGACGAGCCGACCAGCGCGCTTGATTCCCATACCGAGAAGCTCCTCACGGAATCGCTCAACAGGCTGATGAAAGGACGCACGACGTTCATCATCGCGCACCGCCTCTCGACCGTGCGCGAAGCCGATACCATCCTCTTCCTGAAGGACGGGAAGATAGCAGAACGTGGTAGTCACGATGAGCTCATGGCCATTCCGGACGGCGAGTACCGGAAGCTCTATAACCTGCACATCGGGCTGCGCGAATAAGACTCAGTTTTCTCTTATCTTTTCTTCAACGAAACTGTATCGCCCAATTGCTACCGTCAATGATACGCCGGTGGCATGGACGCGATACCAAGAATCGTCATCCTGATATCAAGGGTTCGATTCCCTTCGCCGGCTAAGTATGTGTTCACAATTCATTGACACTCGGTTCAACTGAATATAATATGTTTAGGACGATTCACAGTATTGCAATCTAAGCGATATCGGGAAGCAAAGACCGCCGTAAGGCGGTTTTCGCTTTATTTTCCATATGTAATAGTGCATAACCCATCTCGTTCCGTGCACGGTTGGTATAGTGAAAACATTGCCAATTAGCGCATATGGCCATGCATTTCGGAGAGCACATAACGATCGACGGATACGAGGGTGATTTTGATGCGCTCAACAGCGAGGAAAACGTGCGTTCGTGCCTCACCGACCTCGTCTCGACCCTCGGCATGCACGCGCTCCTGGGGCCGGAGGTGGTCTCCGCGGCGGATAACCAGATAAAGGACCCGGGCGGCTGGAGCGGCTTCGTCATCATCGCCGAGAGCCATATCGCCATCCACACGTTCCCGCGCCGCCGCTTCGTGAGCGCCGATGTGTATACCTGCCAGAACGGCCTCGAGACGGAGCTCATCATCGATTTCTTCAAGGACCGTTTCAAGCTCGCTGAAGTGGAGACGCACTTCGTGAAGCGCGGCACGAAGTATCCCGACCACAATCTGGCCTGAACGGCGCACCCGCGCGTGCTACTATATAGGTACTTCATGAAGTGGCTCCCCAGCCAGACCCCATCGCTGTTCCGTCGCCTGCCGCTCGGCCTCTTCCGTCCCGCAGCGCGCGTCGACGACCTCCTGACCCCGTTCCCGGAAGTGATCGAGGAATTGAAGCGGCGCGCAGCGGACAAGGAGCTGCGGCATAGGGTGGAGGAGTATCTCGGCGGCGACATACCGCCGTATTTTGCAAAAGGGCCGGTGCTGTACCTCGCGCGTCACGTCGCGACCCCGAACTACGAGACGCTCCGCTTCATTCATCTCGTGGAGACCTGCGGCATGAAGGTCGTCATCGGCCAGGATACGAAAGACAAGTTCGTCCCGCACAACCAGCTGAAGAAGGCGCTGGGGAAGCTGCCGGTCTGCCTCGGCATCACGAACAGGGAAGGAATCTCGCAGGAGCGGTACCAGAAGATACGCGTCATCGATTTCAATAAGGCGAACGGCAAGCCGCTCGGCAGCATAGAAACGCTCTGGGGGCAGCCGCTCGTGGATTTCCATGCGGAACTGCTCAAGTCGTATACGAAAGGCATCGTCGAGGTGCATGAGGACGCGGAATGGATCGACCGCAACCACCGCGGCGACCTGCTCGAGCACTACAAGAAATTCCTCGCGCTGTTCCTCGTGCACGGCGTCCTCTTCGAGGACTACCAGGTAGAGGACAAGCACGAAGGGCGCTTCGTGAACGAGGTGCTGCGTCCGGCGTACCGGTTCGTCGAGCAGGAATTCGGCTGCCGTCCGCTCATCACGCAACTCACGCCGACCTCCGTCGAGCATCCGGAGTACTGGATCTCCTATCCGAAGGAAGTGCTTGACATCGTCCGCAGAAAGCTTATATCGGACATATGACCTGGTTCTACCTCGCCCTCGTCGCGCCGTTCCTGTACGCGCTCACGAACCATATCGACAAGGTGCTGCTGGATAAGTACTTCAAGGAGGGAGGCGCCGGCACGCTGCTCATCTTCTCCGCGCTCCTGTCCGTTATCGTGCTGCCCATCCTGTTCGTCATCGACCCGACGGTCTTCCAGGTGAGCCCGCTGCACATCCTCGCGCTCGCCTGCGTCGGCATCCTGAACGTCCTCGTGCTCTGGTGCTACCTCGCCGCGCTCGAGAACGAGGAGGCGTCCATCACCGTCGTCTTCTACCAGCTCGTGCCGGTCTTCGGCCTCATCCTCGCGTATTTCATCCTCCACGAGACGCTTTCCGCGCGCCAGCTGATCGCCATGGCGATCATCATCGTCGGTACGGCCATCGTCTCCTTCGAGCTCGATGTCGAGAACCGCTTCACGATGCGCATGAAGACCATCGTGCTCATGACCATGGCGGCCTTCTTCTGGGGTCTCGAGTCCGTCATCTTCAAGGCCGTCGCTCTCGACGAGCGCGTCGTGCGCTCGCTGTTCTGGGAGCATCTCATGCTCTTCCTCATGGGAGTCTGCATATTCGTATTTATAGGGAAGTACCGACGGCACTTCCTTACCGCATTGGTCCAGAACTCGAAGGGCATTCTCTTGCTTAACGTCGTGAACGAGAGTCTTTATATGGGCGGCAACATCATCTTCTCCTTCGCCTATATGCTCGCGCCCGTCGCTCTCGTGCTCCTCGCCGAATCATACCAGCCGATCTTCACGTTCGCGATCAGTATCTATCTCTTCATCGCCATTCCGGAACTGCTCTCGGAGCAGATGCACAAGAAGCACCTCTGGCAGAAGGGAATCGCCATCTTCGTGACGGCAGTCGGGACGTACATCCTGTTCATGCCGTAATGAATCACATTTTGAGCTCTGCTCATGCTAGACTCTGAATGTAATTAGCCAATAAAGCCTTTCCAACATTTTATGAAAATGGCTTTCGAAGGTACTTCCTTCTCTGGAAAATCTACTTTGGCACGTGGATTAGAGCGAATGAATCCCGAAAGATATAAGCTTATTGAAGAATATGTTGTATATGCAGGAGGAAGTGAGAACTTTCCACCATATCCGCCTAAAGACAAACAGGAGGCGCTCAAGGCATTAGAATTCTTTATAGGTCTCGAGAAGAAACGACACGAAGTAATACAAGCACTTGAGGGAGAACCTTACATAATGGTAATGGATCGTTCGATCATTAGCCTAATGGGTTTTCGTTATGCACAAAAGCATCTCGGCGGAATAGACATCTTTAGAGAAACCAAAGAGATTCTAAAGGATCATTTGGAACTCGCTCCTGATTTTGTGATTTATCTTAAAGCTACTGACGAGCAAATAAATGAACGCCAGTTCAAGAGTCAACGCCCAGTGGGAGAACTATTTATCGATCCCGAGTTCAATAAGCACTTACGAAAGTTCTTCGATTGGCTTCAAGAGCAGAAAGCATATCCAATAGTTACTGTTGATACAGGCAAACCATTTGAACTCATCAAGCAGGAAGTAACAACAATTGCAGACGGTCTATCAACATAAGTCATGGCTGATTGGAAATTATTTCTATTCTGGCTCGGGACCACATACTTATTCTGGAGGATTCTCTATGCTACTTATTTCCTAAGAAAGGTCTATTGTCACTATCACTTGAAGAGGTTAATAAACTCAGATAATCAACCCTCCCTCTTTCTCTTCATACCATTGCTCAATGAGAGTCAGATCTTCGAAGATTTGGTATCTCAGATAAAGAAAATAATTAGCGACCCTTCCAGAATAACCGTTGTATTCGTCACTACTGAAAGAGAATATGTTCTGGGAGGGCGTTCAGGTCAGGCTGATACCGTTCAGCTCGTGAAGGATTTCTTAGTTATAAATGATTCCCCACGCCTCAAACATATCCACTATCCCGAAATAAATAAGAATGTCGCTGAACAGTTGAATTATGCACTTCATAAGATTGAGGGAGATGGTATATCTCTGCAAGATACTTATTTTGGGTTCTTAAATGCCGATGCACGCATTTCTCTATCGATACTCAGGGGGCTCAAAGAGGCAATAAACACGCATAACGATGCTGAGGTATTCCAAGTATCTTCAGCATTCTTTGCTAACAAGAACTTTAAAGGCATTAAGGGGTTAATACTTCGTGCGAATGCACTACGACAAACTCGGTGGACTTTTCTGTACGAGGTTCCGCGATACTTACGCTCCTATCCTCCAACTATCGATTTACAGCACGTCGTTACTAATGGCTTATATATTCGAGGAGATATATTCAGATCAGTTGGATATTTTCCAACTGATAGTTTTGGCGAAGATTTGTATCTCGGCTTTCTTCTGCACGCTGCCGGTTATCGGCCAGTGAGTATACCGATTCTTGATAACAGCGAATCGCCCTCAACTCTCAAGAGTATGATGAGGCAGAAGTTCGTATGGTTCTGGGGGCCGTATGGATATCTTTATTACTGGGCAAGAATACGGAAGCGCTTCCCAAAAATATGGAAGCGACGGAAATGGATAATTGTATGCACGACTGTAGCTGGTATTTTAGATGCTTTGAATTGGATGTTCGCCGGTATTATTTACCCGCTTTATATATTTCTCGGATTCACCATCTCAGTTTTATTCGGCTGGTTTGCTCTTTTTCTTGTGTCTCTCTATCTTACTGGTACGTTAGTTGCAACAGGCCTTATCTACAATATTCAAGCACGTGAACTCAAGTATGCTCCCATGAACATATCAGAAGTGTTTACCGGCACGTTCTTATATCCATTGATTCTGTTCTTGCATGGCTTGCCACCCTGGCTCACTATTGCGAAGGACCTTAAAATAAGATGGACACGGGAAGTTTATTTACGACCGAAAACTGAACGTATATGAAATTATGTGATCTCCTTAAGGATCTTGATAATGATTACTCAAAAGAAGAAACTTCATTCTTTAATTCCACAGGTCTTGAATTATTAGGAACAGAGAGCTTCAACGTTGTCTCAGCTCCGAGCATCTCTGTTGTAATTCCTGCGTACAAAGCTCACAAAACATTACCTTTGGTGCTAAGGGCATTGAATCAGCAGGTTTATCTCGCCATGGGAGGGGAACTAGAAGTAATCGTAATAGATGATGACTCTCCCATACCTGCTCTGGACATCTCAAATCTTCCCATCCTTTCTTTCAGACTTCGATATATAAAGCAGGAGAGAAATTCCGGTGCGGGTGCTGCTCGTGATAGAGGTATATCGGAAGCAAAGGGAGATATCATTGTTTTTATTGATGCAGACGTACTACTTCCAAAGAATTTTCTCTCTAATCATGCGTTTGCGCATACTCACCTAAATGCTCAAAACATCATGATCAGCTTTAGAAAGAACATTGATTTCAGGCTAGCGGAAAATATGACAGAGTTTATTTCTCCAACAGAGAATCTGAATGATCACAGAGTTCATATGATTTTTAAAAAAGAATGGGTAATGCGTCCGAACGAAGAATCCCTCGTCGGAAAGGAATTTTCCCTGCTTAACCAGACAAATTTATTCAAGGATTTTGGTCATTTACGTCAGATAGAACTCTGGACGCTTCCCATGATGGTGCTGACTTGCGCGATGTCGGTCAGTAGGGAAGCGGCCATGAAAGCAATTCCAAGCCCTGTTGGACTAAGAGGTTGGGGATTTAATGATACCTGCATGGCGGCTAAAATGATGGCCTATACAAAGGCCAAAGTTGTCCCTTTGCTGAACTCAAACGTGCTTCATATAATTGAAGAGAATCATACAAAACTCGATTATGTTAAGAACGAAGAATATCTTGAGAACGAAAAAGTCTACAATTCTCTCCTCCAAGAAGAAATCTAATTTGGCACCGTCGACAGGTCAGAAGGAATATCTGGTTTTCATTGATTGGGACGGAACGCTTTGTTACGATCGTTTCTGGAAGGATCTTCGAGATGATACTTCTCCGTATAGAGAAATTGGAAAGAAAATAGATGAATTCCTTTTTGTTAAGAATAAACGATTAGTGCGTGGATGGATGAAAGGGAAATATTCTTCTGAGGAAATAAACACACTTCTTAGCAAAGAATTAGATATTCCCTATAAGTTCTTATGGGAATCTTTTGTTCGGGGAGCCAGAAATATGCGAATGAATCCAGAGGCGGGTAGAGAGATAAAGGAGTTAAGAAAATATGCTCATGTATGTCTCATAACGGGAAATATGGATTCTTTTAGCAGATTTACCGTTAAATCCCAGAGGCTATCAGATTATTTCGATATAATTATAAACTCTTACGAACGCCGAAGGCTAAAAACAGAATATCGTGGACGTGAGTTCAAGCATATCGCGAACTCACTCGGAATAGATTTAAAAGATACGTTCTTAATCGAAGATTCTTTAAAATCATGTCAGACCTTTAAGGAGCTCGGAGGTACCTCTTTTCAAGTACATGACGAAATGGATACCGTGAATTCGTTACAGAAAATAAAGGCAGGGTTGCCACAAAAGTTCAAATATAATCTGCACCAGAAGTAAATCCGGTCGGACAATAAACCTCTATACACACCCTTGCCAATAATCAGCTTGTATCTTGCTATAGTTTTAGTAGCGCTCCTGGCCGCTCTGGCGGCCTCAACGCCTCAAACCTAGAGCCACTCCATGCATTTCCGGCGCCATTTCCTCCTGTATTCGGTACTTATCTTGATCGTTCTCGGCGCCTGCGCCTCGTACTACCGCTTCATGGTGGTTCATCAGTACGTCGTGGAATACGAGGCGGATTGCGACCCTGCGGACCATTCCTGCTTCACGGGCTGCGACGATGATGCCTGTACCAGCACCTATTACTACGCGCTCATGCAGAAGCGCGAGACTGACATCAATACGGAATGCGGACCGGATATAACGGACTGCGATGCGGCGCAAAGCTGCCTTCCTGATGATGCGGGCTGCACAGTTACGTATTGCGAAGCGGGAGGCGATGAAGAATGCATCGGCCCGGGTGCGGATGTTCCAGAGAATAACAACGACCTATGATCTGCGCTGGCTACACTGAACCGCTTTATTTCTTCTTCGTATCGGATTTGCCGGGAATCATATATTACTCGCACATTCCCGCTATCATCGTGCCGCTTCTGGTGGGAATCTTCGTATTTTTGAATGATCGAAAGGCGCTTCTTAATCAGCTTCTTTTCGGTATCTGCGCTTGTTTCTCTCTCTGGATATTCTTTGACCTCATAACATGGACCAATATCCATAGTAATTTCATCCTCTTCTCATGGTCCTTCTTCGGGCCATTGCAGGCGCTGATCGCTGTCTTAAGCGTTTACTTCATGTATGTGTTCCTTACCAAAAAGGATGTCGGAACCATATTGAAACTCATCTTTCTCATTCTTGCTGGTATCGCTATCGTGCTCGCACCGACCGAACTAAGTCTTCGCGGATTCAATATCAGCAGCTGCGATGCCTTCGGTCTCGAGAACCAGAATTTCCAAGCCTATTATTCTTCGCTCGGTGCATTGGCGATGCTTTGGATACTCGGTTTGCTTGTCTGGCACTACCGCAAGGCAGTTCCTGCGGTCAAGAAGCAGATCGTGCTCATGGGAATGGGAATCGAGCTGTTCCTCTTCTCCTTCTTCACGGTCGAATTCCTCGGTGCATACCTCACTACTATTGGGGTTCTGCCTGATTCTCAGCTCGAGACGTACGGATACTTCGGGATGATCGTGTTCATGGTCTTTATCGGCATCTTCCTCGTGCGTTTCAAGACCTTCCACGCCAGTCTCATCGCCGCGCAAGCGCTCGTCATCGCGCTCGTCATCCTCATCGCGTCGGAGTTCACCTTCACGCGCAACGCGACGAACCTGACCCTCATCGGCATCACGCTCGTGCTCACCGTCATCATCGGCTTCGTCCTCATCCGCAGCACGAAGCGCGAGATCGCGCAGCGCGAGCACATCGAGCAGCTCGCCAAGGAGCTCGAGAAGGCGAACCAGCAGCAAGTCTCGCTCATCCACTTCATCACGCACCAGCTCAAGGGCTTTGTCACCAAGTCGCGCAACATTTTCTCCATGCTGAACGACGGCGACTACGGCGCCGCGCCGGACACGATGAAGCCGCTCATCCAGGAAGGCTTCGATTCGGCGACGAAGGGCGCGCAGACCATCCAGGAGATCCTGAACGCCGCGAACATCAAGAGCGGCAAGGTGGAATACGCGAAGGCGCCGTTCAGCTTCAAGAACCTCGTCGAGGGCATCGTGCAGAACCTGAAGCCCAATGCGGACAGCAAAGGGGTCGCGCTCACGCTCTCCGTGCCGGACGCGGACGTCACGCTCGTCGGCGACCAGATGCAGATGGAGAACGCCATCAAGAACCTCGTGGATAACGCGGTGAAGTACACGCCGCAGGGCAGCATCGCTGCCGCGCTCACGGACGACGGCACGACCATCCGCTTCACGACCAAGGACACGGGCGTCGGTATCACCTCCGAGGACATGCAGCGCCTCTTCACCGAGGGCGGCCATGGAGCCGAGAGCACGAAAGTGAACGTGGACTCCACCGGCTTCGGCCTCTACATCGTCAAGAACATCATCGAGGCGCACGGGGGCACCGTGCGCGCCGAATCGGAGGGGAAGGACAAGGGCTCGACCTTCATCGTGGAGCTTCCGGCGGGCGGGAAGTAGGAGGGATAAAGAAAAGCTGGAGAGAATTGGAGCGGTGGGGATAGCCGGTGGAGACCGCCGGAATAGGCCGAATGATATACTCGGCGTATGGACATTGCCCAGGAGATCATCGGCATAAAATCTATTCTCGAATCGCTCTTTGTCCTCGTGCAGAGTGTGCAATTAGATATTCAGGAGCTGAAACAGCGAATGAGCAGGGTCGAGCTGCGCCTCGATGACGTGGAGGACCGGCTCGTGGGCATCGAGCGCGCCATAGACAAGAACTCGGTCGTGCTCATAAGCCACGAGAAACGCATTCGGAAGCTCGAACGGGTGCAGGCATAAGGGAACATGTCAGGGCATCACGAATCGCAGGGGAGCGGGGGCGGCGTGGCGTGGATGGAGACGCATCTCGCGGGGTTCATCCTGCCGTTCGGGAAGGCGTTCGAGCGCTTCATGGACTGGAGTATGTTCCTCGCCGTGAACGGCATCTACCTGCGCATAGCAGTGGTGTACCTCGCTGTCTTCACGCCGATTCTGCTGCTGGAATTCGTGTTCCGGTTCTTGGGGTTGTAAAGAAAGGGGATAAGAAAGGCCGCCCCGAAGGGGCGGCAGAGGGATTCAGGCATAGGTACGGGAGCTGGTTCAGGCCAGGCCGGTCTCTTTGCCGACCAGCTTCCGCTGCTCGTCCGTGAGCTTCGGAAGCGTGCGGGTCGCTTGGTACGCGTCCCAGATCGGTTCCCAGTCCTCGCGGAACACCTCAAGGAGGATGCGGTCGACGTAGCTTCCGTAATGATAATCCTGCTTGGCATAGCGGCCGACGATGCGGTATCCGCACTTCAGGAGG
>Ga0164242_10002091_pt1 | contig 23245 bp, 19 predicted proteins | sample OricomgcompostMG_FD_108783 | JGI IMG/M metagenome (GOLD analysis project Ga0164242, IMG submission 108783) | Miracle-Growth compost microbial communities from Emeryville, California, USA - Original compost - Miracle growth compost (MG) ... | reverse complement strand
TATTTGGTTTACCCGGTTCTAAGCTTGCTTCTACAGATATAAGTTCCGATGGATCGGGTATATTCTATATCAAAAGGTGTACAAATTTAATCTTAAGAAATTTATATTTTGAGGGACCTGGTGCATACGATGTAGATGGCAATGATAATTTAACGGTAGATAATTGTCAAAATGTATGGGTAGATCATTGTGAATTTCATGACGGACTGGATGGTAATTTTGACATTAAAAATAAAGCAGATTTTATTTCTGTTACTTGGTGTACTTTTAGTTATGAAAAAGACCCTATTGGCGGTGGTTCGGGAGGGGCTAATGATCACAGATTTAGTAACCTTATCGGTTCGTCCGATGGAGCTACCGGTGATGCCGGAAAGCTTAATGTAACTTTTCAATATTGCTGGTGGGGCAAGGGTTGTAGAGAACGTATGCCAAGAGTAAGGTATGGTAAGCTTCACATTGTGAATAATTTATTTACAAGTAGTGTTTCCAATAACTGTATACGGGCTGGCTACAAGGCAAATATATTGGCAGAAGGTAATTATTTCCAGGATCAGGCAAAGCCAATTGATTTGTATAATGGCGATTATACAGCGGTAAAGGGTACAAATAACTTTGGAGCAGCTGATGTAAATGAGGGGACTGTTTTTATACCTCCATATAGTATTACGGTTGCTGATCCGGCAGACATAGTAACGCCTATAAAAACTTGTGCAGGAGCTACACTACCGAGTAACAGTAGTTGTTCGACTTGTGGAGTAACGGATAATCCTGGCAATAAAGCACCTATCGTTTCTATTACTTCGCCTACCAATAATCAGCAATTTACAACAGTGCCTGCTTCGATAAGTGTAGCAGCAAATGCTTCGGATGATGATGGCTCTGTTACTAAAGTAGATTTCTATGCCGGGGCAACATTCATTGGAACTGATAATTCTAGTCCATATACTTTTACTTGGTCGGATGTTGCTGAAGGGAACTACACTATAACTGCTAAGGCAACAGATGATAAAGGTGCGGAAACTACTTCAGGCGGCATCCACATTATAGTAGGTGATAACCCAGGTACGGGGCAGCCTGCCTCCTTGACTAAACATGGAGGAGGGTCTGCAACTCAGACCGTAAATGTCGGGCAAAGTATTACAGCGTATTATTATGAATGGACAAATGCCACGAATGTTTCGGTATCCGGGATGCCTGCCGGTATTTCTGTAGCAATAGATACCGATGCCTCTCGTGTAGATATTAGTGGTAGCCCAACCGAAATAGGAACATTTGACTTTACCGTAACAACAATTGGAGGTACGCCAGAAGCGAGTAAGACAGGTTCGATTACCGTAACAGGAACTCTGGTAACTGGTGGCATCGATGCGAAAGATGCGAATTTGATTCATATCTATCCAAATCCTGTACATCATACACTTAATCTTTCTAAAGAAGCAAAATGGCAGTTAACCAATTCCCTTGGTCAAGTTATAGGACAAGGTTTTGGAAATGCTGTTGAGATGAATGCTTATCCTAAAGGATTATATTTTATAAAAATAGAAGATTCTTTGACAAAGATTATCAAAGAATAATAGCATAAATGCAACTTAAAAGGAGGCTCTTGAAAATGAATAAGAACTCCTTTTTATGAATTCTATAGAATTCATAAAATAAAACCATCAATTATCAAGTAAGCTATTAAACCAGACAAAGAATATCGGCGTTTGAGACTCCGAGATTCTTTGTCTGGTTTTCAGGTTATAAGTCTATTCTATTTTTCCACATTCCCCTGGCTCCCGGCTACTTTTCAAACTATAATCAATCTCTATGTGGAGCACTTCCCGGTTGTAGTCATTAATAACATTGAATGACCGAAACTTTGATCCATTGCTCAAAACATCGCTCATAAAATCAATGCTCCAGGTTTCAGTAAAATTAACCGGAATAATAATCGGCTCTTTGACCCTTGCGGGAAGTCTTTTCTTCTTTCAATTGCTTTATGCATTAAGCTCATTGGCTTCCATACCACCGTAACGCTGACGCCACTTATAAAACGTTGCTTTACTTACTCCATATTCCCCGGGATAGCGTTTCTGCATCTTTGCCTAATTCAAAATCCTTGAGTATTTTGACAGTTTGAGTCGGACTAAATTTACTCTTTTTCATGGCTTACAGTTTAAAGTTAATAATTATTCTACTTTTAAACTGTACTATTTTGGGGGAGCTTACAACATGTGTTTCTGATAAAATCGGATTTTATTTTAATAATTAGTAGTCTTTTCTTTGGCATTTATTATAGCCACAGGCAAAAATTAATAAAAGTAAATCAACAAAATATTACTTGACAGTTGACTTGGACATTGAGGAAGCCCTGCCACTAACAAGGGTTTGGTGTCAGGGGGGCTGACGTGTAAATTTCGAGCTCTGTGCTTAGAAACCCGCCCGAACGCCAAGCCACAAACCGTTACAGGCAATGTTAGACGACCGCACAATCCAGACAGTTTTAAAGTTATCATGGACAGACAATTATCTAACGTAACCGGTAACGATTGACATACAACTAACTATTTTTTAGGTAGTCCCCATTTTTCAACTAATTCAGCATTAAGCCCACCTTCTTTAGGATTTGGTTTCCCTTTTCCGGTTACAATCAAACTTTGTAAACTTCCCTGTATATAGCTTGTCCAAGCATCACTGCAAACATCGTAACATTCATATTCAGGAACTAATCCTTCATGAGTGAATTGCACGCTTGTTTTATCGCCTTCCGTAGTTATTTCAAAAATCAACTTGGTGTTAATCCATTCGCTTTTGTCTTTAACGAAATTGAACTTATTGTCTAACACATTATAAACCAATTTCTTATCAGGAATAATTTCAATGAGTTTTATTTTACACAAATGCACATCCTTGTAGTGGTAGAAAAACTCTTCGTTGAGTTTGTCGGTATTGCCTACAATTTCCTCCGACCACCATGCTCGGAAGTTTTTAATGGCATTGAATGCTGTTTCAGGATTTTGGTCAACTAAAATAGTTGCTGTGAAATTTTTACTTTCTATCATTTTATTTTTTGTTTTAGTTGTATCAATTAAATTTTCTTGCTGTGAATTTTGGTTTGTTTGGTTATTACAGCTTGCAATCATAACAGATGTAAGCACTGCAAATATTATTTCTCTGTTCACTTTAATTCGTGTGGTTGTTGCCATGATTTTACTCTTTAAATATTTTTACTGCACTTTACCTGTATTTATCAATGGCAATATTAGGTGCAATTTCCTTTTGCAATTGTTCATCAGTAAAAGAATTAATAAAGGAATACCAATTTTTTATGAGTCATACCAGCTGTCAAATATCATTTTAAGCATTGTTTTATTTGTTGTCATTTTTTTGATTTTAATTGGTGTAAAATTTACTATCGTAATTTTATATTTGCAGGCTTACTAGGTACTTTTTGTCTCATATAAATAAATCTGAACATCTTCATCGTTTGCCAAAAAATTTCTATCAACAGCACATTTTTGTCCTATTTCCGATCGAAAAGCATTCATCATTTCTTCTATTGAGTCAAAATATAAGTTGGCTATGCGATAAGATGAATGTCCTGTTGTTGAGGAAATTGTGCCATTATTTATTTCATACTTTATTAGACCTGGTAATTGTTTTGCTAATGGTATGTGTACATCAAAGTAATGTCGCTCAAAAGATTCTATGTCTTCTGGCGTTTTGTAAATCACAGTCATTTTTGCCATTTTGATTATTATTCGAGTTGTTATATATCTTTTCAAAAAATCTATACTGCAAAGGTATTGTCTGAATATTACTTTTACAGGGTGCATAATAGACTTTTTAGTGGGTTGATTTGGACAAGGTAAATTTCTATCTTTGTCAAAATATCATCAATGAAACATCTTACCATAATTGTTCCTGACGGAGAGAATAATTTGAGTAGTATAGTAGGTACTTACAAGATTTTTACCAGAGCCAATGCTTATTGGGAAGCAAGCAGCAAAAAGGAATTATTCAAAATAGAATTGGCGGGCATTTCAAAACAAGTAGGTTTCTATGACGGTTTGTTTACCGTGAAGCCGCATACCCATATTTCAGCCATAGCAAGAACCGATCTTATTGTCATTCCGTCATTAAACCATAATTATCAAAAAGCGATAAAAGGAAACGAACCATTGATTGACTGGATTGAAAAACAATATAAAAACGGAGCAGAAATAGCAAGTATCTGTACAGGGGCGTTTTTGCTTGCCGCATCAGGTTTGCTGAATGGAAGAACTTGCTCTACACATTGGGCGTTTGCGGACACTTTCAGAAATATGTTTCCCCAAGTGAATTTACAAACCGACAGGTTGATTACAGATGAAGGAGGTATATATACGAATGGCGGAGCATATTCTTTCCTGAACCTGATTATTTATTTGGTAGAGAAATATTACGACAGGCAAACAGCTATTTTTTGTTCCAAAGTATTTCAAATTGAAATGGACAGGCAGAGCCAATCAGCATTTATCATATTTACAGGACAGAAGTCGCACGGTGACGAAATGGTTTTGCAGGCACAAGCCTATATAGAAAACAACCTGTGCGAAAAAATATCCATTGAAGATTTATCTTCCAAATTTGCTGTTGGCAGGCGGAATTTTGACAGAAGATTCATCAAGGCAACAGGGAATACGCCTGTTGAATATGCTCAACGTGCAAAAATTGAAGCAGCTAAAAAGGCTTTTGAAACGAACCGAAAAACAATCAATGAAGTAATGTACGAAGTGGGCTATTCGGACGTAAAGGCATTCCGTGAAGTGTTCAGAAAAATCACAGGCATGTCACCTTTGGAATACAAAAGTAGGTATAACAAGGAAGCAATGAATTAAATGGAGGACAAAAAACACTGCCTGTGTAACAGCGGTTGGTGTCAGGAGGGCGTGGATTAGGGCTTTTTATTAACTTTGGTGCAATGCTGAAAGTTTCTGCTTCTAATCCCGCCCGAATGCAAAGCCCTAAAACGTTAGTTAGAATTGTGAAAAACTTCAATAGTCAAAGAACAATCGAATAAATGGATACTACAATAATTAGCAGACAAATAATTAAAAAATGGAATTCAGCCCAAACAACAGTATTGTTAAACTCTGTCTTCAAGGTATGGACATGGAAGGGAAAGGCAACCCAGAAGAAGCAAGCAAACTATTTCTTCAAGCCTGGAATGAAGCGACAAGCGACTTTGAAAAATTTCTTGCTACTCATTATGTGGCGCAATATCAAACGAATGTTCCCGACAAATTAAAATGGATCCAAACTGCTTTGCAATCGGCATTAAAAATTAGTGATGCCGCTGTTGTGGGAGTTTTTCCTTCTCTATATTTAAATATTGCCAAATGCTATGAGGACTTAAACGACTTTGATAGCGCACAAAAGAATCATGAATTAGCAATTTCATTCATGGACAAAATAGCTGACAACGGTCCCTTTTATCACGGGACAAAAGCAGATTTGCAGATAGACGATTTGTTGACAGCCGGGGGGAATTCTAATTACAAACCTGAACTCAAAATGAATCACATTTATTTCACAGCCCTGGTTAATGGAGCAGGGCTTGCTGCATCATTAGCTACAGGTGATGGACGTGAACGTGTCTATATCATTGAACCGACAGGGGGCTTTGAAAATGACCCGAACGTTACAGACAAAAAATTTCCAGGCAATCTGACGCGCTCATATCGCTCCCAAGCACCACTGAAAATAGTTGGAGAAGTAACAGATTGGGCGAGACAAACACCTGAAGAACTCCAAGAATGGCACAAAAAATTGGCAAATAACAAAGGAAAAATTATTAATTAATTTCTGAGATTTCCGTACTATGACCAACCTTCAAGTAAAAAGAAATTGCAGGAAAGGACAGGGGCTATTCTAAAATGGATAGTTGGCAAAGTGAGTGAAGTTGACAGACTAAATTTGAAATTAAAAAGGGTTGACACGATACCTCTTTTCAAATCTGCATTTATGAAAAAAATTCCTTTTGGGTTTCGTGCTCTTTTATATTTAGCAAGCCTTTTCCTGGAATATAAAAATATGATACAATTGATGCGTTATAACTTTTAAACTGTACTATTTATTTTGGGAAGCTTACAACATAAATATGAATAACCGGACTATGAGCTTGGATTTTCTATTGATGACAGTTAATGGAATAGAAATAGAAAGATAGCTTTGTATTTCAAAACGCACCTTTGCCAAAGCTCAATCCGAAGGAAAAAATCTCCTGAAATGTTATTTTTCCACTTTTTCTACCCTTAATCCTAAAGTTTCTATCCCTTTTAAAGGTTTATCCCGCATATAATTTTTGGCTTTAAGGGTATATTTTCCGGTATGTGGGAATTTGAAATTTGGGAGGAAAAGAATTTCCCTGTCAAATACATCACCCATTCCTGTGCCAAGCGGCTTTCCGGTTTTTGGGTCAAAAAGATTCATATTCATCAACTGCTCATTGAGTACATTCCCATTAGAATCACATAAGGAATGTTTGAGGTAAAGATTATAATAGGGATATTGTATTGAATACCGTACGTTGTAAAGTAAATTATAAATAGCATCTTCTCCTCCTTGGGGAATTTCAAAGGTGAAAACCAACGAGTCGGTAGCTGCCCAATTACTACTGTCTATTTTTACATTATTTTCATAAATACGCCCCTTATCACAGGAAAATAAAAGTGAAAAAAGAAGCGGGTAAAGGAAGAGGAATGCCAGGTTACTTTTAAAAAAACGCATAAGCATACTATAGAGAAGAGGAAGATGGCCCTTTCTTCTTTTTCTTTTTCTTTTTTGGTTTAAACTTATTGTCAAAACGGGCTAGTTCATTTTGTTCTTTTATTGCGGCCTTGTCTTCCTTAATCTGAATTTCATTGGCCTCAAGGGTCGCCGGTATTATATTTTTTTTATTAAGTTCAAGTATCTCCGTTACCCTTTCTGCTGAAATGGGAATCCAGACGTTTTCGTTTTCATAACCAAACCATAAAAGCTTTCTAAAGATGTCTGTTTTTTGAAGTTTGGCATCTCCTTTTTGAGTTTTAAGGGGGTGTTCTACTTCCGGAATATCTTTGAGCGAACTTAGATAAGTATCCAATTCATAGTTTAAGCAACACTTTAGCCTTCCACATTGTCCGGATAGCTTTGAAGGATTTAAAGAGAGGTTTTGATAGCGGGCAGCGGAGGTGGAAACACTTTTAAAGTCAGTGAGCCATGTAGAGCAACAAAGCTCTCTTCCACAGGAACCAATTCCCCCCACTCTTCCGGCTTCTTGCCGGAGGCTTATTTGCCGCATCTCTATCCGGATTTTAAATTCCCCGGCAAGGAGTTTTATCAATTCCCGAAAGTCGACCCTTTCATCGGCTGAATAATAAAAAGTTGCTTTGGAGTTGTCTGCCTGGTATTCAACATCTGAAAGCTTCATTTCCAACTTAAGCTCGTTAATAATCTGCCGTGCTCTGAATAGCGTGGAGGTCTCACGGGTTTTAGCTTGTTCAAATTTTTGAATGTCTTTTTCAGAAGCTTTTCTATAGATGTTCTTGATGTTTTCATCTTCTTCGGAAACGTTCTTTTTTCGCATTTGCAATCGAACGAGTTCTCCACTCAAAGAGATATGTCCAAGGTGGTGCCCATTGGGGACATCAACAATAACTGCATCTCCTGTAATGACATCTATGCCTTCTGTATTTTTGAAAAATTCTTTTCTTCCTCCTTTGAAGCGTACCTCTACAATATCAAAAGGGCGATTGCTCGCAATATCCATATTGGTAAGCCAATCGAAAGAATTCATTTTATTGCTACAACCGTTACTGTTGGCGCAGCCTCCTTTTTTTTCAGTACTATCTGTACTACAACCTTCTTCTGTTTTAGTACTACATGTTTTACAACCCATCTTATCTATTTTTTATCGAGGTTTTAGAAAAACCGATAATGAATATTCTAAATTATACTATTTGTATTCAGCTTTACAAGATCAAAGCCAATGTCTTTTCTATAATACTTATTTTCCCAAATTATGCTTTCCGCTGCTTTATTGGATTGGCTAAGGGCATCTTTTAAATCGTTACCCAAGGCTGTTAAAGCAAGAACTCTTCCTCCATTGGTTACAATTTTGCCATCTTTCAAAGTTGTTCCTGCATGAAAGGCAATTACTTCTCCAAGGGCTTCCAGTCCGTGTATTTCCTTGCCTTTTTCATAACTTTCAGGATAACCACCGGCAACAAGCATGACCGTAGTAGCTGTCCTGTTATCAAAAACAAGTGTTGTTGTTGCCAATTCTTTTTTAGCTGCTGCGACCATTAATGCAACGAAATCACCGTTTATTCTGGGTAATATTACTTCCGTTTCGGGATCACCAAGCCTGGCATTGTATTCAATAACGTAGGGTTCGCCATTTACATTTATAAGACCGAAAAAAATAAATCCTGTATAGTCAATTTTTTCTTTTAACAGACCTTTAATGGTTGGTTTTATAATTTTTTCTTCTACTTTTTGCATAAAAACCTTATCCGCGAAAGGGACTGGCGAAACGGCACCCATTCCTCCGGTATTGAGTCCGGTATCGTTTTCTCCTATTCTTTTATAGTCTTTTGCCTCTGGTAGTAAAACATAATGTGCTCCATCGGTAAGTGCAAAGACAGAAAGTTCTATACCATCTAAAAATTGTTCTATAACGACCTTTGCGCTTGCTTTTCCAAATTTTTTATCCAGAAGCATTTCCCGGAGTGCTTTTTCGGCGTCTTCGTACGATTCTGCAATAATGACCCCTTTCCCTGCGGCGAGTCCGTCTGCTTTTAAAACTATAGGGATGCTTTGCGAAGCGATATAAGCAATGCCTTCTTCTATAGTATCGGTAGTAAATGTTTTTGAAACGGCCGTGGGAATATTATTCCGCAGCATAAAGGCTTTGGAGAAATCTTTACTTCCCTCCAGCTGGGCTCCTTGCTTATCAGGACCAATGAGCATAATATGGGAAAGTGCTGCCTGGGATCTAAAATAATCTACAATGCCTTCTACTAAAGGAACTTCTGGGCCTACAATTACAAGAGCGATTGCTTTGCTAAGGCAGGCTTCTCCGATTTTACCAAAGTCTGTTATCGGAATATTTAAATTTATTGCAATTTTTTCTGTACCCCCATTTCCGGGCAGCACATAAATTTTTTCACATTGTGGGCTTTGCTTTATTTTCCACACAATTGTATGTTCCCTGCCGCCCGATCCTATTATTAAAATATTCATTAATAGTAATTAAATTAAAAAAATCAATTTGCAAATTCCGATAAGAACTTTATGCGTACAAGCCTTAGTTCTTCTTCCGTATACTCATCTTCCCCCAATTCTTGCAAAGCTAGTTTAATATTATCATTTTCCGCATTCATAAAATAATCTTGAATTTCCTCCTGCCTGGCTTCATCCATCATTTGATCTATAAAATAGTTCAAGTTTAAGCGTGTTCCCGAGTAACAGATATGTTCAATTTCCTCAATAAGCTCTGTCATGGAAATACCTCTTGTCTGTGCTATTTCTTCCAAATCTATTTTTCTATCTACTTGCTGAATGATAAAAATTTTAGTTTTGGACTTGTTTACACAGGTTTTAACTACTACATCGGAGGCCGTTTCTACGGAATGTTCTTCAACATATTTAGAAATAAGGTCTAAAAAAGAACTTCCAAATTTGGCAACTTTCCCTTGTCCAACCCCATTTATTTGTGCCAATTGCTCTTTTGTGGTGGGAAAAACGATGGCCATTTCTTCAAGCGATGGATCTTGAAAAATTACATAAGGAGGAAGTCCTTTCTCTTTAGCGACTTTTCTTCGTAAGGCTTTTAAACTTTCAAAAAGGGCAGGATCATAGGCTTTGCTTTCACAGGGCATCTTATTATTTTCTTCTCCTATAAGCACTTCATAGTTATGATCTGCTGAAAAAGTGAGCGGGTAGGGATCTTCAAGATAAGCCCTTCCGCTTTTTGTGATACTTAGGATATCAACATTTTCTATATCCCTTTCCAGGAGCCCTTCCAGTTCCATTTGCCTGAAAATAGAACTCCACTCTTCTACTGTTTTATGTTTTCCCTTCCCGAAAACATCAAGGGTATTATGATTATAACTTTTTGTATATTCATTTATTTGCCCTGTAAGTACACTCCCTAAATGGTTGGCGGGAAATCGTTCTTCCGTTTGCAGGGTAGTTTGTAGCCCCAGACATACTTCTGACAGTGCTTCAAAGGTATCTTTAGGGTTTAAACAATTGTCGCAAAAACCACAATCTTCTTTTAGCGTTTCGCCAAAATAAAACAAAAGCTGCTTCCTTCGGCAAACAGAGGATTCTGTGTAGGCAACCATTTCCTGTAGCAGGTGTTTGGCATTATCCCGTTCGGTTACGGATTTGTCTTTATTAAATTTTTCTAGTTTGAGAATATCCTTATATCTGTAAAATAGCAGGCAGTTTCCTTCCAGTCCGTCTCTTCCCGCTCTTCCTGTTTCCTGATAATAACCTTCTAAAGATTTTGGAACATCGTAATGGATTACGAATCGTACATCAGGTTTGTCGATTCCCATACCAAAGGCAATGGTAGCAACAATTACATCTACATCTTCATTGAGAAAAGCATCCTGATTCCGCATTCTTATATTAGATTCCAACCCGGCATGGTATGGAAGTGCTTTAACATCATTTACCCGAAGTAGTTCTGCTATTTCTTCTACTTTTTTCCTGCTTAGGCAATAGACAATGCCCGATTTGCCTTTATTCTTTTTTACGTATTGAATAAGTTGTTTTTTGACATTTATTTTGGGACGTATTTCATAGTAAAGATTTTTTCGGTTAAAAGAAGATTTATAGATCATAGAATCCTCCATTTGCAGGTTTTTCTGAATGTCCTGTTGCACTTTTGGGGTTGCAGTAGCGGTTAGTGCTATGACAGGTAGATTGCCCAAATGTTCTATGGTGGATTTTAACTTTCTATACTCTGGTCTAAAGTCATGCCCCCATTCAGAAATGCAATGTGCTTCATCAATGGCAATAAAAGAAATGTTTGATTTCTTAAGAAAGGATAAGTTTTCTTCTTTGGTTAAAGATTCCGGGGCTACGTAAAGCAATTTAAGCTCCCCACTCAATGTTTCTTTTTTTACTCTGTTAATTTCACTTTTTGTAAGCGTAGAGTTTAAGAAGTGGGCATTTACTCCTAAGGCGTTAAGCTGGTCTACCTGATTTTTCATCAAGGCAATAAGTGGGGAGATTACTATTGCCGTTCCTTCAACCATGAGGGCTGGTAGTTGATAACAGAGGGATTTCCCTGCTCCCGTAGGCATTATTACAAAACTATTTTTTCTGTGTAATACGTTATCAATAATTTCTTTTTGATTGCCTCTAAATTGGTTATAACCAAAAACTGTTTTTAATTTATTAATAACGTCGGTATCATTTTCGACTAACATTTTAACATCGGTAGCTATTAGTTTGAGTTACTTCTTATATTTGCCTTGCCATTGAAATTAATACAAGGAAAAAATTATACATTGAAGATAATAAAAAATATCAGATTAATTGCAAAAAATGTGCTTCTTAATGAAGCGGAAGCACTTAGAAATCTTGCAGATTTTATTGATGATCAGTTTGAAGCCTGTGTTAGAGAAATCTTAACTACGGAAGGGCGAGTGGTTGTTACAGGAATAGGGAAGAGTGCAATTATAGGGCAAAAAATAGTCTCAACATTCAATTCAACCGGGACTCCTGCGCTGTTTATGCATGCTGCGGATGCTATTCATGGCGATTTAGGCATGCTTACTTCAAAAGACATTGTAATTTGTCTCTCTAAAAGTGGAAATACGCCTGAAATAAAAGTACTGGTGCCTTTGATAAAAAGGATTGGTGTGAAGCTCGTTGCCTTGGTAGGGAATATAGATTCGTTTCTTGCCCGGCAAGCAGACCTTGTATTGAATGCTACGGTTGAAAAAGAAGCTTGTCCCAATAATTTGGCACCTACCACAAGTACTACGGCAGCACTTGTTATGGGAGATGCTTTAGCTATTTGTCTTATTGAAATGCGGGAATTTAGCAGCCGTGATTTTGCAAAATTTCACCCGGGAGGGGCTTTAGGAAAAAAACTGTATCTAAAAGTAGCTGATCTAATTGATACCAATGCTTTGCCTTTGGTTAAGGAAAATACTACGGTGCAAGAGGTAATTGTTGAAATTTCTTCAAAAAGATTGGGAGCAGCAGCGGTTGTTGGAGAGAGAGGGGATTTAAAAGGAGTAATAACCGATGGGGATTTAAGAAGAATGCTTAAAAAATTTCCTAATATTGCAGGTTTATCTGCAAAAGACATAATGGGCATTAATCCAAAGACAATAGACGTTGATGAATATGCGGTAAATGCACTAAATCTTATGCAAAATAACAATATAACCCAGCTCATTGTACTGAAAGAGGACAAAGTTGCCGGGTTTGTACATATTCATGATTTATTAAAAGAAGGTTTATTGTAATGAATAAAAATTTTTATGCCATAATAATGGCCGGCGGAATAGGAAGCAGATTCTGGCCCTTTAGCAGAACCAAATACCCCAAACAGTTTCATGATGTATTGGGTATTGGTAAATCTTTATTGCAGCAAACAGTCGATCGGTTTTTACCAATTTGCCCGAAAGAAAATATTTTTATTGTTACCAATAAAGATTATACCGGCTTGGTCAAAGAGCAACTACCTTTTTTGACAAATGATCAGATTTTAGGGGAGCCTATAGGGCGAAATACAGCTCCATGTATTGCTTATGCTTGTTATAAAATCAAAAATAAAAATAAGGAAGCGGTAGTTGTAGTTGCTCCTTCAGATCATGTTATAACGAAAGAACAGGAGTTTGTAGATGTCGTAGCAACAGGATTAACGGCGGCTCTGGAAACTGATATTCTTATAACCTTGGGCATTAAACCAAGCCGTCCGGATACAGGTTACGGGTATATACAGTATATTGAAAACGACGAGAAGGAACTGAAAAAAGTAAAAACTTTTACTGAAAAACCTGCCCTTGATTTGGCAAAAAAGTTTATAGAAAGCGGTGATTTTGTTTGGAATGCAGGTATTTTCCTTTGGAATATTAGAACTATAATAAGTGGTTTTGAAAAGTATATGCCCGAAATGGCAGAAATTTTTGAGGAAGGGAAAAAGGACTATTGGTCCGATAAGGAAGGTGATTTTGTGGGGAAAGCATATTCTCAATGCAAAAACATTTCTATTGATTATGGGATAATGGAAAAAGCAGAAAATGTTTATGTCCTTCTTAGCGACTTTGGCTGGTCTGATTTGGGTACCTGGAAATCACTGTATGATATTTCACCCAAAAATGAACAGAATAATGTTGTAACAGGCAATGTTATTGCCTCTGATACCAGCAACTGCATCATCAAGACACCTGTAGATAAACTTGTTGTGGTTCATGGTTTAGATAATTTTATAATTGCAGAGTACGATGGCGTTTTAATGATCTGCAAAAAGGACGATGAGCAGAAGGTAAAGGAATTTGTTGCACAGGTAAAAGCAACCAAAGATCAAAAATATATTTAATAGTAGGATCAGTGGACAATTGATCGTTGATAATGGACAGTTATCCCAACTTCAGTAATTCGACAAAATCAGTGCATAAATTAACTTTCATTGCTATAAAAACAAGGTCCTTTCAGAATGACAGCAAGTTAATCCGAAACTTCCAGAATAACAATGAGGTGCAACTTCACTGTCAACTGTCCATTCAAGAGTCCTTTTATTGAATAACCATTGTTCTTTGCCTTATTACTTCAGAGAGAACCATTCCGGTGGCAACCGAAACATTGAGCGATTCTATTGCCCCCAGGGCGGGAATCTTAATGCTCAAGTCTGCCTTTTTTAGGTATTCTTCCGAAATGCCGTTTTCTTCCGATCCCATAATAATTGCTATGGGCCCTGCTAAATTGGTGTTATAAATAAGTGTGGATGCCTTTTCTGTACAGGCTGCTATTATTAGCCCGCATTCTTTGAGATAAGAAAGGGTGTTTTTTAGGTTTTCTTCCCGGCAGACCGGAATATACCCCAAAGCACCTGCGGAAGTTTTTACCGCATCGGCACTAATCATGGCCCCCCCTCTATTGGGGACTACCAGTGCATTTACACCAAGAAATTCAGCGGTACGGGCTATAGCTCCAAAATTTCGAACATCTGTAATTCTATCCAAGATAAGTAAAAAAGGCTCTTTCCCGGCAGCAAAAGTCTCCGTTACAATATTATCGAGCGAGGCATAAATAATCGGTGAAACAAAGGCAATAACACCTTGATGGTTTTTTCTTGTAACCGTGTTTAGCTTTTCAATAGGGACTCTTAGTATTGGGACTTTTAGTTTACTTGCCTCTACAACCAGTTCATTTACCACACCTCCTTGTTGGTCTCTTTGAAGAAGGATTTTTTCCACTTCTTTTCCTGCCAGCAAAAGTTCGATTACAGGCCTTATTCCAAATATAAATTCTTTGTTATCTCTATTCACTTATTTTAGGATGATACCTTTTCTCAATTTCTCCACCGCTGCACGCCAAATGGTCGAAAACGCTTCTTTTCGTACTAATTCGTAGCTTTCTTGCGAAAATGCAGTAAGTGTCTTTTGAAAAGTAAAGTTATAAAATTCTTTATCATTTAAATCGTGATAGTACCAATTGGTTTTATTTCCCCCACTATTTACAGCATCCGGCTTCCCAAAAACCATAAAAATCATGCCTCTGTCTGTTTTCCAACCTGCTTTGTACGTGGTAAAAAGTTTGTTGGCAAGTTCTACCCGGGAATAGAATAGTTGGATCAATTTCTTGGAATAAGTAATGTTGCCTCCTATAGACAGCCAAAAAGCGTCCAGGGCTTCCTTTTTATCATCCGCTGCCAACAACTGGGCATATTCTTCTTTACTTGCTATATAAACCAGCGGCTCAATAAGTTCCTTTGCTGTTGTTAGGGTAGGAAATCGCTGTGATTGGAATAGAACAGCAAAGCTGCCGGAAACTTTGCTTTGGGCAGAAAAGACAGCAAGCCCTACTTTGTTGAAGTGGGTTAGGGAATCGATATATATTGCTCCACTCGAATCTGCTTGTAAAGTACTCATATCAAAAGGAGGAGGATTTATAATATAGGGAGGGGTTGCTGCAGGGAAATCCTGGGCGAACCAGGTAAATTGCAAGCTATCTATGCCGGTTGAAGTTGTTATTTTGAAAGGCGTATTGGTGTAAAAATAGGAAGTAGCAATGGGAGATGCATCTATATCCTTCATTAGAAAGTGTTTTTCCATGTTATCACTAAACACCAATCCAAGATCCAATATTTGGGTTACGTCCTTTGTAATATCCGTCAATTTTAGAAATATCCCTGCATCCGGATTGCCTGTAGGCATTACAAATTGCAAGATTAATTCTTTTGAGGTCTCTTTTTCTATAATTGAAAGGTTCGGTAGGGGACTTAGCCTAATTATGTGTTGGGTTGAATTTGGGGTCGCCAAACATAAAGAAAAATCATATTTTGCTTTTACCTCTTTAAAATTTTCAAAACCTTTTGTTTTACTAAAAGTTACAAACAAAGAAACCGTGTTCTTACTAAAGTATACTTTTTTATGAAGAAGAGGAGCATCTGCCTGATACATAAAACTCGAATCTTGGTAGACGGATGTTTTTTGACTTTTGCAGGAGGCAAGAAATACCAGTAAAGAAAATGCCAAATATCGCATACAAAATATAAGAGATATTATTCAATAATATCTCTTATAAAATTAAAGTGAATGTTTTTGTTTAAAGGATTATTCTAAAATTTACCTTTGGAGCAAATTTCTATATTGGTTTAAAACACTTGCATATTTATCTGCAAGTTTATCTTCACCCAAATCTTTAAGCGATCTGAATAACTGATCCAAAATATAGAGGTTTAACTGTGCTTCCCTGGAGCTAAATGCATCTTCTTTTTGAAGATAAGCAAGGTTACTTATTGCTCTATCTCCCATTGTTTTAGCTATTTCCATTGCTCTTTTTTTCTCACCTACTTCAAAAAGTAATGGTACATAAGGAGGGATTGCCAAATCATAAGGTACAGCTGTATCCGGCATTACCGTAAGTGATTTTAATAAGACTTCTTTTGCCTTATCCTTTTTTTGCTCCATAAGAAGTTGTCCGGCTAAACGATAAAACTGTGAGCGAGTATTTACAGGGAAGCGTAAATAGTTTTCATCGTAATAGGTGTTAGGGTTATCCAATCCTCTCCAGAAGAACTTGTGCATCATATTGTCATACATAATATCTGTTGCAATCCACCCATCGGAAGAATTGGGATATTTGGCTGGCATAAGCCGATTTGCTAATCCTTCAAGTTCCATACGGTCTTTTAAATTCATGTAATCGGAAGAAGAGAGCGTAGTACTAAAGTAAATAGGCCTTTCCCAGTTATTATTGGCAATGATATCTAATATAATGAGATCTTTTTTGGTAAGCATTTTATCATTTAACTTCCATACGAACTTATCATCCAGTTGTTGTTTTAAATTGTCTGGGATAAAATCGGCATCCTTGAGTTTCTCTTTATTTAGAGAGAAATAAAGCGTTTTTGATGGTAGAATAGTATATGTATGCCCATTGCCGTCCTTTCGTTCTACCTGAGGACTTTTAGCCCGAACCAGTTTTAGGTAATTAACAAGATTTATCCCCCCTTTATACCTGGGGTCTTCTACTACAAATACCTGATCGTTGATCCCTTGTATGTAGTCATCTAGGTCTAGTGTGATAGGTAGCGGATCGGAATCGTAGGCCTGTCTTTTCATTTGTGAAATATACCAGTCTGTATTGAGCAGGCTTAGATTACAAATACGCACATCGGTTCGAAAGCCTTCTACTTCTTGCACATACCATAAAGGGAAGGTATCGTTGTCTCCACCTGTAAATAAAATGGCATTTTTTGCACAGGAGTTGAGTAAATTTCTTGCAGAATCAACGGAATGGTATCTGTTGGATCTGTCATGGTCGTTCCAGCCTTCAGCTGCAAGAATGGCGGGTACAAGTAAGCCAATAAAAGTTGCAATTATGGGCGCAGCAATTTCATTTTTAATATACTTTCTAAGTCCTTCTGCAATGGCTGCCACTCCAAAACCTATCCAGATAGCAAATGCGTAGAAAGACCCCGTATAGGTGTAATCTCTTTCTCTTGGCTCTATTGGTGGTTCATTTAAGTATATGATAATTGCAATACCTGCAAAAAAGAATAGTAAGAGTATAACCGTCCAATCGAGTTTTCTTTTCCTATAATGATAAAGCAGGCCGACTATGCCCAGTATCAGGGGTAGCATGTAGAAGTTATTTCGAGCCTTATTCATCTTTAAAAAAGCAGGTAAAGAAGTGCTAAACCATTCTGATGGAGCAATAGTGCCCGCATCCTGAATATCGCTTGCCCGCCCCATGAAATTCCAGAGGAAATACCTTAGGTACATATGCCCTATTTGATATTCAAAGAAATATTCCAGATTTTGTCCCATGCTTGGTTTAAAACCTTGAGACCCGTCATAATTTGTAACCGGTATTTTGGGTGGTCCCATCCAGTGTTCGTAGGCTTCTTTATGTCCGGGTTGCACACTATAGGCTCTTGGAAATAAAGTGGCGTGAGCAGGATCATATTTATAATCCATTTTGTGATCATAAAACACGTATTTTCCTTTTGCAGAATCCTTTACATAGACTGGAGAGGTAGGGGTTGAGCTTATTGGGTAGCCTGCGGTGTAGTAGTGTCCCCATACCAGTGGGCGATCGCCATATTGCTCTCTTTTCAAATAAGAAACAAAACTGATTATATTTTCGGGGTTATTTTCATCAATAGGGGTATGGTAATTTGCCCGGATTATGATAAGTCCATACGAAGCGTAGCCAATAAGGATAAAAGTGAAAGAAACCAAAAGAAGATTAAGGAGCTCTTTCTGTTTTTTTATAGAATAGTATATTGCCCATACTAAGGCAGTTAGGAAGATAATGAGAAAGAATATGATACCTGAGTTGAAAGGTAGTCCGAGTCCGTTTACGAAATAAACTTCAAAGGTGGCAGCTATACTTGGAAGACCCGGTATGACACCTATCATAATTATTCCAATAATGGCCAGGGAAATAAGAAATGTAAGAATCGCGCCTTGTATCGTAGGTTTGTATTTTTTATAATAATAAATAAATGCAAGAGCAGGAATGGTAACAAGGTTTAGTAAGTGTACTCCGATAGAAAGCCCCATCATGTAAGCAATAAGCACAATCCATCTGTTGTTGCCTTCCTCCCCATAGCCTCGTTCCCATTTTAAAATTGCCCAAAAAACAAAGGCTGTAAAGAAGGCAGACATTGCATAAACCTCTGCTTCAACGGCAGAAAACCAAAATGAATCCGTAAAAGTAAATGCTAAACTACCAACAATACCAGCTCCTATAACGGTTATTTTTTCTCCGGTAGACAACTCCGTATCTTTCTTAGGAAAGAGTTTTCTACTTAATAAGGTAATAGTCCAAAATAAGAAAAGAATGGTAAAACTACTTGAAAGCACCGAAACCATATTCACATAAAGAGCTACTTTGGTAACATCCGGGGCGAAAAGTGAGAAAAATCTCCCGATCATAAGAAAAAGAGGAGCTCCCGGAGGGTGTGGAACCTGAAGTTTATAGGATGCAGCAATGAATTCCCCACAATCCCAAAAACTGGCTGTCGGTTCTACTGTTAGGAAGTAAACTAGCGTAGCAATTGCAAAAATAGCCCAGCCCGTATAATTATTTATCTTTCTAAAACTCATTATGTAAAAATTTGTTTGCGAATTTAGGCAATTAACACTAAAAAGATGGAGGAAATTTCAAAATATAAAAATAAATAAGTTATGGTAGATTGTTTTTAAGTTCGTAGATAACGATAGAGCTTTTGTGTTTTGTATATAGGAGATAAAAAAGTACAATAAAAATAATAAAGCGAAGAATTTGAAGTTTACTATCCTTAGAAAGTGGAAAAGTTGAATGCAGGTTTTTTAGATTCCTCTAGCGATTGCTGCGTACGAGCTTTCGTGTTTCAATTACGATGCCTCTTTCGGATATAATACTACAAAAATAAACGCCTGGCAATAGGGTGGCAAGATCAGCTGTGTAGACACCACTTCCGGTTTTTAAAGGGATTTGCAAAACTTCTTTACCAATAAGATTGTAAATGCGAATTTCAGTAAGTTTGTATGTGCCTTCTTCTACTTTGAAGGTTATTCTTTCCGTTGCCGGATTAGGGGAAATTATAACCTTGTAATCTACAGGTACTTGCTCTGTAGGGGCTTGTGCATACAAACTTATGTTTACGAAAATGCCGAAAATAAGCACACTGAACTGTAAAATATGTTTCATATAATTATCCCCTCTTTGTCCTAATAAATTAATTGTAATATACTCAATTTATACATAAAAACCATGCCAACAGAGTATTATTTATAAATTTTATTTACTAAAGAATCAACTATTTGCAATTTTACAAAAAAAAACATTGGTAACGAAGAATAAACAATTATATTATACATTTAGTTCGCTGCCCAGTTGTCCCTATCTAAACTTCGATATTGAATTGCTTCCGCCAGATTTTCAATTTTAATTTCATCAGATTCTGCCAGATCGGCAATTGTTCTGGAAACTTTTAAAATACGATCGTAGGCTCTTGCAGATAAGCCCAGTCTTTCCATGGCTGTTTTTAAGAGTTGTTTTCCTGCTTCACTGATTTTACACACTTGCTGCACCATTTGAGGCGACATCATGGCATTGGAATATATGGAAGGTGTTTCTTTAAATCGGATTAATTGTCTTTCACGAGCTTTTATGACTCGTTCCCGTATAGCTTTGCTGCTTTCATTTTTTCGGTTGGCTGTCATTTCATCAAATGAAACAGGGGTAACTTCTACATGAAGGTCTATGCGGTCAAGTAGGGGGCCGCTCACTTTATTTAAATATCTTTGAACCGCCCCGGGCGGGCATACGCACTCTTTTTCAGGATGATTATAAAAGCCACAAGGGCAAGGATTCATGCTGGCTATAAGCATAAAGTTGGCAGGAAACTCTATAGAAACCTTTGCCCTGCTTATGACCACCATTCGATCTTCCAAAGGTTGGCGCATTACCTCTAAAACGGTTCTTTTAAATTCCGGAAGTTCGTCCAAAAAGAGGACACCGTTATGTGCCAGGCTTATTTCCCCCGGTTGGGGAATACCGCCTCCGCCAACCAATGCCACATCACTTATGGTGTGGTGTGGTGCACGAAAGGGCCTGGAGGCAATAAGGGAGGCTTCTTTCCCTAGTTTTCCGGCAACTGAGTGGATTTTGGTAGTTTCGAGGGCTTCATATAAGCCAAGAGGTGGTAAAATACCCGGAAGCCTTTTTGCCAACATGGTTTTACCTGCTCCCGGTGGCCCTATCATAATTACATTATGTCCTCCGGCTGCTGCTATTTCTAAGGCTCTTTTTATATTTTCCTGTCCTTGTACATTAGAGAAATCAGGATCATTGTTGTTTAAATCATAAAAAAAAGCTTCTCGGGTATCGAGTTTAAAGGGGATAATTTCGTTTCTCCCTTCAAAAAAATCTATGACTTCTTGAAGTTCTTTTACCCCTATAATATCTAAATTATTTACAATGGCTGCTTCTTTTTCATTTGCTTTGGGTAGGATAAATCCTTTAAACCCTTGCTTTCTTGCTTCAATGGCTATAGGAAGTACGCCTTTGATAGGTCTTAGTTTGCCATCAAGCGCAAGTTCTCCCATAATGACATACTTGTCCAGTCCATCGACTGAAATTTGCCCGGAAGCAGATAAGATGCCGAGTGCTATTGGTAAATCATAGGCAGAACCTTCTTTTCTAATATCGGCAGGGGCAAGATTTACAACCGTTTTTTGGCGCGGCATTTTAAATCCTACATGTTTTATGGAAGAAACAACCCTTTGTTCGCTTTCTTTAACTGCACTGTCAGGAAGCCCGACCATAAAAAATTTTGTCCCTTGCCCTACATTTACTTCAATAGTAATAATAGAAGCATTTACACCATATACGGCACTCCCAAAAGTTTTAGAAACCATTTAGCTGTGAAAGTTTAATAAAAAAATCAAGTAAAGGTACTTATAGTATTTTCTTTTCAATCAATAATATTAAAATATGTATGATTTTAATATGGACTTCCTGAATTCTATCGGCATAGCCACTGTGAGGGACAGTAATAAGTATATCGGCAAATTCTGCCAGGGCACCTCCATTATTGCCACTAAGTGCGATTATCTTAATATCTTTTTGCTTGGCAATTTCTGCCGCTCTTAATATATTTTCTGAATTTCCGGATGTGCTTATAGCTAAAAGCACATCTCCTTTATTACCAAGAGCTTTAAGATATCGGGCAAATACAGAGTTGTATCCGAAGTCATTGGCAACGCAGGTAATATGCCCGGGATCTGAAATGGCTATTGCCGGAAGAGGATTCCTGTTTTCACGAAATTTCCCCGTCATCTCTTCTGCAAAATGTATAGCATCGCATTGAGAGCCACCATTTCCACAAGAGAAAGCTTTTCCTCCGTTTTGTATGGAATTCACTATTAGGTTGGCTGCCCCTTCGATTTTCTCTAAATTTTCAGAAACAGATAAAAATTTATCAAGTACTTCTGCAGCTTCTTTTAATTCCCCAAAAATTATTTCCTTCATTGAAACAGTAGTTTATTAGAATAGCGCAAAATATAAAAGCGTGGTGGATAAAAAAAATAAAAACGACCGACTTGTTTTTAAAGTCGGTAAAAGGATAAAGAAGGGTTATTCTTTAGGAGAGAATGAAAGGTCGTTTATTTTTAAACGACCTTTTTAAATGAGCTGCCGAAACCCTTGCTTAATAATCTTTATCATCATACCCTGTATCGTCGTAGTCATCGGAATAATCTTCTTCAAAGCTACTTTCTTCCAGTGTATCTTCATCATCAAGCTTTTCTTCTTTCCAATCAAGTTGGTCGAAGTCTTCATCGTCTTGCCCCCAAACTTCCTTGAATTCAGCTTTGTAGTCTTCTTCGCTTTCTTCTTCCTCAAAGTCTTTAACAATTTGTGGGGTTAGACCTGTTTTTTTTAGCGCATCTTTTTTAGGGACACCTGCTTCTAAAAGTGCTTTATAAGCCTCGTAGTTTTCGTAGAGTTGATCGTCGTCTAGTTCGTCAAAAGTATCTTTCATAAAACAAGAAATTTATTAAATTTCAATAACGAAAATAAGAAACCATAGTTCCAATTTGCAAAAGAAAAAAGAATTATTTTTTTAAATAAATTCGGCAAGTATTGTTTGTCCGCCTTTGGTTTTTTGCCCTATTTTAACCAGGATTTTAACGTCTAAAGGTAAAAATAAATCCACCCGGGAGCCAAATTTTATAAAGCCTAGTTCCTCCCCCTGTTTTACTTCTTCCCCTGCATTTAGATACCATACGATTCTTTTTGCCAAGGCACCCGCTATTTGCCTGATAAGTACTTGTTTTTTTTCCGGCCCTTCGACTACAATTGTTGTTCGTTCATTTTCTGTACTGGATTTTGGATGCCAGGCAACATTGTAAGCACCGGAATGATATTTAAAATAAGAGACGAACCCTGATATAGGATTCCTGTTTATATGAATGTTTAAAGGAGACATAAAAATAGAAATCTGCCGCCTTTTATCTTTAAAAAATTCAGTTTCCTCAACCTCTTCTATAACAACTACTTTTCCGTCGGCAGGGGCAATTACATAATTATCATTTCGAACCAGTTTTCTTTTGGGGCTACGAAAGAATTGAAGAATAAGTAGATATGAGAGAATACAGGTTATGATAAGCGCATTATGCAATGTTGCTGCAAAGGGTAAAACAGAGATTACAATAAGATTTATTATAGCAAGTGCTATAAATAACATAATCAGTATTTTATATCCTTCCTTGTGGATCTTCATTCGTAGAACTTGAATTTGTGCCTACAAATATATATAAACTTTATAGTTTAAAGAAGCTTAGGAAATATAGAATTAGACGATTTTCCTGTATTTATACTTTAAAGATTAGATAGGTGCAAATTTGGCAAGTATTAAAAACTTGCTTACCATTATTAAAACCTATACTAGTAGACTCCTTTGAATTTATAGCTTGTAGAAACTCTGTTTATTGCGACAATATAAGCAGCAATTCGTAAAGATACTTTATACTTTTTTGAAGTAGAAAAT
>Ga0164242_10002090_pt1 | contig 23252 bp, 23 predicted proteins | sample OricomgcompostMG_FD_108783 | JGI IMG/M metagenome (GOLD analysis project Ga0164242, IMG submission 108783) | Miracle-Growth compost microbial communities from Emeryville, California, USA - Original compost - Miracle growth compost (MG) ... | reverse complement strand
GCCGCAAATAAAACATATCAAGTGGAAGATCCACCAATGAGCGAGAGCGGGAGAGGGAGAGGGAGAGGGAGAGGGGAAGGGGAGTGATTTTATTTGCATTCTGCTTTTAATGAGCTTGCTTGGCGCGTCTCGATACTGAGTTCGTAGTCTTTCAGCGTTCCTACTCTAGCTTCTTCCGCTCTTGTTCAATCTATACCTATCTTAGATTAGCCCCTGACCACACCTAGGTTACTGCAAATTTCTTACCTTTAGGTTGATAGAATCTCGTCCACTGCCGAGCCAAACGAGAGTACCGACCCCTATGGCTATAGTGCCGAGGAAGCCCGCTTTGGCATAGTACTGTCAGCTTATTCTCTACATGATACAGTCAGCCTCGAGAACTGCAGCGTTCATACTGTCCATGCCAGTCCCCGCGCCTGCAGTGACAACCATGCGACTGCTAGTGCTAGCGCTAGTGCGTGAAATATATACCATGGGCCCCTTAAGATCTCTTAAGATCTGCAAGGTCTTTCTAAGACGGCTGCGGAGTAGCTGGGGTGCAACCCTTTGTGAGAACTGTAAACAATATCAGCTCATTAAAATCTTCCTCTAGCGTCTCCCAATATTCACCCCAGCAGGCCTTCCCCCCGGTCCCAGAGGCATTGCTTACGCTTAGCAGAAGATTCCGCAATGGAACTGAGCGACATTTCGTAAGGGCCATGGCGGGTGATGGAAACCAGCCAGATATTCGTCTCGTGCCTCAGCCGGGTGGAGCGGGCAGCCGTCGTGGTTGAGAATTGCCGAAATCCTTGCTGGTATCAGGAGGAGGTGGTGGGGAAGGTGAAGGGAGCTATGGTAAAAGATATATCGTCAAGGGGATTTATGTGATGGTCAGTTGAGGGAGGCATCTTCAACTCGTCTATGTGTTGAACGAGCCGCAACGCGTCCTCCTTTTTTTCTCTCTCTTTGTTGTTGTGGATGTGATACGAATTTTTCAAGTCGAGGTCGAGTCAATGCCGAAGCGGTGGTGTTGACACGGGCAGCGACAACGACTCTCACCGTGGCGCCGACACCCAACAACACACCGAAACGCGCCAAACTGGTTCTGGTTTGGGCGCGCCATTGTATACAGAGTCCGAAATCGAGTCTCCAGATTGTTTGAGGCCGCGAAGGAAGCATCGTTTGCCTTTATGGACGAGCTGCCTCGGGACTACAACCTCGGATTGGCCACATTCTGCAGCTGCATCAACGGATCTGTGTCGGTCAGGGAATATCAAAACCAGGTCAAGTCCGCAATCAAGGTCCCGATGGTACGCTCCGGGAGCAGTGCACTCGAGGGGCGGAATGCGGCATCGCCAATCCACAGGTGATCGATGCAGCTTTCACCTCAATCGAGCGAGAACTGGAGGTGGTCTATTCCTACCAACAGCACCTGCGTATAATTGGCAAGATAGCAGAGCAGTGCCCAACAGACTTGTCGACCGGGCAGGTAGTGACTATAGACGACGCAGGCGTTGTTCCTAAACACCACGTTTATACTTACGAATCAGAGAACACTTAGTAAAAGGTATTATACTGGATATTTGATCTTCCAGTGTCGCTAGTTAATGTTCTCCACGTTACGCCCTGCGATCCTGAGTTAGGTTACAGGCTGTCCCATACGCATTCGCTATAGAGCCGCCAATTATTGTCTAGCTTGGATGTCCGTTGGCAAAGATTGCTCGACTAGGCAATGTTGTTGGGTTGGGAGGTACAAGTGGCCGATATGTTAGACAGAGCCCCCGGTCCTTGCGACCGCGTAGACAATTGATTATTTCATTGAATATCCTTAAATACGGGGGCTACATCTGCTTGATCTACCCACAGCCGCCGGCACTAGTTGCTGAGACTAGGTCTCTCCGACCCAGCTCAATTAGGTACTAGGTATTCAGTTCCTGCTTTTCAATCAAGGCTGCCAGCTTCTTCCGGCCTAAGGACTAATCTTTAAGCTTATTGTTGACCTTGGACTTGAAACTACCTATTACATCTACTTTAGTCTAGTCCTCTTAGCTCCTATGATATGTCTAAAGGTAGGTTAGAGCTTTAATAAGCTTTATAATTTCTATAGTCAAGTTCTAGTATTACCTAAAGACTTGTTAGTCATAATCACAATCAAGCATTAGGTACTTACTTTCTTACTCATTGACATATGCTTAGTTAGGTTGTGGTTATAGTTAGTAGGTCTTTGCAATAAGTGCTGATGCAGTATGATTTGTGGTTTAGTTGATTGCGATTGTATTGAATTGAGGAGGGGGATTGAAAACTCAGGACTAGAGCAGAGCTAGTGGATGGCTTTAATGCCTATTCAGGCCCCTTGTATCTAACAGTAGGCCCCTTGTATTCAACAGCACGCGTGTCGACTATATCTGTAGCCTCGCCATTCAGTGAGACCTGCATGCCGGCAGGCACTGTGCGTCGGCGGGGTACTGCGTGCCGGTGGGGTACGGAGTAAATCGATGGTTGCAACGTTGCGATTGCTGCGATTGCTGTGATCGAAGAACCTATCAACCCTTCAAACCTTCCACTGTCTTATACGGCTATTGAGGTTTAGCCAATTGAATCACGTGATCTCACGATCTCAACCATCGATTTTTCCACTGTACGAACCAAAAAAAAACCATACCTCCATGTTAGACAGAGCGGTGAGTGTCTATGGAGTATCCGCCTGTTGTGAAGCACCTCGTCCGTTAGTATGGGCCTGATACACACAACTGGGTTGAGCGTGTTATTATCAAGCAATCGAATTGCGGTGCAAATATCACATTGAGCGAAGCGGGAAGAGCCTCGATTCTATGGATCAGGGACCCGGATATAATATACAGCATTTTGGCTACGATCTATTCCAGTCCTCTCGTCCTTTCCACAGGATGCCGAATCCTGGCGAAAACGTCAGTGGGGCCGGGTCGGGAGGTACGCCAAGTCGGTCGGAGGGAACTCTACCACCTCGACGTTTAACTCTGCGATGCGCGCCCGGACGGCAGCAAAGTATTCCTCTCTTCCCTTAAGATCGACCTCAGAATGGCAGACTCCGTCCAGCCCAGCCATTCTAATCAAGTCATCCCGTACATCGCCGTTGAGTAGGTCTCGTGGTGACTTGACCCATCTGGAAACGGAGGCCCCAAGGTAATAATCAAATTTCGGTAGGGTTAAAATCTGCGTGGTGACTTCTGAACAGTTTTGGCGGAGGGGGCAGCACTTCTATGGGTTCCACTAGGGTGCGCAGCAACGAGAAGCTGTGCTGTGTCACCGTTTCGCGGTATTGGCGCAGTGCGGCCGCAATCTCGGCATGTCGTCCATCATTCATAATGGTCAACTGTTGTTTCCTCCTCGTAGTGTTGCAGGTTGAATCACCAGGGCGATAGTTGGTGGGAGTGAAGACGCGAAAAGGATTTGGCGGGGTAGAGAGAAGTAGCTCAGCTGCCTTTAGGAAGTTAGATATGTTAGGTACTACTTATTGTCGTATACCCTAAGAATTTCTTAAGGAGGACCGCGATGATCGTAGATCTGTAACAAAAATCGAGGAAACCCAACAGGCCCCACGCGGGTAGTACAGTACCAGTTCTGTCACTCCCCAAGCCCACTTTTTCCCCGGGGGCTGCACGTTTAGCGGTCAGTAAGCTCTGGCGAGCTTAATCGCTTCGTTGACCCAATCCGGCCTCGCAGGCGACTCGGGGCTCGATCCTTGATGACTACCCGAGGGTACGGGCCTGAGGCTCTTCCTCAGGGCTGCCTGCCATAACGCTACGAAGACACTCGCAGAAAGAACACAAGAGCAATTTCCTATCCTGAATAGGTATATATTCAAGATACCTTTTTTTTTTTTTAGTAATCTTCCAAGTTAGAATTGTTCTACTGCTAAGAATGCTAAGAATTACACTGTCTCTAAAGATAGGGTAGTCAACAGTTCAAGAATAAGGCCTATTTCCTACCCTTGTTATATCAGCCCTCTTCCTTAGGTACCATGTATAGGCAACTAGTGCACCGGTACATTAGGAATGAAATAACGCATTTTTCTCCTTGGAACCACAACTCATTGCTCTCACCATCTCCATGTGACTAACGTAAACCCTCAATTTTCCACAGCCTGTGATTTGCTGGCTGCAATCTCTTCGTTCTGCCAGCGGTTCACACCGACAAGCTGATACATTGTGCTACCTCGCGTACCCTGAATATTGACTTATTTCCCTTTTTCCATAATAGGTTGAACCGATTGTGGGTAATAAAATATATCAGTAGGATCAACGTCCGCTTTAATTTGTTGCAGCTTTGAAAGGCTTTGCCTCCAATAATTTTCTTGCGCTTCTGCTCGATCCATCGTTGGATCAGCATAGTTGATATACATGCCCCACTGTGTGGTGTCGAGGTTGGTTGTAAAAGAGTCGACCCAGCCGTTAAGGAAATTAAAGCCATTAGCTGGGTATGACCCGAAAAGTTGCCGGTCATAGAACTCGTAGAGGTATAGTTTATCCCGGTGCGCGTATGATGTCTCAGCGGCAGCAACCTTGGGGATTGCAGCATTCTTGCCCCCATACATGTCGATGATGATGTACCATATCCGTGATGATGTCGAGTTACCATAGGCAAACCAATAGTCCACTGCTGCTTGCATAGCGTCTGCAGGAAGCGCCGAGGTCACTAGGCTCTTGGAGAAGAACGTTTCATGCTAAGGCTCGTTAGCCACCCAACTGGGCCGGTTTCTAGCGTAGGGATGTTACATACCGCATCATAAGGGTGGCCCATGTCCACATCTTCAGTATAGGCATATGAAGTGAACCCCCCCATCCAGTCCGTCTCGTTTACTTCTGCGAGGGAGGTATTGAGGAGAGTCATCAAAGGTGCAATAGCTTCCTCAAGAGCCAGGGATTGCCCGTGATATAACCCCTGGAGTTGGGCCCCAAAGTTGGAGCCAAAAATTCGCATATTCATCTCGCTAGGCATGATGTCCTGTGTCCAATTCTGAAGGACTGCCCATGCTGCCATCGCTTGAGTAGCGTTCCTCCAAGGTAGATCTGCCGTGAAAACAGTCACGACAGGTGGTGGCTCGAACGTGTTAAACCGGAAGGCAGTAACAATCCCAAAGGAAGACCCCGCTCCACGGAGAGCCCAGAACAAGTCCGGATTCTCGTGGGCCGAACAGTTGACTACCGTAGCGTTGGCGAGGACCACGGTTGCACCCAGGATCCAGTCGACGGCTAGGCCATGTGTATGAGAACTGAAGCCAAAGCCGCCATGAAGAACGTGTCCGCCTATCCCAACGCTAGAGACGGAGGCCGGGCAATTAGACTCGACGGTTTCAGGCCCCGGGGTTGTGAGTTTACTTACCCTGGGCAAGTGCCGTGACTAAAGGCTCTTCCCCCTTGGTCATACAACGACTTAGCAACATGTCCAAGGCGAGCACCGGATTGTATGGTGGTGATATTGGTTTCAGGATCCAGTGCAACCTTGTTCATCCGATCCAGTTCAACCACGAGGTGTCCATCTTCACCGCCAAGCCCAAAGGCGGCATAGCTGTGTCCTCCTGATTTTGGATTCACCTTGACCCCAACCTCAGCTGCACAGGAAATCGCAGACTGTACGTCCTGTACATTTGTCGGAACGACAATAGCCACTGGTGTATAATTGAACCGCCGGTTGAAGGGAGCGACGTCATACTCCCAGTCTGTAGACCCTGGAACATCTGTAGGGACACTGGCAGCTGCAAGACACTCGCCTATGGCATCCTTCTTCTGGAGGTAGTTGGTATGGGCCGTGACAAGGACGGCGACTGATAGGTTAATAATTGAGAGCCGCATCGTGCGCGCTCACCAATCTCTGCACAGAGGGTGTGCGAAGAACCGAATACCAGGTTCTAGGCAGGCATGGCATTGTCCGCCTGAGCCCACCACGATGGAGACTATGGCCGGGGGCTTTGGGCATTTAATATCATTTTCTTGGCGGGAATTGCTGGATCTCTTCTAACGAAGGCTTCTGGTGTGGAGTGTGTGGTACCGCCGATATTCATCCTGAATATCCGGAGTAGAAAGGGATCGCCGATACGCAGTGGATCCTTTGATATCTTAGAGCGGGGGGAAGTTCACAATAGTATATAGCACGGCAACCACGGCGGGACATGGTGTCGTCTTCTCCTGGTAGCTATCAAGGAATAAGTAATTCCTTGATCCTGAGTGGCCGGTGCCGCCGAGGTGGGTTTAGCTAGGTAGGTAATATTTGTTCATCTCGGCAGTGGCTAAATGTGCCAGAGGTTAAAGAAGCAGCTATGACGACAACCATATTGGCTCGAATTCTTTAGCCGGGATTTGATAATTTGGGATCAAGTGTCTCCGTACGCTGCCCGAGAATCGTGAATATCGGCGTAGGAGGATGCGGTCACTAGCCCAGTCACTCCTAGGACACACTATCCTATAGGGCGGCGATCACTGTGGTAGAGGTATAGAAGGAACCCCTTACAGCCTTACTTGCCTGCGTTTTTCCCAAAAACTCAGGTTGAAGATTGGTATGTTCCAAAGGAGAAAGCTCTAGAAACGGTAGAACTTCAAGGCGCTTTTGATCAGGAGGCGGAGTTGATCCTCAAAACAAGCTTGCTTTGTAACAGCAATCTTGATGTAGAATCCTGTGGCCGCGCATTCTGTCGCAAGTTCTTGTGGGACCGAGTGGATCCGTGGTGGTATTCTCAAGAACTCCACTACAGCTGTAGCGGAACTTGCGTCGGTTATCCTCGCAAGGGAATGGTTGCCTATAGCATCTCATACCTGGGTCCGGCTGCAATCCTAGGCCTAGTATAGTAAAGGGCTGCCGTATGTATCAACTCTCTTTGACCCCGAAATATTTATATATATGCCTCCTCGTTCTAAGTCCGAGAGGGGAGGCATACACGAAGCCTATGTGCGGTGATCTGTGGCGTGGCGGTAAAGGTGAGGTATCGAATGGGGTTCCATTGAGTCCATTGTTGAAGTTGTTGAAGTTTCGAGGAGCTTCAGGGAGCATGCCAACCATAGCCAGGCGATTCCCCTGGACAACATCCGCTTTGTACTGTGCCTCGGACTGGAGTCCCAACAGAAGGATGGTATGATCATTCGTCGCTTTCACGATCTCCTCCTCGAGGCGGGCATAAGTCTTTGACTCTGCGCCGTAGAGTGCAGGCATGTACGTTAACGTTGAAGAGGCCTAGCGTGCAATAAGCCATCTCTTCCTCCGTAGTGGTCAAATAAACCGGCGCCTAAGTAGAGCGTCCGGTTGGCGACCGGCAGGGCGTAGAAGTCACTAGGATGGTCCAATACGGAGGTGATGATTCAGGTGGCTTGGGACGCGGAGCTTTTCAGGGCTTGGTTCGAGCTAAGGGATACCTAGTCCAAGGTATAAAACACGATGACTAAAAGAGAGATATGCTCTTATAATGCCCAGCTTCTATAGAACTATCGCAGCAGCCTCCTAGGTGCGATGGGAGAGAGGAGCTCGAGGGAGGAGCCATTGGTTGTGTTGAGAACAGCATCCAGTGTAAGTACCACCAGTACGTTAAATTTATGGCCCTCGAGAAGTTCGGCGCTTGATACCTTGTCAATGCAGCAGGTATCGACCCAAACCCACTGACAACCGTAAACCTTTGCCTGGCGACAATGCTCGATCTTGACGATTCCATTCTTGCGCCACGCCGTCTTAAGGTTTTTCGTACCCTGGAAAAAAAAAAAACCCTTTCTCCGCGGCTCCGCCTACGTATGGGAGACAATAATCTATACATTCGTGTATCGCGTCTGCTATAAAGACTGTCATCTCGTATTAAGTCCGCATTGACATGTCTCATTGCGCAAGTACCTGTAGCTTCCGGTTGTCGTGCGATCAACAGAATGCAATGCTTTTTTTATGTGCAAAGCAGGCCAGTTTAAGCATCCCGAATTAAAAGGCGACTAGAGAAACCTTGGTGCAGTAAAAGATTTTATATTCTTGCCCCAAGGCAACGTATTAGGCGACGAGGACGATGTTTATTTGTTGCAGGAAGGGCGGTAGAGTTGGGTGTAGTCTACCAATCATAATTAGAAAAAGCTATTGCGGTCTTGTTTGGGAGCCTAGCAACGGGGCTACGTAGCGGCGTGGAAATAGGGAATGCCTTGTCAAATAGGTCTTCAATTGCGATATTTGCACACAATCATGAGACACCTCTCTCCGCCAGGCCTGCTAGCCAAGATATCTACCTAGGTACCTATCAAATGTGACCTCTAGTTACTAACGGGACAACCCCTGGAATCTTTTGATCCCGCCTAAGCTCGCTTCTTTTTTCTCCTTTTCTTCCTAATCTTCCGCAGGCGGCCGATATGGTGCCGCTGTATCAGGGCCTTGGTGTAGTCCCATATGGTTTGGCTCATCAAAACGAGAATTGTTGCAACCATCACGGGGGCACCAATAACCCAGCTAAAGGGCGCAGTATTAAGTTAGCTCACTAAAACCCAAGGAACTGGTAGCTTAGGTGTCAGTTGCACTGACAAGAACGAGATTCCTCGGCGAAGCTCATCAAATGGCTCGAAGTTCTGACCGAAATACCCGCTCAAAAATGTGAGAGGGAGGAAGATGATGCTGACGGCGGCAAGTTGCTTCATAGACTCATTTTGGGAGGCAGAGACTGTATTGAAGATTAGATCGATCATGCCATCGGCGGAGCCTCGAATCTGGGTGAGGGATTCGGTTATGAGGATACAATGGTCAAGAACGTCTCCCAAGTAGGTAAATGTCATAGGGGTAATTATGACCCCCTGCAAGGGGTTCTGGAGGACTTTCATGGCGGCTTCTTGCGTCATATCCGTCTTGTGGTCACGCAAGGCGTTGATGAGATTCGTGATGGGGTTTATGAAACTAAGCATTTTGTTGATTTCAGTGGTGATGATGTATAGTTGCTTGGTATGACTGATAGTTGGCCGCGTCAACACGTCGAGCTCTAGGTCTGCCACCACGTCCGAATAACAAGTAGTGACAGGTATAGCTAGGTCGATAATTGCGTCAATGATCGCCTGCCCGACCATGGAAGCGTCGCAGGATTGTCGGAGAATGGTGTCGGGGGTCTGGAGGCGGCGAATGATGGGTTTCTCGACGTCCTCAGCCGAGAGCTCAAAGAAGGAGATTATGGTGTTGTCGTTGCTGATAAAGATTGACACTTGTTCGGCGGCAACAGCCAGTCCCCTCTGAGCTAGTGCAGAGTGCTGTTCCATGAAGACGGTGCGAGCATCGTTTGTGGATGTGTGGTACCTCTGTATTGTCCGAAAAAGGCCTGGATTTTGCGTGTCTTGGAATGTTGGCTGAGACGTCTGGGATCTTGGAGACATCGCATATTCACCATGCTCAAGCCCCCCGTCGGAACCTTTGTGGTTTATGGACTGGCTAAGCATTGACCGGAGCCGACGCGAGATGCCTCTGGAAGTAGCGCTGCTGGAACCTCTCCGATTATTCCGCCCACTGGACCAACTCACTGTATCGTCGTCCTCGCCGGGGTTGTCAGTTTCTTCTGCATCCGAGTCGTGAAGGTGGACTAGTTTCTGGAGAGTCATGACGATGAAAGCATGGGTCGGAAACCTAGCAGTAGCACGTGGTGCTCAACATGTCAGGTAAGCGTTGCAGGCAGAGACTTGGGTGTTGAGGAGCGGTACCAATCAACTTTTGTTCTGTTCCTCGTATTCATGATATCCTCAATGGCTAGCTTGTGTAGATTTTTGTATTGACCTAAGGCCTGGATGACGTCCCAGCTGAGGGCCTTAACATTAATCCATCTACACTTCGCCTGCGCTGGCTGAGGTAGCTTGAGAAAAGTAACCAGGCTATCGTTGTCAAAGCGCTGCATAGACATGGCTTCCTGCGAAAAGTCGACAATTGATATCTCGCAAGGAGCTGATAGTGTCGGCCTCGCGGCGTGACCACCATCTGGCTTCGCAGGGTCGACGCCTGGTTCGGCGCCAGGTTGCCAGCCTGGGCGGCTTTCGAAATCCTCGTAGTTCTGTACCGGTTTGAAGCTGCCGGCGCGGGTGCTGCGCCTTCTGATAGGGAAAGACGCGGAACGAGTACTGGTTACGGCGCTATCGGAACGTGTGATGCTGTTGCTGCTCGGATTGGGGGGCTCGCTCGGCTCGGGGAGGCGCGGGCCGTGGCCAGCGCCTTCGTTCAGCGTATAGCGGACATGCTGGGTTGGCTGCTCGGTATCCTGGAATTCTTCTAGTCGCCAGTTTATCGCAGTTGGGTTTGTAGTAGCTGTCGGCGGTTCGGAGCTCCCTGGCGTTGCCTCGACGGGAGGGCTCGGCATTTTTTCTTGCTTCTTGTTCCCCCCTCTTTATCCTGGCCCATATTGGGTATCTCTGTCCACCTGGTATCATTTCTCGCGCAGGCGGCTTGTCATATATTGCATTCGAACTGGCCCATCTATGTTGAAGCAATTGTGGTATTCTCAAATATCTGCGAGGGTAGCACCACGCGCCAGAGAGGAATATCGCGAAGTGCAATTGGCCCAAGCGTCCGTCTCAATGTGGCGCTTTGACCACTCTAGAATCCAACAACAGCTATTGTCCTCGACTCCTCGTGGATGTTTCCATTTGTTTGGGGGGGGGCTGGCACCACTGGGATAAGCGTTTCGAAAAGGCTGCTTAAAAGGTGGTGTGGAATGGTCCACGTTTATTTCATGAAATGCCAGACGTGAGAATGTTCCCTTAAAGGCTCTGTCGCAGGCATCTGGAGAATGACGTAATATCTTATGTACGTCACGCTGTTTACCTTCACCTTGTAATAGGGGCGTTGGCAACCCCTATTCGACAACTGACGTTAAAGTTAAAGTCTTATTGCTATCCCTACAACTTACGTGAGATAATACACAGGGCTATTTATCTGTGTTGCTGTTGGCAGTGCCTCATGGTGCTTTTCAACTCATTAGGGACCTATTTTATCTACATCTACGCATATAATTTCCACTCTCACATCGTTGATTCTAATGTAGCTACCTAGTTACCGCCCGCTTATCCTAAAGTCATTTTTAGTATACACATTGTGGGAAGAGTAGCTGGTAAAAGTGTGTTTGAAGGTAGCTTATTTCTACGTATTTTATGACGGTGAAAGGCAAGCTTGACACTCATCCCGCTGCTAGTACCTCTCTTCAACCATCCGACGAAACAAGAAACGGGTTGACTTCGCTATCGCTCAGGTATACTGCCAGGCCGCATATGAACCCGGGCCTAGCTCCTTAACTTTTAAATTGACTCCGTAGCAGTTACCCAAGATATTGGAATTCGACGCGTTCTTCGCCACCAAATTCCATCCGTCCTCGCCTCCACCGCCCGAGGCCGTGGGTGGGCAGGCGACCCAGCCGTAGCCGTTCCCATTTAAGTTGACGAACCCACCCCCACTGTAGGCAGCAAAGCCCGAGATAAGGCTGCCTGGGGGGATACTCGCCGAGTGGGCCTGTGTGTAGCCCATGTTCCAGAAGGGGTCCAGGTACACACGTTGGCCTCCGGGGACTTCGACGTTCATGGACGCGCCACCGCCATCGCCGGTATTAATGGCCGTGATATCGTCGGGAGGGCATTTGTCGCCAACCTCGCTAGGGCAGTAGGTGCATGTCTTCCCATCGATGCTCCAGTGCCGGTCGCAGGCGGTGACGGATTTACCGTCAATGGGGAGCGTGGGGTTGGATGCGGTGAGCGAGAAGGGGGTTCCAGCGGCGACTGGCGGTAATGTAGCTAAGACGTTGTCGGTGCAAGTGTATTGAAACTTGCTGTAACAAGCTCCAGAGCAGTATGATAACGGCTCGCCGCTCACAATTGGGCAGAGAAACTGGTTGTCGTAGCACACGTACTGAGGATGGGTACATCGTCAGCCGACTAGATCAACCATTACGAAGTACCAATATGGAGGAGCACGTCTGGTTTATATAGAGGTAGCTGGACATACCTGGGTAGGGTCATACTGTGCGGATCCACAATTACGAAGCTCAGCGAGACTGGATTTGCTAAGGCTCAAGACGGCGAGAGCCAGAAGATATTGGCGTGTCATGACGTTCAACCTTCGTCGGGGCGATCCTGTGTGGTGGTGTATTGAGAAATCTCTGCTGTGGACAATCTTAATGTTCTTTCATCTGACGAGGGCTGGCGGGTATAGAGATATAATCCAAGTTGAACGAGGCTGTCGAGGATAATCCTCGGCTTTATATTCCCATGGGTTCTTTACAGTCGTCTAGTGTTCATTCATGGTCTTCGCCCCATTCCTGGCCGCACTGGTCAAGAGCCCTGTTAAGCCAGCCCCAACCTCCGCAATAGCGTCCAATGATACCTGCAGCGGAGAGCTGAATTCTCCGTGCATCTCGTATTCCGCTGACGTCGCTTCAAACTTTAAGCTGAACCACCTGTCGAGTTCTTTGGGCAGAAACACAAGCGATTGGATGCACTCCGCAGGGAGAGCCTGGGTGGTGCAAATGTAGCATAACGATCGGCGGAACAAAGCTTCATGAAGCTTAGCCTACCTAGTCACCTGCGTGCTGTACGATGTCGAGCTTTCTGGGAGCACAACCACCACCGGCTTTCCCTTGCAAAGCCTTGCTGGCGACAAGGGTGGCAAGACGAAGTGGATGGTACAGTCCCAAAATTAGAACGTGGGAGCCACTGAGAGGCGGCGGAGAAGAGATCGACATTCACCCGTCACAACCCTAAATCAAGTGCCGATCCCCGCCACCTCGTATTCAACACAGCGCAATTTATAGCGACGTACCGAGCAATCTGATCTTAAGGTCAAGCTCGGGCAGGGAGAAGGTGTTTTTGGGTCTAGTGATTAGAGCCTCAACTGCAGTTATGTAATTATGGCGTTGGTTTGCTTTAGCTTACCCACCTCCTTATACTTATCCACTTCATTATGCGCACTGCTAGCCCAGTCGGTGGCGCCCATGAAAGAGTGGAGGCCGGTACGGATACAGATGCCCCGGCTTACAACACGACGAACGAATAGAACGTCGTATCTCCACGCAAAAATGCATGCCTCATCCCAGGTTTTGCTAAGGTGAGAATCTTGCGCTTACATAGTGAGCCCTTCAAATTTACTATGTAGGCGATAGTGCCAAACCGTCCACTCCCACTGCCTCCACCCGTCCTCCTGTTTGGGAGGGTGGTCTCGACATAGGTGGCTAGAATATTGACGTGGTATCGTCCTGCGCCGTCACTGGAATCGTCCTCTCGCCAACTCTGCCCGGACATCTCTGTGGTCACCACGGACGTGACCATGAGGAATGTGAGATGAATCTCTGTCAGGTGACTTATTAGTTATATACAATCCTCCAACTCGATCTGCCCGTAATATGACTTAAAATGCATTTGTTTCTTATAAGACGTGGAAGTCAGAGTAATTACGTGGTTACTATTCAAACAGTGAAGAGTGCCCTCTCCGAGGAGGGCCAGCCTTCGAGCTATTTTATCCTCGTCTTTCCAACGGTGATCTGATCCTTTCTTCTGTGATCCTGATTCGATGTCGGATTGAGCGATTTAGCTAGGAAAACCAAGACAAATAACATCCCGCGTTTATTTGGGGGTAGAATCAGTGAGATCCTTGATGGAAACTCTTCACCGTGGGCGTAGTCTACGGCGTTCCCGGGACTAGTTCCACCTCTAATATCTAATATTTCTTGGTAGCCGCCAGGGGAGAGGCGTTAAGTCTAAAGAGTTTCTCATTGAATATCTTGGTTACCAGGAAGGCCACTCCGTGTTTCGTGCAAGCTCTATCTGTGCAAGGTGAATCCTCTCCTTTTCAGGGCTATCAAAACCTTTCTACGCGACCACCTCCCCACTCTCCTCTGGCTTGACAAAGTAAGGGGAATCTATATCGCACTGCGTGTATGCCCCAGGCAACTTCCCCTCGTAGAGAAACGCGCGTACATGCTCCGCAGCACATAACGAAGCCAAGGAAATCGAGCAGTGCCCATACCCCCTGACCTCAACAATCTGGGACCCCTCAAATGCCTCGTTTGTTGAGCGAGCGGACGTGAGGGGGCATACAGGGTCGTAGGTCGTCGTGAGAATGAGTAGCGGATGTGCGGTCTTAACCCCTCTGCGTGGCACGTATTTGTGTGTCCTAGGTATGGTCCATTGCTGTTTGGTAAAATATGCCATTACGTCATGCTCTCCGAAGAGGCTTTTGTTCACAAAGGGAATGAGCTTGTCAAGCAGCGGCTGTCTATCTTGGGGCCAATGTTTCCGGCCGGCGATACCGTCGTTGTGGATCACAAATTGGTTCGAGTCGCCCGTCACTGTCCAAGGCCTCTTGCGGCCGTAGGCCATGAAGGCATTCGTTGCATTACCTTGCAATGGATTGTAGAGATGGTCCGCTAGGGTATACCATGCTTGGGGCTTGTACAAGGCCGGGAAGACGCCGCCGAACCAGAGTTTCTTATGGTTTAGCAGACCGTAGATAGTGTTGTTGATGTAAACATTAATTGGTTGTTCTCGGAGGTCTTCCATGAAAGAAATGGCCAACTCCTTCAGCTCCTCTGCCGAACTTGCGAGCGAGGATAAGCTGCAGTTGCTCCTGCCCGCTTTTACACATTCGTCAAAGAAGCCGTGGAGAACATTCTCTGTATCGAGTAAAGACTCCCCATCGAAAGCCTTTTCGTACCAATCGAATTGGTTCATCACCCCGTCGATAATGACGCGTTTCGATCGCTCGGGAAACAGGGTCGCATAAGTCTGTCCCAGGAGGCTCCCGTAACTGAAACCCCAGTAGGCCATATCTTCTTGGCCAACCGCGTCCAAGATACTGTTCATATCGGCGGCTGTCTGCGGAGTATTAATATACTTCCCGTGCTCGCCCATGGTATTGGAGCATGCTCTGACAAAGTTCCGTGTGAAGGCGTAGATCTCGGGTTGTCGTGAACGAGACTGTTGGCCGTGACGCGAGACAATTCCCGTCGCGCCTCATCGTTTGGATAGCAAGAAGCCATGGGCTCTGAGCTATTAACGCTACGGGGGTCAAATGACAGTAGATGGAAGCCCTCTCCAACGATGGTGTTTAGCTGCTCCCCGCGCCTGCCTGTAAACGTACTCAGTGCCGCTGCCTCCCGGGCCTCCTGGGTTGAGGAGGAGGTTCTGAGTCGCATTCTTGCCTCGCATCCGGATGAGTGGGATGTTGAAGGTTTTATCACCCGAGTTTTCTGTGTCAAATTGGTCTATTGGTACATAGATGCTGCTGCACTCCAGGGGGTGGCCTTTGATGTCCCCGCATTGCTCCCATTTTATGCGCTCTCCATCGTACGAGAAGGCACTTGGTGGACTCGCAAACCGCGAAGATATCCATTGAGTCCTAAAGGCTGCGATACCGAGTATCGTGAAAAGTGCAACCCAAAGTCGTGAGTGACGCGGCGAGGTCCTTCGATTCGGTTCGATGCCGAGGTCACCCCTCAGCAGGCGCTTCTCATCCATAGCGTTCTTAGGCAAATATAAAACACCCTACAACGCTTGGAAATCTACGCGTGAGTGTTTCTTTTCCGGGCTCGAGACTTGACGCTGGAGCTGTAGAGAACCGAGGATCCGGTGCCGAGTTGAAGTGGCTAGGTAAGTGGTAATGTAATGGCCGAACAGCGGGAAACTAGCACCACCCAGTGGCGCCTAATTAACAAGGTACCTACCAACCCAGTTACCTGCCTATTTTGTAATAACCTCATCTCATATCGTTCTCTTCTTACAGGCCCTTACCCAAAGAATCGCTCTCTGATTATTTTCTTAGTGATGGAATGCCCGATTTGCGCTTGGAAATGGACGCAGACTCCACCCCCCTTTCCTTTCTCTGTCTCTCTCTCGCAAAGACACGAATAATCAGATCAGTGTTTGATCGTTATTCTACTAGACTGTAACTTTAATTACTAAATTGGCGGCAGACTTGATAATCTGAGCAATACTCTCATTGTTTGAGCCACCCCCCGGTAGATCCTGGCCATGTTTTAGCTATTCTAACACAGCTAGTTCCTTCTCTGGATCTAAGCCTAGGTCCCCCATACCATTAGTGATATCGTTAGAAGACCTGTCTGTACGCTGAAGCCACTCCCAAGTATCTACAATCGTTTCCTTTGCTGGCCTTGTACGAAGGCCAGCTTCGAATGCCTTCGTCACATTGATATTAAAGACATAGTTACGACTCTTCGGGACAGGCCAGATCGGCAGCTCCGTCCACGGCTTGATGCCTTTGGCAAGAATCTCGTCGGGACCTTTCCACTTCAGTGACGCATTATTCCCGGTCACATCGTTGCAGGTCTCGAGTAGTTCCCGCATGGTGGAATGGCCTGGCTGGCTCACGGTGTTGAAGATTCCGGCGAGGCGAGTCTCCGCGGCGCCGACGAGAAACTTAGCGAGATCTCGAGGGTCGATGAATTGTAGGGTCATGTCGGGCGGACCGGGGGCCAGAGTAGGCCCTCCCTTGCACATCCGATTTAGCCACCACGGAAGGCGACCCTTCGCGCCTTCGTGCGGGCCTAGAACCAGTCCCGGACGGGCGATGAGGGTAGGGACTCCGGCTCCGAGCACTGCAAGTTCTCCTTGGCGCTTATCGACACCGTACTTGAAGGTGCTGGTCTCTGGATCCAGCACCGGTGACTCCTCAACAAAATTTGCCTCGTCATCAGATAGATAAACGCTGACGGTCGAGACATATATAAAATGGCCAACCCGTCCACGGAGGGCATTCACGGCTATCTCGACGGCGACTGGTTCAGCGGACCCTAGATGAGATTCTACATTAGCTTTTAATAGTCAATTATTTAAATAAATAAAAAGTAGCAGGAGTTTTACACGTGTCGATGACGGTGTCGAAGGCCAGTCCCTCGAGGGCCTTGAGGCCATCTGGTGCAAGACGATCGCCGACCAGGGCTGTGGCGCCGTTTACGGGAGACCTCTGACCCCGGTTCAAAACCGTGACTTCATGGCCACGAGAGATGGCCTCAGTGACTGCGGCGCGGCCGACAAATTGGGTACCTCCAAGAATGAGGATCTTCATCCTGGTGAGCGGTATCTTGGGATCGTACTGGTTTTAGAACGATGTTCGGAGTTGTAAGGAGATGGATGGAGGGAGCTTTTCTCCTTGTCGAGCATGATAGTGCGGGCGTCCTCTCCCCCGCCAATAAGTACTGTGGGGAAGCACCTAGGCAGCGAAAAGGTGACGATCGATGGGTAATATGTCAAAACGCATCTGCTATCACAACAAGCACGGCGTAAGCCGGTACACAATAGCTCCGGTTTGCGGCAGTTTAGGAACCCCGGTGGTTTGATTCGAAGTTCCTTCTGATCCCTTGGAGTCGTTTATGTTGTTCGAGTCACTATTGATCAGGCCGATATTTTTACAGCTAATATATTCCTAACCAATGATTGAATTTGAGGCAACGGTGACTTGAATTGTGTGGTAGGTTTGTACTAATAACGAGTTTGATAGAGTTGCGTTAGCAATTAAGACCATAGGCCTTCCGATCATGGCGAATTTACACTATAGTAATTACCCTCTACCACCAGAAGACAGGCTGCTACTAATTCGTCGCCCCAAGTAGTTTTTTCAACCTTGCCTTCATATCCCAGTACCCATCCAGCCACTGTTGCGTGTGCCCTTCCATAGGAGCCACCCCTAGTGCCTCCGCATCTCTGCTGGCCCAGTCGACTAGTCCATTGACGTAAGCAACCTCATCTCCTGCCCTATGGAGGCTGTGGAAACCCCTGCCGACCCCACGATCTCGGAGGCGTCCATTATACTCCTCTCGCATGTCCCGCCGAGTTGGGAGGTGCGCGCGTCCGGCGAATACCCTGGCAACTACCTGGGACTGGAAGTCGAAGAGCGAAAATGTTGCTATGTGGTAAGGCACGCCGACAAACGCCAGGGTCGGATCTTGGATATAGAAGATGTCCTTGTGTAGATTATGAGTCATATCACCGTCGGCGGTGACCAGAAGAGCCGGCCCAGCTTTGGATGCAGGTATGGAATCCGAGTGGAGGTCCTGGAGGAATGGATACGAAGTTATGTAGCCCGTAGCCACTATCACATAATGTATGTCGGTTAGGGTTCGTCCATCTTTAAGGACAATAGCGTTGGGAATGGCGTCGTCGGGGAAAAGTGGTTGCCCTGCCGAATCACCATCACCGGTAACGTATCTCAGAACCTCCCCCACGCGCTCCGCGTTAGCAGGTAACATAGTCGGTGGGAGATCGTACGGTCCTTCCCGAGTACTTTGATAAAGTTTATTGGCCACCCCACTCAACTCTCGACAGATGTCGACTGACGAGACACCAGCACCAATTACCAGAAGGTTCTTCCCTGCGTAAGTTTCAGGTTTGCGGTATTGCTTTGAGTGGATGACTCTATCCTTGAATGCTGACTTCCATTCCTTAAGCCCAGGGGTGTCCGGGACTCGCGGCAAGTTGTAATGACCAGAGGCAACAACCACTAGGTCAAACTCCCAGTGCTTCTCAAATAACTGCAAGGCTCCGTCTTGTCTCTCAAGGGAGATCGTCCGCATTGTCCAGCCATTCCCATCTTCTGATTTCCATAACCCGTCTACCCGCGTGTTGTACTGAGTGACATCATTGACAGAATGGTTGCGAGCGATCATCTGGACGTAACCTTCAAGGTTGTTTTGGGTGGTGATCTCTTCAGTTCCTTGAGGCCAGGGGGCTAAGACACTGACCAACAAACTAGTTGGGACGTTGTTCATCAGGCCGGCATAGCAAGGGCCGGGGGGTGAAAAATGAACTCTGAGGGCATCTCCAATCAACGGGCTCTTTGAAACTTTATTATCGAGGCGCTCCTCAAAAGTCTCTGGTGGTGGTGTTCTATAAGCATGCTCCCCGGGCGAAGACCGCTTGTAATCCCCAACCGACGGAGTTTCGCTGGGATACGACGGATCTTCTGAGACTCGTTCGTCAAAATGCCAGACCCCCCCTGCGATGCTCGATCTCTCAAACACGGTAACGGAAAGTCCCTGCCGTAGGAGATGAGCTGCAGCGGTAACACCGCTAATACCAGCCCCTACCACTGCAACCGTTGAATTCGGGCCAAAACCCCCGTCCGTGCTTGTAAATGATGGTGCATGCATTGTACTGGAAATTTTGCTGAAATTTCAGTTATCCAGGATGTCTAATCGGAGATGATATTCGGAAGGGCTGTGGAATTTAACACGAGCAAATGGAAGGAGACTCCACACGACGATGGAAGCAGCTGGGGGTTAACCTATACTAAACCTAGAACAGACACCTATATGCTTCTCCGAGGGCCACAGGAAGCGATACCCTGTTACGGTTCCCTAACCGGATATTGCTGAGTGATATGAATATATATATCCGGAGTCGCCATCTCCCAGGGCCCGTGTCTAACCACTCTCTAGCGAGCACGCCATCCCTTACTGGCTATTACGAAAAAAGCGCACCTAGGTTTCCACCTGCGGGTGGTAGGTTAGAGTGTACGAAAGCTGACGACAAGATCAATGTGGATATATGATGAACGGACTATGGGCGTGCCTCGGACCCTCTTATAAGCAAGGCGTGATGTACGAACATGATGGCCAAAGACCTGTATCTCAAGCTAGGGGTTTCCCGCCTAGGCAACAATCTATCCCACAGAAATTTTTGATAGTCCTAAGTATATTTTTTCCGCAAATTTTAACGAACACTACTCACGACGTCCTACCAAACCTTCGGACCACCTCATGACGTAGCTGGTCTTTCAACCTCAGCCTACCATAACAAATGTTTCCAAGGTTTGGTCTCTGCCTACCTGCCTCCCTAGTCAAAACTCTCTACGGAATTATTATTCTTCTTCTCGTCTCTCCGCTGCAGATATCGTATAAGGAGCGCCGTCGAGATGAGAGCAACAGCAACGAAGATCATGGTGGGATAACCCTTGGGGTACGCCGGTGCCTCCACCTGCTGCCATATCAACAAGGGTAGCCAGGCCTGTATTACATAGGCCATCTCATTCATGGAACCCGTCACAAGGGCACGCTCTTCGTTATCGTCACCACATATCTCGTGCGCCCATGCAAAGGTTAGACCACTGATGCCCCCTCCGAAGCCCGCCAAGAGGAAACACGCCCACTTCCAACCGTCGGGGATGTTCCAAACTGTGAGGCTAGAGTACACGATGATGTTTATGCACCCAGAAAAGACCATGGGAGGCCATCTTTCGCCTCGGAAAATCGTGTCCGAGGACCACGCATACAGCAAGGTGGTCACGACAGCAATCGCGCTTGTGATGGTCGGGTAGGTATTGATAGCCGTGACGCTGTACCCCTGAGCTTTGAGCCACAGCTGGAACGCAGGTTGGGAACTGGCCCCATTACCGTTGTTGAAGAAGATATACAGAGCCGTCAGGGCGTAGATGTGCCAACTGGTAAAGATCTTCTTGAACTTTGACCGGGAGAATGGCGATCGATTCGCACGGCCTTCGAGCTGCATCCGCTTCTGGGCGAGGGAAATTTCGTCGGGCGAAAAATACCACGCCCGGGTGATCTCGGGCAGGTCGGGAAGGATAAAGAAGCCGGCCACAGCTATCGGGAGCGAGATAACAGTGTCGATGATGAACAGCCACTGCCACCCACGGAAGCCATTCTGGCCATCGAGGTGGTAGACGGCGGCCATTAGGTAGCCCGAAAACATGGTTCCGATGGCGCTGCTCGCGTGGAAGATGCATGACCTTTTTGCGAGCTCGTCCTTTCGGTACCAGGATCCGATGATATACTGCATCCCCGGATAGAAAGCGCTTTCCGCGAGGCCAATGAAGAACCGGAGGACGTAAATTTGTGTCGCATTTGTGCATTTGGCCATGAGGATGGTAAGGACGGCCCAGGTCACCTCACACGCAGGAATCCATATTGATGGGCGGATTCGGGTCAGTAGGAGGTTGCTAGGAGGTTGTTCTGTCAGCTACGGATCCGAGTTACGGAATCCAAGTCTGAATTGGGGACTCCACTTACCTGGGGATTTCACCAATAACGTACCCTACTGTCCAAGATGTCTGCATATAGTTGAGCTGGTTTCCAAACAGGTTCAGATCCTCTTTCATTCCAGATACAAAGGCGTTGTTGATGTTGATCTGGTCCAGGTACTTGATAAAATACCCCAGAGAGGCAAATGTCATGAGCACTAGATCAAGTTTGAACAGAAAACGGCGCTCCTGGGGGGATTTGTCGAGGGTGTCCCATAGATATGATCTCCAAGTTGTCTTTGGCTTGACCTGCACTAGCTGCGCTGCTCCCGTCATCCCTTCAGCGATACTCACAGAAGACGCAGGTTCTGGGTGGGAGAGAGCCTCCGGATAGGAGTGTTTGTCGTCACCATTGCTGGTAGCCATGGTGCGGGGGATGTAACAGCCTTAGTCACAGGCCCAGTGTCCGTTTCACGGAGCTAGGTGCGACGATGTGAGAAGACCCGCTTGACTGTTCATGGAGGTGTGTTGAGGCCATGTTATATGCTCAGGTTGCCCATGTATTCAACCCTTACTTGTGAGCCAGGCCACTAGGGTGAGGTACCATCTAGGCAGGTGACAAAGCTCTAGCCCCCCAAATTCTGGGCCGATGTCAATTGCGTGCCGACCAGGGTGTCTTCGACAATGGCTATCTAGCTACGGATAGCAAACGGTAGTGAAGTGACTGGTTTATTTTGTCATCGTGTTACGCCCTTAGAGTCGAACCTTGTCCATCGAAGGATAAAACTGGGGCGCAATCCGCGGGGGTGGTAGCCTGTTCGCATTGGGGGGCCGGCTTGTTAGGTTGTAGCCTCCGCCAAGTGGCCGGTGACGCTTCTCTTACCCGGCAGGCAAAGGGAATTCCAAGGGGGAAGGAAGGATGAGCACTTGATACCTGCTCTATGCAGATAAATGCGAGCCCGCATTTGGTTATGGAGTCGAGGATTGGGGCCACTGTTATGTTAGATAGTCAAGCACATAATTGTCATAGCAGATCGCGTAACCACCTCGTGTTTCGATGGCAAATGATCCCTCTCACCAACCACGGCCGCTTGATTGGTCTCGCACAAGGTCGTCGATGAAACCAATGGCCCGGGAATAACTACCCCAAGGCCCGGTACTGAATCTCACAGTTCCATCGCGTGCTCTTGGTTTGCCGTACAATCCGCACGAAGGATCATCACCAACTCAGGATGTATGTTAACCCACCCATCAAAATGTATCCCGCCTATCAAACGCCATCGCAATACAAGTTGCATATTTGGTCATTGGCTAACATACCTCTTGGTTGGTAAGCACCGCGACGAGGAAACTTGGGGGGGATGACCATCGGGGTTAGATAAAGTCCTCCTCGATGCCCCAGTTTCGAGAGGGGTCTTACGATAAGATCACACCTTGGCCAAACGGACCTACCAAGTAATAAACTAGGAAGACTTACTAGTAGAAGACAGTTTGTGAGTTTGAAGGACCTATAATACAGTCAGAATGGCGCCCGCTCCCATCGACCCCTCTATAACTGAGGTCGCAGAGCCAAAGAAAGACACCCTTGGGCTCCCAGAACCAGCTAGGGCGAGGCTGGAGAAGGCGGGGATTGATCTATCCCAGGGATATCCGTACCGGCCTCTCCGCCCCCTTTATCTCCAAGATGCCTATAAGATCCGCGATGTGGAGCGAGTGCACGAGGATGCAGGGGCGAGGGCAGACAAGTCTAAGAAACACCTTTTTGCCGCTGCAACTAAGGTCACTGACCTGACCACCAACATCGGCACCGAAATTGAGGGGCTTCAGCTCAAGGATCTAACCCCCGAGCAAAAAGATGAGCTAGCTCTCCTCATAGCGGAACGCAGCGTTGTGTTCTTCCGGGACCAGGACATCAGCCCGCAGCAACAGAAGGAACTGGGTGAGTGGTACGGAGAGATTGAGGTTCACGTAAGGAACTCCTCCCCTACTGCCACAGGGGAAAACGAAATATTGGATGCTAATCCTCACCGTAGCCCCAAGTCCCGCAAGTGCCTGGCAACCTCGGCGTGACGGTGATTTGGCCTGCCCTCCAGGCCCAGGAGTTTCCCGCGAACTTCCGGAAGCCAGGGGGCGCGTCTCGCTGGCACACAGATCTCGTCCACGAGCGCCAACCAGCGGGGATCACCCACCTGCACAACGACACCGTACCCCCTGTTGGCGGTGACACGCTATGGGCGAGCGGGTACAGCGCTTACGAGAAGCTCTCGCCCGAATTCCGCACGTTCATCGACGGCCGGCAGGCCGTCTACAGGTCTGCTCACCCATATCTCGACCGAGAGAATCCG
>Ga0164242_10002089_pt1 | contig 23255 bp, 24 predicted proteins | sample OricomgcompostMG_FD_108783 | JGI IMG/M metagenome (GOLD analysis project Ga0164242, IMG submission 108783) | Miracle-Growth compost microbial communities from Emeryville, California, USA - Original compost - Miracle growth compost (MG) ... | reverse complement strand
TGCAAGGACTGGTGAAGGCGTGGGTGGAAAACACCGCGCTGCCCAAAGGCGTTCGCGTGAGCGTGGATGTGGATCCGGTGAGTTTTTATTAGTTCAGATATGTAGGGAAGGTGATCGGGTTTGTCGCCGTGCCATCCCTTGCGCGGCAGGAAAACCTGCCCGCGCTGCGGCGGCGGCAAAAAGGAATCCTTCGGGTGGTTAGAGTAGGACTCCTAGGCAGGTGTGGGCAGGGGTTGGGCTTCGTGCAGGATGGCGTGACGGAGGGTGGGTTTATAGGCGGGGATGGCAGGCAATGCAGTGATGGTGAAGTTGGACGCGCGGGCGAGGATGGCGAGGAGGCGTTTGGGCGGGCGCGTTTGTGCGGTTTGCAGCGGTTGGAGCGTGAGGGCGAGCGTGTGTTTTTGGGCGAAGGTTTCCAATTCCGGCTGCCAGTGGGTGTGCGTGATGAGGTGGAGGGTTCCGGCAGAGGCGGTGCAGGCGAGGAGGGCGGTGAGCCATGGCTGGATGGCGGCGTGGGCGAGGCCATGGGCCTGCGACTTTTGCGGGTTGGGGGTGGCGTGGCCCTGTTCCTGTGTGTGAAAGGGCGGGTTGCAGAGGACGGCATCGAAAGGCTGTTGCGGTTTATAGGCGAGGATATTGGCGGTGGCGGGGGTGAGGGCGAGGCTGTTGAGGGCGGCGTTGTTAGCGGCGAGGGCGGTGAGGTCAGGCGAGATATCGAGCGCGGTGAGGGCGAGGTACGACTGGCGGATGAGCAGGGCGAGGCCGGCGACGCCGCTGCCGCAGGCGGCATCGAGTACACGGCCGCCTTGCGGCAGGGTTGGGATGGAGGCGGCGAGCCAGAGCGCATCCTCCGGCGGGCGCGGGCTGTTTGCGTGCAGGCGCAGGCGGTTGTTGAGGAGCGCGATGGTCATGGGAGGATGATAGCAGGGAATAGGTGGCCGGGGGAGAGTTGTGGTTTGGCGGATGTGCCATGCTTCCCCACAGTTTGCACGCGCTTCACGCCTTGCGGTTGGGGCCCCTACCCCATCCGCTGCGGTCGCGTGCAAAAAGGAATCCTGCGTGCTCTTTTAAGGCGTGACGATTTTGCCCTTGGGCGTGTAGTGGATGAAGGCGCCCTTGGGCACGCCGTCGCCGGTGGTGGGTTGGGGCGTGTTTGTTGTGGGCGTAGGCGCAGGAGGTTGCGGCGCGGTTTCGGACGGCGTGGCGGGCGCTTCTTCCTGCACCGAGAGGGTACCGCCGGGTTGGGATGTGGGCGCCGATTCGGCGGTAGGGCTCGGGGGAGGCGTGGTTTCAGACACGGTGGGTGCGGGCGCGCTGGGGGATGCGGGTGTGGTTACGGCGGTTTCGGACGGTGCGGCGGGCGTGGTGGTGGAGACATCGCTGGGAGACGTTGACCGCGTTGCGCTGACGGGTTGCGTTGTGCCGGCGAGTTGCGGCGCAGGGAGGAGGCCATCGGCCGTGGTGGTGGAGGCGGTACTTGCGAAGGCGGGCATGCCGTCGGCCAGGCTGGCGAGGCGGGCTGCGGCACGGCGGTTGGATTCGGTGCGGGCCTGGGTGCTGGCGGCGAGGCTTTCCTGCGTTTCAAGCCCCGCAGACAAGGTGGCGTAGGCGATGCGCGGGCTGTGGGTGTGGTGCATGGCGCAGATGATGGGCCCCGCCAACGTTTGGCAGCGCGCCGCCGCGGTGACCGGCTGGCCGCTGTGGCTGAGCGGGTATTGGAAGGTGAAGCTGGTGGTGAGGGTATCCGGGTTATACGCGCCCCTGAAGAGGATGGGCTTGTTGCTGGCCGGGTGGTTGAGCGTGCCGGAGACGAGGTAGACGGTTTTGCCCTGGGTATCGAATTCCTGTGGCGCGGGTATGAGATTGTCGTCGGCTTGCATGGCGATGATGGTGCCGGCGGGGAGGATGCCCTCGGTGCCGGACACCGGGTTTTTCACCAAGGTTTGGATGAGATACGCGCCGTTTGGCATGAGGGGGTCTTCACTGCCCACCACGGCGCGTACAAAAGGTACGCTTTTGCCGCCTGCCATGGCGAGCGTGAGCAGCGTGGGCGCGGAGGCGTGGCCCTTGACCGGCTGGAGTGCGAGGCCGGTGACGGTGCCGTAGGTTTCCTCGAACGTGCCGCCGCGGGCGGAGGCATCGCGGTCGTTCTGTGAGACGGGAAGTTTGAAGCTGTCCACATCGAGCGTGAGCGGCAGCGTGATGACGCGGACGACGCCGCCGCTGGTGCGCAGTTGCTGGGGCTGGTTTTCGGTAAATGCGCCGAGGCGGCTGATGAAGCTGGCGGAAACCTGGTTGAGCGCACCGCCCGAGAGGCCCTGCGGCACCAGCCGGATGGCGGCGATGGTGCCATCCATGGCGCCGCTGACCGGCACGTAGAGCCCGGCGATACCGATGAGGCGTGATTGCAGCTGCTGCACGTAGGGCTGGGCCTCATGCTGCCATTGCGGCGTGGTGAGGGTAGCGAACAGCTTGACCGCGGCGTTGAGCCTGCCCGCCGCCACCGCATCGATACCTTCCATCAGCGCGCTGAACTCCGGCTTGATGGTTTTGATGATGGTGCGTTCGTCCACCGTGGCTTCCTTCCACAGCTGGCGCTGGTCCTCGGTGTTGTTGGCGGTGCGGTTGATGGCGTTTTCCACCAGCGTGGGCAGGTTGAGGCCGGGGTGCAGGGCGGACAGGCGCATGGCCAGCGAGGCCATGGCCGGGCCGGAATAGGAGGCGTCGTTGATGAGTGCCTGCGACAGGCTGGCCGCCAGCCATTGCTGGCGCTGGTCCGCCGTCATGGTGTCGGGAGGGAAGAGATCGCCCAGCCGGTACATTGCGGTGGCGGGGCCATAAGGTCCGGTAGCCTGCGCGATGAGGGTAGTGAGCTGGGCCGAGATGAGCTTGGGCTGGCCCTTGAAATAATCCTGCATGAAGCCGAACATCGGCCCGAGATCCATGGCCACGGTTGAAGAGGGCGTGAGCAGCATGGTGGGCGAGGTGGCGGCGAGGGCGTCCTTGACGTGGTCGCGCGCCAGTTCGTCGGTGAACTCCTGCAGGATGATGGGCGGGATTTCCACGTCCATGTGCAGGGTCTTGGTGAGGAGGTCGGCGGTGCCGGTGGCTTCGTCGAACTGGTGGGCGCGGAGGCTATCGCGGATGTGGTTGACCAGCAGCGGCACCACGGTTTGGCGGTTGTTGAGCGCTACCCCCGGCTGGGCCCGGCAGATGAGGATGGTAGTGCTGATGTCGTTTTTATCCGCCGCCTTGAGAAGGATGTCCTGCACCAGTTTTTCCACCTGCACCTGCTGCTGGCTGGCCATTTTAAGGCGTCCGGTGAAGAGGGCCAGTGGCGCCGCCAGTGCGGGCTTGGCTTCAAGCTGGGTGGTAGCGCTGATGAGCTGGTTGATGAGGGAGGGATCCACCTGGATGCCGGTGGCGAAGGACGGAAGGATGAAACTGCCGAGGCTGTCGGCCCCGGTGCCGGTGCCTGCCTTGACCAGTTCCGGCAGGTAGCTGGCCCATACATCGGGCTGATTGGGATTGAGCGCCAGCGCGGTTTGCTTGAGCGCCAGCGGCAGCGGCCCGGCCGAAGCCTGCCAGCCTTGCCGCCACTGTGCGCTTTCTTCGGGCGTTTTGGCAATGTGCAGCAATTCCGCCGAGATGGCGCCGCTGGCTTGCGGCGTGAGCAGGCTGACAAGTTTCCATTCATGGAGGGTTTGTGGCATGGCGTTGAGGACATCGGACGTGGGGGTGCCTTGGGCATGTGCCTGCGTCAGCAGCGCCCACGGGATAAGCGCCGCCGCAGTGGTGGGCAGCGCCGGGGTGGCCGGGGCGCTGCGCAGGGCAATGGTGTTGACTTCGGTGAGGCTCGGGTCTTCCGCGAAATAGCCCTGGAGCATGGCGGCGGCGCGGGCGTAGGTGGCGGGAAGGGGGTTGTCCTCGGCAGTGAGCGGAGCGAGCAACGCTGCGACTTCCTGCCCCTTGCGCGCGGCCTGCAGTGCCGGCAGGAACAGGCCTGCGGCGGCCTGTGGCTGGAAGGATTCCGGCATCGCGCGGTAGAGGGTTTGCATGGGAGCGGGCTGGCCGGGCAAGGTGGCGAAGGCCTGTACGGACGCACTGACGACCTGCGCGGGTAGGAGCGGCGGAATGTTCTTGCCCAAGGGCACGGGTGCGGTGGCGTGGGCGAGCAGCGCCGCCAGCGGTTGAAGCAGTGAGGATTGCGCGTTCCTGGTGCATTGCTGGGCGACGCACAGCGCCATGCGCGCCTTGGCGGCGAGGAGGCTGTAGGCAGGATCTTCAGGGTTCGTTTTGAGCTTGGATTCGATGGTGGTGAGGGCCGTGGCGGCGTGGCCTTCGTCGATTTGCTTGTTGAGGCTGGCGGGGGACGACCAGAGCCAGCATCCGGCCAAAGCGAGGCCCATGGCAAGGGCCATGGCGCGAACGAGGGGGCGCGTTTTGAACTTCATTTTCATTTTTTTATTGCTTTCAGTGTGGCAGCAAATGTTGAGCTTTGATAGGATGTTGGCCATGCGCCGTTTGATTCTGACCCTAGGGCTGTGGCTGCTTGGCACTATGCCCGCGCTTGCCTTCGACACCAGTACCGGCGAGGTGCTGCGCTACAATGTGTATTGGGGCCCCCTTGAGGTTGGCCATGCCCAATTGCAGTATGTGCCGCAGGGCGGCGGGTTCGGCGACCCAAGCGGCTACACGCTGACCGCGCGGGTGTGGGATTCCACCGTGTTCCTCGACCTTGACGACACCTGGCGCGCGGTGGGCAGCCATGCCAAGGGCGCGATGTTCAAGCCGATCCGCTACGAGGCCCACCAGCATGAAAACGATTACAAGGCCGACAAGGTGATGGCCTTCGATGCGCATGACGGCAAGGTGGTCTACACCAATCACATCGACGCCCATGACACCGCCAAGCCGGTGGCATGGGATGGCAAGGTGCGCGACGTGCTTTCCGCCCTGTATGCGTGGCGCACGCAAGGGCTGGATGCCATCAAAGCCGGGGGAAGCGTGCCGGTGGTGGGGCTGAAGAAGGAATTCACGCTGGTGAAGACCCCCGGCAGGCAGGAGGCGGTTACCCTGCGCGGGCAGGACGTGAAGGTGTGGCGCGTGGATATTTCCACCCGCGGCAGCGGCAAGCACGAGGATGCCGGGGTATGGACCGTGCGGCTGCGCGACGACGCGAGCCTTGTGCCGGTGCAGATTACCGCCGACACCAAGTTCGGGACCTTTCGCGCGGTGCTGGCGGGCGGACCTTATTAGTGCTACAAAAGCGCCTGTTTTGGCGAATTTAACCCGAAAGGTGACTGAGCGATGAACGTGATGATTCTGGTGCCGAGCCGTTTGGCGAGCACGCGCTTTCCCAACAAGCCGCTGGCCGACATCGGCGGCAAGCCCATGGTGATGCGGGTATACGAGCAGGCGATGAAGGCCGGGGCGGGGCCAGTGTGGGTGGCCGCAGGTGATAGGGAAATTGTGGAGGCGGTGGAGGCCCATGGTGGCAAGGCGGTGCTGACCGATCCGAAGCTGCCCAGCGGTAGCGACCGCATCTGGCAGGCGGTGCAGCGTCTGATGGAACAGGGCCAGCCCAGGCCGGATATCATTATCAATGCGCAGGGCGACGAGCCGCTGCTGCCGCCCGAGCTGGTGACCGATTGCATTAAGGCGTTTGAGACCCACCCGAACGCCGACGTGGTGACGTTTGCGCACAAGGTAAGCGACGAGGCCGACATCAACAACCCCACCAAGGTGAAAGTGGTGGTGGCGCTGGACGGGCGCGCGCTGTACTTCAGCCGCAGCCCGATACCGCACGGCGCTGCCGAGATGTGGCGCCACGTGGGCTTTTACGGCTACACCTACCAGGCGCTTGAGCGCTACGTGGCGCAAGTGCCCACGCCCCTGCAGAAGCAGGAAGACCTTGAGCAATTGCGTGGGCTGGAAATCGGCCTGACCTATTACGTGCTGCCAACCGCGCACGAGCCGGTGGGCGTGGACACGCCCGCCGACCTTGAGCGCGTGCTGGGCATGCTGAGCCGCGGCTGATGCCCGCCGCGCATCCCGCATGGTGGCGCCCGGCTGGGGAGGCGTTGAGCTATCGGGACCCGGTGATGGCACGGCTGGTTGCCGCCTACAAGGGTGGTGTGATGAGGAGCCGCGGCGATGCGCTGAGCACGCTGCTGCGTGCGATTGTGGGCCAGCAGATCAGCGTGAAGGCCGCCGACGCGGTGTGGGGGCGTTTTATGCAGGCATGCGGTGGCGCTGAGGTGACCTTGCGCGCGGACAGCATATTGCGGCTTTCAGACGAAGTGTTACGGGGGTGTGGGCTTTCCGGCCAGAAGGTGAAGTACGTGCGCGGCGTATGCAACGGCTTTGCCTGCGGCACGGTGCACCCCGGCCTGTGGGACGGCATGGCCGACGAGGCGGTGATTGCCGAGCTGGTGAAGCTGCCCGGCATTGGCCGCTGGACCGCCGAGATGTTCCTGATGTTCTTTCTGCTGCGGCCGGATGTGCTGCCGGTGGACGACCTTGGGCTGGTGAAGGCTTTCCGCCTGCAATACGGCGGGCGCTGGAAAACCGGCGGGCCGGTGAAGGTGTGGCAGGGGCGCCTGCGGCGCGCGGCCGAGGCGTGGAAGCCCTACCGCAGCGCCGCGGTGTGGTATTTGTGGCGCAGCCTTGATCCTGTTGAGGTATCTTATTGAAGTGATGTGTTTTTGAGACAGGGGGGTAGGGCAAGTTAAGGGCCTGGGCTTGCGCGCGGCGTGTCAGTTAGGGATAACATGGGGCAACATAAACACAAGAACCTAAGAAAGGGGTATGTTTATTATGATGTCCTTCCTGAAGGGTCGTCTGGCCGGCAACAAGGGTTATACCATTGACCAGACCATCCTGATCGTGGCGATTATCGCCATCTTGATCACCCTGATCATCATCACCGTAGGGTGGCAGCTGATCACACGTTCAACCGGTACCAAGCTGGCCGCACAGCTGCGCCAGATCGAGGATGCCAACGGGCAGTTCTACTCGCAACAGCACATGTGGCCGTACCAGGCCCAGTCGGGTACTGCCACCGGCAGCAGCAACATGGCCGCCCTGGCCAACCAGCTGGCTTCCGGCTCATGGACCAATGCGGTTGACACCAGCCAGCTTTCCAACCTGATTCCCGGCTTTACATCTTCCGCCGCCGGCGTGACGCAGCCCAACGGCGGCGCCGTGACCGAAGTGGTGAACACCGTGGACAGCGTGGGCCTCGGCTCCGGCAAGTTCATCGTGGTGCAGTTCGCTGATGTATCTCTGGGCGATGCCGAAGAAGCCGATAAGGCTATTGACGGCGAAGATGACAACAAGACCGGCCGCCTGGTCTACCAAGCCAATGCCTGCACGGGCGCTACGGCGATGCCGACGATCTCCGCTGCGCCGAGCAACGGCACGGTGAACGTGTGCTACGTGGCTAACGCCGTGCAGTAACAACGCTAACCTGAAAGAGCCGCCCCGTGGGGCGGCTTTTTTGTAGGCTTGTTAAGGATATTCGCTATTTACCGGCGGTCTTGAGGCGGCGGATTTCCTCCTCCAGCGCGCGGATGCGGGCGTCCTTCTCGGATTCCTTTTCCTCCTGCGGTCGTAGGAAGGGATTGAAGAGACCCATGACGTGCTGCATCTGCTCTACCTGCTTGCGCTGCACCTGCTGCATAGCCTGCAGCTGCGCGAACGGGCTGAAGCCGCCGAGAGCGCGGTCGGTTTCCTCGCGGATGCGGGTCTGGTTCTGCTGGAACACGTCCATGACCATGTCGAGGTAGTGCGGCAGGATGGTCTGCATGGAGTTGTCGTAAAAGCCGATGACATTGCGCAGAAAGCTGACCGGGAGCATGGCCGCGCCTTTGCTTTCCTCCTCCAAAATGATTTGCGCGAGGGTCTGGCGGGTGAGGTCTTCTCCGCTTTTCGCGTCCACCACCTCGACGTTGCGGCCCTCGCGGATGATGCCGGCGAGATCGGCTTGCGTGATGTAGGAGCTGGTTTCCGTATTATACAGCCGCCGGTTGGCGTATTTTTTAATGATGACCGGTTCGGACGCAGGTGTAGCCATGGCTTTTTTCTTTTTAATTGCTACAATGATGGCATGAGTTGGCAGCAAGGACAACACTTTGGCCGCGCATTTGGGCAGGCAAGGCCGGTGGCGGCGATGAACGCCGCCGTGTTGGCCGCCACCCACAAGCCCATGATGGAAAAGGCTTTGAAGGACCTTCTGAGCGGTCTGGCGCAGATTCCGGACGATGTCGACTGGATGGCCTTCCAGCAGGGCATGGCGCGGTATGCCGCCAATACCGAGAAAGTGGTGCGGCCGGATTATCCTGAATTGGCGCGGGCCGGGCGCGCGACACTGCACGATGCCGGGGGCGAAGGGCCGCCGCTGGTGGTGGTGCCGAGCATGGTGAATCGCGGCTACGTGCTGGATTTATGCGAAGGCCACAGCCTGGTGGCGGCGATGCGGGAGGCTGGTTTCCACGTGTTGCTAGTAGATTGGGGTGAGCCGGGGCCGGAGAGCATATTGACGCTGGAGCAGGTAGTGGCGGATGGGCTGGTGCCCTTGGTGCGTGCGGCGGCGGAACGGTTCGGGCCGGTGCAGATGTTCGGCTATTGCATGGGCGGTTTGCTGGCTGTGGCTGCGAGCGCGGTTCTGGGTGAGGAAACGGTGAGAAAGCTGGCGGTGGCGGCGATGCCGTGGGATTTCGGCCAGACCAGCAGCGCGGCGCACATGCAGGCGGCGCGGCCATTGTTGGAGCCGTGGCTGGGCGCGCAGGCCGTGGTGCCGCCGGATGTGATGGCGCAGTACTTCTGGCTGCTTGACCCTTGGGGGCCGGTAAGGCGGGTGATGGCGTATGGGCGCGAGACCAATCCGGACAAGCTGCACTTTCTGACCGCGCTGGAGGATTGGCTGGGCGACGGGCTTGGCCTTGACGGTCCGATTGCGCGCGAGATGCTGCTGGGCTGGTATGCCGACAACACCGCGCTGAAGGGCCAATGGCGGATTAGCGGAGTGACGGTGAATCCCGGCGAACTGAAGATGCCGCTGTGGGTGTGCATTACCCAGAACGATGTACTGGTGCCGCAAGCGGCGAGCCTGCCGTTTGTGGGCCAGACCAAGGGCGCGCAGGTGGTGATGGCGGATACCGGGCATGTGGGGCTGGTGTGTGGACGGAGGGCTGCAGAGGTGCTTTACCGACCTCTTGCGGCGTGGCTGAAAGGCTGATTTCCGCCGCTGTCAGGCGGGATGGCAGGATTTTGCGTCGCCGGGTTGTGGGGCCGGGCATAACTCTCCAAGAGAGAGGAATTTCCGCGGTGAGCGCCAACCTGACACACATTTTAACCCTGGCCTATGCAGTGATGGGCTTTGTGGCGTTGCTGGCGTATGCGCCGCAAATGCTGGCATTCTGGCGCCGCCCGGAGGTGTGCGGCCATGCACCTTTGCTGACGTGGGGGCTGTGGGGCGCGCAAACCGTGGTGTTCTTCGCCTATGCCGTGGCTGTAAACCACGACCCGCTGTATATCGCCACGACCAGCATGTCTATGTTGGCGACGCTGGCTTGTGTGGCGCTGATTCTGCGCGGCCGCCGCATGACGCATACGCCGGTTACGCCGCATGCCGATGGCGCCAATATCGTGATGTTGCGAAACCGCCGCATGCGCCCCCGCGCCGCCTAAGGCACGGCCTTGTGGCAGATTGAACCCCGCCCCGGCGGGGTTTTTGCCACCCGGCCTTGATTGACTGCGGCGGGTGTGGGAGTGTGGCGCATCTTTCAAAGACATAAACAAGAAAAGGATAAGGGCATGGCGGCAAAGCATGCGAATGATGTGGTGATTGCGAGCGCGGTGCGCACGGCTATCGGGAGTTTTCTGGGCAGCCTGAAAGACTTCAGCGCGGCGCAGCTTGGCAGCGTAGTGATGAAGGAAGCGCTTGAGCGGGCCAAGGTGAAGCCTGCCGAGGTGACAGAAGTTTTCATGGGGCAAGTGCTGACCGCTGCGGTGGGGCAGAACCCGGCGCGGCAGGCAAGCATTGCCGCGGGCATTGCGCAGGAAGTGCCGGCCATGACCATCAACCGCGTATGCGGCAGCGGCCTGCAGGCGGTGGCGCTGGCGGCGACGGCGCTGCGGGCCGAGGGCAAGGGCATCTACGTGGCCGGGGGGCAGGAAAGCATGAGCCAAAGCCCCCATGCCGTGCGCATGCGCGAAGGCCTGAAAATGGGCAACGGTACGCTGGTGGACACCATGGTTAACGACGGATTGTGGGATTGCTTCAACAATTATCACATGGGGATTACAGCGGAAAACGTGGCCGGACAATACAAGATTGACCGCGCGGCGCAGGACGCATTTGCCGCGGAAAGCCAGAAGCGCGCGGATGCGGCAATTAAGGCCGGGCGCTTTGCCGACGAGATTGTGCCGGTGGTGATTCCGCAACGGAAAGGTGACCCGGTGTTGTTCGAGAAGGATGAATTCCCGCGGTTGAGCGATGAGGCGACGCTGGCCAAGCTGCGTCCGGCGTTCAGTAAGGAAGGCACGGTGACGGCGGGCAACGCCAGCGGCATCAACGACGGTGCCGCCGCGCTGGTGGTGACCACCCGCGCCGAGGCCGACAAGCTGGGCATGCCGGTACTGGCGACGATTGTGAGCCATGCCGTGGCCGGGGTTGACCCGGCGATTATGGGTACCGGGCCGATACCCGCCACCGGAAAGGCGCTGGAAAAGGCTGGATGGGCGGTGAAAGACCTTGAGCTGGTTGAGGCCAATGAGGCGTTTGCCGCACAGGCGCTGGCGGTGTGCAACACCCTGAAATTCGACCCCGCCATCACCAATGTGAACGGCGGCGCGATTGCGCTGGGACATCCGATTGGGGCATCCGGTGCGCGCATCCTTGTGACTTTGCTGCATGAAATGGCGAAGCGCGATGCGAAGAAGGGACTGGCCACGTTGTGCATTGGGGGTGGGCAGGGGATTGCCATGTGTGTTGAGAGATAGGCACTGTGCAGAAAAGGCCCCGGTTGGGGCCTTTTATTACGGGAAAATGAGATCCTCCGTGGCCACCAAAAAAGAAGCCTGCGGCTAGATTTAAGACGCGTGGGCGGCGTTGAGGAGGGTGATGAGCGGTTGCTCGATGGCGCCGCCGCCGTAGACCATGGTGTGGTCGGGCAGGGTTTTAAGCTTTTCCACCGCGCGGCGGTTGGCCTTGTGCTCGGCGAGGCCGCCCGCGAACAAGGGACCGGTGAGGATGGCGCCCTCCGACCCCAGCGCGTAGCACATCACATCGCCTTCCGGCATGTGGATGGTTTGGGCGAGCGGGCCCAAGCCGACGATATCACCATCCTCAAGGTAGCGGGCGATGGGCAGGGCGCTGTCGGCCAGCGTGGCGGAGGCGAGGATAGGCGCATCGGTGCGGTGGTGGAGAATTTCCGCGCTGGAAAGCGTGAGTTCGGTGGCGGTGGTGAGGAGGATGAGATCCGGCTTGTTGTTGCCGAGGGCATCTTGCACCGTGGCGGGATGGGTGGGATCCACCACCGTGCGGTGCCACGTGTGCCCGCAGGTGAGCAGGTAGGTGGGTGTTTCCGCATGGGGGGTAAGCAGGGTGATGTGTAACATGGGATTTTTACGCTACGGCCAATAACCTGCCATGGCAAGGCATGCGCAGTGCGATGCACAACCGCGGTTTTATGTTAGGATACCGGCCATGGCAGCACGGCAACAATCCGATTGGCTTACGCACCTGTGGCAGGACGTGCTGGATGTGCCCGGCGTGATGCCCAAGGACGGCGCAACCGTTCTGGTGATTGGTGAGGGTTTGCCGGTGCGCTTTGCCAAGGCCAACGCGATTGCCGTGGTGCGCAAGGCATGGGGCGAAAAGTTGGATGATGCTTGCGGGTTCGACCGCGCCATCGTGCTGGTGCCGGGGCAAGTGTTTGCCGATTTCCACCTGCTGTTCGAGCAGCTTCAGCGCGTGGTGCGCCCCGACGGCCAACTGGTGCTGGTAGCGGCGCGGCCCCTGCCGTGGGGCGTGCGCGGCACGCCGTGGCACGGTGGATACCCCTACCGTGCGTGGCAGAACGCCCTTCGCAGCAGCGGATGGCTGGTGGCGGAGTGGGCGAGCGTGGGGTTTTCGTCCGCATGGTGGCGGCAATGGTGGCCGGAAGGCGGCGCGGTGCGGGTGATTGTGGCGCAGAAGCGGATTGGCGGCCTACAGGCGCCGAGCCGCCGGCCCGAGGTGATGATGCCGATGAAGCCCGCCGGCGTGGCCACGTTCGGGCGGTAGGTTTTCGAGATTATTGCAGGGTTTCTTCCGCCACCTGGGCGGTGGCGAGGAGGGTGGGGTTGCCGTTTTGCTCCGTACCGTCACCTGTCGGCAGGGCGAGAGTGTCAAGCTTGGCGAAACGCCGGTCCATGGCATTGGTGCGAGTGGCGGTGACGGCGGCGAAGACGGTTTGCGCCTCGGTTAGCTTTTTGCCGATTTTATCCATTTCACCGGTAAACTTTTCCCATTCGCGGCGGATGTCGTCGAGCACCGATTTGATGGTGCCGGTTTGCTGCTGCAACTGGTAGTGTTGCGCGGCGTTGGCGATGACCGCGAGGATGACCAGCAGTGTGCCCGGCGAGCAGAGGATAAGATGCTGACGCTGGGCGTCATCGAGGATGCTGGGGGCCTGCTCCAGCAGGAATGCGTAGACCTGCTCATTCGGGATAAAAATCAGCATGTCGTCGAGGGCTTGCTCGCCCGCGTGGGTGGGCGCGGCGCGGTATTCGCGCGTGGCGGTTTCCTTGAGGCGTGCGCGGGCATCCGCCACGAACTGTTTGGCGGCGCGGGCGGCATCAGTTTCATTTTCCGCATTCAGGCAGGCGAGATAGTTATCGAGCGGGAACTTGACGTCCATATGCAAAACCCGCTGGCCGGGCAGCATGAAGGTGTAGTCGGGGCGGCCGCGCGTGGTTTCGCCATGGAGGGTGGATTGCTTGCGGTATTGTACGCCTTCCTTCAGCCCGGCATTGCGCAGGACATCTTCCGCCATGCGTTCTCCCCATTGGCCGCGGGTGCGGCTGTTGGCCAGGGCGGCACGCAGATCGGCCGTGGTGGTTTGCAGGGACTTGAGCTGCTCGCCGGTCTGGCCGATTTGCTGGGTGAGCGTGGCGAAGGAGGCGTGGCGGTTCTTATCGATTTCCGTGACCAGCGTGGTGACCTTTTCCAACTTGCCGGTGACATCCTGCTGGATGGCGGCAAGGGTTTGGTTGATGAGCGCCTGCTTGCCTTCGAGCTCTTGCGAGGAGGCTTGCTGCTGCTGGGTGAGCTTTTCCTGCGCCAGCTGCACGAGGTGCTGGGTGCTGGCCTGCAATGCCTGCGAGGCCACCGTACTGAAAGCATCGCGCAATTGCTGGGTTTGGCGGCGGCTGAACCATATGCCTATGGCGAAGCCCGCGGAGGTGCCAAAGGTGAGGGCGAAAAGGACGGCGAGGGTAAGAAGCATGAGGGGAACTATTCCTAATATTTGACGCTGCAGCCGTAGGAGACGGTTTCCGCCACCGTGACCGGTTTGCCAGCGAGCAGTGCGTTCAGCGCGTCGGCGACGTAGTTATCGGCCTTGGCGATGTCGTCGGGGTCGAAGCTGGGGATGCTGTCTATCGCGCCGCGGTAGACGAGTGTGCCGTTGGCATCCATGATGAACATGTCCGGCGTGGTTTGTGCGCCGAAGGCACGGCCGAGGGTGCCTGCGGGATCAAGCGCGATAGTAGTACCGGCAAAGCCCATGCGTTTGGCGGCGGCGGGCGCTTCCGCCGTGGTGAGGTAACCCTGGCTGCCCGGCGCGCTGCTGATGACCGAAACCCAGGTGACGCCCTTGGCTGTGTAGGTCTTCTGCAGTTTGGGCATGTTGCCGCTGTTATAGTGCTTTTGGGTGAAGGGACAGCCGTAGTTGGTCCATTCCAGTACCAGCGGGTGGCCGCGGTATTCGCCGATGGTGTGGGTTTTGCCGTGGTAATCGGTAAACGAAAGCTTGGCGGGAATGGTATCACCGATTTTGTATTGCATGGCGGCGGCGTGAGCATTGCCGGTTAGCGTGGCCACTACGGCGATGGCGGCGATGAGCAGGCGGCGCATAGTTTTTCCTTCCCCTTGGTTCAGGGAGTGTAGCGCGTGTGCGAATGCGGGCCAAGCAAAAGCCGCCTTGCGGTGGCTGTGCGTTGGTAGCCTAGCTTATTCATTGCCGATGGTGGTGGAGACCGCCTGCTGAAGCTTCTGGCTGTGATAGTCGCCCATCTTCTTATGATATTGAGCGCGGGTTTTGTCCCAGGCCTCGGCGGCCTTGTTGTTGACCGCCGCCGCGCCGTAGCGGAGCGTGCCACTGATGGTGGTGGCGCTGGCGTATTTGTTGCCGTAATAGGTGGCCTTGTCGGCATCGTTTTCAGCTTCAGATTCAGCCTGTTGCTGGTCCATGCGGTGCTGCATCGTGGCCTTGGCCTCTGAAGTGATATTTTTGGCGTTTTCAGCCACCTTGGCGGATGCGGACGGGGTGGCATCGGCATTGGCAATATAAAACCCTGTGAGCAGGCCTGCCACGGTGATGCCGGTTGTGGCGGTTGCCGCCAGTACGGCAAACGTACGGTTGTTGAAGGACGAGTTGGCCATAGGTTTTCCCCTTTCACTTGTCTTCATGGATGGCACCGAGGCGCCGCCATGGTTCAAGCGTGAGACAAAAGCAGATTGGAAAACAATTTAAAAGCCCGGAAGAAAAGACAAAAAAACCTAAAGGCAAAAAAATGGAGTCCGGCGTCGCTATGACGCCGAACCCCTGTTTGAGAACCGGTCAATATTCACCAGATATTTGGTAACATGCAATGCGGCTGTGCCGCAAAGTAGCCCGCCTACTGGTGCCCGGCCTGCAAGTCATTGTGGTTCCCCCGACATATCGTCATCATGATCAAGTACCCATTGCCTTGCTCTCTGTTGAAGATGGGGGGAAGCTTTTAAAAGTCCAAGTGGTCCGTTTGGTGGACGAAAACCACCCGAACTTGAATACCCTATTCAATGCCAGCGCCCTTTGCAAGCCCCTAGGTGTTGTTGTCGACCGCGGTGGTGTCAAAGATATACCCCACACCTTGCAGGGTACGCAGGTAAGGCGGCTCTTCGTTGTTCATGCTAAGCTTCTTGCGCAGCTGGCCCATGTAGACCCGCAGGTACTGCTGATTATCCTGCTGGGCCTGACCCCAGACTTTTTGCAGAAGGTGGCGGTGGGTAAGGGCGCGGTTGGCGTTCTTGGCAAGTTCCTCGAGCAGGGCGAACTCCTTGGGCGAGAGATCCACCACCTTGCCGTCGAGGTTGACCTCGTGGCGCAGGAGGTCGATATGCACCGGTCCAGCCGAAACCTCGGTGGCGCCGCCGGTCTGGGTTTGCACGGTGCGCCGCTGGGCGCTGCGCAGGCGTGCCATCAGTTCCTCCATGCCGAAGGGTTTGGTGAGGTAATCGTCGGCGCCGCGATCGAGCGCTTGCACGATATCGGACTCATCATTGCGCACCGAAAGGATGATGATGGGATTGAGATAGCCGTCGGCGCGCAGCTGTTCGATCACTTCAAGCCCGTCTATATCGGGTAGGCCGAGGTCGAGCACCAGCATGTCGGGCCGGATGGCGCGGGTGAGGCGGATGGCGCTTTTGCCGTCTTCCGCCTCTTCGGTCTTATAACCGGCGTGGGTAAGGCCGATGCGCAGGAACTTACGGATTTGCGGCTCGTCATCGACAATAAGAATGCGAAGCTTGATGTCGTTCATGTTATGCACTTTCGGTTGTGGTTTGGTTTGTAACCTTGGCCTGCGGCAGCAGCAGGCGGATGTTGGCGCCGGAAGCACCGTCGGGACGCCCGGTTATGGTGAGACGCCCGTGGTGCGACTGCACGATGGCCCGGCAGATAGCCAAGCCGAGGCCGCTGCCGGCGGTGCGCTTATCGCCTTGCGATACACGGTAGAATTTATCGAAAACACGTTCGCGCTCAGCTTCAGGAATGCCGGGGCCATGATCGGCGATGTTGGTGACAATGGCATCGGCTTCCTCGTCGTTTTGGAACGACACCGTGATGGGTTGCGTAGTATCGGCATATTTGAGGGCGTTCTCCATGAGATTGTTGATGACCTGCCCGAGGAGCAGGGCGTCTCCCCACACCATCGGGTTGACGGCATTGGCATTGACGATCTTGACGTTGAAGCTGTGATAGAGGCGCTGCATGCGCCGCGTGGATTCGCGGATGAGGTCGGCGATACTGACCAATTCGCGGTTGGGGACAATCTGCCCCGATTCCAGCTTGGTGATTTCAAGCACGTTGTGGATGATTTTGTGCAGGTGCTCGGCCTCGGTGAGGGCCGCGGAGATGAGTTCATCCTGGTCGGCGGCGGTAAGTTTGCGGCCGGCTATTTTCAGCGTGGACAGGCTGCCGATGATGCTGACTAATGGACTTTTGAGATCGTGCGATACCGCCGCCAGCAGGGTGGAGCGCAGGCTTTCCCTTTGCGCCTGCAAGTTTGCGCTATGGGATTCGGACTGCAGGGTATGCCGCCTGAGGGCACCTGCCACGAGGTTGCTGTAGGTGCGCACCATGTTTATGGTGGGGAAACTGCTTGTGTAGTTGGCCTTGGGGCTGGTGTGGATGGCGAGGGCACCGAGCACATTTTCCCCCACGCGCAGCGGGCACATAAGCCACGGTTGCGTGGGTGTGGGATCGACAATGGTGCGGGTTTGCAGAAGGGTGTTGACAGCCGCCATTTCCACAGGAGTGAGGTCGTAGTCCGGGTAGGTTTGCCAGGGTTGGCGCTCGGTAAGGATGATCATGGCCTGCCAGTGCAGTGTGCGGCTGAGGGTGTGCAGGGATGACTGGATGATGGCCGGAAGGTCTTCGGCATAGGTGAGATCGTACGCCAGGCGGAGCATGGCCTGGGTGGTTGCCGCGCGGCGCTCGGCGCGGCGGTTGCGCTGGTAGCGTTGCGAGGCCAGGAAGCTTGTGGCGACGCTCATGAGCAGGAAGATAAAGACCGTGATGACCTCGAGCACGTTATCGCTGCTAAGAACCAGAAGCGACGGCGCGAACAGGAATGTGAAGCTGAAGCTTGCCAGCACGCTTAGGATGAAGGTGGTGGCAAAGCTGCTGTAGAGGCCCGTAACCACTGGCACCGCCAGCAGCAGGAGACCTGCGGCGGTCTGGCTTATCCACCCGTGCGCCAGCCCCAGGTAAGTGAAGAAACTGATGAGCATGATGGCCACGACTCCCACGCCCAGCCGCCAGCCGAAACCCACCCATTCGAATATATCCGGCTGCGACAGCGTGGACAGGTTGGCGAGCCCCGGATTGTTGAGGCGGCTGAGGTCGGAAACGTGGTCTCCGACCAGGGTAAACATCATCTCGCGCAAACGGCTTAGGTTGGCCGGTTGCGCCAGTGTGGTGGCATGCACCGCAAGCCATGCGGGCAACTGGCGGATAGTGGAACTGAGCTGCTCCAGCGCAATATCGTGTACGATGTAATCGCTGGCGTATTCACGCAAAAATTTGCCGCTGAGTGCGGCGTGCGACGGCCATGCCACCGGTGGGCGGATGACATCGCCGGTTTGCTGGAAGGCAAGAATGGGCATGCTGGTTTCCACCGTGATGCCTTCAGCCAGCAGTCGGGTGAGGTTGCGGTGCATACGCAAATGCTTTTCAGGCGATAAGCCGGGCATGCTGAGCTCCGGCAGCACGACCAACCCCGGCCGCATATGGATAAGGCGCCTGACCGTGGCTTCAGACCATAGCGGCTTGCTGGACGGCCAAAACTGGAAGTTTTTCTGTGTCGTCCATGCCTGGGAAGGCGGCGTGTGCAGCACCACCACCTGCCGGCGCGGATTAAGCTGGGTGCAGGCCTGTTGTAATGCCTGCGCAAGGAGGGGCGTAGGCAGGATGCCAATGTGAACCCGTAAGGCCCCAGTGAGAACCGTAAGGCGATTGGGTTGGATAAGGTCGGGCATGGTCGGCATGGGTTTCCGTGCGCATTTAGGCTAAGCGATTGTTACAAGATAACCCTTAAAAAGCAGCCCTGAAATATTAAAAACCTATAAAAAAACCATAAAGGCCCGACTATGGGCCTTTTTTGGTTTCCGGCGCGGATTATTGATCAATTTTTTGTCCGGTGTGCTGGAGGTCTTTGCCAAAGCCGTGCACGGTGTGACCACCTCCGGCAATGGCGACGACACCGACCACGATAATGGCAGCGATAATGAAGCCCATGTACGTTCTCCTTTTGGTTACTGTTTAGGCGTTTTACCGGCATTCTGGAAGGAAACCCTGCGGACTTAAACTCCGGCATGTGAGGCCAGCAGCGATGCCGCCACCCCAAATGTGATGCCTGCGAACAGGATAATGTTCATTCTTCCTCCCTCCCTAAGTTAAACCGTAGGACGGTTGCGGCTGATAAGGCCAAGGATGAACGAAACCACCAGCACGATGAGCGCAATGTAGAAAACGACCATGGCAATTTGCGTAGCTGCCGACGCGATACCGCCAAAACCAAAAAAGGCCGCGATAAGCGCGATGACTAATGCGATGAGTGCGATGTTGAACATGGGATTGTCTCCTCAATTGATTACATAGCCAGCATGCCATTGGTTTCGATAAAAAAGCTGCGTTGTTGGGATAGTGAAACATAAAAAAAGGGATGGCTGCAGCCATCCCTTTGGTTGGTGGACAATATATTATTGCCCCGTATCGCTGCCGTTGTTACCTGACGACGGCTGCAGGGTAGTGGTGGTGTGGTAGACCTTCTTGTCGGCGTCCACTTCCACCGTAACGCGGCGGTTGGCGGCATAGGGAGTATTGTCGGGCGTCTTTACCGCGAGGTCAGTTTCGCCCACGCCGCGCACCTCGATACGGTAACGGTTATGCGGAAGGCCGAGATAGTTTGCCACGGCCTTGGCACGGCGCTGGGAAAGCCCGATATTGTAATCGGCCGGCCCGGCGGTGTCGGCGTGGCCGACAATGACCACGTTACCCTTGTAGGTGGTGGTGAGGCGCTTCTTCAACTGGTCGAGGATATTCGTGGTATCGCTGGTGAGATTGGCCTTGTCGAATTCGAAGTAAACCGTGGCCAAGGCATTGACGTCCACGTTGCGCTGCGAAGTTTTCTGCACTGCGACCATTTTCTGCTCGGCGGGAAGTTGCGCGGCGGCGGCGTAGAAGTCGCTACGGCAGCGCTGCAAGTTGTGATCCGCATTGGGCTCGGACTGTTCATGCTGCAGCCAGCAGTCGAAGCTTGCGGCGGCGCGGGCCAGCGTTTGCGGCATGGTTTGCACCACGTCCTTATCTTCATACCATTGCAGCAGGCGGTTACGCTGGGCTTCCATCTCAGCAGGCGTGCTTTGCACATAAAGTACGTTACTTAACGGCAGCGGAGTAATGTAGCCATCAACTGCGGTCTTGAGTTGTTCCTGGAGAGGTGTGGAGTCCTTGATATCCCACTGTCCCATTTCACCATGGGCGTAGTCGCGGTAATCCCGTATCAGATATTTCTGTAGTTGCGTGCCCTGAATATTGTAAGGCTGTTGCTGGGCCAGCGCCGGTGCGGCGATGGCCATCATGGCGCAGGTAGCGAGTGTGATGTGGCGCATGTTTGCTCTCCTTTGTTGGTTGACCAAGCGTAGGCCATTGTTTTGTAAAAAAACCATAGACTATGGCGCAGCTATTTATCATTTATTGATTAAGTTTATCGGATTGATTTGTTTTGCCTATTTTTCGATTATTCCCGGTTTTTGGTCGATATGGCATTTTTATGGGGGACGAGGATAGTTTCATTGTGAATTAAGCACGCGAAAGGGAAAGCCATGCCGATTTTTGGTCCGGATAACCCGCACATCACCAGACAACGAGAAATTGTGCGGAAGGCAGAAAAAGCCAGGGAGGAGAGTGAGCGCAAACGTCAGGAAAGTGAAAACGCCAAGGCGGAACTGGAGGCAGAGCAACAGAAGATTGTCTCGGAAAAGCAGGCGGCGCAGGCGGAAAAAAGCAAACTGGAGAGTGAAATTGGCGGGGTTGAGGGCAAGGAACAATCTCTGGAGGAGGCCGAGAAATCTCTGGAAGAAAAGAAAGGGGAACTGGAATAGGAGGCATGAATATGGGTTATCGAGAAAGCATGCAGGAAGCCGAACGGAAACACGGCGAAGCGGAAAGCGCGCGTGCCGAAGCACAAGGCAAGGAAGGTGAAGCCGAAAACAAGGCCGGAAACCTAACCGGAGAGCTTACTGACTCAACCGAGGAGTATGAAATGAATCGTTTGTTGAGGGAAGCAACCCGCAAGGATGCTGAGGCTGCTAATAAGCATCAGGAAGCTGTACAACACCTACGCAAGGCCGAGCAGGAATTGCGAGAAGAACGTGCGGAACTGGTGGCCAAGGAGAGGGAGCTAAGCCAAGCCGAAAGCGAGCTAGCGGACAAGAAGCGGCGAATTGGATGAGAAAGCAAAGAAATCTGGTGGAGAATACTGGGATCGAACCAGTGACCCCCACAATGTCAATGTGGTGCTCTACCGCTGAGCTAATTCTCCACGCATTTTGCGTGCCACGGGTTATGGCCGAGGATGACGGTGCCGTCAAGCCCGATCAGAGGGTTTCCAGCAAGGGGATGAAGTCGTCCCAATGGCGCATGATGGCGTGGGCGCCGAGTCCCTTGAGTTTTTCCGCTTCCGCTTCCGGATAGCGCGACAGACCGGTATAGCCGATGCAGCGGAAACCGGCGGATACGGCTGCTTGCACGCCCGTGGCGGAATCCTCTACTGCGAGGCAAGTGCCGGGTGCGCTGCCGTAATATTGCGACGCTTCCAGATAGACGAATGGTGAGGGCTTGGGTTGCGGGGTTTTGCGGCTGTCAGTGGCTGAGAACAGATGGCCATCGAAGAGTTTATCGAGGAATATGCCTGCGCTGTGTTGACCCGTGATGTGCTTCAGGGTGAGCGCAATGCGCTCCGGGTCGGAGTTGGAGCAAACACAGAGTTGGTGGCCTTGTGCGGCAAGATGGCGCAAGGCCTGCAGCATGCCCGGCGCGGGTGCGACACCTCCGGCAAGCACCCTCGGCAGGCGAGCGCTGCGCACCGGAAAAAAGTCTTTCCATAGCAGGTTTGTGCCATATGCTGCGTTGATTTTATCGAGCATGGGTTGGCCGGACATGCCGTGGTAATCCTCCAGCCAGCGTTCTTCGGTCATGGGCACGCCGAATTCTTGATTTAGGCAGGCGATAAGATCGGGCAAGGTGAGAGCTTCGGTATCCACCAAGGTGCCATCGAGGTCGAATGCGATGAGGGATGGATATTTCATAAGCTACAGGATAGCGGTTTTTGGCTGTGTTTGCGATAGACGTCAGTTTTTGTGCGCCTGCTAAGCGTGCAACGCACCAAGTGTGCAAGACCATGGCGTTAGCTTGTTTTTATCCAAGATATTCTTGTTTTTCTAGGGTTTTAAGTCGCGCTTCTTCCTATAAGAAGGGGGAGGACTATGATGAAAACGTATTTCCATTATGGTCGCATAGGGATAACGGCCCTGGCGGCCACTCTTCTGGCCGGCTGCACCATGGTGCTGCCGACCACCACCACCGTGAGCGCCAGCAAATGGGCCAGTTATGATGATGCCAAGAAGGCTTTCGACCTGACCGTTCTGGACAAGTCTACCGATAAGGATTTGGCCTACCTTGGGTTTACTCCGGAAGGCTCGCCCAATGTGGAAATTTTGAATTACGTGGATGTGGTGCGGTTGTTTGGGCCTGCGTTCAAGCTTGCGGATCTGCCCGAAGGTGTGCGCCAGTGCTTTGACGCGCGCGACAACTGCAAGGCCTATGTGATTAAGGTGCAAAACGTGAAGAACAAGCGCATGGGGAATGTGCCCGCGGACCTGTTCGGTTTCCGCAAATACATCCACACCAGCGGCTGGACCTTTGAAGCGACCTTCGTGCTGGTGAACGGCAAGCTGGTTTACAAGCTTTGGAACGGCACGCCCTCGATTGCCGCCGATGAGCACCAGACCACCCCGCTGGGCCCGCTGCAAAACCTGAGCGGCGTGGTGCCGAAGAGCTTCTAAAAAGGCTGCGGCAAGCAGGAAGACGGCGCCCCTTTACCGGGGCGCCGCCTTTTTGATTGACCTTGACCGGGCGGTGGCGTTAGCACTGTGACGCGTGATTCTTAAGGAGAAAGGGGCTGTTATGCACGATATTCTGCTGAAACTGGGGCATGGACTGCTGATGGCGGCGGGGATGCTGTGGCAGACGGGGTGGAGCTTGGTGCTGGGGTTCACGCTTTCGGCGGCGGTGCAGGTTTTGGTGCCTTCAGAGCAGGTGCAGCGCGTGTTCGGAAGGGGGCGGGTGCGCGGGGTGGCGGCGGCGGTGGCGCTAGGAGCGGCGAGTTCCAGCTGTTCGTATGCCTCGGCGAGCATGATGCGGACGATGCTGGGGAAGGGCGCGAGCCTGGTGACGGCGATGGCTTTCATGTTCGCCAGCACCAACCTTGTGATTGAATTAGGCATTATTTTACTGGTACTTATGGGGTGGCAGTTCATGGTGGGCGAGTGGCTGGGCGGGGTGGTGCTGGTGGCCCTGATGAGCCTGCTGGTATGGCTGACCTACCCCGAAAAACTGGTGCGGCAAGCATGCGGCAGAGCCGAGGCATCCACGGCAGGGGCCGGGCAGCGGGGCGGCAGCCGGCGGCAAGGATGGGCGAGGTTACTTGAGGCCGGGACGCGGGTGAAGATCGCGCAGACCTTCGGCATGGAGTTGGGCATGTTGTGGAAGGATTTGGCGATCGGTTTCGGCGTGGCGGGGATGATTGCCGCGCTGGTTCCGGCGGCGTGGTGGAACGTGCTGTTCCTTCAAAACGCCAGCCCGTGGGTGAAGGCGGTGGGCGACGCGGTGCTGGGGCCGGTGCTGGCGATGCTGACGTTTGTGTGTTCCTGCGGGAATGTGCCGCTGGCGGCGGTGCTGTGGGGCGGCGGGGTGAGCTTTGGCGGGGTGCTGGCGTTTTTGTACGGCGACCTGATTGTGCTGCCGCTTTTGGATGTGTACCGGCGCTACTATGGCTGGAAGATGGCAGCGTACATGTTCGGCGTGCTGTTCAGCACCATGGTGATGGCGGGGCTGATCATGGAGGGCGTGTTCAGCCTGCTGGGGTGGATACCGGACAAGCACGGCGACGCGCAGGCGCAGATGACGCACTTCGGGCTGGATTACACCTTCTGGCTGAAT
>Ga0164242_10002088_pt1 | contig 23256 bp, 9 predicted proteins | sample OricomgcompostMG_FD_108783 | JGI IMG/M metagenome (GOLD analysis project Ga0164242, IMG submission 108783) | Miracle-Growth compost microbial communities from Emeryville, California, USA - Original compost - Miracle growth compost (MG) ... | reverse complement strand
TAAATGGATGAAGCAGTATGGTGTAGACGGCGTATTTATGCAACGTTTCGTGGCAGAAATACGCAATCAGAGTGGTCAGCAGCACTTTAATCAGGTGCTTAGCAGTGCCATGAAAGCCTCCAGGAAATATAACCGCGATATCTGTATCATGTATGATCTAAGCGGCATGCACCCGGGTGAGGAGAATTTGTTAATTAAAGATCTTGACCGGTTGACTAAGCAATATGGTTTATTAGAAACCAATGGCAAAACGACCCCTAATTATCTGCATTACCGCAATAAGCCATTGATTGCCATTTGGGGAGTGGGATTTAATGATCACAGAGCTTATGGTTTTAAGGAGGTAAAAGTCATTATAGATGCGCTGAAAAAAAGAGGTTTTAGTATTTTGCTTGGCGTGCCGACTTATTGGCGGGACTTTGGATCAGATGCGGTTAAAGACCCGAAACTCCATGAATTGATTTTAGAGGGTGATATTGTGGCACCCTGGTTGGTGGGTCGCTATAATCAACAGTCTTATCCAAAAATTGAAAAGAGCATACAGGCAGATATCGCCTGGTGCAAAGCGCATAAGATCGGGTACGTGCCGTTGGCTTTCCCGGGTTTTTCCTGGAAAAACATGAATGGTCCCAGATCCACTGAAATTTCTCGTAACCGTGGCGCTTTTTTCTGGCAGCAGATTGCCGGTGCTAAGAACCTCGGCGCCACGATGCTTTATATTGCCATGTTTGATGAGATGAATGAAGGAACCTCCATTTTTAAAGTGGCCACCAAATCTAAGGTGCCTAAGAATGCTGAGGGATATTTCCATGCCATTGATGATGATTTGGGCAGCGATTATTATTTGTGGTTGACTGGACAGGCGAGCCGTTGGTTTAAAGGACATACCGGCTACTCGGATCAGTTACCGGTAAGGAAAAAATAAGAGGCATTGACGGGATTTTATATGCGGGCTGGGTCGTTTCTTAGCGGTAGATCCGCAGGGTATTATATAAGTTGTTACCTAGAATGTTACTTTGGGTTTTACAGAATGTAGTATCATGTAAGTTGTCCTTTAATCGTAATGTATGAGCTGGTCTATATTAATAATGTCTAGTTTGCGGGATCTTGTAAGGAATTTTAGGATGCGAAATCCTAATCATATTACATGTCCTCATCCTCATGTTTACCATTATGCGCTGCTGGTCTTTGTTTTTATAAATTGGTCATGGGGGCATGCGCATGGGCAGTCAAGTGGCGTAGCAAAGCAACACGTAATAAAAGTAGCCTGTGTGGGTGCCAGTACAACCTACGGGGCTACGATCAAAAACCGGCCACTTAACGGGTTTCCTGAAAGGCTGCAAAGATTACTGGCAGATGGATGGGAGGTGCGTAATTTTGGCTTAAATAGTGCCGGGGTATTACTAAAGGGTGAACTTCCTTACCGGGGAACGGCCACCTGGCAAGCGGCCCTGGATTTTCAGCCAGATATTGTTATATTCAATCTGGGGGTAAATGATGTTAAGCCGGACAGCTGGCAGCATAAGGCTGATTTTATAAAAGATTATGAAAAGCTCATCGGTGATTTTTCCAGCTCGGCCTCGCATCCGACATTTTATTTGTGCCGGGAATTACCGGTGTTTAAAGATCAGTGGGGTATCCGTAAAAAAATTGTTGAAACGGAACTTTATCCTTTAAAGCAAAAGCTGGCTAGAAAATGTCAACTTCGGATGATAGATTTTTATACACCTTTTTTAAATCACCCGGAACTATTCAGTGATGGTATTCACGTGACAGCTAAAGGTGCCGCCTTGATGGCCAAAATAACAGCGCAGGTGCTGGAAGCGCAAGTCCCTGCAGCAAAAAAACTCGCCAGGACTGCGCAAATACCAGCTGAATCTAAGGATAGTTTTCCTGGGCGCCTGTCTTATTGGAAAGGGTTTAAACGGTATGATTTTTTTCTGGATTTAAGAAATGCCCGGCTGGTAGTGCCAGCTCATCCAAGAAAAGACCATCCCTGGGTCTGGCGGGCAAGATTTCCTGACTGGCATACAGAGATGGATTCTATTTTACTGGCTCATGGGTTTTATGTATTTTATCTGAATACCGATACACTTTTGGGTTCACCAGCAGCGATTGGGTATTGGGATCAGGCCTATCAGTATCTCAGAAGTTGTTACCAGTTAAATTCAAAGGTGGCACTCGAAGGCGTCAGCAGAGGTGGTCTTTATATCTATGGTTTTGCCAAAAAATATCCGGACAGGGTTAGCTGTATTTACGCAGAGGCACCGGTATGTGATATCCGTAGCTGGCCAGGCGGATTCTACAGCTCACCTGGGGACAGCGCAATTTGGGCCCGTCTACTCAGGGTATATCATCTGAGCCCAGCGCAGGCACAGCATTATAGTGATAACCCTTTTGATCATCTGGCGCCCTTGGCCAAAAGAAAAATTCCTATATGGCATTCCATAGGACTTTGTGACAGCCTGGCGCCGCCCAGGGAAAATACCTTTATATTAGCCAGACGGTATATTGAACTAGGCGGCCCGGTAACGATCTATCCAAATACGAAATCCACTCCATCACTGCATGGGCATCATTTTGCTATTGATGATCCTATGGCCGGTGCCAGGTTTATCATAGGGTCTAGTAAAAGAAAGATTTTTAATAATAATCCTTAGCAGTATAATAGGTATAATCAACTTTCAAATTCTAAATGGTGAAATTTATGATCAGTTTTAGCCGTCAATTTAAAGGAGCCTTTCACAAAAATGGACGTCTTTTATTTTTATTCATGGGACTATTGGTCTTTTTGCCTGCGCTTAAGGCTGCCGGCATTGTAAATTACGATCAGCATGACAATAAGGATACGACGGTACTCTCAGCGCTAAGCCATTATAATGTTCAGTGGAACCAGCCTGGAGGTGGCCCTGAGGCCTCCATGCCACTTGGGAATGGAGATATTGCACTGAATGTATGGACCGAGGCCAATGGAGATCTGAGTTTTTATATCTCAAAGACGGATGCCTGGGGAACAGATACGCGTGGTGGAGATGAGTGGAATAAAACAGGCGGTGTTCTTATGAAACTTGGCAAAGTCAGGGTCTCAGCGATTTTACCGAAGGGCACGGGTAGTACAACTTTGCAACCTGGTCGCTTTAGTCAGATCTTGGAATTAGCCAAAGGGCAAATTGTTATCAAAAGACGTGTAGGAGGCATTAGCACCAGCCTTAAGGTTTGGGTGGATGCCATGCATCCCGTTATCCATGTTGATGGGCAGAGTAATCGGGCGGTCCAGTGGCAGGTAAGGCTGGATAACTGGAGACTGGCTGCTGGCCAGGGTGATCATATGCTCAATAAGACAGGTGGGATTGCCTGGTATCATAAAAATCCAGCTGATGCAGATGTGCATTTAAGAGATATTGTATTTGGGGCTATGATAAAAGGTGATCAAATGCAAAACCAGGGTGATCAGCTGCTGCGCTCTGCAAAAACTGCCACGCATGCCAATATTGCTATTTACCCATTGACCGCTGCTGTTAAATCGGAGGCCGTCTGGAATCAGCAGTTGAAAGATACGGTAGCCAGGCTGGAAAGAATTGATCAGAAGCTGGCCTATGCAAAGCACCTGAGGTGGTGGAATGATTTCTGGCATCGCAGCTGGGTTTTTGTGGGCGGAGACTCAGCCGCTGTAGATATAACCCGCGGTTATGTGCTGCAACGTTTTATTACGGCTGCAGCGGGCAGAGGTCATTATCCGATTAAATTTAATGGGTCCTTATTTACCATTGGCAAAAAAGACAATCCGGATTACCGGGCCTGGGGCGGACAATACTGGTTTCAGAATACAAGAGCGATGTACTGGCCCATGCTGGCAGCGGGTGATTTTGATATGATGATGCCGCTGTTTAAGATGTACAGAAATATGCTGGATAGTAACCGGGCCCAGGTGCGTGGCTTTTATGATCATGGTGGTGCCTATTTTAGGGAGACGGCTCCTTTTTGGGGCGGTTTAATTTATATGGGACCAGAAGTAAAGGAAAATTGGACGGGCCATTATTTTACGCCGATTCTTGAGCTTTCCAAGATGATGCTGGATTATTTTAATTATACAGGTGATACTGCTTTTGCCCGTCAGTATCTTTTGCCGGTAGCAATGGCAGGTATTCAGTTTTTTGACCAGCATTTTAAAAGGGATGAAAAAGGCCGTTTACTACTGGATCCAGATAATTCTATTGAAATGTTCTGGAAGGTGCATAATCCGGCGCCAGATATTGCGGGATTAAAAAGTGTCCTTAAAGGCCTGCTAAATCTGCCCGACTCTTTACTGGGCAGTAAAGACAGGGCGACTTGTCAGGCCTTACTGCGTATTGTACCGCCTTTGCCTGTTGGGGAAAAGGGTGGCCTAAAAGTTCTGTTGCCTTATAGCGGACCGCAAACAGCTAAGGGCCGCAATCTGGAAAACCCGGAACTCTATGCGATTTATCCCTTCAGACTATATGGTTTAGGTAAACCGGGATTGCAACTGGCCAAAAACAGCTTTGCGGTGCGTGCGTTTAAAGATAAGGGTTGTTGGGTGCAGGATCCTGTGCAGGCGGCGATGTTAGGGCTGGATTCTATCGCCCGGGAATATGTACACTTTAATTTTGTGCGCAAAGATCCCGATTTAAAGTTCCCTGCTTTTTGGCAAACAGGCCATGATGAGAAACCGGACCAGGATAACGGGGGTAATGGTGAAAACGGATTACAACAAATGCTGGTGCAATCTGTTGGTCACAAAATATACTTATTGCCTGCATGGCCCAAAGACTGGCAGGTTAATTTTAAGCTGCATGCGGCTTTTGGTACAACGCTGTCAGGTAATTACAAAAATGGCGTTATTACTAACCTGAAAGTATATCCTGGCGCCAGACGTAAAGACATTGTCACGAATTTTAAGATACAGGATACTAAAAAGTAAGATATCATAGATATATTAAAATAGATTGTTATTCCAAAAGCAATCTAATTATTCGCTATTTCAGTAAAAATCATTTTTAAATTGAGTGGGTGAATGCAGTGCGAAAGGTTATTGCATTTACCTGCTCCGTTTTTGTGATATAGGCTATAATTATTTACTACAGACGTTACGATCTTAACAACCTTGCTTGCCCGATTGAAAAGGAAATTGCTTCCATTGTATGGGTTGCGTTTTTGCTAGCCTGTTTTTTAAAATGGCATAGAATTTTTAGTCCCTAAGAAATTGGACTTTTTTCAGGTGTAGCGTAAACTGTAATCCCAGTGCTGAGCGCCAGTCAGCCATAGATTTATCCTGAGAAAATAAAAATTAATTGGCTGTTAGTATCTGCTTAATCCCTTTGTTAAGGGGGGAATGCTATTTTGCATGCTACCTAGGAAAGGACACCTAACCAATGCTCATGTATTGCATGACCAATTATTGCAGGTGTAATTTCCAGGAAGAGCTGAATTCCTGACAGCGGCGCTACAGGCAAGATTTTACTGTAGCCCGTTATTTTGATGGGTTGGATCTATAACAAATTCAAAAAAACAGATTCGATTTATTAAAACCTTTGTAATGCCTTATGAAAAGGGGTAACTGGAATTTTATTACCTGAATAAAAAAAATGATTAAAATGAAAGAAAAATTTAAAGCAAAATCATTGTTATGGTTGTTGTTTGTGTGCTTTCCAGTGACTGGGCTATTCGCTCAGAATGTTGTTTTGCAGGGGAAGGTGACAGACAGTCTGAAAGGAACGCCCATTTCTGGCGTGTCCGTTGTATCCGCTGCTGGTGCCCAGTCTTTACAGGGAACGGTGACGGACGCGAATGGTCACTATCAGTTAAGCGTGCCAAAGCAGGCTGATCGACTTGTTTTTAGTTATGTGGGTATGTCCACGCAGCAAGTGATGATTGCCGGGCAGACCGAAATCAATGTAAAACTCCACGCAGGAGATGAGGCCCTGGATGATGTTGTCGTAGTGGGCTATGGTACGCAGAAAAAAGGAAGCCTGACAGGTGCTACCAGTTCTGTGATGGCTTCAGACATTGCCAAGCGTCCCTTAACCAGAGTGGAGCAGGCCCTGCAGGGAACGACACCAGGTGTCGTTGTTGCCAGTAGCAGCGGCCAGCCGGGAAAAGGGTTACAGGTCAGAATCAGGGGCGCGAACTCTATTACAGGTTCCAATGAACCTTTATATGTAATAGACGGATTTATTGGGGGCAGCATTGAATCCATTGATCCAAATGATATTGCCTCTATGGAAATTCTAAAAGATGCAGCGGCAACGGCTATTTATGGATCCAGGGGCTCTAATGGGGTGGTGCTCATTACGACCAAAACTGGCAAAAAGGGCAAAGCCAGGCTGGATGTAGGCAGTTGGTTTACCAAGGCCCAGGTGCCTAAAAACCTGGATCTGATGAATGCCTATGAATTTGCGGGAGCGGTGAACAGTCAATATGCTGCTGCAGGTCAGTCACCTGCTTTTAGTCAGCAGCAGCTGGACGCTTTTAAATCCAATCCCGGGACAAACTGGCAAGAGGCCTTAGAGCAAAAACCGGTGATTCAGAATTATGATGTGGCGCTTTCCGGAGGTAGTGATAAGGTGGATTACCGGTTCTCCTTTAATTATCTGGATCAACCGGGCCTTATCTTAAATCAGTATTACAAGCGTGCTACTTTTCGCTCCAATGTGGGTGTGAAAGTAAATGACCGCCTGAGTCTTAAATTTAATGTGGGGGTCGTGTTGCCTAATGACCGTAATACTGGTTACGCAGGTGATATTGTCGATCCGTTTGCGCAGGCTTACCAATGGGATCCTACTTCACCCATCAGAGATGAATCGGGTAATTTTATTCTTAGATCCACCTACGGCTCTAATAATATCAATCCGGTCGCTCAGGCAATGAACCAGAAAGTCGATGAGAATAGTATTGATCTGACAGGAACGGGTATTTTGACTTATAAGATTACAAATGATCTGACCTTTACTTCTCAGAATTTCTATCAGATCAACCGCAATGAACAGCAAATGGTCTATGGGCCTGGAACCAGCCAGGGGCTGGTTGGGCAGGATTATGCTGCTGCCAATAATGGTAAATCACGAAATTTTCAGAACAGTAATTTTTTGACCTATAATAAGCAATTTGGGGACCATTCTTTGCAGGCAACTGTTGTTTATGAACAGGCTAGTTCAACCGGTTCTAATGTAAATAGCAGGTCTAATAACCTTTCCTCTTATTCACTGGGTTATTATAATTTAGGCCTGGGTTTTACGCAGTTGATCTCATCCGGGTATACCAATAGTGCCACGCAGTCTTATGTAGGAAGAGTCAACTATAATTATAAGGAGAAATATTTTCTCACAGCCAGCATCCGTGACGATGGCTCTTCTCATTTGACCCAGAAGTATAGTACTTTTCCGGCCATAGGCTTGGCTTGGGATGTTACTAAGGAACATTTTTTGGATCACTCTTCCGTACTGACGCATTTTAAACTCAGAGGTAGTTGGGGGATTGCCGGTAATCAGGCCGTGGGTGCCTATGCGACGATTCCGCAGATCGGGGTAGGTGGCGTAGGGACCGCTTCTGCTTATTATTTTGACGGAGTTTCCCAGACGCCGTATACACCGCTGCTAACACCAGTCTCTCAAAGCCTTAAATGGGAGAATGACACCCAGACAGATCTGGGTTTCGATGCTGAGTTATTCCATGGCATCCTGAATGTAACAGCGGACGCTTATTATAAACACGTAACAGATCTGTTATATTATCTGACAGCACCTGAATACTTAGGTGGCGGAACCTATGCGGCCAATATAGGCAGTCTGGAAAATAAAGGGATTGAATTTGCCATATCCGCCCGACCAATCAATACAGCTAAAGTAAAATGGAATATTGGCTATAATATGTCATTTAACAGCAATAAGGTATTAAGCCTGGGCGATATGGACAATATTATTGTCAATAATATAGGTTCTGCTCAGACAGGCGTGGCTTTGGTTAAAGTAGGTAAGCCTTTGGGTGAGTTTTATGGCTATCAGTTTGAAGGTACCTGGAAAAGTTCAGAGGCCGAGCAGGCTGCTATTTATGGCAATGTACCGGGTGATTCAAAATATCTGGATGTGAATGGTGACAGTATTATTTCTGAATCAGACCGCGTACCCATTGGTAATGGTACGCCTAAGTATTCATTCGGGTTTTCCAGTGATCTGCAATATGGAGATTTTTCTTTGAATGTGCTGTTTCAGGGTACACATGGCTCCCAGATTTATTCCGGCACTTTACCCTATACCATGGGCGGGCAGGGAGATGCCCGTAATGCGACCAATAGAGAGATCCTAAATGTCTGGACGCCAGAACACGAAACCGATATTCCCACTTTTAGCCCGACTTCTCAGAACTATATCAATAGCAGCCGCTATGTATATGATGGCAGTTATGTCAAGTTAAAAAATGTGGCCCTTACCTATACGATGCCTGAACGTCTGTTAAGTCGTGCTAAGATTAAAAGTCTCCAGGTATATATCAGTGCACAGAATATCTGGACAATCACCAATTATCCCGGTTATGATCCCGAAGTTAGTAACAGCACCAATGGTATTACCCAAGGGCTGGAAACAGGGGTGATTCCTAATCCAAAAACCTACACGGTCGGCTTCAGACTGGGCCTTTAATTTTCTAACACCTGAAAGTATTAATTATGAAAAAAATATGGATATACCTCGCACTTAGCGGTTCATTCCTGCTGGCACTAAATAGTTGCCAGAAATTAACCGAGGACCCTAAGGCCACGCTTACACCAAAGAACTATTTTAAAACCCAGTCTGATCTGGATGCAGCTGTGGCTGCCATCTATGTGCAATTAACCCCTGATTTTGCCTGGGGTTTTACCTCACAGATGACCTCTTATTTTGGCAGTGATGATCTGACAACAGATCCCGGACTCAATAAAGGAGATATGCGCGCTTTTGATCAACTCAATGGTGCCAGCTCCAATGCCAGTCTCCTTAATGAGTGGAAAGGCCCCTGGAATGCCATTTATCAGGCCAATAATGTGTTGGATAATTACCAGAAGGTAAACAGCACGGACAGCTTAAAACAATTATCGGCTGGTCAGGCTTATTTTTTAAGGGCACTGAGTTATTATTACCTGGTTCGGACCTTTGGAGAGGTGCCGGTGATTACAGGTGCCATTGATGTCAGTACCCGGCCACAAAGAGATCCGGTTGAAAAAGTTTATGGCCTGATTGTTAGCGATTTACAGCAGGCTATTAGCTGGCTGCCGTATACATTTAAAGATAATCCTGGCAAGGCGACACAAAATGCCGCCCGGTCTTTACTTTCTGATGTCTATCTGACCATGGCTGGCTGGCCTTTAAATCAGCCGCAGTATTACGCCAAGGCGGCTAGTGAAGCTGATACGGTTATACGGTCTAAGCAATATAGCCTGGTTGCTAAATACGCAGATGTTTTTACAAATAATAATACAGTAGAATCCATCTTTGCCTTGCAGTTCAATGTTTCCGGTGGTGTGCCGCAGCGTCGATATGGCGCCTCTTCAGTTCCGCTGGACGAAGTGGCTTCGGATGGTTCCGGTGGCTGGGATGATTATTATCCAGAAATCAACTTTTATAAAAATCGTCCAATTTGTGAAAGAAGTGATGCCACCTTTTATGACACCTTAAAATTAAAACAATCCAACGGCTCCTTCAAAAAAGTAGCCTGGGATTCTCCTTTGACCCATGCAAGGCACCCTTATTATAAAAAGTTCAGAGCGGGGCTAAATGGTGACGGCGTGAAAGAGACGGCTGATGCCATTCTCTCCATAAACCCCAGTACCAATAAGGCATTGGATCTAATCCGTTATCCAATGGTATTATTAAACTACGCCGAAGCCTCTGCAATGGCGGGCAGCGCACCGACGTCTGACGGTTATACGGCCATTAATCAGGTGCGGCAAAGAGCGGGAGAAAAGCCGCTGACACCGGGGCTTGGACAAACTGCATTCAGGGACTCCGTTGTCCGGGAAAGAGCTTATGAATTTGCAGGGGAGATCGGTATCCGTTGGTTTGATATCGTTCGACTGCAGTTACTGCCACAGGTACTGGCGGAGCGTTCTGATAAAGAAAATCCGATCAATACAGGGGTTTTGGGCAATGCGTCCCTTTTAAAAACTAGGTATTTAGCGCCCATCCCGATCAGTGATATGAATAATGATCCGGCTTGGGACCAAAATAGCGGTTATTAACCAGCAAGGAGACAATAGAAAATATATTATTTGCCTTGTTTAAAAAAGTGGGATGATCTTATAGCCAGGGGCTATAAGATCATCCCACTTTTTTTTGCCGTGCAGGCCTATTTTGCCGACAAGTGTAATACGAATGCTGGATTCAGACAGGTGGCTGGCCCAAATTAAGGTAGGTGATGTATAGCAGCAGGGTAAAAAGTATCGGTTAAGGGGAAAATAATCAGAAATAAGGGCTATTTTCTCCTTATTGATTTGTAGCGAGTTATGAAAATAACGGCCCGTAAAAATAATTAATGTTCATTAATTTACTAATTAATTCTCGTATTAGTTCCTGTTTAATCCATTCATTAATACTGCTGGGCTTATTTTGTCTATGTAATCATTCAGCGGAGCCATTCAACCTGAATCCCCTTCAAAAATAATTTTGCCCAAAAAGTCCTGGGTATATTTTAAATGGAGTGGTGTTTATTTAAGTTGGTTGAACCAGCGCTGATGAATTTTAATTTTATGAATCTAAAAAAACAGTGGAATGCAAGATTTGAGGGTGAAGATGGGAATGGAGATGGAGATGGGAATGATGATGGAAATGAGATTTGAACATTTTTACAAAACCCAGCATTGTACCAGCGTAAAAAGTAGGGGGCAGGTCGCGAAATTATGCGCGTCAGCTATGGGGCATAAAGCAATTTATCTGTTACTTATGTTTTTACTAGTTACTGCCTATTGCACTGCCCAGAAAAACCCTTTTATTACGTCCATTTATACAGCGGACCCTTCAGCCCACGTCTGGAAAGATGGCCGGCTCTATGTGTATCCTTCTCACGACGTAGCACCACCCAGGGGTTGTGATCTGATGGATCGCTACCATGTCTTTTCTACAGATGATATGGTCCACTGGCGTGATGAAGGCGAGATTTTAAATTCCAGTCAGGTGCCCTGGGGCAGAAAAGAGGGTGGTTTTATGTGGGCACCTGATTGCGCTTATAAGAACGGTACTTATTACTTCTATTTTCCACATCCAAGTGGAACTAATTGGAACACTACCTGGAAAATCGGTGTAGCAACCAGTAAATACCCTGCCAAGGATTTTAAAGTTCAAGGTTATATCGAGGGACTGGAATCCATGATTGACCCTTGCGTCTTTGTGGATGATGATGGCCAGGCGTATTTTTATTATGGAGGGGGCGGCGTCTGCAAAGGCGGCAAACTCAAAGACAATATGGTTGAAATTGATGGCAATATGCAAACGATGCAAGGCCTGGAGGATTTTCATGAAGCTACCTGGGTGCATAAAAGAAAGGGGCTCTATTATCTTTCCTATTCTGATAACCATGATAAGGATGGCAAATATAACCGAATGCGTTATGCCACCAGTAAAAGCCCGCTTGGCCCCTGGACCTACAGAGGTATTTATATTGATCCAACGGATAGCTATACAGATCATGGCTCCATTGTAAAATACAAAGGGCAGTGGTATGCCTTTTATCATAACAGCGCCCTTTCTCATAATGACTGGTTAAGATCCATCTGTGTGGATAAGCTGTATTACAATCAGGATGGCACCATTAAAAAAGTGATTCAAACGACCGGTAAATAGTGGCTATACGATGACTGTTATAAATACGCCGTATTCGCAACCAATAAAATAGCAACACGATGAAAAGAAAATTAAAAATGACCTTCATTAGCTTTTTTGGGCAAAAGGGGATTAAGCTTATGCTGAGTCTTTTGCTTATAACCGCAGGTGCGATTCAGCTGATTTACGGTCAGCAGCCTAAAGAAGCTACTGACTATATCCATCCGGAGATTGGCGGCGTTGGCAGGTTATTGGAACCCACCAGGCCTACCATCCAGCAACCCAATCAGATGATGCGGATGACGCCTATCCGTAAGGATTTTCTAGATGACAGAATCAGTAGCTTTCCGTTGCTATTGGTGTCTCACCGTTTAGGCCAGGTGTTTTCCATGCTACCCTATACTGTAGGTAATTTAACGCAGGCCAGTTGGGATCAACCTGCTTTTTACGACCAGGGAGCTGAACAGCGGCGTCCCTGGCATTATAGCACCTATTTATTAGATGATAATACCACGGTCGAATTTACGCCTGGAAAGAAAACAGCCATATTTAGATTTAGTTTTCCAAAAGATGCGCCCAAGGTGTTATTATTTGGAACCTATAGTGATGCTAAAAATCAGTGGCATTTTCTAAACGATAGTACCTTGACTGCTATGCAGATTTTTCAGGTCGATAGTGGTCATCAGCCCATACCTGTTTATCTATACGGACGCTATAGCGCACCTGCTCATAGTGGAACGATCCTTAATAATAAAATTGTTCTAAGAAATCTGGTGGAAGGTAGTGGCGTCAAAGCATATAGTAAATTTTATACGGATCAAAGTGTTATTAGCTTTAGCTATGCGGTCAGCTTCATTAGCCCAGCGCAAGCCAAAAAGAATTTTGCGGAAGAGCTGGGCGGCGGTAATATAAATAATACGAACACCTTAAGTTTTGATGATTTGTCTGCCAGCGCGCATCAGGCCTGGCGCAAGGTCATGAACCAAATTGAGGTGGAAGGCGGTACGGAGGCTGAAAAAAGAAGCTTTTATACCGCCCTATACAGGTGTTATGAAAGAATGGTAAATATAACGGAAGATGGTAAATACTATAGCGGTTATGATAATAAAATCCATACAGATTCCAGGCCGTTTTATGTGGACGACTGGACCTGGGATACTTATCTGGCAGCGCATCCGTTAAGAGCCATCCTGCAACCAGATGTAGAAGCCGATATGGTGGCTTCCTATGTCCGGATGTATGAAGAGGGGGGCTGGATGCCGACCTTTCCAGTCATATTTGGCGATCATGCCTGCATGAATGGATTTCATTCTTCAGTCATGATCCTGGACGATTACCGCAAGGGCATTAAAAATTTTGATGTAAATAAGGCCTTTGAAGGCATGCTTAAAAATGCGAATGAAGCGACCATGCTGCCCTGGCGCAATGGGCCAAAAACCGTATTGGATGATTTTTACTACAAGCATGGTTATTTTCCGGCGCTGAAAGAAGGTCAGAAAGAGCCTGTATCCACCGTACATCCTTTTGAGAAAAGACAGGCAGTGGCGGTGACCCTGGGGGGCAGTTATGACGACTGGGCCGTCGGGCAATTGGCTGGAGAACTGGGCAAAACAGCCATTGCCGACGCTTTTGCCAAAAGGGCCCAGAATTATAAAAACCTGTGGAATAAAGACAGGCAGTTTTTCTTACCAAAAGATGACAAGGGGCATTGGATTCAGATTGATCCTAAGTTCTCTGGTGGCATGGGCGGCAGGATGTATTATGATGAAAATAATGGCTGGACTTATTTATGGCAGGTGCAAGAAGACATACCAGGACTCACCCGACTTATGGGCGGCAAAAAAGGTTTTGAAAACAGACTCGATCAGCTCTTTAGAGAAGGACTGGACAGATCCAAATATGAGTTCTGGGCAAAATTTCCGGATGCGACGGGGCTCGTAGGTCAGTTCTCCATGGGTAATGAGCCAAGCTTTTTTATTCCCTATCTCTATAATTACACGGACGCTCCATGGAAAACCCAGAACAGAATCCGGCTACTACTAAAAACCTGGTTTGGAGATGATATATTTGGTATTCCGGGAGATGAAGACGGAGGCGGTATGTCAGCATTTGTCGTTTTTTCGTCTATGGGATTCTATCCGGTAATTCCTGGTCATCCAATTTATACCATTGGCAGTCCTTTATTCTCTAAAATAACTGTGCATCTTGAAAATGGCAAGGACTTTACAGTGATTGCTGAGGGTTGTTCTGATATCAATAAATATATTCAGTCAGCGACCATGAATGGCAAGCCTTTAAATAAACCCTTTTTTACACATGATGAGTTGGTGCAGGGAGGTGTGCTTAAACTGAAAATGGGGCCAAGGCCTAATAAGCAGTGGGGGGGCCGTTAAGCCACATGAAAAATCGCTCGAAGGAAATAGGTTAATTGCTTTTTATCACCAAAAAGTCCTGATATGAATTCAAATTTACAATTGACATCCAGCAAAACGAAGTGTTTCTTCGCTGTTTGTGTTGATCGGTTCACTTTTAATAGGGAAATAAAGCTACTACTCGGCCTCTTCTTGCTTGCTTTGCTGGGGTCAGCTCCTTTATTTTCTCAAAACTGGCAACTGATTCAACCGACTTATCCCACGACGGATGCTTTTGTGGCTGGTTTTTCAGTAAAAGATTTTGGTGCAGCGGGAGACGGCCAAACAGATGTGACAAATATCTTTCAGCAGAAACTGGACAGTCTTGGTAAACTAGGTGGTGGGACTTTATTTGTTCCCGCCGGAAAGTATGTCATCAAGGGTGCATTACTTATCCCTAAAGGCGTGATCCTTCGCGGTGAATGGGAAAGGCCGGTAAAGGGCGCTGCTGTAAAAGGAACCATCTTAATGGCTTATACAGGTAAGGGCGATGAGAATGCGCCTGCCTTTATTACGATGGAACCTACTGCAGGGATTGAAGACCTGGCTATCTGGTATCCTGAACAGTCTGCGGATAATATCACGCCCTATTCGCCGGCAATTATGTTTGGAAAGCCTGGCTATTGGGGCAATGATTTCTGTAATGCAAAACATATCACCTTTGTAAATGCCTATGCCGGCTTAGTTTTTTCCAGAATCAATGGTGGCTCATGTCCGATGATTGATGGTCTTTATGGCACCCCGCTTTCCAGAGGTTTGGAGATTGATAATATTGCTGATGTCGGACATATACAAAATATTGATTTTTCACCTGCCTACTGGGCAGGGTCCGGGTTGCCAGGTGCGCCTGCCAGTGGTTCCGGTTATGCGACCTGGATATATAACAACGGGACAGGTGTGGTTATGAGACGCAATGACTGGTCTTATACCAGCTTTGTTAATATAGAGGGTTATCGCACAGGCTTTCATGCGGCGCCTTCGATCGCTAGCCCCGGAGCAGTACCGAATGGTCAGAATTATGAAATGACATTTACGAATTGTGCAACAGCGATTGATTGCGAAGTGGTTAATAGCGACGGTATCTTATTCAGCCGGGTTAATATGACTGGATGTACAGTTGGGTTAAAAGTTGGTGGAGGCGCTTCTACGGATGGCACCGTGCAGTTGCACAGCTGCCAGATAAGCGGTTCAGATTATGCTATCCAGACAGATTCGGGATGTATCGCCCGGGTTATCCTACAGAAATGCAAGGTAGATAATGGCAAGGTTGAGATAGGTGGCGGGACGTTTATGGCTTCCGATAATGATTTTCAAAACAGTGCGCCACAGATTGTGCTGGGTAGTAAATCAAGAGGCATTATTACCGGTAACCGGTTTAAAAATGATGAAAATATTCAAAACAACTCTCAATATATCTCCAGAATAGACGATACACCGCTTGACTTGCCTGAACTTCCCGCCCTGCCGGATGTGCTGACAAAGAACCAAAAACCTGCCAGGCTGGTGATGTATTTGGCAACCTCGGCACCTTTCAATGCAAAAAATGACGGGGTCACAGATAATACTGCGGCCGTACAGGCAGCCATCGACAAGGCGGCAAATGAGGGCGGTGGTGTCGTATTTTTGCCGCCCGGCAAATACAAGTTTTTAGGGCATCTAAGGATTCCAACGGGTGTAGAATTAAAAGGTGCAACAGACGACTATGCCGCTCCGATGGGCCAGGGTACGATTATTGAACCTTACGCAGATCAAAATAACGTTTCTGGAGATCCTTTTATTATTATGGAGGAAAATAGCGGGCTCAGGGGGGTAACCATTAATTATCCTGAGCAGTTGGCATCTAATCTTCCAAACCTGCCCAAATATCCTTACACCATCCAGGGCAGGGGAAAAGATATTTATATTGTAAATGTCGGATTGCGTGCAGTCTATAACGGAATTGATCTTTTTTCTTATAAATGCAATGACCATTATATCGCCAATTTAACGGGGCATGTTTTTAATCATGGTATCCGGGTGGGCGCCGGATCGGAAAATGGGATTATTGCCAATTGCCAGTTTAATACAGGCGTTTACGCTTCCGGAGCGGAATCGAAGTGGGGAAGCTGGGCTAATTCTCCTACAGGAGATAACGGTTTTGTTTATGATTATAATTTTAATAATCTGGATTTTCTGGTCTTAGGCAATTGCGCGAATGAAACTTTATATAACAACTTTATTTACGGCGCACGTACGGGTGTTATTTTTTCGCAAGACGGCGGTAAAGGCCCCTCAGGCGTGAGTCTGGGAACTGGCCTCGATGGTACAAGGACCGGCATTCGCTTTGACGCCATTGGAACTGGCGGGTTTGATTTGATTAACTCTCAGATTGTCTCCTTAGGTGATGATACGACGTACAGCTATCTGGAAACCACCCCTTCATTTACGGGGAAGGTGAATCTTTTTAATACAGATCTTTGGGGCAACCCCGGCAAAAGTATTATTAGTAATGGGAGTGGCACCTTGAATCTTCAGAGTGCGAACTTTCAAAATGCTGGTCATCTTAGGTTCGCCAATATAAATGCCGGTGAGGTCAAATTGCAAAATTCGGTCATTTGGCCGGTAGGCAGTTTGCTAAATGCTACAGGCGCAACCGGCTTTTCTGCAGGATCCAGCTTACTGGACTATGACAAACTGGATACTACGTCCATGCCTTACTTTAAAAATAATCTTACCAATGAGTGGCTGGCCTCCGTGAAAGGTGCCTTGGACAGACACGGCTGGACGGCAACGGCGTCTGCAAATGCATCGGCTACGGGTAATGCGCTGGATAGTGTAGCGTCCAGTCGCTGGGATACCCAGGGCGCTCAGACAAACGGTCAGTATTTTGAGGTGGATATGCAAACCAATAATACTGTTCACAGCGTTATTTTGGATAACACCCAAAGTGCAGGGGATTCTCCTGCTGGTTATGAGCTGTATGTCCTGAAAAACAGCGATGATCCGGGAACCTTGGTTGCTTCAGGCACGGGTACTACGGGGATGACACTGATTAGTTTTCCCGAAACAGTTGGGCGGCTAATAAGGGTGGTTCAGACAGGTCAGAAGGGGAATTACTGGTCCATTCATGAGTTTTACGCTTTTGGAAGCGTAAACGTGGATAGTGTAAGGCTGGATACCTTGTCAAAAACTATACTGGTCGGTGCCTCACATATTTTGCATGCAACGGTCTATCCATTAAAAGCAACCAGCAAAGCCCTAAACTGGCAATCCAGTGACCCTTCCATTGCAAAAGTGGATGACAATGGCCAGGTGACGGGCGTGGCGCCGGGTGTTGCCACCATCACTGTCACAACGCTAGACGGTCAGAAAACCGCAGTCTGTAAGGATACGGTTGTAAACCAAGCCCCGGGTGAGATAACTCCTCCCATGGATAATGAAACAATGCGGATTTTCCCTAATCCGCTAAAAGGAAGGACGCTGAACCTCTCCATGACGCATACTGGCCAGCCAGTGGCCATGCAGGTGGAGATTTATAATGCGGCGGCTGTATGCGTATATAAAAGCAGTTTAAAGCTTGAAACGGGTAAAAAGGTGTATCCACTTGTTCTACAGCAAAAGCTGAGCCCGGGCGTGTATTATGTGCGGGTAAATGCAAAGGGGCAGCCCAAAAAGACCTTTAAATTGATGGTTTTATAATTAGGATGGATTTTATCTCTGCACTGGAACGATTTGGTAAATGTGGTAATTATGGGATAGTGAATCCATGGCCCCGTGGGGGTTATTTGGATGAATGTTTTTTAATATTTTAAATAATTGATTATGTCAGGTAAGCGGGTTGTATTCATTTTTTGGCTGGTTGTAATGGCCACTTATTGCTTCGGGCAAAACCGGCACAGCAAAGAAACACTTTATCCAACTTATGAAGGGCTGGTCATGGCTGGCTATCAAGGCTGGTTCCGGGCGCCGGGGGATGGAAGTGGTTCCAGAGGGTTCGGGCATTATTTTGGTAACGAGAAGCGTCATGTGGGTATTGATGTATGGCCTGATGTCAGCGAATATCAAAAGACCTATGAAACGCCTTTTAAATTGGCCGGTGGAGCACCTGCCAGGCTTTTTAGTTCTTATGATAAGTCTACGGTAGATCTGCATTTTAAATGGATGCAGCAGTATGGCGTGGATGGGGTGTTTATGCAGCGTTTTTTTGGCAGTACCAGACCCGGTAGAGGCAGAGATGACGCTACTCATGTATTGGTGAATGCCTTGGATGCGGCTTCCAAGTATAAAAGAGCCATTGCGGTTATGTATGATCTCTCGGGGTTGGCGGCCAAAGGTGAAGATTGCAGTTCAATTATTGAGGACTGGAAATATCTGGTGGACTCAATTAGGGTCACTAATCAAAAAGGAACGAAAACTTATTTACATTATAAAGGCAAGCCGGTGGTGGCGATCTGGGGGCTGGGCTTCCCGGACAGACCTTATGATATCCGTAGTATTGGTATTCTGCGGCTAATAGATTTTTTAAAAAATGATCCGGTATATGGAGGTTGCGCGGTAATGGTGGGCGTACCTACTTTTTGGCGGCAATTGGACAATGACTGTGTGCATGATCCGTTTTTGCACACGATAATAGAGCATGCAGACATTGTACTTCCCTGGACAGTGCAGCGGTTTTCGCCGTTACTGCATAATGATATGGATCGTTACCGGGATTTGGTGATTGGTGATATGCAGTGGTGTAAGCAGCACCATGTAGCCTATGTTCCTTGTGTTTATCCAGGGTTTAGTTGGCATAATCTAAGTAAATATGAATTTCCAGATGATATTAAGCCTTTGGGGTCCATTCCGAGGGAAGGTGGAAAATTTTATTGGCAAATGCTGAGTACGGCAATAGACGCAGGGGCTAAAATGATTTATGTTGCCATGTTTGATGAAATCAATGAAGGGAAGGCAATTTTTAAAAACAGTAGTCAGCCACCCGTAGGGCCAGACGTGGAGTTTGTATCCATGGATGGTGCACCCAGTGATCGTTATCTGTGGCTGACAGGACAGGCAGCAAAAATGTTACGCGGTGAGGTGCCTGTAACCAGAAAAATGCCGGCGCAGCCATAAAGTTATTTTGACTTTTGATTGGCATGCAGCTAGTATCTTTCTACAAGTTTCTCTTATAACGGTTTGTTTTTCCTTATCATAAGGTTAGTGTTTGTTTTTAAGGCGCCCTTTCGCATGACTTTGCGTATAGGGCGCTGTTTTATATAGTAAGGATGAGATTAGCAGAGAAAAACTTGTGGATGGCTATAGATAGTTTGTTTTAGGAGAATCCGGGCATTAATCTGATTTTAAGCCTGTGTTAAGGTAATTGGTAAGGGTGGGCCTTCAACTTTGTATTGCCTGGATTTTTTATGGTTTTACGTTTTTCCCGTTTAATTTGGGGGTATTTTCCTGGATAGGCAATTTATGGTTAATTTAGGTAGTTCTCCCGGTTGTTAAAAAGGGGCTGAATCAAAGATAATTTTAAAATTAAATTATTCGATATGGGTAAAATTACAATCGCTTTTTTGGGATGTCTTTTATTTTTTGCTGGCAATGCCCAGCCTAAAAAGGGCGCATTGTCGCTTTGGTATAACGTCGCTGCCCATAATTGGAATGAAGCGCTGCCCATTGGCAATGGCCGTTTGGCGGCCATGGTATTTGGCAGACCCGGAAAAGAAATTATACAACTTAATGAAGGGACGTTATGGGCTGGAGGTCCCAACAATAATATCAATAAGGAGGCAAAAAAATATATTCCCCAAATTAGAAAATTGCTATTTGAGGGGAAATACCTGGAAGCGCAAAAACTTACGCAATCCAAAGCCGGACCTGCCGGTAATAGTGGGATGTCTTATCAATCTGCTGGCCAGTTAACAATTGACTTTGGACAAGCAGGAGCGGTTACAGATTATTACCGGGATTTAAATTTAGCGACGGCAGTAGCGGGTGTGTCTTACAAAAGAAAGGATGTACATTTTTCTGAATCTGTATTTACTTCGTTTCCCGATCAAGTTATTGTTGTTCATTTAGTTGCGTCTTCAAATGAGGGAATCAATTGCGAATTGTCCCTGCAAAGCCAGTTAAGACATAAAATCAGTATCCAAAATAATAGACTGGAACTCGATGGAGTTTCCAGTGATCAGGAAAATATGAAAGGCCAGGTTAAATATACAACTCTGGTGCAGCCTGTTATTAAAGGTGGAAAGATACTTTCAACAGATTCCAGTCTTCAAATTAACCATGCGAATGAGGCAACCATTTTTATTTCTATTGCTACAAGTTTTAAAAATTATAAAGATGTGAGTGGGGATAACAAGGCCCTGGCCTTGTCATACCTGGATAAAGCAGTTACTAAATCTTATCAATCTTTATTGCGCGCGCATCAAAAGGCGTATCAACAATTCTTTGACCGGGTCAGTTTAAGTCTTGGCACTTCGCCAGCCATGCACCTTCCAACGGACAAACGCATAGAAGATTTTCATAATAATTATGATCCGCAGTTAGTCGCTTTATATTTTCAGTTTGGCAGGTACTTAATGATTTGCACATCAAGGCCTGGTGGTCAGCCTGCGACCTTACAAGGGCTCTGGAATCAAAGTATAAAAGCACCCTGGGATAGCAAGTATACGATCAATATCAACACGGAGATGAATTATTGGGCGACAGATAAGGTGAATTTATCCGAGAGTATTCAGCCACTGATGCAAATGGTAAAGGACTTGTCAGTTACCGGTAGGCAGAGCGCCCGGGAAATCTATGGGGCCAGGGGGTGGGTACTGCATCATAATACCGATATCTGGCGCATTACCGGTGTTGTGGATGGCGGATATTATTTATGGCCAGAAGGAGGCACATGGCTATGTCAGGATTTATGGGATCATTATCTTTATACAGGTGACAAAAAGTTTTTGGCAAAATTATATCCAATTTTAAAGGGCGCTTGCGAATTTTTTGTTGATCAGCTCCAGGTTGAACCTGATCATGGTTGGCAGGTTGTTTCTCCAACCATGTCACCAGAGCATGATTATATGAGTATAGATCATGTGGGTATTGACATGACCTATGGTGCAACCATGGACAATCAACTTGTATTTGATTTATTTTCCAATACGATTAACGCGGCAAAAACATTGGGTGTTGATCAGAAATTTTCTGATACGCTAAGGATGAAAAGAGACTTTTTACCTCCAATGCAGGTGGGGAAATATGCGCAGTTGCAAGAATGGATTAAGGATTGGGATAAACCGGATGATCATCACAGGCATGTATCTCATTTATATGGGCTATTCCCCAGCAATCAAATTTCTCCATTTAGAACACCAAAATTATTTGAGGCGGCACGTAATTCCATGTTGCAACGCGGTGATGTTTCTACTGGATGGTCTATGGCCTGGAAAATTAATCTTTGGGCGCATATTTTAGAGGGAGATCATGCCCTGAAGCTGTTAAAAGATCAGATCTCGCCGGCAATGAAAAAATCTGGCGGTGAACAGGGTGGGACTTATCCTAATTTATTGGACGCCTGTCCACCGTTTCAAATTGATGGTAATTTTGGGTGTACCTCTGGCATTGCAGAAATGTTGCTGCAAAGTAATGATGGTGCCTTGTTTATACTACCGGCATTGCCTCATACCTGGCAAAATGGGAGTGTCAAAGGATTGAAGGCTAAAGGTGGTTTTATTGTAGATATTAGCTGGGAAAATGGTAAAGCTAGGGAAGTAGTCATTAAATCCACGCTTGGCGGTCATTGCAGCATTAGAACCTTTAACATGTTAAAAGGTGGTAAGCACCTATCTATTGAGGGAGATGAAAGTAAGGCGCTAAATGACTTATTACAGGTGCCAAAGGTTAAAACACCCTTGGTTTCAAAGAAAGCGGAGCTTTCTGGTGTTACTCTGCCTAAAAGTTATTTATATGATCTTGCGACAAAAAAAGGAAAAACCTATCGATTATCTTTTGAGTAAATGAATTAATTTAATTTTGGTGTAGTGAGTTGGTGTAAACCGTTGTTGCTTCATTTGGCCAAAATAATAAAAGCCGGGTCAAGGATTCGATTAGACTTGAAAAGGCATATCTACATAATAATGGTAAAGAAAATTCTGAATAGATGGTCAAAAAGGAGTATTTCCATTAAAAAAATTGCTTATTGTAAACTCCCCATTATGTCCTTTCTGTAATAAAAGAACAAGCGGACAGTGTCAAAAATATACCTTTTCAGATAGATGATCATTTTTATAATCAGCTCAAAAATGAGGATGATATTTTGCTCATTATAGCGACAGAGGATAATCGAAAATGCCTGATTAATTTTTGGGGGTATTTTGGTATTCGTAGGAGATTGACGGCCCTTAAATATTATGATCCGTCTCCAGATGAAAAAAAGAGGCGTCTGAACTTTTTGAATAAAGTGTTATGCGCTAATCATACGAGAGGAAAACTTATTTATTTTGGTCAGGAATTGCGGATTGGTCAAATTTTTATCCTTGACAATATGCATTATGCAGTTGTATCCAATCAAATAATGGGATGCAGTTATATTGCCTTATATAGCTTAGATGAGTTGGATGACAGGTCCTATATCCCCGTTTCTTATTGCCTTAGTGTATCCTATAAATTTTCATCTGCTTCTAGTTGTTTTTTTGGGGAATCCTGGTTCTATAGAGATTTCCATTATCTTTCCTATAAAAGTTAAAGCCAGAGACTGTTGGTTGTTGCGGATAAATATTTGCTAATGATGGAGTGGGTTGGAGTGTCTTTTTTGGGGGGAATATATCATCAGCATTATAGTTTGATATCATGGATTGTATTGGTCATGAGAATACGGCTGTTTGCCCATAAAATCTCTTTATTTGCCACTTTCCGCTATTATTTTCCTTTGACTTTTTGCATATTGTGCAGGCTTTACCAGCGAATTTTAATTTTTCAGTTAGAATTTAATTTATAATGTATGAAAACAAACCTTTTCAATTTGAGGACGATTTTAGTATTTGTGGTTACCTGTTGTATATTATCTTGTGTAAAATCTGACGGTG
>Ga0164242_10002087_pt1 | contig 23267 bp, 23 predicted proteins | sample OricomgcompostMG_FD_108783 | JGI IMG/M metagenome (GOLD analysis project Ga0164242, IMG submission 108783) | Miracle-Growth compost microbial communities from Emeryville, California, USA - Original compost - Miracle growth compost (MG) ... | reverse complement strand
GCAGGCGACCCGCATCCACGGCCGCTGCCCCGGCTGCCACACCGACCACCTCCTTCCAGGCCTCCGCGACGGGAACCCGTGCTGCGTCGACTGCGCCGGGATCCCGAAGAACTTCCACTGCACCCGCTGCGGCCGCGAAGACGAACCCGTCCGCGTCGGCCTGTGTGCACACTGCTGCCTCACGGACGACCTCACCCGCCTCTTCGACGACGGCACTGGCACGCCCGCCTCACGCTTGCAGCCGCTCTTCGATGCCCTCATCAGCCAGAAACACGCACGCAGCGCGAAAATCTGGCTCCACACCAACCCTGACGCTACCGAGCTCATCCGCACCCTCGCCCGCGGCGAGACGCAACTCGAGCACGTCACATTCACGGGGCACCCCGCACCAGGCAAAGTCGCCTTCCTCCGCGAACTCTGCATCGAACACCGGCTCCTGAGTCCCGTTCACCTCGATATCGAACGCTTCCAGACCTGGCTGGACGCGAAAACGACAGCAGCCCACCCCAACGACCGGAGATTGGTCACCCAATATGCGCGATGGGTCCATCTCAACCGCATGCACCACCTCGCCGAAAGCGGGCATCTGAAGAAGGGAACGTTCCTCTCCGCCAAACAATCCACCACCGTCGCACTCGACTTCCTCGCCTACCTGCGCGAAACGGGAACGGCGCCAGTGCACTGCGCGCAGTCGCACATCGACAACTGGCTGGCCGACGGTCCCACGACTCGTAGCCTGGCCCGCGGTTTCATCCGCTGGGCCATGCAACACCGGCACGTCCCACCACTAGATGTCCCCTACCGAGTCCCAAAGACGACGCCTGTGATCACCCAGCAGCAGCGCCTCAGCCACCTTCAACAACTCATTGATCCGTCGACGTCGCTACAACCGTTCGAGCGCACGGCAGCCGTATTGCTTCTGCTCTACGGGCAGCCCCTGACCCGCATCGCTCGCATGAAGCTCGAGCAAGTCCAATCGAACGGGGCGACGGTCACCGTGCGGTTCGCGAACAACGCGCTGCGAGTCCCGGAACCATTCGCCACGATCGTCCGAGCGCATCTCCAGCACCTGCCAAACATGAACACCGCAGCGCATCGCAACAACACCTGGCTCTTCCCCGGCACCCGCCCCGGACAACACCTCCACCAAAACACGATCATGAACCTGCTACGAGGCGCCGGCATCGACCTTCGCGGCGCTAAGAACGCCGCGCTCAGAGAACTCGTCCTTCAAATGCCCGCACCAATCGTGGCCGACTCGCTGAGCTACAGTTACACCGCCACCGAGCATCACCGCCGCAACGCTGGCGCCCAATTCGCGGATTACGTCGCCCATCGGAACAAATCGCTATGAGGCACGCAATCCTGCGCGCAAACGGATCTTCGCCTGAGACACGAGCGGAAACCGACTGGGCGGCCCGCCGACTGACGAGCGGACCATCGGCCGATTCTCACACTCGGGAGCTGCGTCGCCGCAGCCGGACACGGACACGCGTCGGATCGACGTCAAGCCAAACCGCGACGAGGTCACGCGCTTCGAGCTCGGCCTCACGCAACGCGAGGGCTTGGCCCACGGCACCCAGTTCCGGAACCTCCAGAAGTACCCAACGGCGCTCTTTCGAGACATTCACGACGAATGGCTTGCGCGGGACTGGCACACTGGCTCGCCGCATTGTCGCCATAGACAGCATCGTACGCACGCAGCGGGATCTGCACCATCGTACGCACGCAGCGGGATCTGCACCGGGCCGGAAGCATAAGCGTTCGATGAGCGCATTCGACATTGCGGGATACACTCCCCATCAGAGCGGGGGTCATGGCATGACGTACGGACGCAGAAGCCGAGACGTGAGCGGCAGGCCAGCAGTCGGCGGAGACCGACATGCTATTCACCGGGAGAGGCAACTTCTCATCGCCGGCGTTCTTGCAGGGGGCATGGCCGTCTTCATGGCGTGGATGTCCTGGCGCTAATGCAGTCCGCCCCAGGCTTTTCGCCCGTAACAGGGCCGGCCATCCGATGTGACGGGAAGTTAAGCGATCTTCGGGCCCGCTCCGGATGCGTGGGTGGCTGGTGACCGGGGCTGGTGCTTTCGGTCGACGCAGCCTGGCCGCACTGGTCGCTCTTGGCCTGCTCGCGCCAGTGAGCGGTTGCACCGCGTCTTCGGAGCCGGCATTCGCGAGCGCGAAAGTGCACACCTACGTAATGTCGGCTCTGCAGTTCATGGACAAGTACGGAGTCAATGCAACCACGGCGAAGTGGCGCACAACACGAGAAGAAACCATCCGCAAGACAGCGAAGGACACACGCTACGAACAGACCTACGGCGCCCTGATGATCGCGACCTGGGCGGCCGGGGGCAGCACCCATAGCTCATTCCACAGCGCCGAGGGCACCAAGACCATTTACCAGGAACTGGGCGATGGCGACCAGTTGCCCACCGTGAGCCTGGCTGGCGGTATCTCCACAGTGATGCTGCCCACGCATGAGAGTCAGGATCCGACCAAGGCGCAGGCATACGCGGACACCGCAGCCACCGCCATCACGGAACTCGGGCCGCAGACATCCTGCGGCTGGATCGTGGACCTCAGGCAAGACAGCGGCGGCAACGTCTATCCGATGATCGCGGCAGCGTCCCCGTTGCTGACGCAAGGACGCCTCGTGTCATTCATTCATCGCGACGGCAAGAAGAGCTGGATCGCACTCGAGGGCTCCAGTGTCGTCTACCAAACCACGACATCGACCTCGCACCGCATGGTTTCAGTAAGCGCGCCGAGTTCCTCGATCATGAACCGCCCGGTGGCAGTGCTTCAAGGACCGTACACCGGAAGCTCGGGTGAAGCTCTGCTGCTCGCCTTCACCGGCCAGAAGAACGTTCGCACTTTCGGTCAGACCACGGCCGGACTTGCCAGCGGGAACGTGGCGAAGACGATGCCTGACGGTGCCACGATCACTCTCACCAGCTCCTGGGACTCCGACCGGGATGGCACCACAACGTACCCTCATGGCATCCCACCGACCGTCGAGACCAGCGCCGGCGCTGACACCGTCACAACCGCCACCACGTGGCTCCGCGATCAGTGCAAGACGTGAGCGGGCAAACGCACGGGTGAGCCGATAATCAGTCCTCAAGCGGCGGAAGGATACCGGCGAGGTCGTCTTCAACGTCGAGGCGATATGCAACAGCGATCACGCCGATTTGGAGTGCCATGCCGCACCTAAGCTCACCGAGAGCTTCGCCAAACCAGTAGTCGTGCAAATGCCACCGCTGGTCACGAAAGAGGACCCGGTCGCGCGCTCGCGCGTCCACAAAACTTTCGGTCGCCCCGACACGTTCCAAGAACCGCAAGCAATGCCGTCGCATCAAACGCAGCGGCTGCTCGAGCTTTTCGGCCGCACCGCCCTTAGCAATTAGATCGGTCAGGAAAGAGCGAATCTCGAGCACCGACTCAACGCAATGCTCGGGCACCTCGTTCGAATAGGTCGAGAACAAGACTCGCTTGGACTCGACACGAGCGATCACCTCCCGAGCCACGTCGACATCGGCCGTTGGAGGCACCCAAGACAACCCACCAAACGGTGTGCTGAAGCCATTCATCCGCGCTGCTATCTCGCCGAACCTCACGGCCTAGCCTTGCCACGAGCTCAGGTGAATACGCCGCTCGGCATTACGCTGCCTCACCACTCGACTGCTGCGTCTCCGCGGATTCTCCGGCTGTGGCGGAATGGCAAGCGCGACGCTGTCGGTCACATTGGGTGGTCGTTGTCGGTGGCGTTCTGTGGCCATACGGCGTTCAGCACCCGCTCGGGCCAGTCGTCCGGTACTCCGGCCGTGGTGACGTACTGGCCGTAGAACGAGCCTATGAGCATGCTCGTGAGTACGTCGAAGTCGATCCGGTCGGGGAAGTCGCCGGCTGAGAGTGCTTGGCGAAGTAGCGCCCGCCGAGGCTCGACGAGAGTCGTCTTGAAGAGGTCGAGCAGTTCGGGGTGGCGTTCCTCTTCCGCGAGCAATGAACCCAGGATGGCCATCGCGGGCACGGCCCGCAGGTTGCTGTGGAAGTTCTGCAGGATCGCCAGCGCGTGAGCCCGTGGGGTGACCGCTTCGTCAGGGGGTTCTTCGACCCGTAATGATCGGATCACTGCGGCCGCCAATTCCGCTTTGTTCCGATACCGGCGTCGCAGGCTTGGCACTGTGGTCCCGGCGGCGGTGGCGACGGATTCCAGAGACATGCGGGCGAAACCGAGGTCGCCGAACTGGTGCACCGCGGTCGAGAGGATGCTTTGGTCCAGGGCAGGGTTCCTCGGCCGCCCGACCCTGGTTTCGGGAGTGCTCATTACGTTACGATGATACTCCGGAACATAATTGCCGACGGAGAGGATCGTCATGGTCGAGTCATTGCCCCCAACTGCTGTCGTCCGTGTTTCACGTGTCACCTTCGATCCCGGCCTCTTCGATGAGGTCGTCGCAGCAGACATGAAGATCTCGGAGTACCTGATCCCCGCCATTCGCTCGTTACCTGGGCTCGTGCACTACTTCGCGGGGGAATCGCCGGACGGTTCATTCGTACACATCAGCATCTGGGATTCCGAGGAGCACGCTGAGCAGATGGGCCGGCTGAAGGAAATGATCGTCACCGCGCGTGGAGACTTCACAGCCGTCGGCGTCGACTTCAGCCCAGAGCACGCCTCGATCGTCAACTATCCGATCACCTGGACCATTTGACCCAGCCTGATTGTCGGGCCTCAGGCGTGCGGTAAGAGCACAATGGCGCCTCGTAGTCACCAAGCTCGATCGACTGGCCCGCTCACTACCCGACGCGCGCGATATCGCTGAAGAGCTAGGTCGTTGAGGTCGCCTCGGCCGCGTAGAGTCCGGGTGTCTTCGACTCGAAAACGGTGGGATCAGGATGAGCGCTGACGTGCCGACGCACCCGTCACGCCGCAGCCCTGGCGCCTTCGTCATCGTGGCGCCGCTTGAGACGATGCGGCCGGGCTCGGAGTTCCGCACGAACGCCTGGCCGCTGCACGTCACGCTCGTACCACCGTTCACCACGTCAGTGCCGGCTGAAATCGTTGTCGAGCTCATCGCGTCGGTATGTCGCAGCTTCAGCCCGCTGACCGTCCACGCTGCAGGACGGGAACTGTTCGGCCGGCGCCGCGACGTGCCTGTCATCACGCTCGAGCCCGACCCCGGACTGCTTCTGCTGCACGCGGCACTCATGGATGCGGTCGAACCCGTCGCGGGGCAACACGTCGACCGCCGCAACGTTCGCGACCGCTACCGACCGCACGTCAGCATGCAGCCTGGTCGATCCATCGCGCCGAGCCAGCCGGTCGCGATCGATCGAGTGGCGCTCATCGACCGCAACCCGGGCCACCAGGCTGGTTTGCGCCGGGTCGTCGCCCTTGCATCACTTGCAGACTGACGGTCCGAGCACCGGGCAAAGTTATCCCCAGATTGCGCTTTCGCCCCTCCCCGACTAGCCGCCGCCGAGACGATGGTTGGCATGTCGACCAGCACAATCCCCATCGTCAAACTCACATCCACGGCAGAACTGCTCGCGTTCATGCCCGTCTTGGCAGGTGTGCCCGTCCGGGGCAGCCTCGTCATCGCTCCGTTCATCGGAAACCGGGCATCACGCGCTCTGCGCATCCCGGTCGAGCCATCGCCCTCCATGGAAACGGCGCGCACGCTCGCATCGGTGGCGCTTGGAGCCCTCTCGAAACTCGACGACTGCGGTAGCGTCTCGGTCGCCGTCTACCGAGACGAGCCGTTCGACCAGATCGGACCGCAGTGGCACGAGGCCTTCGGCGTCGTCCTCGAGCGATTGCACCAGTCCGGCTACCACATCAAGGATGCCGCCATCGTCGCCGCCGACGGGTGGATCCCCTACTTCGAGGGCGATCTCGCAGCTCCTCAGCCGCTGGCGGAGATCGAGGAACACGCGAAGCGGATGCCCGAAGTTCCGCGCTCCGACGCGGTATCGACGTTGCCCGAGACCGATCCGGAACTCGCTCAACGCGTCACAGACGCCCTGTTCGACCGATATATCGATCAGTCCGAGCGAGACTCTTTCGGACGCCTGCGACCAGTCGCACCGGCCGACCCGGTGGACTTCCTCGAAAACGCACTCGCTGACGGGCCGGCCGAGGCCTCCGCCCTGACCTTGGCTCGGCTGATCGCTCAGATCGAGTCCGAGGGCGCCGTCGACCGGACGGTGCTTCAGCTCGCGTTCGGGCGCGCCGCTGGCGCACAGTCATGGTCCGCCACGCTCGAGGTGCGAGCGGCCGCAGCGGAGTCGGGCGTCGAACCGAACGACATCTTGATGGACCGGTATGAGCGCGGAATCTACAGCCGGCAGGATGAGCGGCTGGGAAACCTCCTGACGGGGCAGACGCGCGAGCTCCCCTCGCCTGAGCGGCTGCGCGCCGGCGCCGCCCTGCTCGGCCGCGCGATCGCCCACTGCCCGCTGCCCGAGAAAGCTTGGCTCATGTGCGCTTTCGCGTGGGTGCAATGGGCACTCGGTCTCTCGAACGCGGCTCACGAAACGATCGTGTCGGCGCGGCGCCTCGCTCCCGGCAATTCACTCGCCCCCATGTACCACGCCATGTTCGACCGCTTGACGCCCGAGTGGATCTTCACATCAATGCCGCCAAACCGGGCAGCGCGGCGTCGGGCGAAAAAGAAGTACCGGTGAGGTCGACCACAGAGGTGCCGTCATCCACCGTCTCGTTACGAGGCAGAGAATCCCGACTCGACCAGCGCGGCCAAACGGTCGACGGCGTCCTTGCCGGTCGCGTCCTCCGCTGCGATCTCCACCGTTGCGCCCTGCGTCAGCCCGAGGGACAGGATGCTCAGCAGGCTGCGGGCGTCCTTGCCGTTCACCGTCACCCGCTGCCCAAGGCTGGCCGCAAGCTTGACGAACTCCGCCGCCGGGCGCGCATGCAGGCCATCCGGGTTGATCAGCGTCGCGGTACGCACGTAGCCACGGATCGCCGGCACAGCGCCCGTAGGCGGCATGGACGCGGCTGCCGCGCGCGCCACATCCTGCAGCCCCTCCCCCGTCTGCGACGACACCGCCGCGGCCACGGCCCCTTCGACGAGCGGACCTTGCGCGACGACTGCGCGGGCGGCCCAATCGGGTCCGAGCAGATCGATAGCCGCCTCTGCGCTCAGCACCGCAGAACCCAGATCAGACAACACGACGACGCCGGCGCCCCCATCTGCATCACGAATCGCCGTCATCACCCGCTCGACATCCGTTCCGAGCCGGCCATCCGCAGTTCCCCCCGCGGCGATCACGGTCACGTCGGGCCCCATCTCCGCGGCCAGATCGACCACGCCGCGCGCGATCAAGTCGCTGTGCGAGACGATGACCATCCCAACCAAAGGGTGCCCCGGCACGTCGCTCATGACGCCGCTTCCGCCGCGGCCTTGAGGATGATCGCGGTCGATACCGCACCCGGGTCGCGGTGGCCGACGGCCCGCTCCCCCAGATAGCTCGCCCTCCCTTTGTGCGGAAGCAATTCGTCGGTGGACGCCGCACCCTCCTCTGCACCGGCCGCCGCGGCGAACAGCACACGCACTGCATCGTCACCCGCGGCCGCGGCGCCGCGCGCCGTCCGGACAGCAGCGGCCCAGGCATCCACCATCGTCTTGTCACCCGGCGCAGCGTGACCCCGCTCCTCGATCCCGCGAAGCGCCGCGTCGGTGAGGTCCACGACATCGGAGGCGCTCAATTCGACGTGGCCAGAAACCGCATCGGACGCACGCAGGAAGGCGGTTCCGTACAAAGGCCCTGCCGCGCCTCCGACCGACGAGATGAGCTTCATCGCCGCGGTGCGCAGCACATCCGATGGAGCCGCCCCGCCCTCGGCCTCGTCGAGTGCGGCGCGCACGGCGATGAATCCCCGGTTCATGTTCTCGCCGTGGTCGCCGTCGCCGATCGCCCTGTCGAGCTCGTTGAGCTCACTCGACCGCTCGCCGATCTCATCCGCTGCACGCGCCAGCCACGCCCTCGCCCATGCGGTGTCCAGTGTCATGTCGTCCTCACCCGTTCCCGTCCGCAGAACATCCCGCAAACATAGACAATGCTGTGCACCGTGCGTTCACACTCCCCAACTCAGCGCTGCGGTGTGCACCGGTGCGTCCCAGAGGCCGAGCAGCTCGTCGTCCACTGTGAGCAGGGTCACCGAGAACCCTGCCATGTCGAGCGATGTCACGTACGATCCGACCAGCGACCGAGCAATCCGCACGCCGGACGCATCCAGCCTCTCGGCGATCCGCCGGTATACCACATAGAGCTCGGCGACCGGTGTCGCTCCCATGCCGTTGACGAGCACGACCACCCGCTCCCCCGGCTCGCGCGGCAGGTCGTGCAGAACGGCCTCCAGCACACGGTCGGCCAGCTCGTCCGCCGAGGCCATGGGCGCACGGGCGCGACCTCGCTCTCCGTGGATGCCGATGCCGAACTCGATCTCGTCCGCACCGAGTTCGAAACTCTGCTTGCCCGAGTGCGGAACGGTCGGCGCACCGATCGCGACACCCATCGACCGCGCCGACGCCACGAGTCGCGTCGTCAGCGCCTCGAGTTCACCGATGCCGTCGCCGCGTTCCGCTGCCGCACCGACGATCTTCTCAATCAGCACGGTTCCCGCCACGCCACGTCTCCCGGCCGTGAACTCGGAGTTCTGCACCGCAACGTCGTCGTCGATGACGACGGTGCGCACGAGAATGCCCTCCGCCGCGGCGAACTCGGCCGCTGTCTCGAAGTTGAGCACGTCGCCCGTGTAGTTCTTCACCAGGTACAGAACGCCCGACCCCTGGTCCACCGCACGGGTGGCCGCCAGGATCGGATCCGGCGTCGGCGACGTGAACACCTCTCCGGGCACAGCGGCATCCAGCATGCCTCGACCGACGAAGCCGGCGTGCAAAGGCTCGTGGCCGCTTCCGCCACCCGAGACGATGCCGACCTTCCCCGGAACGAGCTTCGACCGCACGACGTACGTCGGCGCGGTGCTCACCCGTACGAGGTCTCCGTGTGCACGTGCGAAACCTGCCAGCGACTCAGCCACGAACGACCGAGGGTCGTTCATCAGCTTCTTCATGCTCGGCCTCCGCGGTTCGCAAGCGCCGCTATCGCGACGCCGCGATCCATTCCTCGAGCTTCGCTGCGGCCGCGCCGGAGTCGATCGCGTCCCCCGCGACGCGCAACTTCTCCGCGAATCGTCCGAGGATGCTGCGCTGCCCGCTTGCCGGATCGGATGCCAGTTCGAACGAGACCAAGCCCGCGGCCGCGTTGAGCAGCACGATGTCGCGCACAGGTCCCCTCTCCCCCGCCAGGACTGCACGCACGACTTCGGCATTGTGTGCGGCGTCGCCGCCCTTCAGGTCGTCGATGTCGGCTCGAGGGATGCCCAGCTCGCGCGGGTCGATGTCGTGCTCCGTCACGAGGCCTCGCGAAATCTCCCACACGTGGCTGTGCCCGGTCGTCGAAAGCTCGTCGAGGCCGTCGTCGCCGCGGAACACGAGGGCCGTCGCTCCACGGGTCTGGAAGACGCCAACGATGAGCGGAACCCGGTCCAGCTGCGCAACGCCGACGGCGGACGCCTCCGGGCGGGCCGGGTTGATCAGCGGACCGAGGATGTTGAACACGGTTGGGATGCCCAGTTCGCGGCGCACGGCTGCCGCGTTGCCGTACCCGGGATGGAAGAGGGAGGCGAACGCGAAGGTGATGCCTGCGCGTTCGAAGACCTCGGCAACGCGATCGGCGGGCAGCGCAAGATCCAGCCCGAGCGCAGACAGCACGTCGGAGGAGCCCGATTGCGAGCTCGCCGCCCGGTTGCCGTGCTTGATCACGGGGACACCGGATGCCGCTGCGACAATCGATGCCGTCGTCGATACGTTCACCGTCCCGTAGCGGTCGCCTCCGGTTCCGACGATGTCGAGCGCCATCGGATCCAACGGCAGCGGCACGGCGTGCTCCAGGATCGCGTCGCGGAATCCGACGATCTCGTCGACCGTCTCCCCCTTGGTGCGCAGTGCGACCAGGAATCCGGCGAGCTGGGCATCGGTAGCCTCGCCCGTCATGACCTGTTCCATCGCCCATGCCGCATCGGCCACGCTCAGATGTTCACCCTCGAGCACGGTCGAGATGATCGTCGGCCAGGTACGGGTTTCCGCCATACAGGCGATATTAGGGGATTGCAATCCGCCTCATTCGGCGGCCGATTGCGAAAACCGGCCCTCGAAATCGGCCATAATGGGACACGTGACGAGCACCTCGATTTCTCCATCGGTTACGGCGCCGACGATCAACCGCCCCAACGTGGTCGCCGTCGGGACCATCGTCTGGCTGGGCAGTGAGGTGATGTTCTTCGCGGGCCTGTTCGCGATCTACTTCACGCTGCGCTCGACGTCGCCGCAGCTGTGGGCCGCCGAGACACCTCACCTCAACGTTCCATACGCACTGACGAACACGCTCATCCTGGTCGCCAGCTCGTTCACCTGCCAGTTCGGGGTCTTCGCCGCAGAGCGATTCCAGGCCCGCGCCACCGGCCCGAGCCCGCGCCAGTGGGGAATGGCGGAGTGGTTCACGCTCAGCTACGCTCTCGGCGCCATCTTCGTCGCGGGCCAGGTCGTCGAGTACGCCGGCCTCATCAGCGAAGGCGTCGCCATCGACTCGAACGCCTACGGGTCGGCCTTCTACCTCACCACGGGATTCCACGCTCTGCACGTCACCGGCGGTCTCATCGCGATGCTCTTCGTGGTCGGCCGCGCGTTCTCGGTGCGGAGGTTCGGAGACAAGGAGGCGACGAGTTCCATCGTCGTCTCGTACTACTGGCACTTCGTCGACGTCGTCTGGATCGGGCTCTTCCTGGTCATCTACGTCCTCAAATAGAGATCAGGAGCAGGGCAACCCAATGCGGGAGACAACGCACAAGACCGCTCGCAAGCGCAAGGGCGCACGCCGGCATCCGCTGGCCACCGTCGCACTCATCGCGATCGGGCTCGGTCTGACCGGTGGCGCATACGCCGCGTTCAACGCGACGGGCTCGAGCGCAGACGCCACGGCATCCAGCCAGAGCGACATCGGCGCGGGCAAGAGACTTTTCCAAGCCAACTGCGCCAGCTGTCACGGTCTCGAAGCGCAGGGCACGAGTGACGCTCCCAGCTTGATCGGCGTAGGTGCCGCGGCCGTCGACTTCCAGGTCGGTACGGGCCGTATGCCGATGGCGATGCAGGGACCGCAGGCCGAGGAGAAGCCGCCGCAGTTCAGCCAGCAGGACATCGACAAGCTGGCGGCGTACGTGGCATCGCTGGCTCCCGGGCCCGGTATCCCCGGATCTGACATCACCGACCCGAACGGCGACGCGGCCAAGGGCGCCCAGCTGTTCCGCGTGAACTGCGCGATGTGTCACAACGTCGCCGGCGCCGGCGGTGCCCTCACCGAGGGCAAGTACGCTCCCCCGCTGCGCGGTGTCTCTCCGACGCACATCTACGAGGCGATGGTCACCGGCCCGCAGAACATGCCGGTCTTCAACGACCGGAACATCTCGCCGGAGGGCAAGAAGGACATCATCACCTACCTGCATTTCATCCAGAACAATCCCTCCCCCGGCGGTTTCGAGCTCGGATCGCTCGGCCCGGTGGCCGAGGGCCTGTTCATCTGGATCTTCGGCCTCGGTTCGATCGTCGCTCTGACGGTCTGGATCACGGCGAAGTCGAACTGATGCGCCCGCGGTTCGCAGGCGCGCGCAAGAAGGAGAGCAATGGCACAGGACGATAACGGCGGCACGGAGATCACGCCCGCCGCCTCGTCGGCCGTCGACCACCGTCCCGGCGACCCGGGAACGGCGGTCATCGTGCAGGACGCCGTGGAGAACCCCGGTTTCCCGCCGCACCGCGCGAGGATCACCGATAAGGACCCGCGCAAGCAGCGCCGCGCCGAGCGCACGATCTACACGCTCTTCTACGTGTCCATCGTCGGAAGCATCTGGGCGATCGCCGCCTACATCGCGTTCCCGATCGAGTCTGGCAAGATCTCCGACGTTCGCTTCAGCACGCTCGCGATAGGGCTGGGCATGGCGCTCGCCCTTCTCGCGATAGGCTTCGGCGCCGTCCACTGGGCCAAGGCACTGATGGTCGACAAGGAGGGCATCGACCTCCGTCACCCCGTGCATGGCTCGGTGGAGACGCGGGAACGAGCCGTCGAGATCTTCAAAGAAGCCGACGCCGAGTCCGGGTTCGGCCGTCGTACCCTGATCCGCAACTCCCTGATCGGTGCACTCGTCGCCTTCCCGCTCCCGGCGGTCGTGCTGTTCCGTGGGCTCGGCCCGCAGAACCAAGACCCGGTGAAGCTCCTCTCCCACACCATGTGGAAGAAGGGAATGCGGCTCACCCGCGATCCTTCCGGAACGCCGATCAAGGCATCCGATGTCACCATCGGATCCGTGTTCCACGTGATGCCCGAAGGGATCAACGACAAGGAGGACGCCCTCGACGAGAAGGCCAAGGCCGCGGTGCTGCTGATGCGCCTCGACCCGAAAGACCTTCACCCGACGCACGGGCGCGCGAGCTGGGCCTATGACGGCATTGTGGCGTACTCCAAGATCTGCACCCACGTCGGATGCCCGGTCGCGCTGTACGAACAGCAGACACATCACCTGCTGTGCCCGTGTCACCAGTCGCAGTTCGACATCACCCACGAGGCACGTGTCATCTTCGGTCCGGCGAGCCGTCCGTTGCCTCAGCTGCCGATCGAAGTGGATTCCGACGGTTATCTCGTCGCGCAGAGCGATTTCCACGAGCCCGTCGGCCCGAGTTTCTGGGAGCGCAATTGACCACCACGACTGCCGCTGAAACCACGGCCCCCAAGCGCAGCTTCACCGCATCCGCCTCGAACTACATCGACGAACGCACCGGCATCTCCGCCGTCGTCAAGGAGTTCGGCCGCAAGATCTTCCCCGACCATTGGTCGTTCCTGCTCGGCGAGATCGCGCTGTACAGCTTCGTCGTCATCCTGATCACCGGAACGTTCCTGACGTTCTTCTTCCAGGCCTCACAGGCCGACGTGATCTATCACGGCTCCTGGGTGCCCTTGAAGGGCATCCAGATGTCGGCCGCCATGAACTCCACGCTCAACATCTCGTTCGATGTGCGCGGCGGCCTCCTGGTTCGCCAGATTCACCACTGGGCGGCGCTGCTGTTCGTGGCCTCCATCGGCCTGCACATGCTGCGCATCTTCTTCACCGGCGCCTTCCGCAAGCCGCGTGAGCTGAACTGGGTGATCGGCTTCACACTGTTCGTGCTGGCGATGGCGGAGGGGTTCACGGGCTATTCGCTCCCCGACGACCTGCTCTCGGGCAACGGTCTGCGCATCATCTCGGGCCTCATCCAGGGCATCCCGGTCATCGGCACGTGGCTCAACTTCCTCATCTTCGGTGGGGAGTTCCCCGGCACCTCGATCGTGGGACGCCTGTACACGCTCCATATCCTGCTGCTACCCGCTCTGGTCGTGGCGTTCATCGCGCTGCACCTCGTGTTCATCGTGGTGCACAAGCACACCCAGTACGCGGGACCGGGCCGTACGCAGCAGAACGTGGCCGGCTATCCCATCCTCCCTGTGTATGCGGCAAAGGCCGGCGGGTTCTTCTTCATCGTGTTCGGCGTGCTCGCCCTCATGGCGTCGCTGTTCACGATCAACCCGATCTGGCTCTACGGTCCCTACGACCCCTCGCCGATCTCGGCGGGCACCCAGCCGGACTGGTACATCGGCTTCGCCGACGGCATGCTGCGTCTGATGCCATCGCACTGGGAGTTCGTCTGGCTGAATCACACCTGGTCGTTGAACGTATTCATACCCGTGGTCATCCTCGTGGTGTTCCTCGTGCTCGTCGCGATCTACCCGTTCATCGAGGCGTGGATCACCGGTGACAAGCGCGAACACCACATCCTCGATCGGCCCCGCAACCAGGCCACGCGCACTGCGATCGGCGCCGCCGGAGTCACGTTCTACGCCGTCATGTGGGCCGCAGCGAGTTCCGACATCATCGCGACGCACTTCAAGCTGACGATGGAGGGCGTCATCTACTCGCTCCAGATCACGCTGATCCTTGGACCGATCGTCGCCTACTTCGTCACGAAGCGAATCTGTATCGCTCTGCAGAAGAAAGACCGTTCCATCGCGCTGCATGGCTACGAGTCGGGCCGAATCGTGAAGTTGCCGGGCGGCGAATTCATCGAGGTGCACCAGCCGCTCGACGAGTACGAGCGGTGGCGTCTGATCAGCTACGACACGTACCAGCCGCTCATGCTGCGCCCCAACTCCCGCGGCAAGATCACTGCAGGTGCACGACTGCGAGCCGGGATGACCCGGTGGTTCTTCGAAGACCGTCTCGAGCCGGTCACGAAGAACGAGCTCGAGTCCGGGCACGGTCACCACTGACGCGGTAGCCACCCTCCTCGATCGGGCACCGATGTCACTCACGACGCTGTCGGAGTGGCTTCGGTGCCCGATCTGTTCTGAAGCGCTCTTTCCGCTCCCACCACTCGTCCTGGGCTGTGAGAACGGACATCGCTTCGACGTGAACAAGCGCGGGTACGTCAGCATGCTGGCCTCCCAGCCGCGTATCGCCGGTGACACGCCGCAGATGCTGGATGCGCGCGCCGACCTGCTGGGCAGCGGCGCTTACGACCCTGTCGCCCGTGTCGTCGCGGAGAACGTGCGACGTCCGGGCTCACGGCGGCTCCTCGACGCGGGCTCAGGTACGGGACATTACGCGGCCAGGATCCTCGCCGAGCCGCACTCCCCCGTGAGCGTCCTCGCCGCCGACATCTCCTCGGAGGCCGTGCGACGGTCGGTGAAGCACCTCAGCCGGGAGCACGCGGACGGCCTCGTCGCCGACACCTGGCGACCCCTGCCGATACGGGATCACTCCGCGGACGCGATCATCAACGTGTTCGCCCCGCGCAACGCCGGCGAGTTCAGGCGCATCCTCGCCCCGGGTGGATGCCTGGTGATTGCGACTCCGAGGCAGGATCATCTGATCGAGTTGCGCCGCGCCATGCCCATGCTCGACGTGCCCGCCGACAAGGCGCAGCACGTCACCGAGGAATTCGCCGGGCACTTCATCCGTGAGCAGCTAACCCCCGTTCGGTACACGCTCGCAGTTTCGCGAGAGATGGCGATCGCTCTGCGCGCGATGGGGCCCGCCGGCCATCACGGCAGCGAGCAGCCGGCTGGTAGCCTGCCCCACGAGGTCACCGTTGCCGTCGACGTGCTGCGGTTCCGTCCCCACCCCTCGTAACGCAAGAAGCGGCCCCCAGGAGATCCCTGGAGGCCGCTTCGCTAAGCAACCGCCTGTCAGCGGGCGAAGTAGCCCCGGTAGTACTCGTACACCCAACCGACCAGGCTGACGGTGGCGAGAGCACCGCCGATCGGAACGATCCACCATCCCACGGCGATGCCGAGTGCACCGATTGCGGCCGAGAGCCCGAGCATGAACGGCCACCAGCTCCACGGGCTGAAGTGGCCCAACTCTGGGTCGCCGTCATCGATGTTGGCGTCGAGCCGGTCCTCGGGCAGCTCCACACCGTTCTGCGTGGCGTGGGTGCGCATGAGGAAGAACGCGATGAAGACCCCGAGGATCCCGGTCAGCGTCAGAGCCACCGTGCCCACCGGCTCGAGCTGATGGTGCGGGTAGTAGAACCACGACCACACCGTGTAGACGATGGCCATCAGGAAGAAGAAGGCGGCGATGATCCAGAAGACTGTTGCACTGGTACGCATGTCACTTCACCTTCGCATCTGACGCGTCGAGCACCGGAGCGTCCGGAGCATCCTTGCCGGGTCCTACTCCGACGGGAAGACCGACCTCGGGGTGGTTCAGGTCGAACGCCGGCGACTCGCTGCGGATGCGCGGAATCGACGTGAAGTTGTGTCGCGGCGGCGGGCAACTCGTCGCCCACTCCAGCGAGCGGCCATAGCCCCAGGGATCGTTCACGGTCACCTTTGCGCCCGTGCGCGCTGTGATGTACACGTTCAGGAAGAACGGGATCATCGAGATCGCGAGGATGCCTGCCCCGATCGTCGACACCTGGTTCATCCAGGTGAAGCCGTCTTGCGGCAAGTAGCTGTAGTAACGACGCGGCATTCCCACCACGCCGAGCCAGTGCTGGATCAGGAAGGTGGTGTGGAAACCGATGAACAGCAACCAGAAATGCCACTTGCCCAGCCGGTCGTTCAACATCTTGCCGGTCCACTTCGGCCACCAGAAATAGAAGCCGGAGAACATCGCGAACACGACCGTGCCGAACACCACGTAGTGGAAGTGCGCCACTACGAAGTAGGAGTCGGAGACGTGGAAGTCCAGCGGAGGCGACGCCAGGATCACACCGGTGAGGCCGCCGAACGTGAACGTCACAAGGAACCCGATCGCCCACAGCATCGGTGCCTCGAAGGTGAGCGAACCGCGGAACATCGTGCCTATCCAGTTGAAGATCTTCACCCCGGTTGGCACCGCGATGAACATCGTCATGAGGGAGAAGAACGGCAGCAGCACCATGCCCGTCACGTACATGTGATGCGCCCACACGCTCACCGAGAGCGCGGCGATGGCGATCGTGGCATACACCAGCGTCTTGTAGCCGAACACCGGTTTTCGGCTGAAGACGGGGAACACCTCGGTCACGATGCCGAAGAACGGCAACGCGATGATGTACACCTCCGGATGCCCGAAGAACCAGAACAGGTGTTGCCACAGGATCGCACCGCCGTTCGCGGCATCGAAGACGTGTGCACCCAGAACACGATCCGCAGCAGCGGCCAGGATCGCGGCCGCCAGCACCGGGAACGCCATCAGCACCAGGATCGAGGTGACCATCGCGTTCCAGGTGAAGATCGGCATCCGGAACATCGTCATACCCGGCGCACGGAGCGTGATCACCGTCGTGATGAAGTTCACCGCACCCAGGATGGTGCCGAAGCCCGATATCGCGAGCCCCATGAACCACATGTTCCCGCCCAGCCCCGGCGAGAACGTCGCTGACGACAGAGGCTCATACGCGAACCACCCGAACGAGGCCGCGCCCTGCGGCGTGAGGAATCCGCCGACCGCGATCAGCGAGCCGAAGTTGAAGAGCCAGTACGCCAGCGCATTCAGACGCGGGAAAGCGACATCCGGTGCGCCGATCTGCAACGGCATGATCACGTTCGTGAAGCCGGCGAACAACGGCGTCGCGAACATCAGCAGCATGATCGTGCCGTGCATCGTGAACAGCTGGTTGTACTGCTCACGGGTCTGCACCACCTGCAGACCCGGCTCGAACAGCTGAGCCCGGATGATCAGGGCCATCACGCCGCCGATGCAGAAGTAGACGAACGACGTGATCAGATACATGTACCCGATCGTCTTGTGATCCGTCGACGTGATCCAGCTGACCAGGATGTTGCCCTTGCGATGGATTCTCGTCCCGCCAAGAGTCTGAACGGATGGCGTGGTCGTCGCGGGGGCCGGTGCTGTAGTCGTACTCATTACTTCGCCGATGCCTTAGTCGTTGTTCTTCGGGGCGCCCGTTCCGGGCTGGTTCAGGTTGCGATCGTCGTTGGAGCCGAGACTGCCGGTGTAACCGCGGTCCCGCAGGTCCTGAATGTGCTGCAGGTACTCGGACTCGGAGACCACCTTGACCTGGAAGAGCATGGCGGAGTGGTACTCGCCGCAGAGCTCGGCGCACTTGCCCTGATAGGTGCCTTCCCGGGTCGGCTCGAAGTACATGTAGTTCGTGTGGCCCGGCATGACGTCCTTCTTGTAGAGGAAGGCCGGAACCCAGAATGAGTGAATGACGTCGCGAGAGTTGAGCTTGATCGTGATCTTCTTGTCGACAGGCAGGTAGAGCGTGGGGAGCTTGGCCTCGACGACCGAGCCGGCGGGAACGTCGGCCTTATCGCTCGGCTGCGCCTGGATGCCCGGGTCGTAGACGTCGTTGGAGAGGTAGTTGAAGTCCCACGACCACTGCTTGGCGTAGACCTGGATGGTCAGGTCGGGGTGCGCATACGGCTTCTCGATCGCGTCCTGATCGCGCGTGGTGAAGGCGAAGAAGCCGAGGATCAGGACCAGCGGAACGATGGTGTAGAAGATCTCGATCGGCATGTTGTAGCGCAGCTGCACAGGAAGACCGGTCTGGCCCTTGCGGCGCCGGTACACGATGACGCACCAGATGATCAGGCCCCACACGACGAGTCCGACCAGGAGCAGCACGATCCACGAGGTGACCCATAGGCCGGAGACGCGCTCCGTGTGGTTGGTGACCGGGGTCTTGCCGTTGAATCCGGGTAGGAATCCGTTCAACTGGGACTGCGTGCAGCCGGCCAAGACCAGCGCGACCATTGCTGCGATCGGAAGTGCAGCCCATCGGAAACGGCGATTGTGACGCACCGGTGACCTTTCGAGTGATTCGTGGGCGCAGCGGCATTCGCTGCTGCGATGACCATTGCCTAGCCTATCGCCATCGCGGGGGCCTTCGCGTGCCGGACGCACCTTGCGCCCGGGTGCCGGCATCCTTTCGAAATGTGAAAAGGACCGGCTGATCGGCCGGTCCTTTTCGTCAGATGAGCTCAGTCATCAGTGATCACGCTTCGCGCTCAACTGACTCCATCGGCTCGGCAAAGCACGCAAGCGTGCTTTGCTCTCGCCTCAGTCATCAGTGGAAGCTGTCGCCGCAGGCGCAACTCCCACTCGCGTTGGGGTTGTCGATCGTGAAGCCCTGCTTCTGGATCGTGTCTTCGAAGTCGATGGTGGCGCCGTCGAGGTACGGTGCGCTCATCTTGTCGACGATGACCTCGACTCCGCCGAAGTCGACGGTGGCGTCGCCGTCCATGAAGCGTTCGTCGAAGTACAGCTGGTAGATCAGCCCAGAGCATCCGCCGGGCTGCACGGCCAGGCGCAGACGCAGGTCGTCGCGACCCTCCTGGTTCAGGAGGCTGCGCACCTTGTCTGCGGCGGCATCCGTCAGGAGCACGCCGTGCGCCTTGGACTCGGTCGCCGTGCCGGCGCCGGTGAGAGTGGTCTCGCTCATCGAGTGCCTCATCCCTTCCTAGGAAGTCTTGCCTGGCCTCAGTGTAGGTCAGCCGCCTGAACGATGGGCGTCAGCCCCGCTTGTTCAGGCGCGCGAGAAGCAGGGCCTCGGTCAGGATCGCCCGGCGGAAGACGCCGAGGTGCAGAGACTCGTTCGGACTGTGCGCCCTGGTGTCAGGGTCTTCCACTCCCGTGACCAGGATCTGGGCATCCGGGAACTCGCGCACCAGGTCGGCGATGAATGGGATGCTGCCGCCGATGCCGGCCTCGACGGGCTCAGCACGCCAGGCATCCCGCATCGCGGCCTTCGCCTCCAGCGCCGCCCAGCCGCTCGTATCGACGAGGAAAGGGTCGCCGAGGTCGACGTCATCGATCTCGACGTGGGCGCCGAAGGGGACATGGGTGCGCAGGTGCCGCTCGAGCGCTTCGAACGCGTCGCGCGCGCGCTGCCCTGGCGCGACCCTCGCACTGATGCGCACTGCCGCAGAGGGCAGAAGCGTGTTGGATGCGTTGGCCACGCTCGGTGCATCGATTCCGGTCACCGTCACCGTCGGCTGGTTCCAGAGCCGGGACAGCACGGGACCGCGGCCGATCAGCGAGACGCCGTCGAGCACTGCCGCGTCTTCGCGCAACTGATCCTCGGAGAAGTCGGGTACGTCGGCGTCGTGGGTCGTCATGCCCTCCACCGCGACCGATCCTTCGTCGTCGTGCAGGGTCGCGAGCAGCTTGACGAGCGGGATCATCGCGTCGGGCACTCCCCCGCCGTACATTCCGGAATGCGAGGCGTGTTCAAGTGTGGAGACGGTGAGCCGGAAGGTGACATTGCCGCGCAGGCCGACGGTCAGCGAGGGCACGTCGACGCTCCAGTTGTCGGAGTCGGCGACGACGATCGCGTCGGCGGCGAGGGAGTCCTTGTTCTGGGCGAGGAAGTTTGCGAACGAACGGGATCCGAACTCCTCCTCTCCCTCGATGAATACGGCGAGACCGAGGTCGAACTCGTCTCCGACCGTTTCGGTCAGCGCCCTGATCGCGGCGACGTGCGCCATGACCCCGGCCTTGTCGTCCGCGGCACCGCGCGCGTAGAGCCGGTCCCCGCGCACGGTGGGCTCGAACGGCGACGTCTGCCAGTCCTCGTCTTTGCCGGGCGGCTGCACGTCGTGGTGGGCGTAGAGAAGAACGGTCGGGGCGCCGCCGCGCGCGGGCCGGCGGGCGATGACAGCGGGCTGGCCCTGCTCGGCGTCACCGCCGGGCACACTGTCGCCGATCGGCGCCCGGGCGATCGCCACGCTCTCGAACACATGAAGGTCGCGCAGAAGGCGCGCGACGGCATCCGCGCTGCTTTCGACGTTCTTCGAGTCGAACGCCGACCAGGAGACCGACGGGATGCGCACCAGGTCCGTGAGGTCTGCGACGGCGTGCGGCATGCCCGCCTGCACAGCGTCGTCGAGTGCTTGCGTGAGATCGTCCCGTGGCTGATCGGCTTCGTTCATGCGGGTAATCTTAATCGGACGACTATCGAGGACTTTCCGTGGCCAAAAGAGCAGAACCAACCGTCCCCGCCGCCGAATCAGAGACGATTCCGACGAGCGGCAAAGGACACGCGACGCCGAGTCGCGCCGAGCGAGAAGCCGCGCGGAAGCGTCCCCTGGTGCCGGCCGACCGCAAGGCGGCAGCCAAGGACGCACGTTCCAAGAACGCCGAGGCGCGCGAGCGGGCTCGGCTCGGCATGGCGGCAGGCGACGAGCGCTACCTGACCCAGCGCGACCGCGGTCCGCAGCGCCGGTACGTACGCGACTACGTCGACGCCCGCTACACCGTCGCCGAGTTCCTCATGCCGGTGATGCTCGTGATCATCGTCTTCACATTCGTGCCGGTGAAGGCGCTGCAGTACTACGGCATCTTCGTGCTCTGGGGATTCTTCGCGATCGCAGTGATCGACTCGGCCATCATGACCTTCACCATGAAGCGACGGCTGCGGGACAAGTTCGGCACCCTCGAGCGCGGCCTCACCTGGTACGCCGTCATGCGGGCGCTGCAGTTCCGAATGATCCGCATCCCGAAGCCGCAGGTGAAGCGCGGCCGCTTCCCCGCATAGCTCGCGCGATGACGATCACCGCAGCGGCCGACGGCTCAGCTCTGGGCAATCCGGGTCCCGCCGGCTGGGCCTGGTACGTCGACGAGACGGCCTGGGCGGCCGGTGGCTGGCCGCACGGCACCAACAACCAGGGCGAGTTGATGGCCGTGATCGACTTGCTGGAGTCGACGGCCGGAGAGCCGGATGACCTGCGCATCCTGTGCGACAGCCAGTACGTGATCAACGCGGTCACCAAGTGGATGCCCGGCTGGAAACGGAAGGGCTGGCGCAAGGCAGACGGATCACCCGTGCAGAACCTCGACCTCCTGAAGCGACTGGACGCCGCGCTGGTCGGACGCAGCTACGCGTTCGAGTGGGTGCGCGGCCACACCGGACACGAGCTCAACGAGGCAGCGGACATCCGTGCGCGGGCGGTCGCCACCTCGTACCAGAACGGTTCCCCGGTCGATACAGGACCGGGCTGGCGTGCCTCCGCTGCACTCTCATCGGAAGCGGGGCCAGCGGTCGCGTCCACACCCGACAGCGGCGTGCCGGACTCCGCACTGCCTGCACCCCAGCCGGCCCTGTTCGACGATCTCGCTGAGGAGCCCGATGACGAGATCGTTCTGCGCCAGGAGCGCGCTCTGCTGACGTCACGGGTGCGGAACGACGTCGCGGAGCTGGGCGTGCTCCTGCATCCGCAATTCCTCGAGGTGGGACGTACCGGCCGCATCTGGAGCAGGGATGACGCGGCCCTCTCCCCCGCCGGCGACGGTGAAGCTCGCATCGCCGAGGTCGTCTCTGTCGACCGCGTTTGCGACGACGCGATACTTCTCGTCTTCCGCACGGAGGATGCGAGGGGCTCCGTACTGCGCAGTTCGCTCTGGGTGCGTGACGGCGCACGCTGGCGCCTGAGGTTCCATCAGGGAACGACTGCGGAGTGAGCCGGAGATCGATCAGGCGGCGGGCAGCCGGTCCAGCCCGCGGTTGATCGCCCGCGCCCAGAACGGCCCGCGGTAGATGAACGCGGAGTAGCCCTGCACGAGCGTGGCTCCCGCATCGAGGCGGGTGCGGACATCCCGAGCCGTCTCCACACCTCCCACCGAGACGATGCAGAGCGTGGCGGGAACGTGGGAGCGCAACAGCCGCAGCACCTCGAGCGACCGCGCGGCCAGGGGCGCCCCGGAGAGCCCTCCCGCGCCAGCCGCTTTCACGACCTCGCGATCTGTGGTCAGCCCGTCCCTGGAGATGGTCGTGTTCGTGGCGATAATGCCGTCGAGTCCGAGCTCGACGACCACGTCGGCGATCGCCAGGATGTCATCGTCGGCAAGGTCCGGTGCGATCTTGACGAGCAGCGGGGTCGATCCCGCCTCTTCCTTGACCGCGTGCAGCAGCGGTCGCAGAGAGTCGAGCGCCTGCAGGTCGCGCAGTCCCGGCGTGTTCGGCGAGCTCACGTTCACGACGAGGTAATCCGCGACCCCCGCAGCCACCCGGGCCGAGACCCGGTAGTCTGCAACGGCGTCCGCCACGTCGACAATCCGCGACTTGCCGATGTTCACGCCGATCACCGGACGACGCCGAGCCGAACGGGCTTTTGCCACTTTCGCGGCTGCCGCGGTCACGCCGTCGTTGTTGAAGCCCATCCGGTTCACGATCGCGCGGTCGGGGATGAGCCGGAAGAGCCTCGGCCGCGGGTTGCCCGGCTGCGGAATGGCCGTCACCGTTCCCACCTCGATGTGCCCGAAGCCGAGTGCGCCGAGTCCCAGGATGGCCGTGGCGTTCTTGTCGAATCCGGCGGCGACCCCGAACGGTGTCGGGAACCTCAGTCCCAGGGCGCGCACGGAGATATCGCGCTTCGGCATGGTGAAACGGGAAGCAGCCCGACGGAGTCCGAGGTTCGGGAGCACGCGGATGACGGCGAAGGCCAGATGGTGCGCCCGTTCCGGGTCCATGTGCCGGAAGACGAGCGAGAACAGGATGCGATACATGCCGAAGCAACGATATAGGCGATTGAGCCGAGAGCCGAGCGGGCTCGCCCGGTCGGCCGAGGCGATTGAGCCTATGAGCGGTCCAGCCGCGATATAGGCGATTGAGCCGAGAGCCGAGCGGGCTCGCCCGGTC
>Ga0164242_10002086_pt1 | contig 23268 bp, 26 predicted proteins | sample OricomgcompostMG_FD_108783 | JGI IMG/M metagenome (GOLD analysis project Ga0164242, IMG submission 108783) | Miracle-Growth compost microbial communities from Emeryville, California, USA - Original compost - Miracle growth compost (MG) ... | reverse complement strand
CGGTACAGCACACCTGCCGACCACCCGGGACCGCGCATGCGCGAACTGATCCTGGCGCTCCGCCACATCTGGGGCGCATTCCAGGGGGAACATCCCCTGGACTTCCACGGCAGGTTCTACAACTTGGATCTACTCACGCCGATGCACAATCCGGGCCCGATCGATCACCCCGAGATCCCCATCTACATCGCGGCGGTCGGTCCGTACATGTACCGACTCGCCGGCGAGTTGGCCGACGGCGTCCATGTGCACTCGTTCAACACCGCCGAATACCTCACTGCGTTCGCCATGCCCGCACTGCACGAAGGACTCGACCGCGCAGGGAGGGAACGAGAATCGGTGTCGCTGACGTCATCGGTCTTCGCCGTGATCGGTGACGACGAGAAGATGAACCGTGCGGTCCGTTCACAGCTGGCCTTCTACGGCTCCACGAGCTCTTACCAGCCCATCTTCGAACTGCACGGCTGGGGAGACCTTACTGACCGGCTCAAGACCGTCGTGCGCGCCGGCGACATCGACGGCATGGTCGCGTGCATCGATGACGAGGTACTGGACGCATTCGCCATCGTGGCGCCGAACTGGACCGAGGCCGTACAGAAGGTCGAGGCAAGGTACGGCGGCCTGCTGGATCGCGTGGGCTTCTACGGCCTCGGCGGTATGGAGCTGACGTTGGAGGCACCGCGGATCGCACGCGCATTCCGCGACCTTCGGCCCGATACCGCGCGCTAGTCGAGCCCGATGCCCGTTCCCGGTCGGGCCTCGCTCGGCCCGACGAACGAAGATCAGTTGTCCGGGGTTGCAGCCACCCACCACGGGGCGAGGCTGAAACCACCGTCGACAGGCAGGACGACGCCGGTCACGTAGTTGCCGGCGGCGGCCGTGAGGTAGATGAGCGCACCCGCCACGTCGTCGTACTCGCACAGCCTGCCCAGTGGGTTCATCGTGACCATGCGATCCTCGCTCTCGTGGTCGAGGGACCCCACCATCATCCCGGTCGCAATCGGGCCGAAGGCCAGAGCGTTCACTGTGACATTCCGTCGGCCCAGCCGACGCGCGAGTACGCGAGTGAGGTGATGCAGGCCCGCCTTGGCAGCCGAGTATGCATAGTTGTCGAACTCCCCGACGGCGATTCCGTCCACGGAGCCGATGTTCACGACCCGCGCTGGATGGCCGGGCTGAGCTGTCCGCTCGAGCAGTGCCAGGGTCGCCTGCAAGACCTGGAAGGGTGCTGCGACATCCAGGCCCAGAACTCGGTCCCAGGCCGCTGGCGGGTAGTCCTCGAGGGCGTCTCCCCATGTGGCACCGGCATTGTTCACGACGATGTCCAGCCGCGGATGCCGAGCGGCGAGCTCGCGGCCAAGGCTCCCTGCCTCTCCAGGCACAAGAAGGTTGGCCACCACGTAGTCACACGTCCCGAGTACAGCGAGCTCCTGACAGGCCTTCTCGGCGTCCTCGGTCGACCGGGAGGTGATGGTGACGCTGGCGCCGTGCGCAAGCAGGGCTCGAGCACACATCAACCCAACACCGTGCGCGCCTCCGGTGACAAGGGAGTGGCGGCCCTCAAGATCGAAGAGAGCGGAACCCAGGCCGATTCCGTGCACCCGCTGTGATTCGCCCGGATCGGCCCTGTGGCCGCTTGCCCGCACCTCAACTTCCCGGGACTGGAATCCAGCCGAACTGGCGGCTCAGGCGCGCGAGGTCGGCGTCCTTGTATCGCTCGGTCCAACCAGCTCGACTGACCGGCGGCAATCCTGTCTTGATCTGCAGCTCGGCGCGCGTCTCCGCCGTCTTCAGGCCCGCCACCAAGACGTCGAACACGGGCACGACCGGATCCTTGAGATGGGTGAGGCCTCCGATGCTCGCGAACGTGCTCAGGCCGGCGCTGCCGACCAGGATGCTCTCCGCCCCGATCTCGACCAGTTCGCGGGCAGCTTCTTCAATCTCGGCCGCCACGGCATCCGGCTGCGTGAATCCTTGGGTGAACACTTCCATCGTGGGCGTGCGCAGCTGACGCTGTCCGACGTACCTGCTGCCCAGCCCAATGTCGTGCATGAACTGGTCCATGAAGCCGGCCCAGGGCCGGTCGGCAACCGTGACGATTCCGATCCTGCGTCCGTACCCCATCGCAAGACCCGCCGCCGCTTCCATCGGGCCGACAACCGGAATGTCCAGCAGACTGCGAGCCTCCGAGACTCCGGTGTCGCCAGAGCAAGCCACCATCACCGCGTCGGCACCAGCACTCTGGAGGTCCAGGAACTCAGCGATCACGTCCACCTTGTTCAGCAACGTTGGGAAGGCAAGCGCCGTGTCCGTGGCCCGCCTCATGTGCCGCACGTAGCGGTGGAGCAACTCGGTGTCATCGCGCTTGGCGGCTCCGAAGGTCTGTGTGATCAGTTCCGTGTAAGGGCCTGAGCCCTCCTCGACGGTGACGTGGACGATTCCAATCTTCATGGCGATCCCCTTACTTGCCTGCGTACTCAGGCGGACGTTTACCGAAGAAGGCGGCGACGCCTTCGGCGAAATCAGCTGACTCGACCAACGGGCCGAAGAACGCGGCTTCGACCCGGTGCCCCTCGACGAGGTTGGGCTGGGCACCTAGGTCGACCGCCCGCTTGGCAGCCGCTACTGCCAGGGGCGCGTTCCGGGCAATCACTCGCGCCAGGTCGAGCGCGGCATCGGTTGCGCACCCGGTTTCCACGAGCTCGTCCACCAGGCCCAGGCTGAGCGCCTCCTCGGCGCTGATCCGCTCCCCGGTCAAAATCATTCGCTTTGCCCTGCCCAGTGGCACGAGCCGCGGGAGATTCTGCGTGCCCCCCGCGCCCGGGATCAGCCCGAGCGTGACCTCCGGCAGGCCGAATCGAGCCTGTCGCTCGGCCACCCGCAGGTCGCAGGCCATCGCGAGTTCGAGACCACCGCCCAACACCGTTCCGTTGATGGCCGCAATCACTGGCTGGCGCAACGTGCGGATCATGTCCTGCATGGCTTGGATCTTGAGCGCGTATGCCTCGGCTTGATGCCGATTGAGTGTGCGGACGTACTTGAGGTCAGCGCCGCCGACGAAGTGGCGTCCTTCGCCAGTCAGGATCACCACTCTGATCGAGGCATCGTTCGCCACACTGGTGAGGTGGCCAACGATCTCGTCTGAGACGTCAGGATGCAATGCATTGACCGGCGGGTTGTTGATCATGATTGTGGCCACGTGGGCCGTGACCTCGAAGGAGCATTTAGAACCCAAGGCTCGAACCTCCGCACACGTAGAGCGTCTGACCGGTCACGTAGCTCGCCTCCGGCGAGGCGAAGAAGGCCACCACAGCCGCGATTTCCTCAGGTGTCGCGACCCGACCCATGGGGATCCGGTCTGCGAACGACTTCTGGAAGTCATCCGGGACAGTGAGGAACATGCCGGCGTCAACCAGGCCGGGAGCGACACAGTTGGCCGTGATGCCCTGCTGGGCGACTTCGAGCGCCGCCGATCGCGTCAGGCCTTCGATTGCGCCCTTCGCCGCGCCATAGCTGGCGCCGCCCAGTGACCCGCGCACCGCTACCGAGCTCATGTTGACCAGCCGGCCGTAACCGCGCTTCCTCATGTGCGGAAGCACAGCACGCATCACGTTCAGCGTGCCTTCAGCGTGGGTCGCGATCGTTGCTCGGAAGTCCTCGTCGCGGATCTTCGACACGTAGCCGTTGCGCACCACGCCAGCGAGACAGACGGCGACATCGATCCGGCCCTCGTTCCGCATGATGTCCTCGACCGCCTCCTCGACGTCGGCACGCACGGTCACGTCGACGCCCGCAGAGCGTGCCCTGGCGCCGCGCTCCCTGAGGCCCGAGGCCACGACCTCGGCGGCTTCGCCGTCGAAGTCGGCAACGACCACTGTGCAGCCGTCCTTCGCGAATCGTGAGGTGATGGCACCACCCAGCCCGCCTGCGCCCCCAGTTACCAGGACCACCTGGTCGGCCGACGCCGCCGGGGCCGTACTCAAAGTGGCCATCTCAGTACGACCGCGGAAGCCCGAGCAGATGCTGGGCGACGTAGTTGAAGATCATCTCCCGGCTGACTGGCGCCGTGCGTTGCAGTCTGGCGACCCCCCAGAGCGTCGCCAGACCGTACTCCGTCGCCAGACCGTTCCCTCCGTGAGTCTGCATGGCCTGGTCGAGCGCCCCCAGCGCCGCTTCCGCGGCAGCGTACTTCGCCATGTTGGCGGCAGCACCAGCATCGAGACCAGCGTCATGGAGGGCCGCTGCCTGGCTCGTCATCAAGCGAGCGAGCTCGACTTCGATCTTTGCCTTTGCCAAAGGGTGGGCGATGCCTTGGTGCTGACCAATGGGCACACCCCAGACTTCCCGTTCCAGAGCGTATTTGCTGGCCTTCTCGAGCGCATAGGAGCCGATTCCGTTCTCCAGTGCTGCGGCAAGGATCCGTTCGGGGTTGAGCCCGTTGAACACTTGGGCCAGGCCCGCGCCCTCCACCCCGAGCAACCGGTCCGCCGGCACGCGAACATCATCGAAGAACAACGAGAACTGCTTCTCGGTGGCGACCAGCTCCGTCGGGATCAGCTGTCGTTCCAGACCTGGTGTATCCGGGTCGACGATGAAGAGGGACAGCTGCCCACGGCCCGTCTGTTCGTCCGACCCGGTTCGGGCAACCACCACGATGCCGTCGGCTTCGTCGACGCCGGAAGCGTAGTACTTTCGTCCGTTGAGCACGTACGAGTCGCCATCCCGGACAGCGCGGGTGGACATGCTGAGAGTGTTCAGGCCAGCGTCGGGCTCGGTGATCGAGAAGGCCATCTTCGCCTCTCCCGACGCCAGGCGCGGCACCCAATCCAGCCGCTGCTGTGGCGACCCGTAGCGCGCGATCAGTTCCGAGCAGATCGCTCCGGAGACAATGAGGAGCAGGGACGGGGTCCCAGCTGCCGCCAGTTCCTCGCAGACAATGGCCAACTCCGTGATGCCGGCGCCGCCTCCGCCGAGTTCCTCCGGAAGATGAACGCCCAGGAAGCCGTACTTGCCGAGGTCGCTCCAGAGCTCGTCCATCTTGCGCCCGGACCGTGCGGCCTCGACGTAGTACTGGTGGCCGTACCGGCTGGCGAGCTTCCGAACGGATGCGCGCAGCTCCGCCTGTTCCTGCGTGTCCATCAGCACCGGTCAGCACCCCGTTCTTCTGGGCATCACTTTGACGCCGCGCCACATTTTCAACCGTCTGATTGGTAGAATATGCTACGCGGCACAGGAATTGTCAACACGACATGGAAGCGACCGCCCTCGGGCCGGCGTTCCGATTAGAGTTGAACGACTGGCTGTTTGATCACCGCGTCGGCTCCTGTCGGCGCCCGGGCTGAGGACTAATACATCGTGGTGAAGATCGCACCGTCAGACGGCGCTGCATCCAACAAGGGCAAGCCGCGCGCCGCCAAGCTCCTGCGCGACTCCGGTCCCGCAACGTCCAGCAAGAAGCGGACCAAGGGGCAACAGCGCGCAGAGCAGATCCTCGAGATCGCACAGGACATGTTCCACAACAACGGTTATACGGGCACGTCCATGGACGACATCGCCCGCGAGGTCGGCATTCTCAAAGGCAGCCTCTACTACTACATGGACTCCAAGGAGGACCTGCTCTATCGCATCGCGCTCGCGGTCCACGAGACGGTCGACGTCAAGCTGGCAGAGGCCGCTGCTCGCACCAACCTCTCGCCCCTGCAGCGCGTACTGGTGTACGTCGAGAGCCAGATCCTCTACAACACCGCGAATGCCACCCAGATGGCTGTCTACCATCACGAGTGGCGCCGCCTGGAGGGCGATCGCTTCCGCGCGATCGCTCACCGCCGACGGCAGAACGAGGCGGTCGTCATCGGCCTGTTCGAGGAGGCCAAGGAACTCGGCGAGGTGAACCCGGATCTCGACACGTATCTGGCCCTGGTGAACGTGTTCGCGGTGACGATCTGGCCCTACACCTGGTACCACGCGGACGGCCCGATCAAGCCGGAGGCGCTGGCGGAGTTCTGCACCAATCTCCTCCTGAACGGGTTCGCCAGCAAGAACCAGACCCCCCGCTGATCACCTCGACTGGACCCGACCTCGCCGATGTGTCCGTGACATCGCCCGTCAATTGTTCTAGAGTTTACCAACCGATTGGTTGTTAGATTCTTCTACGAGAGGCTTGAGCATGCCCACGGTCCACATTGATCACGTCTCCATGTGCGTCTTCGACCTGGAGAAGGCCATCGCCGACTGGGCCGATGTCCTCGGCGTCCTGTCGCCGGAACACGCGCACCGACTCACCCGGGGACACGGCGAAGGTGACGGCGTCCCGATGGTCTGGGCGACCTTCCAGAACCCGGATCCGCAGGGTGTGTCCATCCAGTTGTGGGCACCCGGCGCGGAAGACACCTGGGTGCACAAAGTCTTGGCCAAGCGGGGCGAATTCGTGCACCACATCGCCTTCTTGTCCGACAACTTCGGCCACACCGTCGAGCAGTGTCGGGCCGCGGGCATCCCCATCGTGCTCGACGAGAACAGCGGACCTGACACGATGCCCTGGCTGGGCTGGAACTTCATCCCAGAGGACAAGTGTCACGGCGTGCTGATCGAGTTGGCGACGCGCTATCAGGCGATCGGCGATGCCTGGTATCCGCACCCCGGAAACGCGGAGAACGCCGATCTGCTCAGCAAGATGAAGGCGGAGTATTACGGACCGGCCTGATCGTCGATGGCTGTCTGGGCCACCGGCCGACGAGGCATGTGCCGGTGGCCCAGACAGTCGGCCCGACTGGATCAGGTCCGGACCGCAGGCGGATTGCTGTCAGAGACCGAGCGAGCGTCCCACGATCTCCCGCATGATCTCGTTGGTGCCCCCGTAGATCCGCTGCACCCGGGCATCGCGCCACCTCGTCGTGATCTCGTATTCGGTCATGTAGCCGTAACCGCCGTGGAGTTGCAGGCAGGCATCGACGACCTTCCACTCGAGCTCAGTGGCCCAGAACTTCGCGCCGGCGGCCTCGGCTGCCGAAAGCAACCCAGTGGCTTGGCGCTCGATGCACCCATCCACGTAGACGCGTCCGACCCGCAGCTCTGTGACCAACTCAGCCACTGTGAACCTGTTTGCCTGAAACGATCCCACGGGTTGGCCGAACGCAGTGCGCTCCCGGACGTAGTCCAACGTGAGCTCCAGCGCGCGCTGCGCGTTGGCCACGGCCGTGACGGCCATCGCCAGACGCTCCTGGGCAAGATTGCGCATCATGAGACGCAAGCCTTGGCCGGGCTCACCGATCACGTTCTCCACCGGCACCTCCACGGAGTCGAAGACGAGCTCCGCAGTGTCTTGAGCCACTCGACCCAACTTGTCGAGCTTGCGCCCACGGGAGAAGCCCGGCATGCCTGCCTCGACGACGAACAGCCCGAGTCCATCGACACCTGGCTGGTCGACCTGCGCTGCGACCACCACCAGGTCAGCCTGGATGCCACTCGTGATGAACATCTTCGTGCCGTTGAGGACGTAGCCCGACCCGGTCCATCTCGCTGTGCTGCGGATGCCGCGCAGGTCCGAGCCTGTGCCCGGCTCGGTCATCGCAATCGCAGGCACGATGTCGCCGCTGGTAACCCCTGGCAACCACCTGGCGCGCTGATGGTCGTCGGTGAGCTCGATCAGATAGGGCCCGACGATGTCATTGGTCAACGTGAAGGCGTCGGTGCCGACTCCGAGAGCCGCGACCTCCTCATCGATAACGGCATGGAACCGGAAGTCGGCAACGCCGAGGCCGCCGTATTCGGGCGGTGCGGCGAAGCCGACGAATCCATGGGAAGCTGCCATCTTCCAGAACTCGCGGTCGATGATGCCGTCCGCCAGCCACACGTCCCGACGAGGCAGGGCTTCCCTGGTGAGAAAGGTTCGGAAGGCGTCCCGGAAAACGTCGTGCTCGTCGTCGAAGACGGTTCTGGGCGGCAGGTCGAGTGTCACCTCACAGCCTCTGCAGCAGCGTTGCGGTGCCCAAGCCTCCACCACAGCACATCGTGACGAGCCCGAACTCCTTGTCCTCGTCCTCGAGTTCGTGAAGGAGCGTGGTGAGCAACCGGGCACCGGTCGATCCGAGCGGGTGGCCAAGCGCCATGGCACCACCTCGGGGGTTGATCTTGGCCGCGTCCACGCCGAAGTCGTCCGCCCACGCCTTCACAACCGGCGCGAATGCCTCGTTGATCTCGATGAAGTCGATGTCGCCGATCTTCATCCCGTTACGCTCCAGGATCCGCTGCGTCGCTGGGATCGGCCCCTCGAGCATCTTGACCGGATCGGAGCCGACCGACGTGTGATCGACGATCCGAGCCCGAGGGCGCATGCCCAATTCCGTGGCCTTCTCTGCGGAGGACAGCAGGACCGCAGCCGCTCCATCGGAGACCTGGGAGGACAGGCCGGCCGTGATAAGGCCGTCTTCCTTGAACAGCGGGCGGAGACCGGCGAGCGCTTCCATGCTGGTGTCTCGACGAATGCCCTGGTCCTTGGTCACCAGCCCCTGGGGCGTCGGAACCGGCACGATCTCCCGCTCGAACCACCCGGCCTCGCTGGCTCGGGCAGCATTGTGGTGCGAGCGGACGGCAATCTCTTCCAGGGACTCGCGCGACATGCCGCGCTCGGAGGCAATGAGCTCCGCTCCGATTGCCTGCCCCTTCACATCATGTTGGGAGAAGAACTTGGCGGTCCATGGGCTCCCGTACTCCTCGTGGATCCGGTCGCTCGCACCGAACGGGTTCAGTCCCATGTGCTCGACCCCCGATCCGATCACCACGTCATGCACACCCGAAGCGATGAGGGCGGTACCGAACCCGACCGCCTGCTGTCCCGATCCACACTGGATGTCGAGGGTTGTCGCCGACGCCTCGATCGGCAAGCCTTCCTGCAGCCACGCGTTGCGGGCAATGTCGAAGCTCTGCGTGCCGAACTGCTGGACACAACCCGCCAGCACCATCTCCACGGCGTGCGGATCCACCGCCGTCCGTGCCAAGAGCTCAGTGAAGGTCAGGCCGAGGAGGTCCGCCGGGTGAAGGTCGCGATAGGCGCCCTTCTCCTGGTGGCCGCGCCCGACCGGCGTGCGCACCGCCCCGAGCACCACTACATCACGAAGATTCCGCGCCATAACAAGTTCCTTTCATCCACCAACCACTTGGTTGAAAGATAGCATCTCTGCGGAGACGAGCCAACGGTATGCTGGTCATAGACACCGAAAACTACCTACTGGTTGCTTGCTTTTTTCGTCACTGGTTGACAGACTCCTCGCACACCCGCATCGACCCGAGGGAGAAGGCGCGCATGGGCCCCGACTCAAGCCTGAATTACGAGCTCTCTGCTGACCAGCAGGACTTCAAGACCTCCTTGCGCGCCTTCGTCCGGCAAGAGCTGCCCAAGGATCTCTGCCGCGAGATGGAGGCGCGCGAGGAGTTCCCCCGGGATCTGTGGGACATCCTCAAGCGCAACAACCTGCACGGCGTCGGTATTGAAGAGCAGTACGGCGGCCAGGGCGGCGGAATCATCGAACAGATGATCGTTGCCGAGGAGCTTGCCCGGAACGTCGGCGGGCTGGTCTGGATCTGGGGCACCACCGCGTTTGCGGGGAGCAAGGCCATCGGACACTTCGGCTCCGAGGAGCAGAAGCAGCGCTTCCTCCCGGAGATCGCGGCCGGCAACATGTTGGTCTCGATCGCCATGACCGAGCCCGACGGAGGGACCGACGTCCTCAACGCGATGCGCACCCAAGCCACGAGGACAACCGGCGGATGGACGATCAGCGGAACAAAGATCTGGTCAACCATGTCACACGTCGCGGACATGTTGTTCCTCGTTGCTCGCACCGAGCCCCGCACGGAGAGGGCCTCGCAAGGCATCACCTTGTTCATGGTCGACGCGAAGGCTCCGGGGATCAAGGCAACTCCCATCCCGAAGCTCGGCATGCGGTCCCTGGGTAGCTGCGAGGTCCAGCTGGAAAACGTCTTCGTTCCGGACGAGAACGTCATCGGCGAGGTCGGCGGCGGCTGGCGAGTCTTGGCCGAGACGCTCAACAGCGAGCGCATCATGGTGGCAGCGCAGTGCGTCGGCGCCATGGAGGGCGTGCTCGAGGACATGGTCGCGTACGCCCAGCAGCGTCACGCGTTCGGCAAGCCGATCGGGCAGTTCCAAGCCGTTCAGCACATGATCGCCAACACCAAGATTGGTCTCGAGACGTCCAGACTGCTGGCGTACCAGGCCGGCTGGCTACAGTCCAAGGGCAGGCCATGCGGGGTCGAGGCCACGACGGCGAAGGTCGTCGCGAGCGAAAACGTCGTCAAGGCCGCCGATGACGGCATCCAGATCCTCGGCGGCTACGGCTATGCGCTGGAATACGACATGCAGCGTTACTGGCGCGACATGCGGATCTATCGGATTGCCCCGATCAACAACGAGATGGCCCGCAATTTCATCGCCGAGACGCTCGGCCTGCCCCGGTCGTTCTGATGACTCGCCGGGCGCTGATCGAGCACTACTTCGATGCCATCAACAACGAGCGCTGGGCCGACCTGGGCGCCCTTTTCACGGCCTCCGGCACGTACACCACGATGGGCCTTCCCCCCTGTCACGGCCGCGAACAGGTGATCGGGTGCTTCACCTCGCTGTTCCGCGCCTGGGAGACGCATCTGGACACTCCTCACGACTTCATCGTCGACGGTGACAGGGCCGCGGTGAAAGTGGTCTTCACGGGGCGCAGCACACGCGGCCACGACATCGCCTTCGACGCTGTTGACGTGTTCGCCTTCGAAGGTGACTCGATCGCCGAGCTCACCACGTGGTACGACAGGCAGGCGTTGAATCAGATGCTCAGGACGCCGCAGGGATGACGCTCCAGGGCTACGAGCACTTGCCTGGCCTGCGCCTCGACCCTGGCCACATAGCCATTGACCGAGCGGAAGCGACGGACCTGGCCGCCGTCCTCGGCACTGCTTCGCCACGCACGGAGCAGTTGCACCCGCTGTACGCCTTCATTGCGACCCAGCGGGGCATCGGCGTGTCCGTGCCGGGGCTCTGCCGTCTCGTCGGGCGAGATCTCACCGGAGCCATCATGGGCGGCATTGACCTCGAACTCTTCGCCGACCTTGCGCCGGACACGACGTACAGCGTGGAGGGCGAGATCGTCGACTTCGTACGCAAGACGAGCTCGTCGCTGGGCGAGTTCGACCTTCTCACCTATCGGGAATGGCTGGCTGCTCCCACCGGAGAGGTCGTCGCACGCACCACCAACACGTTCATCTTCCCGCTCGGAGGCGAACGATGAGCCCCCGGTCACGGATCGGAGAACGCCTACCGGGGCGAAGCATCGACCGCGTCTCGGTCGATGCCATGAAGACGATGGGCCGGATCTTGGCGGACCCGAACCCCATCCACGTTGATCCAGCTGCTGCTGCGGCCGCCGGCTTCGGGCCGCGGGTGGTGAATCAGGGGCCCAGCAACTGCGGTTATCTCATCGACTTCCTCCATGAGACCTTCCCTACCGGACGGCTGCGTCGGTTCACTGCGTCGTTCCTGTCGATTGTCTTTGGCGACGAGGCCATCACCCTCTGCGGACAGGTGGTCGATCAGGACGATGACGCGGACAGAACCCTGATCACCTGCGACGTCTGGATCGAAGGCGAGGACGGCCGCCGCGCCGTTCAGGCCACAGCGATCGTCGAAGTCGACCACCCAAAGGGAGCACACCAGTGAATACCGAAGCGAAACCGGTTGCCGTCATCACCGGCGGGGCCAGCGGACAAGGTCTGGCCTGCGCACAGCACCTGGGCGCGACCCATCAACTGCTCATCGCCGACATCGCCCAGGGCCGCCTGGAGGCGGCAGCCGATGCACTCGGCAGCGAGGGCGCCACTGTGCACACCACGCTGTGCGACGTGGCCGATCTCGCGTCCGTCGAGTCGCTGAGGGACCACGCCCGCAGGCTCGGCGAAGTGCGGGTCGTTGTCCATGCTGCGGGACTTGGCCCCCTCCCGCAGCACAGTGCGCGGCATCAGCTCGAGGTCAACCTCCGAGGGACGTCGTACGTCATGGACAGTTTCACACCGACCTCGCCGAGCCGCATCGTTCTGGTCGCCTTCTCGTCCATCGGAGGGCATCGGGAGTTCAGCCGCGCGGCCGACGACCTCTATGCGAGCTGCGCCACCGATGGCGTTCTCGAGCAGATCATGGAACGACTCCAGCTCGACGGGCGCGTTCGGGCCGCCTACGGAGCCGCCAAGCGCGGGGTGCAGGTCCTGGTCCAAGATCGGGCAGCTTCGTGGGGCGCCCAGGGAGGCCGGATTCTGTCGGTGTCGCCGGGCCTCATCGCGGATACGTCGATGGGCAGGGAAGTACTCTCGCTCGAAGGCGTCGCCGACTACGGATCCCAGACAGCGATGCACCGAAACGGTGTGGCGGCGGACGTGGTGTCGGCGGTGGCATACCTGGTCTCCGACGCGGCGGCATACGTCACCGGATGCGACATCCTGGTCGATGGCGGGCTGGTGGCGAATATTCAGCGACATTGGACTCCTGAGGCACGGGCTGCCTGGCACAATCCCGAGTCGAGCCAAGCATGAAGTTCTCGATCATGCTGCCCCGGCCCACGGGAGCGCCCTCACCCACCGAACTCGACGACATCATCGAACTCGCCAGGACCGTGGAGCGCCTCGGGCTGCACGCAGTGTCCGCCTCCGATCATCCGTTCCCGCGGATCCGGGACGGTCAAGCGGGACATCAGAGCTTCGACCCCTTCGTCCTCCTCACCTCCGTCGGCGCGTCCACCGAGCGGATCGGACTGCACTTCAGCCTGCTCGTCAGCGGTTATCGAAACCCGTTTCTCGCGGCGAGGATGCTCAGTACGCTCGACCTGCTCTGTCCCGGCCGGGTACTCACCGCTATCGGCGCGGGGTACCTGGTAGAAGAATTCCATGCGCTGGGGGCGACCTTCGAAGGCCGCGGCAGGATCCTGCGTGAGTCTGTCGAGGCGATGAAGACGGCATGGACCGGCCGTGAGGTCCATGCCAGCGGTCACGGCTGGCGGGCTGATGGAAATGTGATGTCTCCGGTGCCAGCGACGGCACCGCGCCCACGCCTGTGGCGTGGCGGAAATGGTGACAGAGCCATCCGGCACGCAGCGGAGGCGTTCGACGGCTGGGCCCCGTTCGAGGTCAACGACATCGGCTCGCAGCAGACCGACACCCAGTCGATGTCGCTCGCCACGCTGCCCGCGAAGCTGGCTTTCCTTCGGGAATGTCGTGACGCCCAAAACGCGAGCGGGCCGTTCGACATCTGCTACGTACGAACCAGCAGACAGTGGCTCAAATCGCCTCAGATGATCGCAGACGACCTCCACAACCTTGACTCACAGGGCGTGAATTGGCTCGAGTTCAACATTCTCGGCCGCACACTGACCGAGCGCGCAGAGTTCCTCGAGCAGTTCGCCGAGCAGGCCGCGGGGCTCTCCGATCCGGCCCGGTCCGCCTGACTGCAGCCTCGCCTCTAGACGCTGTAGCCACCGTCCACGTCGAGGCACTGTCCGGAGATGTAGCTTGCCCGGTCGGAGCCAAGAAAGACCACAGCCTCGGCGACCTCCGCCGCTCGGCCGAACCGCTTCATCGGGATTTCTCGAGCAACTTGCTCGCGCACGTGCTCGTCGAAGTCACCGCGCTCCTGCAGGGCAGACGCCAACCCTTCGGAGAGGACTCCGGGACCTACGCAGTTGGCCCGGACTCCGTACCTGCCCTCCTCGGCAGCGAGCGCCCGCACGACTCCTTCGACGCCAGCCTTGGGAGCGGCCGAAAGTCCGTCCCGTAGCGGAAACTTGCGTACCGCGAAGGTCGTGACTGCCGTCACCGAGCCCTGCCTCTCGCGAAGGTGCGGCAGACACGGACTGACCACATTGAAGAAGCTGTTCAACTCTTGCTCCACATGGGTGTGGAACAACGTCGGTTGCACCGATCCAAGATAGCGCTGCGGGGGGTAGGGGCCAGCTGCGTGGACCAGGGCATCGAGGCCTCCCAGGTCACCGGCCACCTGGGCCACGAAATCCGCAACCTCTGCGACCGAGGTCAGGTCGAGCGCGACAGCAATGCCACGGCGGCCCATCCCGGTGACCTCCGAGAGCACCGCGTCCCGCGCTGCCTTGTTCGACCGGTAGGTGAACGCAACGTCGTAGCCGAGCTGCGCGAACTGAACGCAAACATGACGCCCGACTGACCCAGACCCTCCGGTGACCAGCGCGACCCTGCTTGTGGCCCTGGTCGGGCCGGCCTCCTCGGCTGGTGACAGCGCGCTCATTTGTAGAGGGCGCCGGCATCTACCGGCAGAGCGACACCACTGACGTAGCGCGACTCGTCGGATGCCAGAAAGAGCACCGCATTGCTGACGTCGCCGGTGTCCACCCAGCCGATGGGCATCGCGTTGATCGGGGCGAACGCTGCTGCCGCGTCCTCACGGGTCGGCGCTTCTATGTCTGGCATGAAGGCGGCGTAGGTGACCTCGTTGTGGACCATCGGGGTGTCCACCACCGTGGCGTTGATGGAGTTGGCACGGATGAACTCCGGCGCCAGTTCGAGTGACAGTGTCCGCATCAGACCCGTCACCCCATGCTTGGATGCGGAATAGCCACCCATGCTGTGCAAGCCCTTGAGTCCCTCTTTCGAGCTGTGGAAGACAAGCGAGCCCCCGCGTCCGGCGTCGATCATGCTCGGTATGACCGCCTTGGCAGTGAGCCAGGCGCCGGTCAGGTTGATGTCGATCATGTCCTGCCAGGCCGCCCGGGTCATCTCCCAGGTAAGTCCGAAACTGAGCACACCGGCAGCCGCGACCATCACGTCGATACTGCCCATTTCACGGACACCGTCGGTGACGACCGAGCGGAGCTCATCGTCATCGCGGACATCCACGACCCTCGACAGCACCTTTGCGCCGTGAGCACTGGCCAGCCGGGCGGTCTCGTACAGATCAGCCTCGGACGGGAGCGGATAGGGGACGCTGTCCACTGACCCGCACAGATCCAGCAGGATCAGGTCGGCACCTTCCTCGGCGAGCCGAACCGCGTCCGAACGCCCTTGGCCCCGGGCCGCTCCGGTGACCAGCGCCACTTTGTTCGCAACACGACCCATTGCCACTCCTTGATCTACCGACCGTTTGGCAGAAGAGTAGCGCTGCGCGGGTCAAAGGGGAAGAACTGCAGGGGCCAATTTCGCCAGCACAGTCAGCGCTTGGGCCACGCCACCGCCCAGCGGCTGCAGAGCAACGTGGTCGGCTCCGGCTTCATGGTGGGCGCTGACCCGAGCCGCGATGTCGAGAGGAGAACCCCAGGCCACGAGGTCGTCGACAAGCCGGTCGGAACCCCCGGCAGAGAGATCATCGTCCCCGTACCCCAACGCACGGAGGCTGTTCACATAGTTCGGCAGCGACAGATAGAAGCCCACTGTCTGTCGGGCCACGGCGCGGGCCCGAGCGGGGTCCTCCTCGAGGACGACCATTAGCTCGACGTAGAGACCCGCGTCGTCACCAAGGGCCTCGCGCGCCATCCGAGTGTGCGACACGGGAACGAAGTACGTGTGGGCCCCCTGTGCTCGATCCCGCGACAACTCCAGCATCCGGGGCCGGAGGGCGGCCAGGAGCCTGGGCACCGCCACCGCTGGCATGGGAGGGCGATAGTCGACATCGTCCATGGCGTCGAGGTACTCACGCATCGTGGTCAGCGGCTTCGCATAGTCATGTCCCCGCGCTGTGACGAGCGAGGCGTGGCTTACTCCGATGCCGAGGACGAAGCGGCCCGGGTACGCATCGCCGAGCGCCAGGCTCCCGGTTCTCATCGCCAGCGCGTCGCGTGCATGGAGATTGGCCACCCCGGTCGCCACGACCAGGGTCTCGGTCGCGGCGAGGAGTATCCCTGCGTTGGCGAAGATCTCCTTGTTCTGCGGCCCCTCGCCGATCCACAGCGTGTGATAGCCGAGCTCCTCCACGCGCGAGGCGGCGTCTCTCGCCTCATCAGCAGACAACCCTCCGATCGCCGACAACCAGACCCCCACACGCCCCAGACGGGGGATGGGCGCGGGCTCGGATACGTGCGCATCAATTCTCATATCACTGGACTCTACCGACCGTTTGGTGCACTCTGGGAATGGACGTCGTCGAAATGAGGAGCAATGCCCAAGGGATACATCGTCGCCCACATCAGGATCTTCGACGACCAGGCGTATGCGAGGTACACCGAGATGGTGCAGGGGCCGATGGCGGCGTACGACGGCTCACCGCTTGCCAGAGGCGGCCGCGCGGAGACACCCGAGGGACGCCCTTTCCCGCGCAATGTGGTGATGGAATTCCCCTCCTACGAGGCGGCGCTGCAGTACTACCACTCGCCGGAATACCAGCTGGCCAAGGCGGTACGCGAGACCGCAGCCGAGGCCCATGTCGTCGTGGTGGAGGGCGTCGACCCGCCCGTCGCCACATCATGAACATCAATCGAACAAACCGACCCACCCTGAGGAGCATCCTGTGTCCAACAACATCTTTCTGGTCCAGAGCGAACCGGTCCCCGGCGGGGAGGACGAGTACAACCGCTGGTACACCGACCAGCACATCGCAGAGGTACTCGACCTTCCTGGCTTCGTGGCTGCGCAGCGATTCCGGGTGGCCGACTTCCAGCGCCCTGGAAACCCCGAGCCGCATTATCGGTACATCGCCATCTACGAGATCGAGGGCGCTCCCGCTGACGCTCTGATGGCTCTTGACGCCGCACTCGGCTCCGACATCCTCGTGAGCGAGGCCATGGACCCCGGACGGATGTCCCATCTGTTCGAGCCGATCACCGAACGAATCGAGGCCGGGACAACCCGCCACGCCGCGACGAGCTGAGCGTCATGCCGACCACGATCATCACCGGCGGGACTGGCGGGATCGCCACCGCCACGGCCGTCAGGCTGCTGACGGACGACCCATCTCGACACATCGCCCTGATCGACATACCGGGGGCCACGGTGCCCGACGAGCTGCAGGGGTTCGCTGACCGCGTGTTGTTGTTGGAGGGGGATGTCTCCTCTTCTGACTCAGTGGATCCCCAGGCCCGCCGCATCCAGGAGTTGCTGCCTCCCGTGGATGGACTGGTGAACGCTGCCGGCATCGTTGCCGACAACCCGAGCCTGGAGCTCTCAACGAAGGACCTGGACCGCATGCTCTCCGTGCACGTGACCGGCACGGTCTTGTGGAGCCAGGCTGTCGCGCGCATCATGCACACCGGCGCCATCGTGAACCTCGGTTCGATCGGGGGCCTCTTCGGGCACCCGAGACGACTCCCGTACTCGGCGGCCAAAGGCGCCGTCCACTCGATCACCCGCACGCTGGCGGTCGAGTGGGCACACCTCGGCATCCGGGTCAATGCGGTCGCACCCGGCATCATCGAGACTCCCCTCATCCAGGAAAGTCGACGGCTCGGCCTGCTCGATGATCGGGCCACCAGCTGGGCGGCCATGAAGCGCCTCGGCCAACCAGCCGAAGTCGCCGGACCTATCGCATTCCTCCTCGGACCGTCCGCCAGCTACATCACTGGGACGATCCTGACAGTGGACGGCGGCTTCTCCGCGCTGAAGATCGAGTAGAAGAACCGGTTCAAGTCTTCACCAGACGACACCGGATGCTCTACGATCTAGGTATTAAATCAACCGATCGATTGGTGGATTACTCATGGATGACGTACCGGCTGCCGGGAACAGGCTCGATGACCTCCTGACACGCGCGTCCGGGGAGTTCGCGGACCGCTCCGCGGTGGTGTTCCCCGACGACGTCGTGACCTACGCCGAACTGACGAGCCGGGTCGAAGACATGGCTCGCGGGCTCCTCGCCCTCGGCGTGAGCCGCGGCGACACTGTCGCGACCTTCATGCCCAATTGCATCGATCACATCACGGCCATCTTCGCCATCAGCAGGATCGGCGCGCTGTGTGTCCCGCTGAACACGAGGTTCCGCAAGCGAGAGCTCGCCTATGTGGTCAACGATTCCGCCGCCAAGGTCATCCTGACGACGCTGACCGGCTCCGAGTTCAGCGACCTGCCCAGCAGGCTCTCAGAAGCCGTGCCGGTTGACCCGGACGAGCGCAAGCAGTTTCGTTCCCTCGCCCACGTCGTCATGCTCGGGCCCGGTTCACGCCCGGGAATCCTCGACGCCGACCGATTCCACGAGCTCGCCGCCACAGTCGACCCGGCACGGGTGCAAGACGTCGCCGCTCTGGTCTCTCCGGAGGATCGGGCCGTGATGATCTACACATCCGGTACCACGGCGAGTCCCAAGGGCGTTCCGCTACGCCACCGGCAGATGACAAGCATCGCCCAGCAGATCGCCGAACGACTTGGCGCGCGCGCCGGCGACCGGCTGTGGGACGCCCTGCCGATGTTCCACTCCTCGTCGCTGCTACCACTCCTTGCCACCTTCAGCGTCGCCGGGACGTTCATCTGCCAGGCGAGCTCGGAACCCAAGCTCTCCCTCGAGATGATCAATCGTGAGCGGGCAACGCTGTTGTGGCCGGCGTTCACCCAGATCTGGCAGGCAATCGTTGCAGACCCCGGGTTCGTGGCTGAGCGCCTCTCAGACGTGCGCGCGATCCTCTGCATCGGTCCTGGCGACACTGTGCGACACCTGGAGGCGCAACTCCCGGGTGCTCCGCTGCTCTCCTGTTATGGCATCACGGAGGGCTCCGGTGTCCCGACCATGGTCAGCTGGGATGACAGTTCGCGAGTACGCCAGGACACGGGCGGACTCCCGTTCGATGGCATCGAGGCGAAGGTCGTCGACACCCTCACCGGGGAGACCAAGCCGCCCAACTGTGTCGGCGAGTTGAAGATCCGCGGCGCCAACGTCTTCGACGGTTACTGGAACGACTCCGAACGCACCGCGCAGGTCATCGATGCGGAAGGCTGGTTCTCGACCGGCGATCTGGCGGTGTGCGACGAGGCAGGACGGATCAGCTATCAAGGTCGTCTCAAGGACATGCTCAAGGTCGGTGGCGAGAATGTTGCCGCGCTGGAGATCGAGGCGCTCCTCTCGACTCACCCAGCCGTCCAGACCGCCGCAGTCGTCGGGGCGCCCGACGAGCGACTCTCAGAGGTCCCGGCGGCATTCGTCGAACTCAAACCTGGTGCCAGCGTGACCGAGGAAGAGCTTCGTGACTTCTGTGTCGGCCAGCTCGCCAGCTTCAAGGTTCCGCGCTACGTACGTCTCGTCACCGAGTGGCCGATGTCAGCGACCAAGATCCGGAAGGTGGACCTCGCCAAGCAGATCGCCGGGGAGATCTCCCAAGGACGGGCGTGAATCCGCGCACAGGTTGCCTGGCTGCCCCCCTACTGACCCCGACGGTCGAGGGCGAGCTCGATGTCCGCGGTTGTCGGATCAACTGGTGGAAGAGAGGCGATGGCGGCCCCACAGTTCTGCTGTTGCATGGGGGTGGCGCACACAGTGGCTGGTGGACGGACACCGTTGCGGCGATGCAGCCCCAGCAGCAGGTCGTCCTCTTCGATCTGTCCGGGCACGGTGACAGCGGCCGACGCCGTTCCTACAGTTACGACGACTGGGCCACTGAGATCACGACGGTGATCGAGCATGCCTGTGAGGGTCCTGTATCACTGGTCTGCCACAGCATGTCGGGCCGGCTTGGCGTTCTGGCCGCGGCACATCACCCCGAGCTCGTCGACTCCTTGGTCCTCGTGGACGCAATCATCCCGACCCACGAACACGAGAGCGTCCCGCACAACCACCCGCTCAAGGTCTACCCCGATCGAGCGACTGCGCTGGCCCGGTTCCGGCTGTCACCTGCCTCCGCCCCGACCGACAGCGACGTACTGTCGGCCCTGGCTGCACGTTCGATCCACGAGGTACCCGGCGGCTGGTCGTGGAAGTTCGACCCGCAGGTCTTCGATGCCGCAGGCGTCGAGGACGTCAATCCCAGCCTCAGTGCCGTCACCTGTCCGGTGTCCTCCGTGCTCGGGGAGATCAGCCCGGTGACCGATCCATCCATGTTCCAGAAGTTGGAGACTGCGCTCGGCCGGAAGCTCGCCGCCACCGTGGTGGTCCCGGGCGCAGACCACCATTTCATGGTCGACATGCCAGCGGTCGCGGCGCAGGTTCTCGACCAGCTTCCACCACCCGTCCGGAAGCAACGTCCTTTCTACACACCCACCGCGCTGACCAGCACCGAGTCGCCGACCGCCCACTCTCATGAACGGACAGAACCTTGAGCCTGACATCGCCGACCAATACCCGCGCCGACCATCAGATCGCTGACAGAGCCCCGCTCCTGGTGGGCTGCGTCGGCGCCGGGCAGATGGGCGCAGGGATCGCAGCCACTGCGGTCACCCACGGTCTCGCCGCCTTGGTGCGCGACCTGTCCGAGACTAGCCTCGAGACTGCCCGCACCCGCGCCATCAAGGCGGCTGAGCGCGCGGGTGCCGACCCCGCCGATGCAATGGGTCGCTGGTCTGCGACGACAACGTGGGACGGCTTTGCTCAAGCCGATGTGGTGATCGAGGCAGTCTTCGAGCTGCCGGACCTGAAGCGCGAAACACTGAGTCAGGTCAGCAGGCTGGTGGCCGCTGAGACGCTGCTCGCCACGAACACCTCAGCCATCCCGATTGCTTCTCTTGCTGACTCGGTCGCCGACTCGACGCGGTTCCTCGGCACGCACTTCTTCTCGCCGGTCGAGAGGATGCCATTGGTCGAGCTGGTGCCACATGCCGACACGTCGGACGAGACCGTCCGACGGGCCACCGAGCTCGCGCGCCAGTTGGGAAAGACGCCCGTCATCGTTGCGGATGTGCCTGGCTTCTTCACCTCCAGGGTGTACGCGCGATGGCTGATCGAGGCGACCCGCCTTCTCCTCGACGGCGTGGAGCCCGATCAGATCGAGGAGGAGGCCACGGCAGTCGGATTCCCGGTCGGTCCACTCCAAGCGCACGACGAGGTCACCCTGGACCTGGTGCTGAAGGCCAGTCTCGCCCAGGTCGCGCGACCGGTGATGGCAGACCGTATCGACGTCGATGGGGTCGAACGGGCACTCACCACGCTCGTCGGCAACGGTGTGGAAGGCCGTCGTCAGGGCCGCGGGTTCTACGCCTACGCTGCAGGTCGACGAGACGGTCTCGACCCTCTCATCGGGTCGTTGCTTGGTGTCGCGCCTCGCTCTCTGGCACCGGGGGAGGCCGGCGAACGGATGCTGCTTGCCTTTCTCAGTGAAGCCCTTCTGTGCTGGGACGACGGAACCATCTGCCACCCCGATGACGGCGACGTCGCCTCTGTCCTCGGCATCGGCTTTCCGCGTGATCTCGGCGGCCCGTTCCGCTATGTGGACGAGGTCGGTCCAGCGCAGGTCGTGGAACGGCTGGAGCGACTCGACAGCCCGGCCTTCCCAGTCAGCCAGACACTGCGCGACCTCATCCCGACCGGCTCGAAGTTCGCAGACCAGAGGCGACGCACGGCTCCGGGGATCAGCTCGTGACTTCCGCGCGGAAGGCGGTCGTCACTGGCGGCAGCAAGGGCATCGGTCTCGCCACCGCCGGAGCTCTCGTGGCTGATGGTCATCACGTCGTGATCACCGGGCGCAACGTCGATGGCCTGGTCGCCGCACAGAACTCGCTGGGGGGACGTGAGCAGGTGTCGATTCTCGAACTCGATGCCCGCGACCGGTCGGCTGCCCACGATGCCCTGGCTGCGCTGGCGCCGGACATCTTGATCGCAAATGTTGGTACTGGTTTCTCAGGCAGTATCCGAGACACATCCTGGGAGGACTGGGAGCGAGTCCTCGACACCAACGTCACGACGGCGTTCACCGCGATCCGTGCTGTCCTCGACGGCATGCTCGATCGGTCGTGGGGACGCATCGTCACCGTCGGCTCGCTGGCCAGCCATCGCGGAATCAAGTACGGCGCGGCCTACACCGCCTCCAAGCATGCGTTGCTCGGGCTCACGCGAGCGGTGGCTGCGGATGTCGCCGGAAGCGGTGTCACCTGCAACCTGGTCGCACCGGCATTCGTGCGGACCGAAATGACCACACTCAACGCCGAGCGAATGACTGCGAACGGCAAACGCACGGTCGCACAGGCGGAGGAGCAGCTCGGGCGGGTATCCACCCTTGGGCGTCTGCTGGAGCCGGAGGAGGTGGCGCACGAGGTGATCGCCTTCGTCCGGGATCACGAGCGCAACGGCGAACTGACCGTCTTGGGGGATCTGGCCTGACAACAGGTCCGTCCCAGTGCACGTCGTGAGCGGCCGCGGGCGCACCGGCACCGCCCTGTCACGCGATGCCGGGGGAGCTAGGGCACGACGATGACGGGCCATCGCCTTGCCTTGACCAACTGCACCGCCAAGGGGCCGCCCGGACGAAGGACCACTCCGGGGCGAGACGACCCGACCACGATCGCCTCCGCCCTCACCTCGTCGGCCACCCCAGTGATGACTTTGAACGGCGGCCCCCGACGGACCACGATCCCGACCGCAAGCTCGTAGACGTACCGGCGGAGGCGCTCACGCAGCTCGGCCTCGACGGCGTCGTTCGCCTCGAGCTGTGCCAGCCCGACAACCCCGGTCTCGTCAAGCGCGAAGGCAACACCAGGGAGAGGTCGTGCGAACACGACGGTGAGACGACTTCCCTGTCGGCGAGCCATGCCCGCGGCATAGGCACCCGCACGCAAGGACGCCTCGGAGCCGTCCACGCCAACCAGGATCGAGTTCGGCCCATCCGTCCCGAGCTCGAAGGCAGGTTGCCCAACGTCCATGGCCCCACGTTGCCAGTCATGCGGCGACGACACCACCGCCGGGCCGCGATGCGCGTGGTTTCACTCGACCCGCTACTGGCTTGCGTAGCGGAACGACTTGAGCTCAGTGCCGTCGGCATTCTGGTAGACGCATTCTGCGGCAGGTTCTTGATACCAGCGGCTTCCATCTCGGGAAGGATGTGGTTGCGGGCCACCGATTCCAGGATGGCGCGCTGGAGGCGAGCTGGCACCGTGCGGTCGTCGCGTCGACCTGCGTGCGGTGTGTGTACCGGTAAGCCATGGTTTCCACGAGCTTCCAACGTGAACTTCTTGTACACGTCGCTGTACCGGTCCGTCTCGGCTGTCGTACGTGCGAACCTTGCTCACATATGCATGTAGCGCGGTCCTCCTGGCGTCGTTGGGGCTTGCGTGTCGCGTCAGCGTACTGTCAGCGCTCTTGTCGGTTGTGCCAGCTGTAGATGAAGACGAAGACCCGCATCCGAGTTCGGG
>Ga0164242_10002085_pt1 | contig 23269 bp, 25 predicted proteins | sample OricomgcompostMG_FD_108783 | JGI IMG/M metagenome (GOLD analysis project Ga0164242, IMG submission 108783) | Miracle-Growth compost microbial communities from Emeryville, California, USA - Original compost - Miracle growth compost (MG) ... | reverse complement strand
GGTCTACAGTGACGGTGCCGCAAGCTAGGTAGAACTCTGTTGACGAGAGCAAGGACGGGGCTGTAAGTTGAGCCATAATCTCTTGGAGGTTCTCGGAGCATTCAGTTATCCCCAAACGAATACCAATCAATCGCTCATCCCTTTATTTTCACCAGCCAATATTTGGGCAAACACTAGAACCTTGACGGACAAAACGATAGGTCCGGCCAACATGTGAATGTCTGGAGATTGTGGCCCGACTCCCGGGGCTGGGGGCTCGGGTGCAGAGGCTCCCCTCAGCGATGTAAGCCGACCTGTAGGTAACACAAACAGCAACCAACTGCAACCAACTGCAAGAGAGGCGTGCAGACGGAAACTACCAGACTGCCTCCCCGCGCGATTCAGGGCCAAGCAAGTTTCGACTTGAGCCACCTATCCCGATCAACTTAAGAACGGGAGGATCATCGCAGGGGACGACAAAACAGAAACAAGAGGCAATGGGGACAGAGATGGGACGAACTCAGGCGTAGCTGGCCTGGAAGGATTTCAGACCGATCGGACCCCAGAACACCACTCAACTTGTCGCCTGGCCCGCATCCACCATCCTGCGGGGGGTGGTCGGACGAGGTTGCGGGGTTGGGAATGCAACGGTGAGGCATTCATTGGAACAAAGTCCCGAGGGGTTTGCGGGTGGTGGTACGGAGTACAAACAAGTACGGACTACGGGATACAATAGTGCACATACATGAACACGGCCAGGAGGGCTGCATCCAACTTGTTCCCACACGTCACTCACTGCGAGTTGCGATATTGAGGTTACAGTTCGCGGCGAATAGGAGTTGTCTCGAGGAATTTAGCAGAGACTGGGTGTCTGCAGTTGCGGTCCAATCGAGTGTCGTCTTGGCGGGCCCGAGCAATGCGATCCCAGATTCAGGGGTCATGGCGCAGGACATCCGGCCCTCGAGACGGGAATCGGTTGAAACGGAGTCGTGAGGAAATCGACGCCGATCCTGTCAAAAATAGCGGTCGCGTGGCTCCAAGCAGCGACAGCAGCGACAGCAGCGGACGGGATGCCGCGACCTCGAGGTTCCGAGACCCGCTCCTCTGCACGAACTGCACAGGCCCCATCTGGCAATTTCCCCAGCGGGGCCATCAGCGCCACAAGCCCAGCCTCCAGCATGAGAATCCGGACCCCAGTTTAGCTTATTCCTGGTCCGTCCCGCCCGCCGCGCTGTCCATGCTTGCATCCGTGAACCTCCAAAATCCCCCCCAAAAGGAAAAAAAATTAAGGTGCAACCACTCCGTAACCACCATTCCCTCGACCGTGGAAGCGACGCCCCTTTTTCCGGCTACCGGTTTTCTTGGATATCGCAAATTGATCTAGCGGATGCGGACAGATTGTTCGTTGAAGGCCGCGGACCTGGACGCGGAGGGATGCAGTCGGCGAAGGCGAAGGCCGACGCTTCACAACGGAAGGCTAAGGTATGGCCCACACCCTCCGTCCCCCGTCCCCCTCCTCCCCTTCCGTTTGCCGTCGTTGTACACGACGCCGGTCGCCGGGGAGAGGGGCTCAATGTCGTCAACGCGATGCTTACCACCAAAACTACGCGCTCCAGCTTGCATCTTCGTACCAAGAGCTCCTCGAGTAAGTCCAACGGCGGGCCCCCACCCCCCGTCTCTCGTCCGAACCGCTCTGGTAGACACGATGTGACCTGGCCACTAACCACACCCTCCCGCTCAGCGAATTCGCGGATAAGGACCTCAGATCTGTCGGCAACTACACCCTCGGCCGCCTGATCGGAAAGGGCTCGTTCGGAAAGGTCTACCTCGCCACCCACAAACTCACCAATGGCTCCAAAGTCGTCCTCAAATCCGCGAACAAGGGCGACTCGAACCTCGCCCGCGAGATCCATCATCATCGACAGTTCGTCCATCCCCATATCGCCCGGCTCTACGAGGTTATAGTCACCGAGAAGCTCGTATGGCTAGTTTTGGAATACTGTCCCGGTATGGCAGTGCGAAGTCGACGAGAACGCTGTGTTGCACCCGCCTTGCTAACACGCTTTAGGTGACGAGCTCTACAATTACCTCCTCAAGCATGGCAAGCTTCCCGTGGACAAGGTCCAAAGAATATTCACACAGTTGGTCGGTGCCGTGTGCTACGTCCACCAACAATCCTGCGTTCACCGAGACTTGAAGCTCGAGAACATCCTCCTAGACAAGCACGAGAACGTTAAGCTCTGCGATTTCGGTTTTACGCGCGAGTATGAGGGGAAGGCCAACTACTTGCAGACCTTCTGCGGGACGATATGCTACTCGGCCCCCGAGATGTTGAAGGGCGAAAAATATGCGGGGGAAAAGGTCGATGTCTGGAGCTTGGGCGTCATCCTATACGCTCTGCTGACGGGGGAACTACCTTTCGATGATGACGACGACAATGCTACCCGAACGAGGATCCTGTCCCAGGAACCAGCCTACCCCGACCACATACCCGCAGATGCGTTATCCCTACTTAAGGGCTTGCTATCCAAACGACCCCTGCTTCGCCCCTCTCTCCCCGAGATCCTCGCCCACCCATTCTTATCGGAGCACGCGCCACAGCAGCAGGCAATACTCAAGCTCCAACATCCAGCCCCGTTTTCAACGCCGCTGGAGAAGGACACATTACAACGAATGCGGAGTGCGGGCGTAGAGATCGACAATGTCATCGAGAGCGTTCTATCGCAGAGATGTGATGCCCTGGCTGGATGGTGGACCTTGGTTATCGAGAAGGAAAGGCGTAAAGCCAAGAGGCGGGAACGTAAACGGAAGGAAAAGGAAGCCGAGCACCGCAACTCCAGGCGCCTATCTCAGGCATCGGGGCGCCTAGAGAGACTGGCGACTGTTGGCGAAGAGGCCAACTTCTTCAAGTTGTCGGACCCACCGCCCCCTAAATCTCGAGGCCGGACCGAGAGGAGAAGCGGGCATTTCCTCCCAGGGATAACCACAGCCGACTTTTCCAACTCCTTAAGCCTTGCCAAAGCCGGTGGAAATCTCAGCCCGGAGACTGATACTCCCCCTCCGCCGGTTGACAAAGATTCGATCCGATCCGCCAGCTCGTCACGCCATCGACGGCCCGTCCCTCCGCCCAAGGAGGGCATCCTCCGGAGCGCGCGTTCGAGAGGGTCAACCCTCCATTTGGTAACCACGAGCGACGCCCTGGCTGTCGGCAACGAACCCCTGCCTGGGCCGCACCAGAAGGTGCGCAAGAAATCCTCCCAGGCCATCATCGCGCACTGGAAGCACTGGACCCATTGGCTCTTCGAGAATGCGAGACGGCATAGGGGTCAGAATAAACGGGGGAGCCACTCTACACCCAATCTGGTTGACAAGCCCGGAACAGCTGGGAAAGAAGGGAAGTCGAAAGACAGCAGCCCTCGCCCGCAAACCAGCAAATACCCAACGAGCGGCTCCGGGACTCCTGTCACATCTGCCCCTCTCCCTAAAGGGCTCGTAGCTAATGGTTACCTTAACAAAAACCCGTCGGCCCTCCAAAGTTCGAGTCTCGTTCAAAGCCCCGCCTCTACTAATCTATCAACGCCATCTAATCCAAACCAGCTACCGCGTATGCAGACCGCTATGTCGGCATCTTACAAACGTCATTCTCTCTCACCCTCCCCACTAACTCCCAGATCGACCGTCCGCCGATCGTCGGGGCCAACCGGACTTCGAGGTCGAAAGTCAACGTCCTCCTCTGTCTCCTCCATTCGTTCCATGCACCACGCTCATCACCATAGCCATAGCAAAGCGTCGTCGACAAGCTCCAATGGGTCTGTCTCAACCTCCATGTCTAAATCCCAGCTTGGCGCCGGCCGTTCTCCCCACCACTCCGTCAAGATCCTCCCAGCCACCCCAACCACAGCCTCGTTCCCATCAAACCTCCGCCTCGTCCGAGACCGCACCGGACCCCCCCTCAGCATCTTCAATGAAGGCATGCCTGAGTATACTGACAGGGCGAACGCAACGTCCGCGTCAATGATGCAGCCCCCCGGTAGCCCGAAACCCTTCGCGGGTTTCGGATCGCCCGGTGGCCACGGAATCCTCTTCGCCAAACGAAAGCGCAACCTCTTCAAGGGACCGATGCTGAATTTCGGAAACCGCGACACCAGAAGCACCGCCTCCGGGTCGGCGAGCCATAGCCGGAGTGCAAGTGCCACGGGGCTAGGGAGGAGGAGCGGCGAATCGGCCATCCAAGAAGTCGACGAGGACGCTGTGGAGGTCGACGGCGAAGAAGACGTCGAGGAGGTGGAGGCATTCTGCCCAGTGGTCAAAGGACCCGGTGAGGTAATAGAGGAGAAGATATTTGAGGACGGTCAACCACAGGACGGCGGATCCAAGGAAAAGGAGGCCGTTCCTAGTTAAGCGACGGTTGCAATCGACGAGTCTAAGTGAGAGACAATCCCGGAGGAGGCATACCACAGTTCTACGACACTTCGGATGGCGGGTATATTACCTTGGCAGCCTTGCGTCCGTAGAGGCCTGAAGGAGACTGGGGGCTGCCGACCTGAAGAAACCAGAGGACGACTAAATTTATGGAAACTGGAATCGGCATAATATGATGTGAAGGAGGATCTTGAATTAAATAACAGCGGTGTAGTAGGATTGATGTAGGCATCATGTATTGCTGTGCTTTGCGCAGAACCACTTTGTGGTTTCGCTTCTATTTTCAAGCAGACAGTAGCAATGTCGTGCCAATAGGGATACCTCCGTACATGAATTATTGGACTGCGTCTCGACGGTTACGGGACGGGTTCCCACCTGCATCCTAGGGTCGGCTTCGTCATGGGATGGGGAGTGAATGCCACTATCCCAGACGTTACCAACCGAATATCAAGGAAGGCTGCATCCCAATCTGGGTCATTTCACTGACCACGGCGCAGGGATCTGATGTAGAAGTGCTACTCCCCTTCGCCCCTTTCTCCCTTGCGTGATGCCTCCTGTTTTGTCGCCGGCTAGTTCCCGGTTTCTCGAGATTTTATATTCTAGGAATCTAGCTACGTATGGAGGGATTTCAACCGTCGGCAGCCTCCAGCCAGGCCGGACGCTCCCCCCGTACCATGAGACCCAAGTCAATCACTTGAGCCCCAATGCTAGGCGAACCCCCTTGCAACTTGGCCCGCTTGAGCAAGCCGCCCCTCGCTACTTCAAGCTTCCTCAATGTCTCGACGCTCACAGCTAACGACGTATCGAACTTTTTCAAGCCCGGTTCGCCCATCGTCGCCAACGCTGCAAGGCCGAAGTATGCATGGTACAGGTCTGGCGGGCTGCCAGGATGTTTTGAGAAGCCCCCTATCATGTGCTGGGTCTTCTCAAACAGGAACCGGCGTGCGGCCGCCTGAGCCACGAGGTCGTCCTCCCCAAGGATCGAGAGGCAACCACCAACCCACCAGAAGTAGCAAGTGTCGGCAACCTTGTTGCAGCGGCCGTTGAAGCCGACATGTAGGGGAGTCTCGCTTAGAGACAAGCCGGCGAGGGAGGGGGGTTCGGCAAAGTTGGCCGACTCAGCATCGTCGTCGTCGGACGGGTCGACGTACGCAAATTGTCGGGACACTAGCCAGTGGGTGAGGGATGGGATGTCAGCGATGGCGGCCCGGATGGCTTTGCTCCTGTGGGAGGCCGAGCTATTCTCTAAAGGTCGGTCGAGGAGTGAGAGTGCGCTAATAGCACAATAGGCGTATCCAGCTAGTAACGGCAGTCAGTCAACGGGATGCGCTTGTGGTAAGGCACGCTACGAGACATACCGTGAGGTTCGTGCTGCGAGCTCTCTGCTATACCGCCGTCGTATGTCTGGCCAGAGGTGTCAGCAGGCTGTCTACAGGGGCATAGGGATCGTCTGGGATAGCTAGGACACACCTGACTCCTTCCAATATACCCCACTAGTCCCTCGACATCGATATCCTCGACCCAGCCGGGATCGCCTTCCCGAACGTCTCCCCTGAGCATCCACCGCAACATAGCGGCAAGATAACAATACCTCATATCCTTTCCACCAGCAATAAACTCGGCGTGCCCACCATTCCCTCCCTTCACCTCTCCCAATACCTCCCCAAAACTCCCATCCTCCCGCTGCAGCCGTCTCAGCCACCTCAATGTCCCTACCCGATCAACCTCGCTAAACGCCCCCTCTGCCGCCCCATCCTCAGCCAGTATCACAAGCAATATCACGGCGAAGCAACTTGCGGGAAGGCTTGCAAGCTCCGGGTAGGCGGGCGCGGCGGCCCGCGCCTCGAAATCCCACCCCTCACACGCCCGCGCCGGTAGCGCAAGGCTCGGCGAGCCAACGAAGCCGCCGCTCGGGTGCCGGCAGGCCAGGATCCATTGACGGAAGAGGCGGCGGTCTGTAGTGGTCAAGAGGTGTGGTGCGGCTGGCTTCCCAGCGGCTGGAGGGGAGGCGGCGGGGTTCGGCGGGGTCAACAAGTCTAGCGCGGAGAGGATGAAGTAGCCCAGCGCCATGCGGTTGCCATCGTTAGAGGTGTAATGGTGAGGTAGGAGGCTGCGGAGGCAGCGCGCCCAGTACCGGAGGTGTCTCTCCTTGTCAAGCGGGGGCGAGTATTGATCGGCCATTGGAGAGGGCATGAATTTCTGTAAGTAGGCCTGGTTATGAACCCCGTCCGTTGAACAGAGAGCCTCTTCAGGAGGAGCTTGGGCCAACTTCCACAGCTCCAGCCATTGGCAGACGACAGGGGTCTTACACTTTGTGGCTTCGTTGTCCGAAGATTTACCGCTTATCGGTCACGAAACTAGGGATGACGTGTCCGATAAGGACGACGCGATGAAAGTCACGATGTCGCACATTGGGCAGCAGCCTTCACAGGGACTGGGACGGGAAAAAGTTTGCTAAATTCGCTACCTGCCGAGACGACTTCTATCCCGTCCCTCCAGGTCACACTAGAGGGAGTACGCCGAGTTGTCTTTAACTCCATCCGTTGCTTCTAGAGCCGCTCTAGCAGCCATTTCTCACATTCGCGCGTCGATTCGGCGGTTCGCGATACTACCGAGAAAACGGGGCTTCCTGTTTCGGAATCTCGCTACATCCCTCGCGCTCGAGGCTCGATATATTCCAACCAAACCTCGACGATTCGAGCCCTAGAAACGACCAGCCATGGCGCTCATATCGACCAAGACCATCCTGACCTCTCTCTCTCTCTTCCACATCACCCTGGGCTTCTTCTTCATCACAAACCCAGGGACAATTGCCGACCAGGCTCTCGTCTACGTCATCGGCGAGGCCATGGGCATGGTGAGCTAGCTGATGCGCCGGCGGGGTTAAGCTGGGGAGGGTGATGACACGGCTAACCATGTGCCATAGCCATACGCTCGCAACTTTGAGACCCAGTCACCGGCCCTCGCCTTCCTCGGCGTCATACTCGCCATCCTCGGGATTTCCGACCTCGTCACCCTCAGCCTCCCAGAGGAGATCTGGCTTGGACACCACTGGGCGATGCAATGTACGTTGGACGACCCCCGTTTATCCGCCTATTCTCCATTTCCTTGTGCTCTCTTGTTCCAATCCAAGCTTCGGGACCAAACCGGCTAACAACCTGCTTCATAACAGCACCCCTCCGCCTCCTCCTCTCCTTCCTCATCTTCTTCTACACCTTCTTCTTCTCGCCCTCCTCGCCACTATACCGCGTTTCGTCCTCCACCTCAGCCTCTCACCTAACCCATCCATCCGCTCACAGTCAACTGCCACCCGGCTACCGACCTTCAGGCTGGGGCGGCGACGCGCTTAAGAACCGAGTCTTCCTCACGTTCATATTCGTTGAGATGGTTAGCTGGTTCTGGGTCTGGGTCACCCTTCGTGAGGAGAAGCGCGAGGTTACGGTCCGAAAGGCGAGGGGGCGGCGAAGCAGTCAGGGGGGTTACGCCCAATAAATCAGGAGTATCGTGGCTGGGGATCGGACGTGAATAGGCTCTACCCGTGGGCCGTACAAAGACGAAAATTGGGAGCTCACCGTTGGGCATGTCGAGGAATGATCTTGTTCATTGCGCTGGTCGCAGCAATATGGAGCGTATGTGGGCTCCAGTAATGGGTCTTTGGAAGCGATCATCTTCTTTATAGCCAGGAATTTTGGGGGTTTTGACATGAAGCAGAATGACAAGATCCCAACGCAGCAGACATGATATAGAGATGGATATACCCCTGCTTTCTCTTTCTCGTATCTGTCATAGTACGGGAAACAAACGTCGGGGATAGCTCGAGGATATATTAATACCTTTTACCATATCCATGGGCCCCCGTTTCCATCACCCCGGGATTCACTCCATTTTGACATAATTCCACCCCTTTACCCCATCCCCCCAACTTTCCAGAACTTTGCCAGCCCACTCTTCCGCACCGGCACGACCACCAACCATAGCGCTTACTGCCTGGGTGAGCCCATCCCCAGCACCCTTAGCTTCAAAGGTCCAATCTAGCAGCCGATCGAGCCAGCCCGCCTCTCCTAGCTTCTCCTTTAGCATCTTGATCCGTCCTTTGATATCGCCGAGCACTTTGGACGCTAGGGCATCCAGGGCCTTCATCTCTGCTACCGCATCCTTATGTAGGTTAGATTTTCCCGTCCTATCCCGTGCCATCTCTCTGCTGTGGAATGCAAGCACAAAAGCCGCACTGTGCTTGATGGCTAGGGCGGCATCGCGGAGAGTGGACGTGGTGTGCATATCGACGAGGGAAGAGAAGACTTCGGGCTGCGATATGTGGTATGGGGGGACTGAAAGGAAGGCGGTCCGCAGTGAGGCCATTGCCGCTTTGAGGGGGACGGTAAGGGCGGAGAGAGTTGACGCGGGGGAGACGTCGGGGGACGTTGTGAGAGCCGTCAAGAGAACGGCGGAGAGGAGTGACAGGACGGTAAAGTATGTCTCTTCGGCGGCAGTCAACTTAGTCGGGGTTGCTTGGAGATGGAGGATATTGGTGAATGAGTTGTGAAGCCGAGCGATGGTTTCAACGAGATAGCTCTTGTCCTTTGTGGCTACCTCATTCACCTTTGAGGGCTTATACTCTTTGGGTGGCTTCCACGTTACAACATCTAGATACTGCTCCGCCAAGAACGACAGGTGCGAGCGTTCGTTCTACACCAATAGGTTAATAACTGACATCTGTCATGTAATGGGGGGTACATACCGAGAGGCTAGGTCCAAGCCGCACGAGATCCCGGGCTGGTGGGCAGTAAGAGCTCTCGAGGCTTGGGATAGAACCATAATCCGTTGCATTTACGAATTCAGTGGCGTCGTCCATGTCAGCTACAAAAGTGTTAGCAAGAGAAGCCCCTGTACTGAGAGATGCCGGGGAACCCCTACCAGTGAGGATGGACTCATCAATATCAGTAGTGAGCCGACCACCAAACGCCCTGGTGGCACGTCTCTCCTCTACTACCGACATGATGAGAGTGCAGCTTCGCCGCAGACGGTTATCGAAATCGGCTATGCCCAAAATGCTGCTGTAACTTCCAGAAGTAAAGGCATCCCAGACGCGAACCGGATGTCTGTCTCTCAAGGTCGTGGTGTAGTACGAACGTAAAGATTCCGTCAATGGGCGGCTCCCTTGGAACAAGCCCGGAGATAGACTGAAGATCCTGTCGAAAAAAAGAGGACTAAGGGCGTCTTGAATGGTTCTCGTGACATTCATGGGTGTCCATAGCCGATATGCGTAAGATGCACACCCAAGTAAGAGATAGAGCTGAACTAGGAGGAAGCGCAAGGTTGGGTCATCAGGTGTTTGTATCAGTTGCTTGTCTAACACCAAGACTGCAAGCAGGAAAGATGATGGGTCGACAGCGTGCAATGGTGCCCCAGAAGTTGAGTGGTGTTGACCACCCAAGCCGGCCACTTTGAGTACGGACATGGCCATGACAAGGGAGAGATCCAATCGCGGGTCCTTGTCAAGGGACGGGATCGCCTTGACAAGCTCGGGGTCCGCACATATCTCCTTGTGCATAGAGGACGAAAGGGTAACAATATTCCCGAGGCATGTTCCGCATGGCCGGGACGTCATGTTTGAGCAAACACGACATCGATACCGTGCCGTCTGGCTCCCACCATCGACAACCACTGGTAGACTAGAGAGTGTCTGTGGGCAAGTGGTGAGAAGATATCGGAATTTCAGATCCAACACTCTAATAGATACAGACTTGAGACTGTTGGGCTTCTAAGGAGGTACGGAAACATTAGCTACCTTGCTGGAGTGGTGTGATGGGATGGTATCGAGAAAACGGAATAGAACTAACATCTCCCGCAAGCCTCGGGAGCATTTCGGAAAGGAGGTGATCTAGCTCCTCAAAGGTGAGGCTTGAAACGTAGCCCTTGACGTCGTCAAAAGCTGAAAGACGGTCAAAGTTGTTATCGAGGAATAGGCAAAGCTGGGTCACTCTGGGCATCGCGCCAAGGGGGCCAGAGTCCTGCGGCAGCAGGGTTCGGGGTAGACGGAACGCAGTCTCTAAGACGGCCAATGCGATGGTCTTCTTATACATCTGGGCTACCTTGGCCTTGGTGGAAATGAAAGTCTGAAGGAGGTTCTGGACCTGGCCAAACGCCCTACAGTCGCTGTTAGAACAGGTCAGATACCTGGGCACTCGGTGAAGGAAATTGTGTACTTTTCATCCTCGGTCCTTTTGCTTGCAGCTTCGATGAACCTCTTCCACACACGCCAGTCGGATGCGAGGAACGAGGGGGCGCCATCATCATCTCTTCGGCTGAGAGCCTGAAGGCAGAGGTCGTAAATGTCATCCCACTTGCCCCACGCTTCAAATGCGTCCAAGGCCTCGAGAAAGAGATGTTTCCGCCCCTCATGGAACTGTTTTAGTGCGCCGAGTTGGGGGCTTCGCATTTGCTTCATATAGTCTTCTTTGGACCCATGGGTGGCAAGGACGCGGTAGTAAAGGCAGACTTCCTCCTCCGTCCTGAGGCCGCGATCGGCAGGGTCGTCCTTCTCCGACTAGGCAAGTTAGTTCGGTCTCGACTTTTCCAAGGGACGAGGTATCCCACCGTTTCGGTTATATCAGCAGCCCGCTCGAGCTGCTTGAGTGACAGCAGGCCGTATAGCTTTTGCTTTCCGTCCGGGCACTGCGGGCTTATCTAGGAATGTGAATTAACGTTCATCGTACATGAGGTGGAGGGCAATAACCCACAGAGAGGAGGAATGTCAAGGTCACACTCCAGAACCGGAACCGCCGGTCAGTCGAGTTTGGTGCAGACTTGTCTAACAGCACGGCAATCTGAGGTATTGTTAGTTAGTGTACTGCACCAACACAGCGAGCGACCAAGGGTCGGCTGTCAATATCACGAACATACCTGTTGGGCGTTGACAAGATCCCAATGCTGGAGGCATGCCTGCAAGCATTGGGTCACACCGGGGCCTCGAGGGTATGCTTTTACCCATCTGAGTCGCAGGACACCAAAACTCTCGCCATAGTTAAGGTCCTCTTGAGAGTCACGACAAGCCCATTCATACAGCTCGATGGTGTCCAGGTCCTTCACAACGGTCCCCTTCCTGACTAGGTCATCAACGGCGAAGAGAACAGCGCACTGTTCGCCAGGGCCATCCAGCTGGGATTCTGCGCAGAGTTTAATAGCCTTTGCCACGGGCCAAAAGTCAGCACAGCACGCACAGGTCCACGGTGGGACCTCTTAAGAGACACGGCAACGCACCTCGTAATAGGGGTCCTTGAGAGACTTGGCCCGCTTATCGGCTAGACGGATGACGGATGCCCAATTGCACTCGCTGAAAGCGGTCTGAAGCTGCAGATCAACCGTGTTCTTTAGGGTCGGCGGGTACGAGTATGAAGACATGATGGCACGGTGAGAGACAGGGGGCCCCAGGAGGGCGCGGCCTAGAGGTAGACCCGATTGCGGGGGAGGGGTAGGTGAATGTTGGTTGTGGAAGAGGGAGCGAAACCGGGGAAGAAAGGTTTACTACGTATGCCTCCGCAGTGGTTCTGGGGGGGTCATGTCAGAATAGGTTCAGTTTGAAATAGCTGCGCCCACTGGATTCCACCTCTCTCCCCGGCCGGTGCTTCGTATTTTACGTTGCTTCGGTGAATGCGGAGCTGCTGTCTCGCCAAAACCTGGAGAAGAAAGAAAGGAAAAAAAAGTTAGAGTGGCTCGTGCGAGTACTACCCCGCCTCACCTAGGTGAGACTGGACATGGCAGGCTAAGAGAATGTTGCAAAACCACGGGAGCAAAGTTAACCTGCACCGAGTGGAAAGCTGTACTCGGTACAGAATTACCATCGTCCCTATAACCCGCCCGGTAGGTACGACCGCGGACTGCAATTTAGCTAATCTGACCCTACACCTCCCCCATTCGTTCTACCCAGCAAATTACCGAGGGAGCGCTGGCCGGCTGGCTTCGGGCCGACGGGTGAAGGATGGCCGGGCTTGTCTGGCTACAGGAGCAATAAGTGTCTACCATGGTTCTAGGAGCTGGAGATTCTAGGAACTACAGACCATCTCGCTATTTCAACTGGGGACCTCGAATGCGCGATCAATCCCAGATTGTGCTCTTGGTCCGCTGCACGTTCCCGGCGCACCTCCACCCTCTTTAGACGTATCTCAGCTACACCCCTCGTGGCACCAACGGCAAGTTTCCCGCGCCTGGGGCCTACCCCGTCATACATGGTGGTATATGTCTTGATATTGTACATATGATACATCCCTCGGATCGTAACGGTTTGGCCGGGTCCCTGGTGCGGTCCCGTCTTCGTACGCCGACGCATCCTTAGGGACCATCTCGAAGCTGGAGCCGTATGCCTTGTCAAAACATTCTCCCTTCTTGCCTGCGTTGATCTTTCCGTTTATCTATCTGTGGCAGGCGTTAGGCACCGCAGATCGGTCGGGATTGGAGCGTCGGATGAGGGGCACAATACCCATTGCTTCTTGCAGTCTCTATACGCCCTACGACGAAGATGTGACGAGTTAGTGACTGCGCCGGTTCGATAGTAAGCACGCATACTGACTGAAAGTAATCCTGGCACATCGACCTGTCTCCCCCGTTTCTGTGTAGGCATCGTATGCTCTTCGTCGCAGCCTCCTGGCATGGATCGAGGAACTCGCTGCGGCTCTTGCTGTGGAGCACGTTAGTTTGGGGCAGGGGGGTTGCAGCTGTAGCGGCGAGCCTTGCCTCTCAAACTTTGTTTTGGTATCCTTGTTCCAGGGATCAACAGTGTCGTCTCCTGGAGCGGTCATCGTGGGTTGGAGGAAGGGTGTTTTCGATCCGGCAAGACGGGCATAGGTGAGTTGCTTTTGCGCCGAATCGAACCGAAGGCATGGTTTTGAGGTCAATGCACGGGCCACTAACGTACCCCGGCAGTCCGCACCACCTGCCGTTCCTCAACACCAATGATAAAGCGGTTCATGGCAACTTGGATGTCGGCGATAGCATCACCTCCTCAACTCCACGCCTATATCTTTCCGACCACCAAGGCCGCGAGTGCGCATAGGTCTAGTGATTACGTACACCGCCAATGTTTTACGGTGACTCTAAGGTGCATTCGAGCATGCTGAAGGCTTGCCCCGCCCCCGATTGAGGCTCCGGCCGGTCTCGTCCTCAAAGAGAAGTTGCACAACGGGCCGACACAAACTCCACCTGAACTCTCTATATTAACGGCCTAAAATCCCCTGGAGGGGAGGCATGGCTCAAGAGAGCTGAGGTAGCTAGGTAGGTAAGTAGTATACATGCATGTAGAATGGAAGCCATTTTCCAGTTTGTCTTGGCAGCATCCCCTCCGTGTATAGTTAGAGAAATCAATCGGAAGGAAAATTACCATGGGATATCTCCTCCCATACCTCGGGGCGCCTTCGAAATTCCTAAGTGGGGTTGTATGGATAGCCGAAGATGTCTGCCTTCATTTGACCTAGCGCTCTTCGACCCTCCTCGAGGAGGCGTTGATGGTCATCCAGCATGACTCTGAAATCACGGATTGTCTCATTCTGGCTCTTAACCACCTCACGTAGCGTCTCGAGTTCGTGGCCGACATCTAGTTTCGCCCGGTCCTGGGTCTCATTCCCAACGTTCCCATCCAGTAACGCCTTTCCAGCAGCCTGCTCCAGTTCACCAATGCGGCGGCCGTGATCGGCCTCCTCCAGTTTCTCGATCCGTCGGGTGCAGTTGGCTTGCTCAAGCTTCTCGATCCGATGGCCATGGTCTGCCACTGTTTGGATGTCTACCTCGAGGTCGCTCATCGGCGGTGGCTGCGGCTTGTCGATCGTCGCAGCGGCTCGCTCGAGTTTCTCGATGCGGGGGCCATGCTCGATTAAATCGGGTAGAACAGCCTGCTCTATGTGGAAGACTCGTTCGGACAGGCATGTGTGGGCCTTCTCATGCTCAATCAGTGTCCTCTCGTGCCGATCGCCGATGCTGTCGTCGATCTCGGACCTGCCAATCTGGATTCTCGCCTCCTCGTCTCTCCTTTCGAGGATGGCGTCGTCATTCATGCTCCGTTCCTCATACATTTTCTTGATTCTGCTGTCGAATGTGTCGGCACGCTCCTCTAGTGCTTCGAGATGCCTCAGTACTTCCAGCGTTATCCCGTGGAAGTCGAATGTCTCGGCATTCTGCTCCAGTACCCTTACAGATTCTTGGACTTCCCGAAATGTCTCGTAGTCAACCTTCGCCTCAAATGGCGGGGGGCTCCGAGCTTGGGATGCAGAGTCCATCAAATCTACTCTCGTGACAAGGCTCTTAACCTGGAACGAGTTCGTAGCGATCTTGCCGTCCTGGGTGGAGATCCGCAGGTCGTGGTCAATGACCGCCGTCCTGAGTTCTTCAATTTGCTTGTTGGTGTTGGTATGCATTTGGTGATGGCTATCATCTACTTGCCGCTGATGGGTAGCCAGTGACGCCGCGTGTTCCTCGAAGGCGACTCGGGCAGTAGCTTGGGCATTCCCAAGTTCCTCGAACTGTGATATGTTACTGGAGTGGCGGCGATTTGCTTTGCGACGGGCATGCTTCTGTTGCTCCTCCAAGGCGTCGAGTTTGCTGTTCAGCCTCTCCAGAGCTTGCGAGACTGCATCCGCCTCTGCCCCTGAATCCGGCGAGGCGGTTTCCGAAATGGTCGGTGTCGATGCTTCATACCCGGTCTCTGTGGTGGTAGGGCCGTGCTTTCTTTGTTTTCGTCGTTTAAACGGCTCTTCCCTCTCGTCAACAGCCTTCCTCTTCCGTGGCGTGGAGAGGCGGCGTGGAGGGCTGGCAGACCGAGCAGTGATCATGTTGGCCTGGCTGGAAACATGATCTGAGCGGCGAGTAAAGCGTGCCCCTTGACCTAAGGAGGAGAATCGGTTGCCGGACGGATCCTGCTCGAACTGGACACCGGGATGGCCTAATAATTGCTGTTTCCTTAACAGCTGCCGAATTTTCCGCGCCATTTTGAGGGGCACCTGGGAGTTCTGGCAGCCCCTGGAGTTGGTGGTGGAGTCTGTCGAGCCTCCAGGATTATGTTGGACCTTGGCTAAACTATGGCCCAGCCGTATCTACCATAGGTATTTCAGGTAGTGTGGTAGGCTGGTAGCGGAGGAGGTTAGACATGGCCCCCTGACGAGAGATGATAGCAGAGTAGCATGTCTCACCGATGCACTCCGGAGAGGAAGCACTTGTCTTCCCGGTGGGTGGGGGCCCCGTTACGAGCCAATTTGAGAACGTTAGGGCGAGGCAGATATGTAAAACGGAGGGTGCCTGCCTAAGTGAATGATGGCCCAGTGGAAATAATTAAACGGTTCTAGACAGGCAGCTTCTACCGGCATCCAAAGTTACGGTGCCTTCGCCCGTGGTCGTGAGGTTGCCGGTCGTGGGTGAGAGAGCAGAGGCATCAAGATTAGATTGCAGACTGGAAAATTGGCGGGCGCCACAACTGCCAGCGAGGACCCACCCTACAGGGGTTGAAGGGGTCGGGTTATACCTGCCTCAGTGGCTTCACTGGTCGGTGAGTTTTGTTTTGAATGCTACAAGGTACCTGGGAGGTTGGCCTGGGAACCGGATGATTCGAAGCACCTCAGGCTTCGAAGCCTTAGTAGACGGGAAACAGGCCAACCCAGAGCCCTCCTACCTACCAACCATAGCCCTTGAAGTTAGCGGGCAGGTCGAAATCACGGTCAGGTGCCGCTGCGAAGCTCACATCTTCTCCCGCTCGGTGCTCATTTCCGCCCTCCCCGAAGGCCCCGGCCGGCCGTTGCTGCCACACAAGACGAAGGGGTCGTGCGGCGCCGATGTGCCGTGATCCGGCCTCGGCGGCGACATATAGCATTCTGGGTTCCGCCGCCACGTGTTTGTAGCTATTGCTTGACCCATGGCACATTCGTCTGAGCTACGAGGATCTTGTTGACATGTGCAAATCATGAACACTCACCCTGCTCACCATTGTCACTCCAGGAAGCATAGCGCCGATCGCGCCATGCCTATCAAAGTATCCGGGCTCGTAAACCGCGCAGGTGGCTAAGGGGTACTAACACCACTGGGGGATATGTGTGGGAATTGAAGGGGATCGGAGCGTGTAGCAATAGCCTCAACATATATCTAAACCGCCGAGTCTCGAGGCTGATGGGGCTCGCGCCTTAACAAGGTTCCTAGCCGTTCAACCAGCAACGAGGCACCAAGAGTACCAGAGACTCAGTCCGTAAGTCGACTCCAAATGTAGTAGCAATATCCGGAGTACGAGTCCGGCCCCAAGTATCGTTACGCGCCGTGACGGGAGACATCCGGAAAGCTACCTGTTGCCAGGCCTTGCTGCGAGACTGCAGGGATCAAACCGGTGCGAATATCGTTCGTGACATGGGAAGCGCGTAACCCTAAAAATAATGGGCCAGGTCGATATGGCCACTTGTGTCTAGTAGTGGGAAAAGGTTCAGAGCACCAAAGGATTGGTCGTTGTCTGTCTCCACCGAACCACTCAAAGTGGAAAGATCGGGCGCTCTTGGGAGTGCATCGGAGAACCCGAAAAACGGGGAATCGACATCGAAGTCAAATCGAGGCAACGGGCCTCCAAATTGTGACAACCGAGCAGGATCTACTCTGCCATAGGCAGGTTCTTTCGCGACGGAGTTTCCCGACGGACTCGTAGCCTGTCGATCCTTTGGGCGTGCTTGCGTTTGTAGATTTTCGCCACCCTTCGAAGAATCGCAAGGAAGTAGACCAAACAGTTGCGATGAGCTCTCCGTCCGCTGTACCCGCTCCTGCGCCTCCTTCTTGTCGAGGTATTCGAGGGCTGTGGCGAGGAGTGATTTGGCAATCAGAGAGTACTGCATAGCGTGCGCATCGCTCTCAGCAAAGTATTCTAATGCCGAAATGGACAATCGGCAGTACTTCTCGATAATCCGCCCAAATCCACCGAGAAGGCTCAGGCCGAGGACAAGGGATGAGGCGAAGAGCCATGATCTGTATTGGGGGCATGGTGTAAGCGAGCATCACAAGATAGGGCATATGTCAAGCTCAACCCGCAGAATTGGAACCACCTACACAACCACCGGGGCCCGCCGTGCCATGATTCCTCTCTTGATGAGGTCGTGGACAGGATCAATCATCAGACTAGCGGCGTCGATGCACGCATCGGCCAATTTGGACTTTCCGGATACCAAGCCAGTTCTCCCCGCCGAAATAGACGGGAAGTTTTCCGACAGTCTCCGATGCAGCTCGTACATGAGGAAGGGACGGGAGACGAGGATCACGGCGTAATAATACGACGATAGGACGTGACAGGCTCCATTGAGAAATCCGGATTCTTCCGGAGGCGGTGACGGGCGTGCAAGGGCGTCCTTCAGTTGTGGAAGCCAGCGAGCTGACCAGCCCCTGAGTTCGCGAGATATACCCTCGGTTAGCTGGGGCGAAATCTTGCGTCTAGAGTATACCTCCAGCACGATCTCTTCGATGATGAGGAAGATCTGGGCCGAGGCATTGAGCAGATCAAAAGCCTCTTGGCCGTCCTCGGTAAGGGAGCGATATGAAACGGTGCAATCTACGTCTGAAGTCGCGGGCGGGCGGCCCATCGATGTGCTGAGAAAGAGGTCAACCACTCGCAAGCTTTTCCAGAGCCTATCTCGCTGCCGGTGCATTTCCGGTCCAAAACGCGAGTTGACCTCGGTGCGGTGGATTCCAATGGAGTAGGCGGCGCGAACGGCGATGCCAAAGAACATGAATGCGCCGTTGATCTGGCATGCGCCGAGCATGTAAAGCGTGATGAGGACGAATGCCTGGGCGGTTCCGATACTTAAATTCCCCCCAAGGTTGGTGAATGAGTGATCGCGGGCAAAGTCGAAGTACGCCTGAGCGAGATTTTCCGCATCCGTCTTCTGGCACCCAATGGCGAGAACAAGGTAATTCACAGCAGATGTCATATCGTCGGACCTTTCTTGGCGGAGGCCCTGGCTAGCCCATAGGGCCAGGTCTTCGACAAGCCTACTGTGGTCGAAGAGGTCGACTAAGCCAGTGGTGACGGAGAGATATGCCGATACCGCATCCCCAATTCCCTCAACATTTACCGCCGGCGGGACGGCACCTAAGCCGGAAGGGGCCGACGTCCTCGGGTTTGCATTCTCCAGCATCGAGTAGCGACTCGTCTCGGGCGCAAAGGCATTGGGGTCGACACGGGAGGTGACCAGCTGGCGGACCGTCTGAAAGAAAGAGAGCGGGGCACAGTCGCCGATAAAAATCAACTTGCCCTGGGCATCACAGAGGAGCCGGGCCTCTCGGGGGACTTCGGTCTCCTCGTGCTCCTCGGGCATTGCGGCGGCATCGTCGTGTCCGCCCGCGACGCTTTGTTGGCCTCGCAGCGAAGTTGCCGCAGTAGGTGTCACTACTTCATGGGAAACTACTGGCGTCGGATGATGGCAAGAGGGATAGCCGTCATGGCGCGGCACAGGGGTCAGGGAGGGTTGCTGGGTTTGGGATTCACCAGCGCGGGCTCGCGGTCGGCGACGTCGCTGTGGTGAGTAATGGCACGACTGGGGCCGTTGGTGACGGAGGCAGTATCCACAAGGCGAGTTCCCATCGCATTTGACCTTTCGCGCCTTGCAGATATCGCAGGCGTTTGAGACCCGTGTTCGGATGCTTGACTGTGCTTCCGAACTACCGTCCATTGGGGTTGGATTGTAGGGAGACGGATAAACAGGGCTCACAGCGTCGGGGTTGGTTGTCTCTGTGCGGAGTGTGTGGGGATGGAAATCGGAAGCTAGAAATGACGACGGCCCTCTGCATCCGTTCCGACATCCGCCGCTTTGTAAGCATGATGATCCGAGCCACATGTCAACGACATCAATTTGTTTCTCAGCTCCCAGATCTCAATCTCGAAATGATTTGGGGGAGGTAAAGTTAACGGACGATAGCAATGACTATATTTTTAAGGCAGGATTGAAACCCTTTAGCTTTCGTAGGAACTAATGCCCCTTCTGCTTCGAACCCAGGCAGGTGAAACCACCCAAGTGGCTTCCAGTTCGGCCGTGGGGGAAGCCTAGTCGTGAACCCAGACATTTATGGCTGGAGACATTGCGAGGTGAAGGTACTTGGCATACGGTTGGTGGGCGTTCTGCGACGCGAACAGCAGGAGAGAAAATAACTGTGAGAAACCCTACTCTTCGTTCGAGTCTCACGGGGTGAGAAGAAAAAACCGACAACCGGCTGACTCCTAGGTCAGGTCCGTCCGCTGCTCGTCTTTTCATCTCACAAGCATTCCTACCCGGTGAGGATTTCTGTGACAACACATGGAGTGTAGTTATGTATTTTCTATCCGATTTGATATCGGAGCTTAAGCGGGCTTCCCCAACCCCTTCCCAGATAATCCGAAGTCTACCTCCAATTCCCATGCTGAGCTTTCCATACAAACCCAAAGCCGGCATCGAGGCTCAGATGTATGTCTTGAACAACGCCTCCGAGTAGCTCGCGCAAAGTCTCCCGGCGACCTTAACCTGTTCCACCCTAACGCCGCGTTCCATGTCATGGGTGTATTTTGCGATGCACTGCTCCAGGTTCTTGCGACCCTCCTGCTGCTGCTTGCTGCCAATCCTGGGGGAGGCTCCCGCGGGTGGCTCTTTATCCTCCTTGAGTTTGCCGATTTCCTCATGGATCGTCTTGAGCGCGCTAAAGATGATTTCGTGGCGCACAGCAGCGCGGACCGAGTCTATTTCACGGCGACGCTCAAGCTCCTCGAATCCTTCTCTGAGGTTTGCAATCTCCGTCTTGATGTCCTCCTCATGATCTTCCATGGCTTTCTCCATTTTCTTCAGGCGCTTGGCCGTTCTGGCCTTGAGCTTCGTGTCGGGTGATGATGGTACAGCTGCGGATGGCGTCGCCACATGAGCAAATATGGGGCTCGAAGCCATCTGAAAGCTGGTTCCCTGGTTAAACTTTGGGACTGTTTAGTATTTTGGGTTCATCTTACTTCTGAGCATCAATATCCTTTCCGAAACTCGGGATTGTTTGTTGATTAGTCAGTACTAGGAACGAGGTCCTCGTCAAACTTTCTTTTTCTAGGCCTCTCAATGCGGTTATTGAGGAACGCGCCAGAAGCTTGTGCTGGTAAAGATGATGGAAAATGACGATCGATGATTGTTGTTTGTATTTGGGTTGTCATGGCTTCTGTTCCCAAGTTTCGAAAGGCGAGAGATTGAAAGTGCTTAGGGCAATAGGGCAATCTTGCCTCGGCTGTGGAGTTGCACAGGCCACGACAACACACCTTGGCCGTAGAATCGAGGCCAGATTATGAGGTTTAAATGGCATCTCTGACACGGCCTCTCTCCTCTCTTGGGGTGGGTTTGGGATGGGCGCTGAACTGCCAGGCCAAAAGCTTTGGAGACGTTCCAAAGGTGAGGATCGGCAATAGCCAGTGCTTGAAATAAGCATGAACACAGCGAAAAGAATGATCACTGCTAAGAGACTAACCGGTATGTTAAAGCTTGCGGCTGAAAAGTGTGGCACTACTGCCTTGGAAACAATGCAAGAAAATCCTTTGAGCCATGGCGCCGTCCAAGCCCTGGGTATTTCATGAAAGCATAGGTCAGAGGCCTCACTACCTTATACCAATCTTGACACCTAAGGTAGCATGGGTCTTCACCAAGTAGTATCTAGATAAAATGAGCTCACATTCCTATCTATTCGACACCATACCGTGTTGTGTATCTAATTCGCATCCCCCGACACCGTTTTTGGATCCTTAATAATGGGTTCCTTCCTCTCAACCTGCCGGTTCCCTGTCTTGAACACATTCATCCCGGTAAAGTGCGAACATCACCACCGAGTTTCCTATTTTCCCCTGGGTGATTTTAAAGATTCGGGGGCCCCTTCTGCAGGCCTGTCAGAGCCACTAATTACTGAGGTACGTATCCTAGCCGGCGCTTTGTTCCCGGCCTTTGATTGCTCTCCCGTGGTGATCAGAGACTTGACCTAGGAGTTCATGGCTAAGAAAGAATACCTCAGGGGTCTCCTACAAACCTGCCACTAGATACCGTCTGAAGTCTTGAGCCGGGTCCTCGGCGGTCATGATCGACGGGACAAATTCCCTCTTCATTTACTTGGCCAGGAAGAAACTCTGCTGACACGCAGTCTAGATAATTCAACTTGGTATTATGGTCGAACTACACTTCTGAAGCGACCTCTAACTCAAAGCCAACGAGCCTACGGCTCAGCGAACGTAATGCCATAGGCGAAAGTAATGACCTAAGACGTGAGTCTAAAGGTTTATCCAGCTGTCCAATCTTCTACGAGGGTCCTTTGGTGAAGCTCTACTCCAAGTACAACCACATGCGCAGATGAATATTTGCGGGGATCCTCAACGCCCATGCAACTTCTTCACGTTTATGCCGTTAAACCTTAACGGCTGTCCGTTTTGTCCATGTTACTGCTAACACTAACAGGTGATCAAGTTCACCGCTAGGCAGACTTGACCCGACCCCATCATGTTTGTGTAACTAGGCGAAAGTCGGCACGAGAACGGGTTAAACCGCAACTATCCCTTCGTCTCGGTTTGGGAAACTACGGAGTACATGGCATTTGCGTTGCCACGGCGTGTTCATTGCATTCATATCCTCCAACGATAATTCCCTTCACAAGCCGCCCCAAATCTTAAACTGCGGCTTTGAAGGAAAGAAACTGGCTAGAAAACACTCAATGTTTTATTAACCCCAAGTTCCCCACCCGAAGAATGCTTTCTCCGACTGGTAATAGTGGTGTGCTTCAAACCGCTGTGGGGAGGAAGATTGTCTTATGAAGCGATGGATGGGGCAGTGCTTTAAGAAATGGACCGCGAGGTGTGAGGATGAAAACTCCTAGAATTGATTAGGAAGTTAATGTTTTCCAGGCCAAAGAACTTGACAAATCGGAGCTGAGAGTGGTCGTACTTCTAGTTGTTGGGCCAGAAATCCTTGGAATGATATTAACTTTGTATTGTAACATTTGCAGAAGTTAGCTGGTAGTAGGGAAGAGGAAGCAATGACAAAACTGAACCAAAAAAAAAATGTGACAACCTTTGACCCCTATTTTGAACCGTGAACAACACGACACTATTTAACGACAAATCAAACCAACACCACTTGTTCTTAGCCCCTCTGCAGTTATGTGCCTTTGCTCCTGTCCGAATCTTCCCTCACTCCATTCACAGTACTAATTTTGTTGCCCTGTCTGCTCAATTTATTATCTGTGCCCCTTCCCTGTACCTCGCTGATATGGCATTCCTCGTCTCTCGTTTTCTTCTTTAGTGATATAATTACTCTTGCATAATCAACACGAGGGTAATTCTGACACGACTCCGAGGCACTGATTTCCATGTCACCTTCCCATTCCCATTCCCGTTCCCATTCCCATTCACCTACAGCGCAAGGGGAAATTCCCACCCTCGTCAAAATACCAACTTCACGACCTCCAAACCGAGGGGCCCTTTCGTTGCACCACGCCCAAAACCCTTGCGTCACCATCACCATGCCACCAACTGACGAAACTCTATATCTAACCCCTATCAATAGTGGTTCTTGCCAGTTCTCTTTCAAGGGATTTCACAAAGTTCAAGATCTCGTCGATACCCATCTAGCTCCACAGCTTGCGCTCGGGAGCGTCTCGGATTCCCTGGCCGGAGACCCCCCCGGCCTGATAGCACGAAACGACGTCATTACCCTCTTCCAAGTTCTAGGCATATTTGAGGAGTTCTTCACCCAAGATGGTAACGAAGAATGGATCTGGGACGTCATACGTTCGGAGTGGGCGCTTGGATTGAACCCAGACGTGTTCACGCCTGCCAACGTGAAATTCGTCGCGGAAACATTCTACACGTTGTTCGACTTCTCCTTCC
>Ga0164242_10002084_pt1 | contig 23276 bp, 24 predicted proteins | sample OricomgcompostMG_FD_108783 | JGI IMG/M metagenome (GOLD analysis project Ga0164242, IMG submission 108783) | Miracle-Growth compost microbial communities from Emeryville, California, USA - Original compost - Miracle growth compost (MG) ... | reverse complement strand
TCATGGCGAGATACAGACAACATGTCGATATCAATCAGATAATTGAGGTAGCTGTTCGGCGGGAGCTGTCGCGGTCGGCGCTGCCGCTGGTCTCGTCCCGGGCCGGCCGTCGGCCCCGCTACGTGCACCCATTCCGGTGAGGAAGAGGTCGACCAGGCCGTCGCGCGTGGCAGCGAAGTCGAGATCGGTGCCGAGGCGGACCCGGACCTCCAGATGTCGGACGAGGGCGGCATGGATCGCGAAGGCATCGCGTTCGGGGTCGGCGGCGGGCAGCGTTCCATCGGCCACTCCGTCGGCGATGACGTCCCGCAGGAGTGCCCGGTGGCGTTCGTACGCGCGCTCGAGGGCGGCGGCGACATGGGGGGTCATGCCCACCTCGTGAGACAAGAACGCGCGTCCATCGTGTGCGCGGCGCTCGTCCCATCCGATGCCGAGCATCTCGCCGATGTACGCCGCGACAGCGGCGGGGGCGTCCGCGCAGGAGGCCATGGCCGACGCGAGTGTCTCCTGGAGGGTTCTGGCGGCGTCGTCGACCATCGCCAGGACCAGGTCGTCCTTGCTGGCGAAGTTCGCGTAGAAGGTTCGCCGGTTGACTGCGGCCTCCTGAAGCAACTCGTCCATGGTGGTGGAGCGGTCGCGCTGGCCGATGAGTTGCCGACCCGCGCGCAGGATGCGCGCCCGCGGGTCGAGGTTCGCGGCTGCGGTCATGCACCGAAGCCTAGTCATCTCCTCTTGCTCGGGAATGCCGTTCCCAATATGGTCGGGAATGCCGTTCCCGTCAGTAGGCTCGAAGGATCCCGCCATGACCACAGCCCCCGCGCAGCGCCAGATCTACACCCAGCTGGTCGAAGGCAAGGTCCCTCCGAAGCAGAAGGTCGGGCGGCCCGCCGACGGCGAGATGACCCTGCACGGCCTCACCCTCGACCTGACCGGCTGGTGGCAGATCGGCTGGTCTCACGAGTTGGCTGTCGGCCAGGTGCTGGCCAAGCGCTACTTCGGTCGCGATCTGGTCGTGTACCGCGGCACCGACGGGAACGTCGTGGTGCACGACCGTTACTGCCAGCATCTCGGTGCGAGCCTCGCCCACAGCGGCTGCGTGACAGACGAAGGCATCCAGTGCCCGTTCCACGGGTGGGTCTGGGGCCCCGATGGCAAGAACGTCTCCATTCCCTACCAGGACCGGCCCAACAAGGGGCGCGGCCTCGTGACCTGGCCGGTCGTCGAGGTCAACGACACGGTCTACATCTGGAATGACTCCGCCGGTCGGGAGCCGCTATGGGAAGTGGTGGACGCGACCACGCTCGCGCCGCACGCGGCGAAGTACGAATACCACCCGATCAGCGCTGAGACCGTGTCGTACTACCCCGACCTCAGTGCCCATCCGCAGATGGTGATCGAGAATGCCGTCGACCCGCACCACTTCAGGTTCGTGCACCGCACTCCGACCAGTCCGGTGATCCTCGAGGAGGAGATCGGCGAATGGTCGTGGTGGGCGCGGGTCGGGTTCGGCAGGCGGTGGTCGGAGCGATTTGCTGCCGGTGATGCCGGTGCGGGCGAGGACAAGAACACCATCGAGTTCCTCTGGAACGGCATGGGGATCAGCGTCAGCACCGAGTCGATGCCCGACGGCATCCGGATCGTCGCCATCAATACGACGCCGGTCGACGACCAGCGTGCGGACATGTTCGCCACGTACTGGATCTCCAAGCGGGACGGCGACCTCGAGGATGGCTCCTACGACCGCCGGCTGAACGAGGCGAAGGTGGCGATGCCGGACGACCTCAACATCTGGGACAACCAGATCTTCATCGATCCTCCGTCGCTGGCGACCTCGGAGGGCAAGGGGTTCCGCTCGATGCGACGCTGGACGCAACGGTTCTATCCGGCGGACTCGCAATACACCCTGCGCAACGGCCTGCGGCGGGCCGAGTGAGCTCGCCGGCGCGCGCGGTCGCGACAGTCGAGGAGCCGCCCCTCGATGACATGTGGCGGCTCGTCGAGTGGCGTGCTCGTCGTACGCCTGATCGGCCCTTCCTCTCCGATGACCACGGTCGCGAGCTGACCTTCGGTGCATTCGCCGATGCTGCCGAGCGGGTTGCTGCCGGACTGGCCGACCTCGGCGTGGCTGCCGGGACCCGGGTGATGTGGCAACTGCCGACCACGCTCGAGGCAGCCGTTCTCAGTGCGGCGCTGGCGCGGCTCGGCGCGGTGCAGAACCCGGTCATCCCGCTGTTTCGCGAAGCTGAGCTGCGAGCGCTGCACACGCAGTTCGCGCCCCAGTTGGTCGTGACCACCACGTCATGGCGCGGCTTCGACCATGCGGAGGCGATCCGCGCAATCGTCGGCCCCGACGTGCCGGTCGTGGTCTCGGACCACCTCGAGGCGGGGCGCGGACTGGCGCTGCCCCAGCGCTCGCCGGTCGACCTGCCACCGGTCGTCCCTTCGCGAGGACTGCGGTGGGTGTACACGACCTCGGGCAGCACCGGGGTGCCGAAGGGGGTCAAGCACAGCGACGCCTCGGTGATCGCGACCGCTGCGACGATGGTGGTGATGCCGGTCGAGCCGACCGATCGGTTCGCGGTGCCGTTCCCCTATGCGCACATCGGCGGCGCGATGTGGGTGGCCATGTGCCTGCAGGTGGGTAGCCGACTGATCCTGTTCGACACCTTCGATCCGGTCGAATCCCCGCTGCGGATGTCAGCGCACGGCGTCACCCTGCTTGGAAGTGCAACGCCGTTCTTCCTCGCGTATCTGGCGGCGCAGCGTGCTCATCCCGAGCGCCGGCTGTTCCCGAAGCTGCGCGCGGTGCTCGGCGGCGGGGCCGGGACGCCGGAGCACCTCGACCAGGTCTTGCGCCGCGAGCTGGGCGGTCGCGGGCTCGCCAACGGCTATGGCCTCACCGAATGTCCGGCCGTGGGGTATCCGGATCTGGATGACGAGGAGGGCCGACGGCTCTCGATGTGGCGGCCCGGCCCCGGTGTTCATGTGCGAGTCGTGTCTGCCGACGGCACGGAATGCAAGGTCGGCGAGGAGGGCGAGCTGCGTCTTGCCGGCCCACAGCAGTTCCTGGGCTATCTCGATCCCGCCATGGACTCCGAGGCGATCGATGAGCGCGGCTACGTGCGCACCGGTGACCTGGCGGTGATCGACGAGCGTGGCCGTGTCCGGATCACCGGCCGGCTGAAGGAGATCATCGTGCGCAATGGCGAGAACATCTCGATGGCCGAGGTCGAGGGCGTCTTGGCGAGCCACTCCGCGCTCGCCGACGTCGCCGTGATCGCGGTGCCGGACCCGAGAGCGGGGGAGCGGTGCTGTGCGGTCCTGGCGCTGGCCGACGGCGCCGTCGGCCCGACCCTCGGTGAACTTGCAGAGCACTGTCGAGCGGCAGGCCTGGCTCGTCACAAGAGTCCGGAGCAGATCGCCTTCGTCGAGGCGATCCCGCGCAACGCGATGGGCAAGGTACGTCGCGCGGAGCTGCGCGCGAGCGTGCTCGACGGCTGACCCGGCGGCGTGGAACCCGGCGTCAGGCGTTGCGTCCAGCCGTTTAAATAGATATATCTTTGATCTAATAATCTGCCCGGTTGAACGGAGCGTCCTTGGATGTATGCGGTGCCTCGTACCGAGTATTCGCCCGGCACGCTCGACGACCTGCTGGACCTGCTGGACCTGACGGGTGTGGGCGGCGACCGCTTCCGTGGCGTCAGCCCGGATCCGACGGCGCCACGCGTGTTCGGCGGACAAGTGGCTGCCCAGTCCGCTGTCGCGGCGGCCCGCACCGTGGGTGACGAGCGGCGGCTCGCGGCGCTGCAGGGCACCTTCGTCCGCCAAGGCGACGCCTCGCGCCCGCTGGAGTACGACGTCGCCCGGATCGGCGACGGTCGCCGGTTCACATTCCGGCAGGTCACCGCCCACCAGGGTGGACGTCCGGTGTTCACCGCGACGGCCACCTTCCATGCTGGTGGGAACGGCCCCGAGCATCAGACGCCGTCAGCGCCTGAAGTCGATGTCGCTTCCCTGCCACTCTTCGTCCCGGAGCTGTCCTCGCTGCTGTCCGGCGCATGGGAGATGCGGCGGTCAGTAGAGCCGCTCGTCGTCGGCGGCAAGGTCATCCAGGCGATGCGTACGTCGGCGCCGATGCCGGACGATCAGGCACTCCACGACGCGCTGGTCATCTACGCCTCCGACGAGTTCATCCTCGACACGGCGCTGTTCGTGCATGAGCCGGACACGATGCGGTTCCATCACTACGGCATCGCCAGCATCGACCACGCAGTCCACCTGCACCGACCGGTGCGGATGGACGAGTGGTTCCTCTACACGCTCGACTCACCCATCGCCAGCCACGGTCGCACCTTGGTCCGCGGGGAGATGCGGGCCGCCACGGGCGAGCTCTTCGCCAGCATCCTGCAGCAGGGCGTGATCGAGCTGCCCAGCACGACGAACGGACACACACCATGACCTCATCCGAGCCTCCTCTCACCGGCCGTGTGGCGCTTGTCACCGGCGCCAGCCGCGGGCTGGGAGCCGGCATTGCCGCACGCTTGGCGGCGGCCGGCGCGACGGTCGCCCTCTCTGCCCGCACCCTGGACCCCGACCCGCGCTACCCCGGAACGTTGACCGAGAGCGTGGACGCGATCGCCGCCGCCGGCGGTGAGGCGCACGCTTTCCAGGCAGATCTCTCGCACAGCGAGGAGCGTCGGCAGTTGGTCGCGGACGTGACCTCCAAGCTCGGCGGCGTCGACATCTTGGTCAACAACGCGGCCGTCACGTTCTTCCTGCCGTTCGAGGAGTTCCCCCGCAAGCGGCTCGACCTCATGCTCGAGCTGCAGTTCGCCGCACCCTGGGAGCTGAGCCAGCTGGTCCTGCCCGGGATGGTCGAGCGTGGCAGCGGCTGGATCCTCAACATCACCTCGCGCGCTGCCGAGGACCCGGCGGGGCCACCGTACGATCCGATCTTCGACTCTGGATGGACGGCGTACGGCGCCTGCAAGGCAGCGCTCAACCGTTTCACCACCGCGCTAGCAGCCGAGTACTGCCAGCGAGGCGTGCGGGTCAACGCACTGGCGCCCCATGCCAACGTCGCCACGCCCGGCGCTGGTGCGCACAATCTCGTCGATGGCTTCGACCTCGAGGACCCGACCCTGATGGCCGAGTCGGCGCTTGCGCTCGTCGAGGGCGACATCACTGGTCGGGTCGCGCTCAGCCGCCCCCTGCTCGAGGAGCTCGGCCGCACGCCAGCGACCCTGCCCGCGGGGTTGGCGCTGTAGATGACGGTCTCCCCGGGCGCCGAGGACGATCCCGAGAGCCTAGTGCTGCTCGAGGTCGACGAGGACGGCATCGCGCTGATCACGCTCAACCGGCCACACCGCAACAATGCCTGGAACCCGGTGCTGGAGCGACGCTTCTATGACGTCTTGGACCAGGCGGACGCCGACCCGGTCGTCCGGGTGGCGATCCTCACCGGAGCCGGACGAGCCTTCTGCCCCGGCGTCGACAGCCAGCGTCTGGAGAGCATCGCGGGTGCCCGCCTGGACCTGAGCGGTCGTCGCTCGCCAGCCTGGACCCTCGCCTTCCGCAAGCCGCTGATTGCCGCCATCAACGGAGCCTGCGCCGGACTCGGCCTGGTGCAGGCGCTGATGTGTGACATCCGGTTCGCGGCGCGCGGAGCCAGGTTCTCGACATCCTTCGCTCGCCGCGGCCTGGCGGGGGAGTACGGCGCCACCTGGCTGCTGCCGCGGCTGATCGGCCCCGAGCGCGCGCTCGACCTGCTGCTGAGCGGGCGCACCTTCGATGCCGAGGAGGCCCACGAACTCGGCCTGGTCTCACGCCTGGTCGACCCGGAGCAGCTCCTCGACGCTGCCCGTGACTATGCGCGTGAGCTGGCCCGGTGGAGCGCGCCCGCCTCGATGGCGATGATCAAGCACCAGGTGCTGACCGACCTGGACGCCGACTACGCCAACGCCTCGCGGCGCGCCTATCGGGCGATGGCGCATCTCGCCGAGCAACCGGACTTCCGTGAGGGGATCGACAGCTTCGTCCAGAAGCGCCGGCCCAGCTTCCGCCCGCTGCCTCACGATCTACGGCCGGAGACGGTGACCGGGGCGGGCATGCCGGCACTCGACGTGGACCCGATGGCGCCCTGACAGCGCCGGGCGGGGTGGGCGGTGTCCCGCAGCGACCGATCACGACCCAGAGCACGCTCAACGCGAGGAGACGACAGCATGGCCAGCGAACGGATCAGAGTCGGAGTCATCGGCGTCGGATGGGGGAGCATGGTGCTCGCCCCGGCCTTCCGCGCCGTACCGGAGTACGAGCTCGCCGCGATCTGCTCGCGGCGGCCGGAACGGGTCGCCGAGGCAGGTGCGGCGCTCGGCATCGAGGACACCTCGACCGACTGGGAGTCGTTCGTCCGACGCGATGACCTCGATGTGATCGCGGTCTGTACGCCGACCGACCTGCACCATGACCAGACGATCGCCGCTCTCCGCGCCGGCAAGGACGTGATGTGCGAGAAGCCGGTCGCATTGACGGTCGAGCAGGCCCGCCGCATGCTGGAGGTGGCCCAAGAGACCGGCCGACGCCATGCGGTGAACTTCGAGGGCCGCTGGCTGCCGGACCGCTACGCGCTGTGGGAGCTGGTCAAGCAGGGCTACCTGGGGGATCCCTACCTGGCGCGGGTGCAGACACTCGGCGAGTTGTGGCATCCCTCGCGCAAGCTGCAGTCGGAGTGGATGTACAAGGTCGACGAGGGTGGCGGATACCTGATGGGCCTGTCCTCGCACGACATCGACTATCTCTGTGCCCTGTTCGGCCGGCCGGTCGCGGTGAGCGCCGATGTGCGGACCACCGTGCCGACCCGGACGCGGCCCGACGGCAGCGTGCTCGAGGTGACGGCGGACGACACCTCGACGCTTCTCATCCGGTTCGAGTCAGGGGTGCATGCGAGCATCGCCACCTCGATGGTGGCGCTCGGAGTCGATCAGCGTCGTGTGGAGCTGTTCGGCAGTGAGGGTGCGCTCACGCTCGACGGTGTCCTGATGGGCACGCCCGAGCAGGCCACACTCGAGGGCTATCGTCTCGATGGCCAGGGCAAGAGCGCGCTCGCCCTGAGCGAGCGCCGGGTCAGGAGCGGAGCGGTGATCCCCTCGCGTCGCGCCGGGTCGGCGATCCTAGCCCTCGCGCTCATGCTCGAGGACTGGCTGCCGTCCTTCGAGGGACGGCCCACGCCCGGCGTACCGGACCTGCACGACGGCTGGGTGACGCAGACGGTGGTCGAGGCCGCGCGGCGCAGCTCGAACGGCGCGGGTTGGGTCGACCTCACCGCCGGTGATTGAGAGACAAGCCATGGAGGATCTGATGACGTCGCGTCGCTTGGCAGTGATCGGAGCGAGTGGTGATGTGGGCAGCGGCATCGTCCGCTCCGCAGTACGGCGCGGGTGGGACGTGACCGCCGTCGGACGTACCGCTGCGCGCTTGGACGTGTTGCTCGCCGAGCACGGTCCGGCAGTGCGGCCTCTGGTCGGGAGCGTTGCCGACGACGAGGGTGGCGCCGCGCTGGCAGCGGAGCTCGATGCGGTCGATGCGGTGGTGGTGACGGTCAGCGCGCCGTTCGAGTTGCGGCCGATCCTCGAATGGAGTCCCGGCGACCTCGGCGATCTCCTCGAAGCGAACGTCGGGGCGCACCTGGTGGCGGCCCGGCATCTGCTGCCAGTGGTGCGAGCCGGCGGTGACTTCCTCGGCATCGGGGGAGGTATGGCGGATCTGGTCATCCCGACGTTCGTGCCGCTGTCGATCGTGCAGTCGGCCCAGCGCCAGCTCTATCGTGGGCTGGTCCGCGAGGCCGGTCGACAGCCGGTCGTGCGGATCCGCGAGCTGCTGGTCAGCGCTATGGTCAACGGGCCCAGTTCACGCGAGCGGGCGCAACCGGACTGGATCACCGAGGATGAGATCGGCGAGCATGTCGCTGACTTACTGGATGTGCCTCGCCCGCAGGAGACGGCCAGCGCTGCTGGCCGGCCCGAGCCGGTGCTCACTCTGACGTCGCCGCGGGCGGCTCAGCGCGCGTAGGTCGCCCGCAAGAGCTTCTTGTCCAGCTTGCCGGTGGCGAGCTTGGGCAGCTCGGAGACGACGATGAGCCGCTTGGGCTGCTTGTAGTGGGCCAGGTGGCTTTCCAAGTGGGTCCGGAGCTGCTCGAGCGTCAGCGTCGCCTCGTCGCGTACGACGACCACCGCTGTCACTGCCTCACCCCATTGTTGGTCTGGCAGTCCGATCACCGCGCACTCGACGACGTCGTGGTGCCGGGTGACGGCGTCCTCGACCTCGAGGGAGTAGATGTTCTCACCACCCGAGATGACGACGTCCTTCTTGCGGTCGACCAGGTGGAGCAGGCCTTCGTCGTCCATCCGCCCGATGTCGCCGGTGCGGCACCATCCGTCGCGCAGGGTGGCAACGGTGGCGGCCGAGTCGTTCCAATAGCCAAGGAAGACGGCTGCGTTGCGGACCAGGATCTCGCCCGGCTCGCCGAGCGGGACGTCGCGATCCTCGGCATCGACGATGCGGACCTCGGTGTCGGGAAAGGGGAAGCCGACCGACGCGAGTCGCCGGGCGGCGCGCTCGTCGCGGCCAGCGCGGTCGTGCAGGTCAAAGGGCAAACCGGAGGTGATCACCTCGGTCTGGCCGTACATGTTGGTGAAGCCGGCCTGCGGCATGGCCGTCATCGCCGCCGCCAGGGTGGTGCTGGTGATCGGGGCGGCGGAGTAGACGACCACGCGCACGCCGGCGAGCGCATCGCGCCGATCCTGCGACTCCGCCTCGGCGAGCAGCGCCTGGAGCATCGTCGGGGCCAGGTGTAGCACCGTGATGGCATCGGCGGCGATCGTGTTGAGTGCGGCGGCGGTGTCGAACTGCCGATGCAGCACCACCGTCCCACCGCGGGCATGCACCGCCAGCCCGATCGCCATCGCGCCGATGTGGAACAGCGGCATCACCAGCAGCGCCCGATCGCTCGAGTCGGTGCGCATCTCGTTGCGGGTAGTGAAGGCCATCCAGCGCAGCCCGTGCTGGCCCAGCATGCAGCCCTTCGGACGGCCGGTCGTGCCGCTCGTGTAGATCAGGTTGGCGACATCGTCGCCGCGGGCTTCGAGGGTTCGAGACCTGTCGCCTGCGCTCGCGAGGAGCTCGGCCAGGGGAAGGCATCCGGCCGGCGTCGGGCCGGCGCTCGGATCGAGGGCCACCACCAGCTCGATCGTGGGCAAGGTCGCGAGGTCATCTGCGACGAGCCGGAACAGATCCGCGTCGACGAAGAGCACGCGCGGTGCAGCGTCGGCGATGATCTGGATCGCCTCGGCGGCGGCCAGGCGGAAGTTGACGGTGGCGACGACGATGCCGCTGAGCTGGCCCATGGCCAGGATCTCGCCGTACTCGATCGAGTTGCGGCCGTAGGCCGCGACCCGGTCCTGGCGCCGCAGGCCGCGCGCCTCCAACGCGGCGGTAAGCCGGTCGGCACGATCGTAGAGCTCGCGGTGGGTCAGCATCCGGCCCTCGCAGACGTACGCCGGAAGTTCGGCGAAGCGCTGGGCATTGTCGATCAGGATCTGGGCGGCGGGCAGCTCCAGGGGCATGGCGCGGAGCCTAGACGACCTCCTGGACATCTGTGTCAAATAAGCCGTCCAAATAGCGACATCGGCGCGGTATGACCTGCGAGAAACCGTGGTTGACGCTTTTGTCAGAATTCTCTATGTTCGAGTCCATGGTGACCGAACCGAGGACCGCGATCGTCACGGGAGGGGCCCGAGGCATCGGAGCCGCGGTAGCGCAGCGCCTGGCTGCGGACGGCCTGCGCGTAGCCGTGCTCGACCTCGACGCAGCGGCATGCGAGCAGACTGTGACAGCGATCAGGGACGCAGGCGGGAGTGCGGCGGCCTTCGGCGCCGACGTCTCCGACGAGGACAGCGCTGCCGCCGCGGTGGCGCAGGTCGCCGGCGAGGTCGGTGTCCCGACTGTGCTGATCAACAACGCCGGCATCACCCGCGACAACCTGCTGTTCAAGATGACGGTGCAGGACTGGGATTCGGTGATGTCGGTGCACCTGCGTGGCGCCTTCTTGATGACGCGAGCCGTGCAGGAGCACATGGTGACCGAGCGGTTCGGGCGCATCGTCAACCTCTCGAGCACGTCGGCCCTCGGCAACCGCGGGCAAGCCAATTACTCGGCCGCCAAGGCCGGTATCCAAGGCCTCACCAAGACCTTGGCGGTCGAGTTGGGCCGGTTCGGCGTCACGGCCAACGCGATCGCACCGGGGTTCATCGTCACCGAGATGACCGCTCAGACAGCAGAGCGGATGGGGCTCAGCTTCGAGGAGTTCCAACACCGGGCTGCCGCCGCGAACGCCGTACAGCGCGTCGGCCATCCCGAGGACATCGCACACGCGGTGTCCTTCCTGGTGAGCGAGGGAGCGGGCTACGTGTCGGGCCAGGTCCTGTACGTCGCCGGCGGGCCGCGAGGCTGAGCCCTCACCCGCACCACCACTTTCCCGACCGATAGATGGAGGATTCGATGGAGTTGAGCGGAAGCGTCGCGATCGTGACGGGGGGAGCGGGCGGCCTCGGTGAGGCGAGTGTCCGTGAGTTCGCCGCCGCAGGCGCGAAGGTGGTGATCGCCGACCTGTCCGACGACAAGGGCAAGGCGCTCGCCGACGAGCTCGGCGAGGGGGTCGTCTACCACCGCACCGATGTGCTCGATGACGACGCCGTCCTCGGCGCGATCGAGGCCGGCCGCGCACTGGGCGCCGTCCGCTTCCTGGTCACGGCCCACGGTGGGTACGGCGTGGCGGAGCGTGTGGTGGGCCGCGGCGCCAAGCCGGCCGGCCGCGAAGGTTTCGAGAAGACCGTCGCTCTCTACCTCACCGGGACCTACAACGTGCTGCGGCTGGTCGCGGCCGAGATCTCCGAGCAGGAGCCCGACGAGGACGGTGGTCGCGGCGCGGTCGTCACCACGGCGAGCATCGCCGCCTTCGAGGGTCAGATCGGCCAGTCGTCGTACGCGGCCGCGAAGGGCGGCGTCGTCGGGCTCACGCTCGCCGCTGCCCGGGACCTGTCGTCGGTCGGCGTGCGGATCTGCTGCATCGCCCCCGGCACCTTCCTCACGCCGGCGATGGAGCGGGTCGGCGAGGAGGCGCTTGCCGTCTTCGGTGCGACGGTGCCGTTCCCGAAGCGACTCGGCAAGCCGGCGGAGTACGCCAAGCTCGCCCGCCACATCTGCGAGAACCCCTATCTCAACGGTGAGGTCATCCGTATCGACGGCGCGCAGCGCTTCCAGCCCAAGTAAGCCATGACCGCCAGCTATCAGCGGCCCGAGGTGCGCCTCGTGCCGACCCCTTCCCCTGAGACCGGGGCCTTCTGGGCCGGCGGCGAGCAGGGCGAGCTACTCATCTCCTTCTGTCAGGGTTGCGGGCACTACTTCCACCCACCTGGCCCGGTGTGCTGGCGGTGCCGCAGTCGCGATGTCGCACCGAAGGCGGTCTCGGGCCGCGCGGTGGTCGCTGCCTACACCGTCAATCGGCAACCGTGGGTGCCCGGCTTCGCTCCGCCGTACGTGATCGCGATGGTCGAGCTCGTCGAGGAGCCTGACGTGCGGCTGCAGACCAATGTCGTCGGCATCGAGCCCGATGAGGTGTCGATCGGCCTGGAGGTCGAGGTCTTCTTCGAGCAGTGGGATCGGATCTGGGTCCCACTGTTCCGTCCGGTGAGGGGTGTGGCATGAGTGATGGACCGTTCGGCGGCAAGGCCGTCATCACCGGCGCCGGCAAGTCGCAGGTCGGGCGCAAGCTGGGCCGCACGGGCCTCGACCTCACCGTCGAGGCCGTCACCCGAGCGATCGCCGACGCCGGTCTGACCCCCGACGACATCGATGGCGTCGCCACCTACCCGGGGCCGGGGGTTCCGGACCGGGGCTTCTCCGGGGCGTCGCAGAGCGAGCTGGCCAACGCCTTGGGTCTTCGGCAGAAGTGGTTCATCTCCTCGAGTGAGACCGCCGCCCAGATCGGCCCTGCCATCGAGGCATGCATGGCGGTGACCCTCGGCTTCGCCGACCACGTGGTCGTCTTCCGCTCGGTGTGGGAGTCGACCGCTCAGATGGACCGGGGTAGAGCCTCGGTGCTCTTCGACGGCGGGGAGCTGCCAGCGCACCTGCAGTGGAGCGGCCCGTACGGCGGGCTGTCGGCGGCGAACTGGCTCTCCATGCCGGCGATGCGCTACATGCACGACTTCGGGCTCACCCGCGAGCAGCTCGGCGCCGTCGCGATCAACGCCCGCGCCAACGCCGGGCTCAACCCGGACGCGATCTTCACCGAGCCCCTGACGATGGCTGACTACCTCGGCTCTCGGATGATCTCCGATCCGTTCTGTCTCTTCGACTGCGACATCCCCTGTGATGGTGCGACGGCTGTGGTGATCTCGCGTCGCGAGGCGGCGGCGGGTCTGCCCAAGCACCCCTTGACGGTCGAGTCGGCTGGGACGGGCATGTTCGAACGGGCCACCTGGGACCAGCGTCGCGACCTCACCACGATGGCCGCTCACGACGTGGCGACCATGCTGTGGGAGCGCACCGATCTCACGCCGGCCGACGTCGACATGGCTCAGCTCTACGACGGATTCAGCTTCCTCACGTTGATGTGGCTGGAGGCGCTCGGCTTTTGTGAGCACGGCGAGGCGGGTCGATTCGTCGAGGGCGGCGAGGCCATCTCGCGCCAGGGAAAGCTGCCGATCAACACCAGCGGCGGTCAGCTCTCCGGCGGACGCCTGCACGGCATGGGCTTCTTGCACGAGGCCTGCGTGCAACTGTGGGGCGAGGGCGGCGAGCGCCAGACCGGTAGTCCCGAGATCGTCGCCGTCGGCGTCGGCGGCGGACCGGTCGCCGGTGCGATGCTCGTGAGCTCCCGATGACGGCCACGACGTATCCGGTCGTCTTCGCTGGCATCGACGAACTCGAGGCCTCGCTGGACGTGGAGCTCGGTCCGACTCCGTGGCTGGCGATGGAGCAGTCCCGGATCGACACCTTCGCCGACTGCACCGAGGATCACCAGTGGATCCACGTGGACCCGACCCGTGGTGCCGCCGGCCCGTTCGGGGCGACGGTCGCGCATGGGTTCCTGACGCTGTCCCTCGTCCCGCACTTCATCGCTCAGCTGCGCCGTGTCGATGGTCTGCTGATGGGCGTCAACTACGGGTTGGAGAGGGTCCGCTTTCCCGCGCCGGTACGGGCCGGAAGCCGGATCCGGGCCCGCGCGACGATGACCAGCTTCCAACGACTGACTACTGGCTCTGCGCAGCTGATCACGACCACCACGGTCGAGGTCGAGGGCAGCGAGAAGCCCGCCTGCGTCTGCGAGCTGGTCGCTCGCTACACGTTCGCAGCCTGACATGACGCACGGATCAGGTCGTCCGCCGGTCGCGGGGCCCGCGGGAGTCGCCGTACTGGTCTCAGAGCTGCAACGCGGCGTCGTCGGCGATCTCGTGCCGCCGAACCTATCGCAGCTGGCGGACGCGGTCGCGCAGAGCGAGCTGATCGTGAACGCTGTCCAGCTGCTCGACGGCGCTCGCGCACACGGGGTGCCGGTGGTGCACATGACGCTGCAGTTCCGACCCGATCGGGTGGGCTTCCGGCTGGTGACGCCGCTTCAGGCGGTCACCATGCGGGACCCGGAGTATCTGCTGGTCGGCTCCGATCAGGCGCAGGTGCTGCCCGAGCTCGGGCTGGCACCGAGCGACATCGTGCACGCCCGCACCCATGGGATGTCCGCCTTCACGGGCACCGATCTCGACGCGATCCTGCGCAGCCTCGACGTCGACACCGTGATCATCGCCGGTGTCTCGCTGAACGAGGCGGTCTTCGGGGCAGCGATCGAGGCGGTCAATCTGGGCTACCGCGTCATGATCCCGCGTGACGCCACCGTCGGCCTGCCGCAGTCCTTCGCCGAGGACATGCTGCGCCACGTGTTCGCACCGCTGGCCACGATCGTGACGGTCGAGCAGATCCTCGAAGCCTGGACCAAAGTGGTCTCCTAGGCGTGTACGTCGGACGCCGGAGGCCGCTGCCGGATCAGGCCCTCCTGCATCACAGTGACGAGCGGATTGCCCGCGGTGTCTGTGATGGTCCCGCGAGCAACGGCGCGTCCGCCGCCGGCCCACAGGGCGCGGCGCTCGTAGAAGACCCAGTCGTCTGCCCGCGGCTGCCGGTGGAACCACATCGAGTGGTCCAGGCTCGCGACCGACAACCCAGGGTCGCCCACCCAGCGGCCGTGCGGCAGCAGCGCCGACGAGAGCAGGAACAGATCCGACATGTAGGCCAGTGCGGCGGCGTGGACCTTGGGGTCGTCGGGGAGCGGATCGCGGGGGCGCAGCCAGGTCGCGACATATGGGTCCGGGCGCTCGCCGCGGTCGACCGCCGCACGTGGTGGTAGCCCCACGAAGCGGATGTAGAGTGGAAACGTTGCCTCCAGTGCCCGGATCCAGGGATCACTCACCTGGCGTGCCCCGAGGGACGAGGGGGAGGGCGTTTGTGGTGGCGTCGGCGGAGGAGCGGTGTGGCAGGGGTCGCCGTCGTGGGGCCCGAAGGAGACCAGCAGGCGGAAGACCTCGGCTGTGCCCTGATGGGCACTGACGGTGCAGGCGTTGCCGGACGTCGTTCGGGGCTCGGCGACGTAGTCCAGCGGTCTACTGCTGTTGCCTGCAGTGAGGAAGTGCCCGTGCAGGGATCGGATGGCGAGACCCGGCGAGGTCGCGGCCGCCGCGACCAGGGCCTGGGCGGCCAGCTGTCCGCCATACACGCGTGGCGGCCCAGGCCGCCCCCGCACCGGCGCCCGGAACGCCGCCGGGCCGACGTGCTCCAGCGTGAGCACGTCGGCCAGGGTCGCAGCGCCGGGACGTTCGCCGGCTTCGGGCTGTTCGGCGATCGCCTTCACGTCGGCCAAGGTATCTACTTCGCGGGCTTGGTGAAGAAGGACGACGGACGGTGGACCAACTCGACGGTGAAGTCGTCCGGGTCGCTGAGGAAGACCACCCGCAGGCTGCCGATGGAGGTGCCGGGCAGGGCGAACTCCTGGGGCTCGGGAACGGTCAGCCCGGCCGCCGCGGCGTCGGCCAGCGCGGTGTCGAGATCCTCGACCGAGAGTGCCATCCGGACCATGCCGCGGTGCCACAGCCGGCGCTCGGCGGGTTCTGATACGACCGGGTCGAGCCATTGGGTGAGCTCGAAGTCGGCGACCCCGTCGGCCAGGCCGACGCGTACCGAGCGATAGCTGAGCGTGCGGTCGCCGACAGCGATCTTGTCCTCGACCGGCTCACCCTTGGGGTCGAAACCGAGCGCGGCGTACCAGGCCAGTGATGCATCGAGGTCCGAGACGCCGATCCGCGAGCCACTGATCCGGGTCGTCGTGGGTGCCTCCGGACCGGCGTGCGGGCGGACCTCGACGTAGACGCCATCCGGGTCGCGCACCAGCAGGCCACCCTCGAAGGGGCCGACGACGGTGCCGCCGTGGGCCGCTGTCTTGGCGGCGACCTCGTCGAGCGAAGGGACAGCCAGCCGTACGGCACTGGTGCCGAGGTGTGCCAGGTCGGGGTAGGCCTCACCGAGTGTCGCCGGCTTGTCCCACTGCACGATCTCCAGGGACGGGCTGACCCGCGCGCCGCGGTCGTCGTAGAGGAACCAACCCTCGCTGGTGACGGGATCGGGTAGGCCATGGAAGCGCCAGTCGCCGTCGTCCGCGCCGCTCCTCATCTTCAGGGTCAGCCCGAAGACTGCCTGGTAGAAGGCGTCGGAGGCCGCGGCGTCCCGCGTGTTGAGGTTGAGATGCAGGACGTGTACGGCGATCTGCGGCATCGCGCTCTCCATTCGTCGTGGGTGCTGAGGTGACTCGGAGCCGGTGGTCCCGGCCGACCATATCCTATAGTCTAATTATCTAACCGATAGGAGTCATTGTGACGGCACGCATCCCGCTCGTGGACTACCTCGCCCTTGAGCCAGCCCCTCATCTCCTCGCCACCGAGTGCACGCACTGTCAGGCGCGGTTCTTCGGCCTGCGCTACGCCTGTGCGAGCTGCTCGGGCACCGACTTCCGCCAGACCGAGCTGGAGCCGGAGGGCGAGGTGGTGTCATTCTCGATCGTCGCCTTCGCCGCGCCTGGTGTCCCGACCCCGTTCGTCCCGGCGGTCGTCGACTGCAGTGGCACCTGGGTCAAGGCGAATCTGATCAACGTCGACCCCGATCCGGCGAAGGTCTGGCTGGGCCAAAAGGTCCGGCTGGCGACGTACTCCCTCGGCATGGACGAGGCGGGCGCGGAGGGCGTCGGCTTCGGCTTCGAGCCGGTCGAGTAGCACCCGGGCCGGTTGGCCCCACCTCAGATAGCACGACAGCCACAGCCCGCCACCGGCGGCGATTGAGCGCGCTGAGAAGACAGCGCAGACAAGGAAGCGACGAATGGCCAGCGACGACGTGTGGATCCTCGGCATCAAGATGACCAAGTTCGGCAAGCGCCCCGACGTCGACACTGTGGGCCTGGCCGCCGAGGCCGCGCTCGGCGCGCTCGCGGATGGCGGGGTCTCGATGAGCGACATGGGGGTGCTCGCTGCCGGCAACCTCATCGGCAGCAACGACATCGGACAGCAGCTGCAGAAGGAGATCGGCCAGACCGGCATCCCGGTGTTCAACGTGGCCAACGCCTGCGCGACCGGCGCGACCGCGCTCAAGACGGTGATCATGGCGATCAAGTCCGGCGAGGCGGACATGGGGCTGGCTGTGGGCGTGGAGAAGCTTGCCGGGGCCGGCCTGTTGGGCGTGAAGCCTCCGCGCGAGGCTGGCGCGGCTTGGAGCCCTGAGGGCCGGACTGGCGCGATTCTCGACCTCGACGGTCGGGTCGGCACCTCGGGCATGCCGGGCACGTTCGCCCAGGTGGGCATGGAGTACGGCCATCGCTATGGCGCCGTCGACTTCGAGCTTTTCGCCCGGATCAGCGAGAAGAACCACTCCCACTCGACACTCAACCCGCTCGCTGCCTACAGCAAGCCGATGTCGCTCGAGCAGATCATGAACGATGTGATGATCGCCTATCCCAACACCCGCTCGATGTGCTCGGCGAACTGCGACGGCGCCGCTGCCGCGGTGCTGGTCAGCGACGACAGGCTGAAGACGCTCGATCCCACCCAGCGCCGTCGGGCGATCAAGGTGTCGGCGTCGGTCCTGACCAGCGACCCGTACGAGCAGGGCTGCCAGGTGCTACCCAACGTCAACACCCTCACCAAGCTGGCCGCCGCGAAGGCCTATGAGATCGCCGGCGTCGGACCGGAGGACCTGGATCTGGTCGAGCTGCACGACTGCTTCGCCACCGCGGAGCTGGTCCACTACGACAATCTGATGCTGTGTGACGAGGGCAATGCCGTCGACTTCTTCAAGTCGGGCGCCACCTGGCGCGACGGCCGTACGCCGGTGAACGTCTCGGGCGGCCTGCAGTCGAAGGGCCACCCGATCGCCGCCACCGGAATCGCCAACGTGTGGGAGATCTGCCACCACCTGCGCGGCGAGGCGGGGGAGCGGCAGATCGAGGGGGCGAAGGTCGGCCTGGCGCACGTCATCGGGCTTGCCAGCGCCTGCGGTGTCCACATCCTGGAGAAGCCGGCCGCCGCCTGACCGGCGCACCCGATACGCGCCTCAATACGTGCATCGGGGGCGCCGTCGTCCCGACGACGCCCCCGATCGGTGTCCGATCAGGATCGGACTGAGACCGTGCCCTCCTGCGCCAGCGCTGCGACCTGGTCCGCGTCGTACCCGATCTCGGTGAGGATCTCCGCGGTGTGCTCGCCGAGGTGCGGGGCCGAGCGCACGACCTTCGGGATCTCGTTGTCGAACTGCATCGGTGCCGTGGCCACCTTGAGGAAGTCGTATTCCGGATGGTCGACGATGTAGCCGTTCGCCTGTGCCGCCGGGTCGGTCAGCAACTCGACGGGTGTGTTGAAGAACGAGAAGATGCACTGGCGCTCGTTCAGCCGCTGCTGCACCTCGGCCCGGGTCAACGAGCCGATCCGGGCGGCGAAGTCGGCCGCTAGGTCCGACCAGGCAGCTTGGCGCTTCGCCGGGTCGGCGTACTGGGCGCCGATATCGGTCATCCCCAGGGCGGTGGTCGCGGCGTCCCAATAGCGGTCCTCATTGATCATCATCAGCATGACGAAGTAGCCGTCCGAGGTCCGATACGTCCGCGTGATCGGGCTGCGCGATCCGTTGGTGAGGACCATCTGCTCGCCCGTCATCGAGGCATAGGCGACGTCGGGTCCGAGGGTCCAGATCGCCGAGCCGAGCAGCGAGACGTCGACGATGCTGCCCTCTCCGGTACGCGCGGCCTTGACCAGCGCGGCGCAGATGCCGCCCATGAGGAACGTGCCGGCGGGCAGGTCGCCGGTCGCCGGGCGCTGCGCCGCCGGCTCGATCGCGTCGGGAGCCGACAACACATGGCCGACGCCGCCGCGGGACCAGTAGGAGACGGCGTCGAAACCCCCGTCCTCGGAGTCCGGTCCGCGCTGACCCTGCCCATGGCCGCGCGCGTAGACGATCGACGGCTTGATCGCGGTGATGTCCTCGGCCGTGGTGCGCAGCCGACGCTGCACCCGAGGGAGTTGGTTGGTGACGAAGACGTCGGCAGTCTCCACCAGCTTCGACAAGACGGCGTAGCCCTCCTCGGTGGTGATGTCGAGGGCGATGCCGCGCTTGTTGAGGTTGAAGATCTCGTTGAGATAGTCGAAGCCGTCCTTGGTCGGGACCATGCCGGAGCTGATGATCCCTCGGCCGGCATCGCCGTCGAGCCGTTCCACTTTGATGACATCGGCGCCGAGCTCCGCCAGCGCTACGGCGCAGGAGGGGACGAAGCCGTATTCGCTGACGTCGACGACGCGGATGCCGGCGAGGGGGAGTGCCATTGCTGCCTCGTATCTGTGGGGGGTCAGGAGGTGAATCGGGCCTTGAGGTCTCGCTTGAGGATCTTCATGGTCGCGGTGCGTGGGAGGGTGTCGAGCACCTCGATCTGCTCGGGTGCCTTGTTCACGGCCAGGCCGGCGTCGGCGCAGTAGCGGCGTACATCGGCCACTGTCGGCGGCTCTGCGCCGGGGCGCAGTTCGAGGACAGCGCAGATCCGCTCACCGCGCTCTTCGTCGGGCAGACCGATCAGGGCGATCGCCGCGATCGCCGGATGGTTCTGCAACACGTCCTCGATCTCACGGGGACTGATGTTCTCGCCCTTGCGGATGATGACGTCCTTGGAGCGCCCCACGAGGGTCAGATGCCCGGTGTCGCGCAGGACTCCCAGATCGCCGGTCTCCAGCCAGCCGTCCTGGTCGAATGCCCGCGCAGTGTCGCCGGGGGTGACGTAGCCCAGGAAGAGCATCGGGCCGCGCACCCAGACCGAGCCGACCTCGCCGGGCGCCAGCACCGTGCCGTCGGCGGCCCGGGTCTGCACCTCGGCGCCTGTGACCGGACGGCCCTCGGTGTTGGCCAGCTCCTCGTCGGTGTCGTCCTCGCGACCGTTGGTGATCATCGGGCACTCCGTCATGCCGTACCCGTGCGCGACGCGCACACCCATCTCCTGTTGGACCTGCCAGAACACGGCCGGTGGCTTCGCCGCGCCGCCGCCGGTGAGCAGGCGCAGGGTCGGGATGAGGGGCACGCCCGGTTGAGTGCGCTGCTGGGCTAGGAATCCGGTGTAGAAGGCGGTGCTGCCGCCGGTCACGGTCACCCCGTGACGGGTGAACAGGGGTACCGCGGCGGCCGGGGTGAACATCTCCATCAGCACACACGGAATGCCGACGGAGAGCACTGCGACGAGTGTGTCGGGTCCGCCGATGTGGGCAAACGGGTAGGCCATCGAGGTGACGTCGTCCGGGCGGAGCCCGCTCGCGTCGCGATAGCCGCGGCCACCGGCAAGCAGGGTTGCATCGCTATGCAGCACGCCCTTCGGTTCCGACGTCGTACCGGAGGTGGTGTAGATCCAGCGCATCTCGTCGCCATCCACTGGCGGCGGCGGCAGGATGGCAGGGTCGCCACTCGGCAGCCCATCGTCGGCGATGATCACCCGCAGTGCGCGCCCCGAGGTGGCGGCAAGCTCGACCGCCATCGCCTCGTGGTCGAAGTCGCGGAACGAGCGTGGCGTCACCAGCGTCTCGGCGCCGGTCTGACGCAGCATCGAGGCAACCTCACGGCTGCGGTAGATCGGGATGATCGGGTTCTGGACCACGCCGAGGCGGGCGAGTGCGAGGCATAGCACGATCGTGTCGATCCGGGTCGGCAGCTGCCAGCTCACCCGCGAGCCAGGCCGCACGCCTCGCTCGAGCAGGCCGGCCGCCGTGGCCTCGGCAAGGGTCACCAGGTCGGCTGCGGTCTCGGTGCGCCCGTGCTCGTCGATGAGGAGCACCAGGTCGGGGGTCGCCTGAGCGCGTCGGTCGAGGAGTCCCCAGATCGTGGTGGTGTCGTCGAGGAGCGCCCCGGGTGCGGTCGCCTCGGCAGAGGTCGTCATGCGCTACTCCCTTGCTGAACGGCTATACGTCTGAAAGATATAACTAGTAAGGGGCTTGACGTCAGCCCTCAGATCGAAAAGGTTTAATGAGTTCGATAGATCGTCGCGACCCGGATCAGGAGCACGGTGAGATGGCACGACCCGCTTTGAGGCTTACCCCTACCGCGACGGCGGTGATCTTCGTCGAGGTGCAGAACGGCATCGTTGGGCCGGACAGCTCGATCCCGGACCTCGCGCGGGCCGCCGCCCCGCGCCTGTCGACCATGGGACGGTTGGCGAAGGGGGCGCGGGCGGCAGGAGGCCGGGTCTTCCACCTCATCTTCGTGCCGGCGCTCGAGACGCGCGCGGCCAACCGCAAGCCGCCACTGATGGCGCACACCACCGCGGCCATGGCCGACTGGACCGCCGATCATCCGGCCGTGCAGCCGGTCGCCGAGATCGGTGTCGAACCCGAGGACGTGGTGCTACCCCGGCACTCAGGGATGTCGCCGACGGCCAATACCGAGCTGTTCCCGATGCTGCGCAATGCGGGCTTCACGGCTGTCGTACTGGCCGGTGTCTCGCTCAATGTCGCCATTCCCCTGGTGGCGGCTCAGGCCGGGGACGAGGGGTTCGACGTGATCGTGCCGCGCGACGCTGTGGCAGGTACGCCTGCTGAACACGGCGAGAGCATGTTGCGGCACACCATCCCGGTTCTGGCGCGGGTCGTCACGACCGAGGAGGTTCTGGCGGCCTTCGCTGACGAGTGATGTGGTGCTAGAGCGCGTTATAGGTGGAGGTGAGGGCGCTGCGAAGAGCATGGGGAAGGGACGCCGACCGACCCTCGCCCTCGGTCCACACCGTCACTACCTCGGCGAGCGCGACGCACCGCCCGTCCTGCCAGGCGGCCTGCTCCTCGACGAAGGAGGAGTGGCCCAGCCGACCGAGCCGGGTGCGCACGTGCAACGGGATGCCGAACACCGTCTCAGCGAGAAAGTCGATGCCGAGGTGTACGACGAACAGGTTGCCTCCGGACGTCGACAACAGCCGATCGAGGCCCGCGTCCAAGTGGACGAGGTAGCGACCCTGCTCGAAGTAGCGCTGCAAGGCGACGTTGTTGACGTGGTGGTTGGTGTCGAGATCGCCGTACATGACCTGCAGGTCATAGCCGGGCCGCGGGTATGCGGACTGGTCGATGCGCTCGGGAGCGAAGCGTTCGGGCATGGCGAAACATATATCCCATCTAGAGGATTAACGGGAGGTCGGGGCCGATGAGAGTTGTCGTCCAGCATGCGGTGGGTGACCCCGGTTGGCAGCCGACGGTCTTGGCTCCCGAGGCGGTGCGACGGTTCGCACGGCTCGCCGAGGAGGTCGGCTACGCGGCGCTCGCCTTCACCGATCACCCGGCGCCGACCTCCAACTGGAGCCGCGCCGGCGGCGAGGGGAGTGCCGACCTGTTCTCGTCGCTGGCCTTCTGCGCAGGCGTCACCGACACCATCAGGTTGATGACCTTCGTGGCCGCCCTGGGCTACCACAATCCCTTCGCCTTCGCGCACCGAGCGGCAACGGTCGACGTGCTGAGTGGCGGTCGACTCGACCTGGGCGTCGGCACGGGCTACCTGAAGGGTGAGATGCGCGCACTCGGCCTCGATCCCGCCGAGCGTCTGGTGCGCTTCGACGAGACTCTTCAGGTCGCCCTGCGGATCTGGCGCGACGAGGAGCTGACCGAGGAGGGACTGGGCTGGTCGGCGCGCGGCATTCACGGCCAGCCCTCCCCGCTGCAGCGTCCGCATCCGCCACTGTGGGTCCACGGCAACAGTGCCTTCGGGCGTGAGCGTGCCGCCCGGTACGGCGCGGGCTGGATCGGGCTGCTCAGCGACGACCGGTTGGCGAGCACGATCCGGACGCCCGCGCTTCCCGGCCTGGATGCCGTAGCTGCGGCCATCGCCGATCTGCGCGCGCGCACGGTGCGTGCCGGCCGCGAACCGGATGCGGTCTCGCTCGGCCTCGCCGGGCTCTGGCCGATGCTCGATGTGCGACGAGGGTGGGATCGCGATGGGATGCTTGCTGCGGCTCAGGAGGCAGCCGCGATCGGGGTCGACACGCTGTTCGTGACAGTGATCGGCGACGACCCCGCAGCGGCATGCGCGACGGTGGAGGCTTTCGGCGAGGTTGTTGCTGCGCTGCAGCAGATAGAGTAATCAGCGCAATGATCTGGTCGAAGGGCGGCCGGACGGATGGGGGAAGACCAACGTGGCGGCTGAGCAGGCGGCGATCCGGGTTCCGAAGGCGGCCGAGTTGGTGGCCAGCTCACTGCGTCGCCAGATCGTGACAGGCGAGCTGAAGGCCGACGACTCGCTGCCCCCTGAGGGCGAGCTCATGCAGCAGTTCGGGGTTAGTCGTCCCACGCTGCGTGAGGCGTTCCGCATCCTCGAGTCCGAGTCGCTGATCGTGGTACGGCGTGGGGCTCGCGGTGGCGCCCGCGTGCAGGTTCCCAACGAGGACGTGGTGGCGCGCTATGCCGGCTACGTCCTGGAGTATCGCGGCACCACCATGGCCGACGTCTACGTGGCGCGAGCGGAGCTCGAGGCGCCGCTGGCCCGCCTCCTCACGGAGTCCGCGGACCAAGCCAAGATCGAGCGGTTGCAGGCAGCGCTCGACGCGGCCGAGGGCTCCGTCGGTGACCCCGCGGTCTACATCGAGCACGACGTGGTGTTCCACCAGCTGGTGGCTGAGCTCGCCGGCAACG
>Ga0164242_10002083_pt1 | contig 23285 bp, 18 predicted proteins | sample OricomgcompostMG_FD_108783 | JGI IMG/M metagenome (GOLD analysis project Ga0164242, IMG submission 108783) | Miracle-Growth compost microbial communities from Emeryville, California, USA - Original compost - Miracle growth compost (MG) ... | reverse complement strand
CGACGGTAGTCTGGAGAGTCACTTTTGTGACGTCTCTATCCGCTTGCCCGGCGGGAATCCAACTGAAGCACACCTTCCGGGCCTGATTCATGTCCATATCTGGAGTACCCACTCAATGACAACCGCAACGACCGACAAGGCACCCAAGCAGGTCGCGATCAACGACATCGGCTCTGCTGACGACTTTCTTGCCGCGGTCGAGAAGACACTGAAGTTCTTCAACGATGGCGACCTCATCGAAGGCACCGTCGTGAAGATCGACCGCGACGAGGTTCTGCTCGACGTCGGTTACAAGACCGAGGGTGTGATCCCCTCCCGCGAACTTTCCATCAAGCACGACGTCGACCCCAGCGAGGTCGTCGGCGTCGGCGACACCGTCGAGGCGCTCGTTCTCCAGAAGGAGGACAAAGAGGGACGTCTCATCCTGTCCAAGAAGCGCGCCCAGTACGAGCGCGCCTGGGGCGACGTGGAGAAGATCAAGGAAGCCGATGGCGTCGTGACCGGTCAGGTCATCGAGGTCGTCAAGGGCGGCCTGATCGTCGACATCGGGCTGCGCGGCTTCCTGCCGGCATCCCTCATCGAGCTGCGCCGCGTGCGCGACCTCACGCCGTACCTCGGCCAGGAGATCGAGGCGAAGATCCTCGAGCTCGACAAGAACCGCAACAACGTGGTGCTCTCCCGCCGCGCGCTGCTGGAGCAGACGCAGTCCGAGAGCCGTTCCACGTTCCTGGCCAACCTGCACCCGGGCCAGGTGCGCAAGGGCATCGTGTCGTCCATCGTCAACTTCGGCGCGTTCGTCGACCTGGGCGGAGTGGACGGACTCGTGCACGTGTCCGAGCTGTCGTGGAAGCACATCGAGCACGCCAGCGAGGTCGTCGAGGTCGGCCAGGAGGTCACCGTCGAGGTGCTCTCCGTCGAGCTCGACCGCGAGCGTGTCTCCCTGTCGCTCAAGGCGACGCAGGAAGACCCGTGGCAGGTCTTCGCCCGCACGCACGCGATCGGCCAGTTCGCACCGGGCAAGGTCACCAAGCTCGTTCCGTTCGGTGCCTTCGTGCGCGTCGCGGACGGCATCGAGGGTCTCGTGCACATCTCGGAGCTGTCCGGCAAGCACGTCGAACTCGCCGAGCAGGTCGTGTCGGTCGGCGACGAGGTCTTCGTCAAGGTCATCGACATCGACCTCGAGCGTCGTCGTATCTCGCTGTCGCTCAAGCAGGCGAACGAGGGCGTCGACCCCGAGGGCACCGAGTTCGACCCGGCGCTGTACGGCATGGTCACGGAGTACGACGAGCAGGGCAACTACAAGTACCCGGAGGGCTTCGACCCCGAGACGGGCGAGTGGAAAGAAGGCTCCGACGCCCAGCGGGAGAAGTGGGAGCAGGAGTACGCCGAGGCTCAGGCACGCTGGGAGGCGCACAAGCGCCAGGTTGCTAAGGGCATCGAGGAGGAGGCCGCCCAGTCGGCAGAGACCACCTCGCGCGGCGGCGCCACGTACTCGAGCGACTCTAACGCCGGGGGCACGCTTGCCGACGACGCCTCGCTTGCGGCACTCCGCGAGAAGCTCTCCAGCAACAGCTGATTGAGGCGAGAGCGGAGCGAGCTTGCTCGCTTCGCCGAGCCGATTGAGGCTGTTGTAGCGGCGTAGCCGCGAACACAGCTGATTGAGGCGAGAGCGGAGCGAGCTTGCTCGCTTCGCCGAGCCGATTGAGGCTGTTGTAGCGGCGTAGCCGCGAACACAGCTGATCGGGCCCACGCCGCGAGGGGCCCCGCGCGCCGCGTCAGCGGCGGGTGGGGTAGCGGTGGGGAAGGCGAGAGTCGAACGAGCTCGCTCGTTCGACCGAGCCGATTGAAGCTGTTGTAGCGGCGAAGCCGCGAACACAGCTGATCGCATCCGGCGACATGAAGCGGCCGGGTCCTTCGGGGCCTGGCCGCTTCGTCGTGCATGAGCTCGTTCTCCGGCGGGCAGAATGGAGGCATGCAGGATTCGACCCTCGACCACCCCTACGTGGTGTCCGTGAGCCGCGATGATGCGCATCGCTTCACCAAACCGGCCGTGTCGGAGATCAGGCTCATCGAGGGATGGGGCATCGAGGGCGACACGCACGCCGGCACGACTGTGCAGCACCGGTCGCGGGTGGCGCGGGATCCCTCGCAGCCCAACCTGCGGCAGGTGCATCTGATCCACGCCGAGCTGTTCGACGAGGTGCGCCGTCACGGATACGAGGTGCGGCCAGGCGAACTCGGCGAGAACATCACGACGGCGGGGCTCGATCTGCTCGCCTTGCCCGCCGGCACAGTGCTGCATCTCGGCGAGAGCGCGAAGATCCGGCTGACCGGTCTGCGCAATCCGTGCGATCAGATCAATGGGCTCGCGCCTCGTCTGATGCAGGAGCTGGTCGGTCGGGGACCGGACGGCGCCGTGGTGCGCAAGGCGGGCGTGATGTCGGTCGTCATCGCCGGCGGCGTTGTACGGCCGGGGGACAGCATCCGTGCCGAGCTTCCCGAAGGTGAGCACGAGCCGCTGCAGCCCGTCTAGTGACAGCACCGGCGAAGCGACCGCGCGGTACCGCCTAGGCTGGCGGACGTGCAGATCATCGCGCTCACCGGCGGCATCGCCTCCGGCAAATCCACGGTGTCGGGCAGGCTCGCCGAGCACGGAGCGGTGATCGTGGACGCCGACCGCCTGGCACGCGAGGTCGTGGAGCCCGGAACGGAAGGACTCGCCGCCATCAGGGCGAGGTTCGGCGACGGCGTCATCGCCGACGACGGCACCCTCGACCGGCCTGCACTGGGCGCCGTGGTCTTCAACGACCGGTCCGCGCTGGCCGACCTAAATGCGATCACGCATCCGGCGGTGTGGCGGGCCGCGCTGGAGCGCTTCGCCGCGGCCGAGGCATCCGACCCCGACGCGGTGGTCGTCTACGACGTCCCGCTGCTCGTGGAGGCATCCGCCGACCGTCCTTTGCGGTTCGACCGGGTCGTCGTGGTGGAAGCCGACCGCACGGAACGCATCAGGCGGCTGGTGGCCGAACGAGGCATGAGCGAAGCTGACGCCCTGCGCCGCATCGGAGCCCAGGCCGACGACGAGCAGCGCCGGGCCGTCGCCGACATCGTGATCGACAACAACGGAACCAGGGACGAGCTGCTCCGCCGCGTCGATGCGTTGTGGAACGATCTCCGATCGGCAGGCTGAGCCGCCCGGAGGTCGTCACGGTGCCGTGCGGGTAAGTCTTCTCAGCCGCACGGGCACGTCTTCTCCGGCGTCCGGGCAGGTCTGCTCAGTACAGGGCAGGACCGAGCAGCATCAGCGTCGGCACGACCACGAGAGCGAGCGCTCCGGTCAGCACCGAGAAGCGCAACGCGGGGGCGGCCGGCTCAGCACGGTCGGTCAGGCGGGCGACACGGGCATCCGCCCATTCACCTGACGGCATCGGTGCAGGCGCGACGCCGGGACCTGCAGCTTGGACAGGAACGGGGCCGGATGCCGGCGCCCCCGCCAGCGCGACGCGAGCAACGGCCCGGGACAGGTTGCGCTCCGACACGGTTCGTCTGGCCTGATCGTCGGCGAGCAGCTCGATCAGCAGGCCGACCGCCTCCTGCGCCCTGGTGGCGATGGGAAACCACGGCAGTGCACTGCGCCATGCGCTGAACGCCACGAGCAGTACGTGATGGTGCTGGGTGACGTGAGCACGCTCGTGGGCGACGACGGCAGCGAGCTCCTCCTCGGTCAGCAGCTCGAGGAGGCCGGCGGAGAGCACGGTGGTCGCGCGAGGCGCTCCCGGCAGGCAGTACGCGATGGGGGTGGCGTGGTCGATGACGCGCGTTCCAGGACGCTCGGGCATCGGGTCGGAGAGCAGCCGCAGGAGCTGCGCGTGGTGTCGACGATGACGCTCCGCCCGCCAGGTGGTGCGCACGAGGTTGAGCAGAAGGTGCACGCCGAGCAGCACGGCGCCCGCCAGCGCGAACATCTGGAAGAAGTCGGCATCCGACGGCAGCCGCCCCGCCAGCAAGTCGGCGGCGAACGACCCGGCAGCGTGCGGGAGGTCGTCGCCGAACGGGATGAGTCCGAACACGAGCAGGGCGCCGATCATCGAGAGCGCGCCGGCGAGTGCGATCGCCTGCCACAGCACGAGCGCGGCTCCCGGCATGCGGCGCGGCCATGCGGCCCTGGCCAGCACGACCGGGACCGGCCAGGCCAGAGCGAAGGCGAGGAGCGCCAGCGACGCGGCGACGGCGAGCATCGCGCCTAGGCGTCCAGCAGCTTGCGGAGGCGCTCCGCATCGTGGGGCGTCACCTGGCCGACGAAGCGGGCGAGCACGGCATCCCGGTCGGATGCCGACCCGAGTACTTCGTGCATGAGCTCGGCGACGTGGTCTTCACGGCTCATCGCGGCCCGGTACAGGTGCGGCCGGCTCTCCCGGTCGCGCACGACGAACCCTTTGCCCTCCAGCCGGGAGAGCACCGTCATGACGGTGGTGATGGCCGGCTCCTTGCCGTCATGGGCCGAAGCCTTCAGCGCATCTCGCAGATCGGTCGCGGCGATGGGCGCCTGAGCATCCCACACGACGTCCATGATCGCGCGCTCCAGCTCCCCGAGTCTGACCACAGTGCGACTTGCCATGCATTGATTCTACCGCGTGTAGAAATCTTCGGGTGACAGTGGTACAACATTCTACGACGCGTAGAATTCTACGGACTGTAGAACGGACACGCCGAGCGAGCGACCGCGGGGCACGGCGGAGGTGACAGCACCACGCGCCCGGGCCGTAAGACGCCCGCAGATCGTGACGCGGACAGACCGAAACACGGACAGAGCCGGATCCCGATCGGGCAGGACGTCCGCACAGCACGCACGGCACGAGGCCCACAAGGCAGAGGCACCGAGTAGCAGGAAGACGAGGCGACATGCACGTCATGACAGGGCTTGATCCACTCCTGATCGCCCGCTGGCAGTTCGGGATCACCACCGTCTACCACTTCTGGATGGTCCCGCTCACCATCGGACTCGGGCCGCTCGTCGCGCTCATGCAGACCATGTGGATGCGGACGGGCAACGAACGCTATTACCGCATGACGAAGTTCTGGGGAAAGATCTACCTGATCAACTTCATCATGGGCGTGGCCACCGGTCTCGTTCAGGAGTTCCAGTTCGGGCTGGCGTGGAGCGAGTACAGCCGCTTCGTGGGTGACGTCTTCGGCGCTCCACTGGCCATGGAGGCGCTGCTGGCGTTCTTCGTGGAGTCGACGTTCCTCGGCGCCTGGATCTTCGGCTGGGGCAAGCTGCCACGGCGCATCCATCTCGCGTGCCTGTGGCTCGCCGTGATGGGCTCCGTCGTCTCGGCGTACTTCATCATCGCCGCGAACTCGTGGATGCAGCATCCCGTCGGCGTGAAGCTCGTGCACGGCAGACCGCTGATGACGGATGTCTGGGCCGTGCTCGGCAACAACACGGCGGTCGCGGCCTTCACGCACACGATCTTCGGCGCGTTGTCGGTCGGCGGCGCCATGCTGCTCGGCGTCGCGTGGTACCACCTCTGGCAGCGCAGACGGGACGGCATCGACACCGTCGGGCCGGACCGGCGAGTGGTCGTGGGCGAGGCGGCGAACGTCCCGGGTCGCGACAAGGCCGACCACCGGGTGTGGATCACCTCGCTGCGCATCGGAGCCGTCACGGCGATCATCGCGTTCGCCGGCGTCGCGATCACGGGCGACACCCAGGCCCGGCTCATGTTCGTGCAGCAGCCGATGAAGATGGCGGCGGCCGAAGCCGCATGCCACACGGGCACCAGCTTCTCCGTGCTCGCCCTCGGCGACCCCGGCTCGAAGGACTGCAAGGGCGTCGTCGACGTGCTCGAGGTTCCAGGGGTGCTCGGCTTCCTCGCGAACGGCGACTTCAACACGCCGGTCAGAGGCGTCAACGAGCTCGTGCCCAGCTACCAGCAGAAGTACGGCACTCACCTTCCCGACAACCCGGAACTCGGCGCCCGGGCCGGCCAGACGATCAACTACGTGCCCATCATGGCCGTCACCTACTGGGGGTTCCGGCTCATGATCCTGTTCGGTGCGCTCGCCGCGTTCGCTGCTGCCGTCGCCCTGTGGCTCACGAGACGAGGGACGGTTCCGCGGTTCAGGTGGCTGATGTGGCTGGCCGTCGCTGGCATCCTCTCGCCGTTCGCAGCGAACTCCGCAGGGTGGATCTTCACCGAGATGGGCCGTCAGCCGTTCGTGGTGGCGCCCAACCCGACGCCGGGCGGCGTCGACGGGGTGTTCATGTTCACGGCAGCGGCGGTCTCACCCGGTGTGAGCTTCGGCGAGATCCTCTTCTCGCTGTGCTCGTTCACGCTCGTGTACGCCGTGCTCATGGTGGTCGAGGTGCGGCTGCTCGTGAAGTACATCCGCGGCGGCGTGGTGAGCGCGATCCCCGAGCTGGGGGAGAAGCCGAAGGACCCGGATGCGCCGGCCGACGACGACGTGCTCGCCTTCGCCTACTGACGCGCGCCGCTGAAAGAAACGAGGTACCGTCATGGACTTCCTCCCCACCGTGTGGTTCATCCTGATCGCCGTGCTCTGGACGGGCTACCTGTTCCTCGAGGGCTTCGATCTGGGCGTCGGAATGCACATGCTCGTCTCCGCCCGCAACGAGACCGACCGGCGCGTCATGCTGAACACGATCGGCCCGGTCTGGGACGGCAACGAGGTGTGGCTGATCACGGCGGGCGGCGCCACCTTCGCGGCCTTCCCGTACTGGTACGCCTCGTTGTTCTCCACGCTGTACCTGCCGCTGGTCGTGGTGCTGCTCGGCCTGATCTTCCGGGCCGTCGCCATCGAATACCGCGGCAAGGGGCACACGGCACGCTGGAGCCGCATGTGGGATGTCGCGCTCGGCACGGGGTCATTCGTCTCCGCATTCGGCATCGGCGCCGCACTGGCACTGACCACGACCGGACTGCCCGTCGATGCGAACGGCGACGCCGTCGCCGGCCCGTTCGGCTGGTTCAACGGATGGGCGGTCGTCGGCGGTCTCGCCGTCGTGGGGTTCTGTCTCGTGCACGCCTCCGCCTTCCTCGCGCTGAAGACCGAGGGCGACGTGCGAGCAAGAGCCGGCCGATTCGCCGTGCGCTGGATGCCGGTCCTCCTGCTCCCGCTCGCGGCGTGGGCGATCGGCGTGCAGCTGCTGCACGGCAAGGCATTCACCTGGATCCTGCTCGGCATCGCCGTAGCGGGAGCGGTCTGGGCGTGGCGGTCGTTCCGGCTCGGCAAGGAGGGAGCGGCATTCACCGGGCTCGGCGTGTTCCTGGTGCTCGGAGCCGCCTCCATCTTCGTCAACGCGTACCCGGTCGTGCTGCCATCCACCATCGACGCCGGCTACGACCTCACGGTGTCCAACGCATCGAGCTCGCCGTACACGCTCGGCGTGATGAGCGTCGTCGCGGCCTTCGGCCTGCCGCTCGTGCTGGCCTACCAGGGCTGGACGTACTGGGTCTTCCGCAAGCGCATCAGCGGCGCCAGCATCCCCGCCGCGCGCCCCGTGGAGGCGGCGGTGAAGCCGAGATGACAGCGCAGGATGCCGCCGGTACGGAGGTGCGGACGACCGGCCGCGAGCCGCGGGAGGGTACTGAGGGGTCCCGCAGCGGCGACGGGTCGGCGCGACCGACGCGCGCCGGCGATATGTCGGCACGCCCGACTCCCGCTGCCGGGCTGGCCGAGGTGGGGAAGGGCAGGCTCCTTCTGCTCGGCGCGCTTGGCGCGCTCAAGGCGCTCGGTCTGGTGCTCGTCGCGGATGCGTTGGCCGGGGGAGTCGTCGCGGTCGTGGGACATGCTGATACCGCGTCCGCCGTCGCAGAGGGCCTTGCCGCAGCCCTGGTGCGCGCCCTGGCGGTGTGGGCGCTGCACGTCGTCTCCCGTTCGACGGCGGCCGGGGTCAAGGAGCGGCTGCGCATCCGGCTCGCCCGTGCGTTCCTGCGCCGGCCCGGCAACGTCGGAGCAGAAGCCGCGCTGGCCACGACGGGCCTCGACGAGCTCGACGCCTACTACACCTCGTACCTGCCGTCGCTCGTGAGCGCGGCGACCCTTCCGTTGCTTGTCGGAGCGCGCATCCTGCTCAGCGACTGGGTGAGCGCCCTTGTGATCGTGGTGACGGTTCCCCTGATCCCGTTCTTCATGGCGCTCATCGGCCTGCACACCCGGGAGCGGGTCTCCGCGTCCCTGGATGCGCTGGGCAGGCTCTCGGATCACCTCGTCGAGCTTGCGAGGGGGCTGCCTGTGCTCGTCGGCCTGGGCCGCGACCGGGAGCAGGCCGACGCGCTGGAGAAGATCTCCGAGAACCATCGCACAACGAGCATGACCACGCTGCGCACGGCGTTCCTGTCGTCGCTCGCGCTCGACCTTCTCGCCACGATCTCGGTCGCCGTCGTGGCCGTGATCATCGGCGTGCGGCTGCTGCACGGCGAGCTCGGGCTGCAGGCCGGGCTGGTCGCCCTCATCCTGGCACCCGAGTGCTACGCGCCGCTCCGCGACGTGGGAGCGGCATTCCACGCATCCGACACCGGGCGCGAGGCGCTGCGCAGGGCGAAGGATGCCATCGCCCTGTCCGACGTCGGCCACAGACTGAGGCGAAGGACGGGCTCGGCCGTCGTCGTGCACAGACTCGGCGTCCGCTATCCGGGCCGCACGCTGCCCGTCATCGCCGATCTGTCGTTCCGGGCGCCGCAGCGGGCGCTGACGCTGCTGGCGGGAGACAGCGGCGCGGGCAAGTCGACGGTGCTGGCCGTGCTCGCCGGCCGCGGGGCCACGCTGGATCCCGAGGCGCGATGCACGGGCGGCGTCGTCGCCCCGCGTGCGAATCGGATCGTATGGATGCCGCAGCATCCGCACTTCTCCTCCCGCACGGTCGCCGACGAGGTGCAGCTGTATGCGCAGGGGAACGGTGCCGCGCTGCTGGATCGGGTGGGGCTCGGTCCGCTGGCCGACTGCGACCCGGCCGAGCTGAGCCCCGGCGAGGCGAGACGGCTCGCCTTCGCCAGGACACTGGCCGCCGTGGATGCCGGCGCCACGCTCGTGCTGCTCGACGAGCCCACGGCGCACCTCGACGCCGTCTCCGCGGCCGCCGCGCGCCGAGAGATCACCCGGTTGCGCGACAGGGCGACGGTCATCGTGGCCTCGCACGACGCCGGCATCCGGGTGCTCGCCGACCGCATCGTGCAGGTCGGCACTCCGGCCCCGGCTCACCCCGCTGAGCAGCGTGCCGCGCTCCGTTCCCTGGCCCACCGGGAAGACGCGGCCGAGGCTGCGCACACGGGTCACGAGCTGCAGCGGGAGAGCGACCGCGAGACCGAGCAGACGGCCGTCACAGGCGAGGCCGAGCTCCTCGCCCCTGGCAGGCGCGACAACGAGCTGCGCTCCGCAAGCGAGCGCAGCACCCCTGGTCCGGCCGGCGCAATACGCGAACTGGCGCGCTTCCTCCGACCCGTCGGGTGGCGGATGCTGGGCGCCGCCCTCGTCGGCGTGCTCTCCAGCGGGTTCGCCATCGCGCTGACGGCGCTGTCCGGCTGGCTGATCGTTCGCGCCAGCCAGGAACCGGCGATCATGTACCTCCTCGTCGCGATCGTCGGCGTGCGGTTCTTCGGCATCGGTCGTTCGGTGCTGCGGTACGTCGAACGCCTGCTTACGCACGACGCCGTCTTCCGTGCGACGACGGGGCTGCGGCTGCGGCTGTGGCGCTCGCTCGCCGCGGCAGGACCGGCCGGACGCCGAGCTCTCTCGCCGGCGAACGCGCTGGGCACGCTGGTGGGAGCAGCCGACCGGCTGCGCGATCTCGTTCCCCGCGTCGTCCAACCGCCCGTCGCTGCAATGATCGTCGCGGCCGGTGCGACGGTCGCGCCGTGCATGCTCTTCCCGCCCGCCGGTCTTCTTCTGGGCTGCCTCGCCGTCGTCGCCGTCATCGTCGCGCCCGCCGTCGCCGCCGTCACCGGACGGCTCGCCGCCCGACAGGATGAACGAGCGCGGGCCGCCACCCTCGAGTCGTTCACGGACCTGCTGGTCGCGCGCGACGATCTCACCGCTGCCGCGACGGAGCGCGTTCTGCGGCGCATCCGGAATGCCGGGGCCGAGGCCGCCCGCGGGCAACGGCGCGTGTCGTACGCCGAGGGCGCATCCTCCGCTCTCGTCACGGCGGCCTGCTGCGTCGCGGCCGTGGCCATGCTTCCGCTGGCGGCGAGCGCCGTGGCATCCGGCGTGTTGCGGCCGGAGCTCGTGGCGGTGCTCGTGCTCGTGCCGCTCGCGCTCATCGAACCGCTCACCGACGGCGTCACGGCGGCGTCGCGCGCCGCCGCTCTGGCGGGCGTGCTCTCGCGCATCGCCGGCGCATCGCGTCCGCTCGTGCAGGGCGAGTCCGACGGGGGAGCGGAGGCGAACGAGCAGGCATCGTTCGGAGCGCTGGACGGCATCCGGCTCGACGGCGTCTCCTACCGCTATCCGGATGCCGCACTGCCCGTCTTCGACGGAGTCGAGGCCGGTGCGCGCCGGGGAGAGTGGCTCGCGGTCACCGGGCCGAGCGGGTCGGGCAAGTCGACGCTGCTCGCCCTGCTCCTGCGCTTCGCCGATCCGGACAAGGGCAGGTACCTGCTGCAGGTGAGCGGACGGGATCGCGAGCGTGCGACCCGGGATGCGCGCACCGTCTCGCCCCGCCGCCTTCGCACGCGCGTCGCGTGGTGCCCGCAGGAGGGGCACCTGTTCGACTCCACGCTTCGCGCCAACCTGGTGATCGCACGGTCTCGTGCCGAACGGCCGACGGATGCGGAGCTCACCGATGCGCTGACCAGCGTGGGCCTGGAGTCGCTGCTCGCCTCGCTGCCGAACGGGCTCGACACGAGGATCGGCTCCGCCGGGCGGCAGCTCTCGGGCGGGCAGCGTCAGCGCGTTGCTGTGGCCCGCACGCTGCTCGCCCACGGCGACGTGGTCCTCATCGACGAACCGACGGCTCACCTCGATGCCCAGGCCTCTGCCGAGCTGATGGCCGACCTGAGGGCGGCGCTGCACGATCGCACGACGATTCTCGTCACGCACGACGCTGCGCAGGCACGGGGCGCCGACCACACGGTGGAGCTGCGCGGGGCCGTCGACGCCGGCCGCGGCGAGCACCAGTCGTCGCCGAGAACCGCCGACGCGGCCTGACAGCGCCGATGCGGCCCGGCAGCCTCGACGCGACCCGACACCGTCGACACTGCCAGGTATCGTCGGCGCGACCGGACGCCGTCGACAACGCCCGACACGACCGACCGGGTGCACGGTCACGGTCCCGCGCCCACCTCGCACCGACCGGGCACACCGCGCACTCATAGGGCCCGCCGATACCATCGATGGGTGATCAGCGAGCGAACAGACGGTGCGAGCATCCCCTCGATCGGAAGTCTGCTGCTCGACCGGGCCTCCTCGCACGGCGAGCACAGCTACCTCGAGGACGCCAGGAGCGATCGTGCGATCACGTTCGGCGACACCGCCACTGCTGCCGCAGCGTTCGTGTTGGCCGGTGGCTTGCGCGCCGGTACGACGGTCTTCCTGCGTGAGCGCGACCCGCTGACCTTCGCCGTTGCGCATCTCGGCCTCATCGCGTCTGGCCACCGGTCTGTCCCGATCGATCCCGCGTCCAGCGCTGCCGACATCGCTCGGCTGGCGGCACTCATCGACGGTGAGACCGCTCTGGTCTGCACCGATGACGACCTCGCAGCGCAGGCTGGTGTGCGGCGCATCGATCCACCCGTGCTGCCGGTGGATGGCGGCGTGGCACGCGACGTGGATGCCGCACCCGTGTTCCGCGACGGCGGCTCCGCCATGCTGTTCACATCCGGCTCCACGGGAACGCCCAAGGGTGTCGAGCTTCGCGCCGATCAGCTCGCCTTCGTCGGCCAGGCCGTCGCCACGCACCTCGGCCTCACGGAACACGACCGCGGGTACAACCCGCTGCCGCTCTTCCACATCAATGCCGAGGTCGTCGGCCTGCTGTCGACGCTCTCGGCCGGCTCTGCGCTCGTGCTCGACGAACGGTTCCACCGCACCGGATTCTGGCCGTTGATGGCCTCGCGGCGGATCACGTGGATCAACGCCGTGCCCGCGATCCTGGCCGTGCTCGCCTCCGAGCCGATCCGTCCGCCGGAGGGCCTGCGGCTCATCCGCACGGCATCCGCTCCGCTTCCGGCGCCGGTCGCCGAGGCGTTCGCAGACATCCCGCTCGTGGTGAGCTACGGCATGACGGAGGCATCGAGCCAGATCACGGCGACACCTGTCGACGCGCCGCGCGCAGGCACCGTGGGAGTGCCGGTGGGCACCGAGGTGCAGGTGCGTCCCGCCTCGGGAGAGGCTGCACCAGGAGACGTGGGTGAGCTCTGGATCCGCGGCGCCGGGGTCATCGACTCCTACTTCGGCGGTGCGGCGTCCGACCGGTTCGACGCGGACGGCTGGCTGCGCACCGGCGACCTCGGGTCCATCGACCCCGACGGCTACGTCACGCTCGCCGGCCGAGTGGACGATGTGATCAATCGCGGAGGCGAGAAGGTGTACCCGCTCGAGGTCGAGGAGGCGCTCCTGACCGACCCGGCGGTTCGCGAGGTCGTCGTCGTCGGGGCACCGCACGACGTGCTCGGATCCGTACCTGTCGCGTTCGTGATCCCGGTGCAGTCCGCTCGCAGCGGAGCCGACGATGAAGAGCTCGTCGAGCGGCTCGGGCGGCTCGCCGAGCGTCTGCTGCCCAAGTTCAAGCGGCCGACCACCATCACCGTCGTCGACGACGTGCCCCGCGCTGCCACCGGCAAGGTGCAGCGCGTGCGTCTGCGGGGACTGGTGGCCGAAGCAGCGGCGAACGGCGAATGAGCGAGGCGGTCAACAGAAGGCAGCGTTCCCGCCACCTCTACGAGGTGGATATCGTGCGCATCCTGACCTTCGTCTGCGTCATCGGCGTGCACACCACGAGCCACACGGCGGGGCCGGACGACATCGGCCTGTACATGCTGCTCGACCTGCTGCACTTCACACGCGAGGTGTTCTTCGCGCTCACCGCGTTCGTGCTCGTCTACTCCTACGACGCCCGGCCGGTTCCGATGCGGAAGTTCTGGCCGAAGCGGTTCCTGCTCGTCGGTGTTCCCTACGTCGTCTGGTCGGCGATCTATGTCGTGGCGGGATACCTGCACCACCCGAACGGGACCATCGGCGATCTCGTCGTGAAGTTCGTGTTCGCCACGCTCACCGGCAGCGCCTGGTACCACCTGTACTTCCTGCTCGTGACCATGCAGGTCTATCTGCTCGTGCCCGTCATCCTGTGGCTCGTGCGCCGCACGAGAGGCAGGCACTGGATGCTGCTCGCCGCCGCGCTCCTCGTGCAGGTGGCGCTGATGTCCTGGTACCACTACGCGCACGCCACGACCGGCTGGTACGGCGAGTGGGCAAAGCAGATCGTCTTCACGTACTCGTTCTTCGTGATGGCAGGCGCCGTCGCCGCCGATCACAGTGCCCAGTTCCTGGCGTGGATCCGAGCGCACCGCGGTCTCATCGGCTGGCTGGTCCTGGCCTGCGCGGTCGTGATGCTCGGCTTCTACTGGATCGAAGTGGCCCGCGGCAGCAGCTTCTACGGCGCGGGAACCCCGATGCAGCCTGTCGTCATCCTGTGGAGCGTCGCCATCGCGCTCGGCTTCCTCGCGATCGGCACATGGTGGGCCGACCGGCGGCGCGCCGGCTCGGTCATGGCGCGGTTCGTCGACCTGGGCTCCGATCGGTCGTTCGGCATCTTCCTCTCCCACCCGCTCGTGCTCTGGGTGCTTCTGTGGGCAGGCGACGACTGGCTCGAGCGCAACGTGCCGACCCCGTGGCTCACGCTGGTGGCCTACGTTCTCGTGATCGCGGGCGCCGTGCTCATCACGGAGGTCGCGCGGCGCACGCCGGCGAGCCTGCCGCTGACCGGTCGCCGGTACAGCTCTCGCCTGCACCCGGCGAAGCAGCTCGAGGTCCCACCGGGCTGATCGGCGTCGGCCGCCTCGGACGAAGCACCGTTCCGTCGGTGGAGATCGCGTAGCGCCGATCGGTCACGCACCGATGTCACGCGCCGATCGGTCACGCACCGATCGGCCACCCACCCGTCGACGACGCGCGACGGGCGCCACCTGGCGCTCGCGTTCACGCCTGGCCGGTGACCGCCGCATCCTCGGGCGGAACGTCGGCGCGCACGAGTTTGGGGCGCATGATGCCTGCGAGCACGGTCGCCGCCAGGAGAATGCCGATCGACAGACCGAACGGCCACGCGAAGCCGCCCGTCCAGTCCACGAGCGCACCGACGATGATGGGCGAGACGATGCCGGCGATGCCGAAGCCGGTGTTCATCATGCCGCTCGCCGTCCCCGACCAGGTCGGCGCGACATCCATTGGGATGGCCCACAACTGTGCGTTCGTGAGCTCGAGGAAGAAGAACGAGAACGCGAGCGCCACGACCGTCACGGTGAGCGGGGGAGTGAAGACGAGGGGAACGAGGCAGACGCCCGACCCGATGAACCCGATCAGCAGCAGCGCCCTGCGCGCGCTGCGTGCCGACCAGTCGCGGCGGATGAGCCAGTCGCTCGCCACACCGCCGAGCGTGTCGCCGACGACTCCTCCGATGAGCACGAGCGAAGTGAGCAGGCCGTACTTGGCCACGTCCTGGTGGTAGACGTCGGAGAGCAGGGTCGGGATCCACGTGAAGAACACCCATGCCACCCACCCGTAGGCGAAGTCGACGAGGGTGACCGGCAGGATGGTGCGGATCAGCCGCTTCCACGGCACCGGTGGGAGGTCGGCGGCTCGAGGCAGGTCGGGCACCTCGGAGAGCTCCTGCTTCGTGATGCCCTTCATCTCCCGAGGACGGTCTCGGAACATGGCGTACCAGATCAGTGCCCACAGCACGCTCAGGATGCCGACGTAGATGAACGAGGCGCGCCATCCGCTCCACAGGATCATGGCCGCCACAGCGATCGGCGCGATAGCCGTGCCCAGGCGGGATGCCGAGTGCACGATGCCCTGCACGAAGCCGTTCCGGTCGGCCGGCACCCACCGACTCATGGCCTGCGTGGCGGTGGGGAACGTGGCCGACTCGCTGAACCCGAGGATCGCGCGGGCGATCAGCAGCGTCACGAGACCGACTGCCAGCCCGGTGAACAACGTGGAGAGACCCCACAGCACACCGAGGATGAGGAGTCCGCGACGCGGACCGATCTTCTCGCCGATCCACCCGCCGAACACCTGCAGCAACGCGTAGAACAACGCGAACACCGACGCCGTCAGGCCGAACTCGGTGTTGGTGAGGTGGAACTCCTTGATGATGCTGGGGCCGGCCGTCGCGATGTTGTTCCGGTCGAAGTACGCGATGAAGTACATGATGCACAGCAGCACCACGACGCGCCCCCGACGCCGATGCCAGAGAATGGGCGTTCCGCGTTTGCCTTGCTTCGTCGCTGTCGTCGTCATCGTCTCGATCCGTCGGAGTCTGAATACATTCTCCGGAAAATACGCGATGTCCGTAAGCGCGCAGAGTGCGCGAGTGACGAATCCGCCCAGAGCCTTCCGCGGATGCAAGACATCACCCTATGATCCGCACGCCCCTCGGCGACGCTGCCGACGTGCGGATCAAAGACGTCCATCGCCTCGGCGATCAGAGCAAGCTCTGATCGCTCTCGGCTCAATCGCTTGTGTTCGCAACACTCAACAAGCTCAATCGCCTCGGCGATCAGAGCAAGCTCTGATCGCTCTCGGCTCAATCGCTTGTCGGGGGGACTTCCTAGACTTGAAGCATGCAAACGACCCGTGCCGTCCGCCCGCTCGAGGTCGTCAGCGAGTACGCCCCGAGTGGCGATCAGCCGCAGGCGATCCAGGAGCTCGCCGCCCGTATCAATGCGGGAGAGACCGACGTCGTGCTGCTCGGCGCGACCGGCACCGGCAAGTCCGCGACGGCCGCCTGGCTCATCGAGCAGGTGCAGCGGCCGACGCTCGTCCTGTCGCACAACAAGACCCTCGCCGCCCAGCTGGCCAACGAGTTCCGCGAGCTCATGCCGCACAACGCCGTCGAGTACTTCGTCTCGTACTACGACTACTACCAGCCAGAGGCGTACGTTCCGCAGACGGACACGTTCATCGAGAAGGACTCGTCCATCAACTCCGAGGTCGAGCGCTTGCGGCACTCGACCACGAACTCGCTGCTCAGCCGGCGCGACGTGGTCGTCGTCTCCACCGTGTCGTGCATCTACGGTCTCGGTGCGGCCGAGGAGTATCTCGACGCGATGGCGGCGCTCCAGGTCGGCCAGCAGATCGGCCGCGACAATCTCATCCGCATGTTCGTCAACATGCAGTACCAGCGCAACGACATCGACTTCTCCCGCGGCAAGTTCCGGGTGCGCGGCGACACCATCGAGATCATCCCGATGTACGAGGAGCACGCCATCCGCATCGAACTGTTCGGCGACGAGATCGAGGCGCTGTACTCGCTGCATCCGCTCACCGGCGAGGTCATCAAGCAGCTCGACGCGGTGTCCGTGTTCCCTGCGACGCACTACGCGGCGAGCCCGGAGACCATGCAGAGGGCGATCGGCACCATCAAGGTGGAGCTCGCCGAGCGGCTGGAGGAGCTGGAGCGACAGGGCAAGCTGCTGGAGGCGCAGCGGCTGCGCATGCGCACCACGTTCGACCTGGAGATGATGGAGCAGATCGGCTTCTGCTCCGGCATCGAGAACTATTCGCGGCACATCGACGGCCGCATGCCCGGTGAGGCGCCGCACTGCCTCCTCGACTATTTCCCCGACGACTTCCTCCTCATCATCGACGAGTCGCACGTGACGGTTCCGCAGATCGGTGCGATGTACGAGGGGGATGCCTCGCGCAAGCGAACGCTCGTCGAGCACGGCTTCCGGCTGCCCAGCGCGCTCGACAACCGCCCGCTGAAGTGGGAGGAGTTCACCCAGCGCATCGGACAGACGGTGTACATGTCCGCCACGCCGGGCCGCTACGAGATGGGCATCGCGGACGGCGTCGTCGAGCAGATCATCCGACCGACCGGCCTGGTCGACCCCGAGGTCGTCGTGAAGCCGACGAAGGGGCAGATCGACGACCTGCTCGAGGAGATCAGGGTTCGCGTGGAGCGCGACGAACGCGTTCTCGTCACGACTTTGACGAAGAAGATGGCCGAGGAGCTCACGGACTATCTCGCGGAAGCCGGGGTGCGCGTGCGGTACCTGCACTCCGACGTCGACACGTTGCGTCGCGTCGAGCTGCTGACCGAACTGCGTCAGGGCGTCTACGACGTTCTCGTCGGCATCAACCTGCTGCGAGAGGGACTCGACCTTCCCGAAGTGTCGCTGGTGGCCATCCTCGACGCCGACAAGGAGGGATTCCTGCGGTCGTCGACGTCGCTCATCCAGACCATCGGTCGTGCCGCCCGCAACGTGTCCGGCGAGGTGCACATGTACGCCGACGTGCTGACCGATTCCATGAAGCAGGCGATCGACGAGACGAACCGGCGGCGGGAGAAGCAGGTCGAGTACAACAAGGCTCACGGCATCGACCCGCAGCCGCTGCGCAAGCGCATCGCCGACATCACGGACGTGCTGGCGCGCGAGGGAGCCGACACGCAGAAGCTGCTCGCGAAACGCGACGGCTCCTCGAAGAAGAAGTCGCCGACCCCGAACCTGCGCAGAGAGGGCATAGCCGCGGAGGGCGCCGCGGAGCTGGAGGCGCTCATCGCGGACCTCAACGACCAGATGCTGGCGGCCGCCGGCGAGTTGAAGTTCGAGTTGGCGGCGCGGCTGCGCGACGAACTGGCGGATCTCAAACGCGATCTCCGGCAGATGGAGAAGGCCGGTCACGCATGAGCCGTGGCGAGTTCGAGCGGGAGTTCTCGCAGGGCGGATGACGTCGAACCCGGCGGTCCCCTCCATCGCTTTGCGGGTCGCACCGCCGCGGCATGGCCTAGCGTGAATGCGTGGGCGATGACGACGACTCCCGGCGGCGGCCGACGACCGCTGCCCTGATCGTCGTCGTGGTGCTCGGGCTGGGTCTCGTGGTCGGCACTCTGCTGTCTGGGCCGCTGCGCGCCGGACGCCCGCTGTGGCTTCCGACGGCAGGCGACGGGCTGCCGCGTCGGGTGCTTCCCGGTCCGTTTCAGACGGGCAGTCCTGCGCCACTGCCCGCTCAGCAGCACCTCGCGCCCCTTCAATTGCAACAGTGGCTGCTCTGGTCGGCCCTCGCCGCTGTGGTCATCGCGGGCATCCTCGTGTACCTGATCCGTCGTGCCCTGCGCCGCTCGCGGGTTCTGTCGGCGCAACGCGATGGGCGCGCATCCTCGGTCATCGCCGCAGCGGAGCCGGTGCGAACCGACGAACCTGCCGCACCCGTCGTCGCCCGCGGAATCGCGAGGGCGATCTCCCTGCTCGACGAGGCGCGGGAACCCCGCGATGCCATCGTGCGCGCCTGGCTGGGGCTTCAGGATGCCGCGGAGGCGTCCGGTGCTGGACGCCGCCCATCGGAGACGCCGGGGGAGTACACCGCACGCATCGTGACGAGATTCGGAACCGACCGGGAGGCGGCGCGAACGCTGCTCGACCTGTATCAGGGCGTGCGCTTCGGCGGTCATCCGGTCGACGACGGAACCGTGCAGCTCGCCCGACGCTGCCTCACCCGGCTGCGCGACTCGTGGCACGACGCTGCGACGTCTGCCGCCGGGCGCGGGTCGGGCGGGGAGGGCGCCGCGGCATCCGGCCGGGGAACGGCGGGCGCATCGTGACCGGGGAGGCGCCGTGACCGACGAATCGCCGCCCGAGCCCGGGATGACGCCCGGTCGCATGACCACAGCTCTCATCGCCGGCGTGCTCGTCGGGGCGCTCCTCTGGTACTTCGGAGTGGACCTCGGATTCGCCTGCGCGCTGGGCGTTCTGACCGTCGCGATCGGTCTCGCGTGGGCCGCCTACAGCGGACCCAGCGCCGTGCGCTGGCCGCTGGAACGGCCGGCGCCGCGCCCCGGGACGCGATCCGACGTGGCGCGCCTGGCGTGGGGATTCCAGATGCGCAGAGGATCCGTGCGGGAGCCCGGCTTCAAGGCGGTGCGCGAACTGGCCGCCGTTCGGCTCGCTCGGCACGGGCTCGACCTCTCGTCATCGGCTGACCACGCTGCCATCGTCGCGGCGATCGGCGAGCGTTCGTATGCCGCGCTGAATCCGGTGCGAGGCATCCTGCCGTCCGCCGGCCAGTTGCAAGTGTGCTTGGATGCCCTCGACCGGCTCGACGCCGTCGTGGGCGCGCTGCGGGCACCCGCTTCGCGGATCGACGGGAACCCGGCTCACGCGACGGATGTCGCACAAGGCGACCCCGCGTGGTCGCGTGGCACCCCATCGGATGCCGCACACGGGAGAGGACGCTGAACGACGTGACCGAAGACCGCGGGATGCAGCACCCAGAGACCACGGACGCCGCGCCTTCCGTTGCGCCGGCCTCCGTCTCATCGATCGCCGAGACTGCCGGGAGAGTGCTGGCCGCCGTCGAGAACGTGGTGATCGGGCAGGGCGACCCGCTGCGCATCGCTCTCGCGAGCATCCTCGCCGGGGGCCATGTGCTCTTCGAAGACGTGCCCGGGCTGGGCAAGACGCTCGCCGCTCGCAGTCTCGCCGCCGCCATGGGCCTGCCGTTCCGCCGCCTGCAGTGCACCCCCGACCTGCTCCCCGCCGACATCACGGGCTCGTACGTCTATGCACCGGCAACAGGCGAGTTCGTCTTCCGTCCAGGACCGGTGTTCACCGGCCTGCTGCTCGCTGACGAGCTCAATCGCACGGCGCCCAAGACGCAGTCCGCCTTGCTGGAGGCCATGGCCGAGGCCCAGGTGACCGTGGAGGGCACGAGCTTCGGGCTGCCTGCACCGTTCCACGTGATCGCGACCGCCAACCCCATCGAGTACGAGGGCACGTACGCGTTGCCCGAGGCCCAGCTGGACAGGTTCCTGGTGCGGCTGAGCGTCGGGTATCCGGACCGGGCAGAAGAGGAACGGGTGCTCTCCAACCGCCTTGCGCGCAGGGTGGAGGTGGCCACGGTCGATCCGGTGACGGATGCCCCCGGCCTGCTCGGCATGCAGGCGGGCGTCGAGCGCGTGCACGTGGACCCGGACATCGTGCGCTACTGCGTGGACCTCGCCGCCGCGACCAGGGCGGACCGCGCGGTCGAGGTCGGTGCGTCCCCTCGCGGATCGCAGGCGCTCATGCTCGTCGCCCGCGCGCTGGCGGTCATGGACGGCAGAGACTACGTCACGCCTGACGATGTGAAGCGCGTAGCGGTGCCCGCGCTCGCGCACCGCCTCACGCTCACCCCTGCCGCCTGGGCGGCGGGCACCAATGCCGGGAACATCGTGGCGGCGATCGTCGACCTGGTGCCAGGGCCGCCCGCCGTAGCCAGGTCCGGAACCCGACCATGACCAGGTGGCGACGCACCGTCGTCCCGGCCGCAGGCACCCTGCTGGGCATCATCGTCTGCACGGCCTCCGTGCTGTACGGCCGAGCCGACGTGGCCGTCGTCGGGGTCTGCCTATTCGTCGCCGTCGTCGTGGCGAGGCGGCCCACCTCCATCGCCGGCGTCCGGGTCGAACTCGCGCACGACGCCGCAGCGCGTGAGGTGTCGGGCGCGACCCCCGTGACGGTCCGCATCGAGGTCACGGCCCCGCACGACGTCGATGTCGCCCTGCTGCGGGTCACCACGCTGGGCTTCGAGGTGCAGGAGTTCACGGTGCGCCCGCCCGCCAGGCTCACGGCCCGAGTGCCGCTCGCCCACTCCGGCGAACAGGAGGTGCTCGCCGTCGAGCATCGCGCCGTGGGAGGAGTCGGCGCGTTCATCGCCGACGCGGGGCAGCGGCGGTCCCTCCACCTCGTCGTCGAGCCGGAGCTGACCCCGGTGCGCTTCCTGCCGGTTCCGCGCAGGCTGCGCGGTCTCACGGGCGCACATCAGTCGGCGCGGCCGGGGGACGGGGGCGAGTTCCGCGACATCCACCCGTTCTCCACCGGCGACCGGCTGCGGCGCGTGGACTGGAAGGCCACTGCACGGCTCGCGAGACGGCCCGGCGACCTGTACGTGCACAGGACCAACGCGACATCCGACGTCGACGTGGCCATCGTGTTCGACGACTCCGACGATGTGGGCGAGGCCGTGTCGGAATGGACGCTCGGCGATCCTACGCTGACCGGGACGACGTCGATGGATGTCGCCCGCAACGCCGCATGGAGCCTCGCCTCCGCCTACCTCGCCGCGGGCGACTCCGTGTCGTTCCAGGTGCTCTCGCGCGCCGGCGGCGCCGTACCGCGAGGCGCGGGCGGCCGTCAGCGCGAGCGGCTGCGTGCCGCCATCGCTGCCACCAGTCCGCACCCCAGGTTCCTCTCGCGAGCTCGCACTCCGCTCGTCGCCCCAGGGGCCATGATCGTGTTGCTGTCCACGTACCTGGACGGCGATGCCGTGAGCCTCGCCTCGCTCTGGCGTGCAGCAGGGCACCGGGTGCTCGCGGTCGACACGTTGCCCGCCGTCGACGCAGGGGCGCTCAACCGCCGTCAGCTGCTGGCTCTGCGCATCGTGCTCGGTCGCCGCGAGGAGCGGCTGCACGAGCTGCGCGCGGTCGGCGCCGATGTGATCGCGTGGCATGGGTCACCCGTGCGACTGGCGGCCGACCTCCGTTCGATCTCACTGCCGAGGCGACCATGAGTGAACGCCTCCATGCCCGGATCTCCGCCGGTGCCTACGTGCCCGGCTTCACCCCGCGGCTCGCGGCCGCCCTGCTCGGTTCGGCGGCGGCGCTGACCCTCGTTCCCGCGCCGTTCGGATACGCCGGCGCCGCCTTCGCGATCCTCGGGGGAATCTTCCCCGGCGCACTCGGCACCTGGGCCTGCGCCCTCGTCATCGCGCTGGCCCAACTCGCCAGAGTCCCGTCGGCGGCGGACTGGCATCCTTACGCCACGCTCGCGACAGTGCATTTGCTGCACGTGATCGGTTCGCTGTCCATCGTGGTCGCTCCCGGGGGAGTGCTTCAGCTGCGAGCGCTCCGCCCGCCGATGCTCGGCTGGCTGGCGATTCAGGTCCCAGCGCAGGCCGTGCTCGCCGTCGCTCTGCTCGTCACGTCGTCCGGGGTCCCCGCGCTGCCGCTGCCCGGGCTCTTCGCGGCGTTCGCCGCCGCCTGCGTAGCGCTGCTCGTCGTCCTGGTGATCAGGAGGCGGTGAGCGGGCCCGTCCCTGGCACGGCCGACGCGGTGGTCACGCAGAGGTGCTCAAGCAAAGGTGGTCACGCAAAGGTGGCCACGCGTTCCGCGTCGCTCAGGTACATCCTCGCGTGGTCGGCGAGCTCGGTCCTGCCGGTGCGTTGCCCGAGGTCATCGCTGAACTCGGCCAGCTCGACGAGGCGAGCGGACATCGCCTCGAAGACGTCGGCGCGAGAGAATTCGGCGCCGTACGAGCGCAGGAGCGTGTCCAGTCGTTCCTTGCGGGCTGCCGCGTCGGGGGCGTCGGCTTCCGGATGCTCGAGGTAGGGAACCAGCCGGTAGGCGAGGTACGCGAGGTCCCAGACCCGCGACCCCGGCGACATGGTGTCGAAGTCGATGGCGCCCACGAGCCGCGGCGGGTCGGAGTGAGGCTCGAACACCAGGTTGTACTGCGCGAAGTCGTTGTGACAGATCACCTCGGCCGGCTCGTGCGCCGGGAGCCGCCAGATGGCCTCTGCCGCATCGAAGTCGGCGGTGGCATCGTGCCAGTCGCGCAGCATCCGCGCCGCCTGCTCGAGCACGGCCTCGTGCCACACCCACGCAGGCATCGGGTACGAGGGCACCTCGCCCTCCAGGAAGCCCAGCACCTCACGGCCGTCCTCGCCGACACCCAGCGGCTCTGGGATGCCCGCGACGCCGGTCCGACGCGCGTGCCGCATCACGGCGTGCACCGTCGGTGTCCACGGTCCTGCCTCTCGCAGGACGACGTCGCCCCGCCGCCGGACGGGCGTGACATTGCCTCCGCGCAAGTCGACCTCGGTCCCCTCGTCGAACTCGGAACCGCCGTCCGCCATTGCTGCCATGCCGGTACGCTATCGGCAGCCACCGACACCGGGATTCGAGGACGCCATGGGCGAACGCGGCCCCCGGCCCAGTCAAATGTCAGTGGCTTTACCTAGACTTTTCGGGTGTCGATCTCGAAAGTGGAAGCCCACTCCAAACTCAGCGTTCGCGGTGCCCGCGTGCACAATCTCCGCAACGTCGACGTCGAGATCCCGCGCGACTCGCT
>Ga0164242_10002082_pt1 | contig 23291 bp, 24 predicted proteins | sample OricomgcompostMG_FD_108783 | JGI IMG/M metagenome (GOLD analysis project Ga0164242, IMG submission 108783) | Miracle-Growth compost microbial communities from Emeryville, California, USA - Original compost - Miracle growth compost (MG) ... | reverse complement strand
TGGCGCCGCGCTCGGTGGCCGTCACGACCGGATCGTCCGGCGGCTTCCTCTACGCGTTCCTCGCCGCGTTCGAGGCCGGCGACACCGTGGTGATGGCGCGTCCGGGCTACCCGGCCTACCGCACCATGCTCACGGCGCTGGGCTGCCGGGTCGTGCAACTGCAGTGCGGACCGGACACCCGGTTCCAGCCTACGATCGCCCAACTGGACGCGCTGCCGGAACCGCCCGCAGGCCTGGTCGTCGCGAGCCCGGCGAACCCGACCGGAACGATGATCACGCCCGAGGAGCTCGCCGCGCTGAGCGCGTGGTGCGAGCGCCACGGCACCCGGTTGATCAGCGACGAGATCTATCACGGCATCACGTTCGGTGAGCGCCCCGACACCGCATGGCGGTCCGGGCAGCAGTCGATCGTCGTCAACTCGTTCAGCAAGTACTTCTGCATGACCGGCTGGCGGATCGGCTGGCTGCTCGTGCCCGACGAGCTGCTGGACGCCGTCGACCGGCTGGCCGGGAACTTCACCATCTGCCCGCCGGCGCTGTCGCAGTTCGGCGCGGTCGCGGCGTTCGACGCGTACGAAGAACTCGACGCGAACGTCGCGCGCTACGCGGCCAATCGCGCGCTGATGCTCGAGCGGCTGCCGCAGATCGGCCTCGACCGGCTGGCTCCGGCCGACGGCGCGTTCTACATCTACGCGGACGTCTCGGCCTGGACGGACGACTCGCTGACCTGGGCCGCGCGGCTGCTGGACGAGACCGGTGTCGCCGTCGCGCCCGGCGTCGACTTCGACCCGGTCGACGGCGGCCGGTTCGTGCGCATGTGCTTCGCCGGCGACGGCGAGACCCTCGCGGCCGCCGTGGACGTGCTCGGCACGTGGCTGGCGCGCCAGCGTCCCTGAATCGGAGTCAGAGAGACGGTGCCGGGTCCGTGATACGGGCGAACGGCGCGGCGGCCTCGAGGTAGAAGGCAGCCTCCAGCAGGGTGCGCTCGTCGCCGTGCGCCGCGGACAGCTGCACGCCGATCGGCACGCCCTCGTCGGCCGTGCCGAGCGGCAGCGAGATCGCCGGCGTGCCCGCGATGTTGTTCAGCGGCGTGAACGCGACCCACCGCTCGAGCCGCGTGATCAGCTCGTCGAACGGCACCGTGGGGCTCAGGTAGCCGAGCCGCGGCGTCACGTGCGCGAGCACCGGCGACAGCACCAGCTCGTGCCGCGCGAACAGCTGGGCGTACGCGTGCTTGATGCCGCGCAGCCGGTGCAGCGCCGCCGGCGTGTGCCGCAGGTTGCGGCGGTGGTGCGCGCGCAATCCCTGGGTGAGACCGTCCAGCTTGGACGCGTCGAACGAGCGGTCGAAGGTGAGCTTGCCGGTGCGCGCGGCGAGCGTCGCGAGTAGCCCCCAGTACTGCAGGAAGTCGTCGGCGAACTGGCGCGTGACGGGCAGCGCCACCGGCTCGACCACGTGGCCGGCCTCCTCGAGCAGCGCGGCGGTGCGCTCCACGGCCGCGCGCGTCTGCTCGTCCACCTGCGTGTCGATCACGGACTCGAGCACCAGCCCGACGCGCAGCCGACGTTGCGACGGCCCGGTCACCAGGCCGACCGGCGGCAGCGCCGGATTGCGGTAGAAGTCCTCGCACGCGGCGAAGAACGCGGCCGTGTCCCGGACGGTCCTGGTCAGCACGCCTTCGGAGATCATGTTGATCGGCAGGTGGCGCGCCTGCTCGCCGTCGACGTGCCGCCCGCGCGTCGGCTTCAACCCGACCAGCCCGGCGCACGCGGCCGGGATGCGGATCGAGCCGCCGCCGTCGTTCGCGTGCGCGATCGGGACGGCGCCGGCGGCCACGAGCGCCGCGGAGCCGCCCGACGACGCGCCGACCGAGTACTCCGGCTGCCACGGGTTGTGCACCGGCTCCTGCGTCATGAACTCGGTGCTCGCGCTGAAGCCGAACTCCGGCAGGCGCGTCTTGCCGAGCACGGTCAGCCCGGTGCTCAGGTACTGCCGCGTGTAGGCGCCGTCGCTCTTCGCGGGCTGCGCGCGGAATGCATCGGTGCCGTGATTGGTCGGCATCCCCTGCACGTCGGTGTTGTCCTTGACGAACGTGGGGACGCCGAACAGCGCGCTGCCCGGACGGCCCGAGAACCGTGGCCGGTCGTAGCTGCGGTGGCACGTCGCGAACAGCACCGGGTCGACCGCCTCGGTGCGGGCGATGGCCGCCTCGGCGAGTTCGGCGGGACTGCGGTCGCCGGACGCGACCAGCTCGGCCAGTGCGACCGCGTCCAGGTCGCCGAGTGCGTCGTCACGGAAGGCGTGGACCCGATGTTCGCTCACGACAGCCGAACCTACTGGGCGCGGCGAGATCGGCAACCCGTGGTCAGCGCGGCGGGCCGTCGGACTCCACGCGCTCCAGGATCTCGACCTCGTCGCCGACGTTGATCGTCGCACCCGGGTTGTCCGGGACGAGGTTCATAGCGAACCACGCGCGGCCGTCCCAGCGGCGGTGTTTCGCCAGCGAGGCAAGGGGTTCCTTGCCGAGCTGGGCGGTGTCGGGGTCGGTCGTGGTGATCACGCAGCGGTCGCAGCCCTTGACCGCGCGGAACGTCGCCGCGCCGATCCGCAGCCGCCGCCAGTGGTCCTCGTCCCACGCGCGCGCGCCCGCGACGACGACGCTCGGACGGAACCGGCGCATCGGCACCGGGCCCTGCTCGGGGTACTTGCCCGCCGCGATCAGGTCGTTGAGCGCCGCGAGCGACTCCTCGGCCGCGAGCAGCAGCGGGTAACCATCCGCGAACGACACGCAGTCGCCCGGCGCCGTGCGCTCCGGGTTCGTCGCGCGCCGCCGCGGATCGTCCTGGTACACCAGGCGCGCGGGCTCGCCGACCAGCTTGCTGAACCAGGCGTGCGCCGCGTCGTCGGCCAGCCGCGCGGCGAACGGGGTGCCGCCGAACACGGTCACCTGAACGGACGGGCCGTCCGGAACGGGCACCACCAGGTCATCGACGTCCGGTCCAGTTAGCCGCAGGCCGCCGTCGACGAGTTCGGGACGGATCAGCAGCATGCGCGGGTGCTCGCGCGCGGTGATGGTCTCGCCGGCCTCGTCCACGATCATCCAGCGCCGGTCGCCGGCCAGGCCCCACGGCTCGACCAGGGCGGACGCCAGCGCCTCGCCGCGACAGGACTTGACGGGGTGCCGGTTGATGCCGGTCAGCGTGAGCGCCACCGCGCCAGGCTAGTCGCCCGTGCGGCTGGCGAGCAGGCGGCGGAACGCGGCCAATCGCTCGGGCGTGGCATGGCCGTCCGCGACCCAGGCGTCCAGCGTGCAGCCCGCCCCGGCCGACAGGTGCTCACACCCGGGCGGGCAACCCGTCGCGCCGTCCTCCAGGTCGGGGAAGGCCCAGAGCAGGTCGTCGGCCGTGACGTGCGCGAGCCCGAACGAGCGCACGCCGGGCGTGTCGATGACCCAGCCGCCCTCGGCCAGCGCGAGCGCGATCGCCGACGAGGACGTGTGCCGGCCCTTGCCGATCGCGCTCACCGCTCCCGTCGCGCGTGCGGCGTCCGGCACCAGCGCGTTGATCAGCGTGGACTTGCCGACGCCCGAGTGCCCGACCAGCACGGACATCTGGTCGCGCAGCCGGTCGCGCAGCTCGTCCAGCGAGCCGCCGCGATGCGTGACCACCGCGGGGACGGACAGCGCCTCGTAGCGCTGCAGCGTCGCGTCCGGTGGCGCGAGGTCGGACTTGGTCAGGCACAGCAGCGGTTCCATGCCGGCGGTGAGCGCGGCGACGATGCAGCGATCGATCAGCCCGAAGCTCGGTTCGGGATCCGCGAGCGCGGCCACGATCACCAGCTGATCGGCGTTCGCGACGATCACCCGCTCGAACGAATCGTCGTCGTCGGCCGTGCGCCGCAGCACCGTGGTCCGTTCGGCCAGCCGGACGATGCGGGCCAGCGCGTCCGCCCCCCCGGAGAGGTCGCCGACGACGCTTACCTGATCGCCGACCGCGATGCCCTTGCGGCCCAGCTCGCGCGCGCGCATCGCGGTCACGATCGTGTCGCCGACCAGCACCGCGTACCGGCCGCGGTCGACGGTCAGCACCATGCCGTCGGCGGCGTCCTCGTGCGCCGGCCGCTGCTTGGACCGCGGCCGGGTTCCGCGCGGGTTGGCCCGGACGCGGACGTCGTCCTCGTCCATGCGGTGGACGTCGTTGCGGCGCGCCATCGACCTCAGGCGCCGAGCATCCGGGCCCACAGGCCGGGGAAGTCGGGGAGCGTCTTGCCGGTGCACGCGATGTCGTCCACGCGCACGCCGTCGACCACCAGACCGAGGACGGCGCCCGCCGTCGCCATCCGGTGGTCGGCGTACGCGCGCCATTCACCGCCGTGCAGCGGGCGCGGCTCGATGATCAACTCGTCCGGCCCCTCGGTGACGTCACCGCCGAGCCGGCCGAGTTCGGTGGCGAGCGCGGCGAGCCGGTCGGTCTCGTGGCCGCGCAGGTGGCCGATGCCGCGCAGTCGCGACGGCGTGCCGGCGAGGGCGGCGAGCGCGGCAAGCGTCGGGGTCAGCTCGCCGACGTCGTGCAGGTCGGCGTCCAGCCCGCGCAGCTCGTCTCCGGCCGAGACGGTGAGGCCGTCGGCGGTCAGCGAGACCTTGGCGCCCATCGCGGCCAGCAGGTCGCGCAGCGCGTCGCCGGCCTGCGTGGTGACCGCCGGCCAGCGCGGGACCGTGACCGATCCGCCGGTGACCAGCGCCGCCGCCAGGAACGGCGCAGCGTTGGACAGGTCCGGCTCGACCACGCAGTCCCGCGCGGTGATCGGGCCGGGCGCGACCTGCCACTCGCCGGCGCCGGTGGCCTCGGCGAGGACGCCGGCGGCGCGCAGCACGTCCAGGGTCATCTCGATGTGCGGCGTGGACGGGACCGGTGCCGTGCCGGTGTGCACGACCGTGACGCCCTTGTCGAACCTGGCGCCCGCGAGCAGCAGCGCGGACACGAACTGCGACGACGCGGACGCGTCCACGTGCACCGGGCCACCGGGAACCGATCCGCTGCCCTGGACGGTGAACGGCAGCCGGCCGCGCCCCGCGTCGTCGACGGACGCGCCGATCTGCCGGAGCGCGTCGATCAGCGTGGCCATCGGGCGCTCACGCGCGTACGGGTCGCCGTCGAACGTCGTGAGCCCGTCGGCGAGCGCGGCCACCGGCGGCACGAAGCGCATCACCGTCCCGGCCAGGCCGGTGTCGACCGTCCCGCCGTGCAACGCACCCGGCGTGATCACCCAGTCCGGCCCGTCGTCGGCGATCCGCACGCCGAACGTGCGCAGCGCCGCGGCCATCAGCTCGGTATCGCGGGCGCGCAGCGGGGCGACCAGCCGGGACGGTCCGTCGGCGAGCGCGGCGAGCACCAGCAGCCGGTTGGTCAGCGACTTCGACCCGGGCAGCTCGACGGTCGCGCGGACCGGCCCACCGGCACGCGGCGCGGTCCACATCGTCTGCTCCGGCACAACCCAAGTCTGCCAGCTAGCAGACTCTCTCGATCAGCTCCGGGCCGTTGTTGCGCACGTTGCCCACCGCGGCCGAGACGACGTACGGCTCCAGGTGCGCCTCGGGGATCGCGGCGAGCAGGTCCTCGGCGGCGGCGACGTCCTCGCTGGAGCAGTCCAGCCAGCCGTCCCACAGCTCGGGCGGCACGACGACCGGGTTGCGGTCGTGGATCTCGCCGAGGACGTCGCTGGCCTGCTGGGTGATCACCGTGCAGGTGACCAGCCAGCGGTTCGGGTCGTCGTCGGCCAGCGAACGGTCGCGCCAGAGCTCGTACAGCCCCGCGAACGCCAGCAGGCCGCCGTCCGCGCCGTGCAGGAAGTACGGCACCTTGCCCGTGTCGGTCTGCTGCCATTCGTAGTAGCCGAGGGCCGGGAGCAGGCAGCGGCGCTTCGCGGCGGCGGTCTTGAACGCAGGCTTGCTGGTCACGGTCTCGATGCGCGCGTTGATCATCCGCGCGCCGCCCTTGCTGTCGCGCGACCAGCTGGGCACGAGTCCCCACCGGGCGGTCCGCAGCTGGCGGACTGCGGTGCTGGACTCCTTGGGCGTGCGGCGGACGATCATCCGCACCGGGTCGGTCGGCGCGACGTTCCAGGACGGCCCGGGCGCGTCGTCGACCACCTCGTCGACGTCGAACTCGGCCACCAGATCCGCGTCCGCCGCGACGCTCACGTACCTCCCGCACATGGTTCGAGTATCCGCCGACGCCCGTCAGCGCTTCGCCTGCACCTCAGTCCGGTTCGCCGTACTCGTCGAACCAGTGGGCGAGCGGACCCCGGCGGCTGACCGCCCGCAGCCGCCGCTCGGCCTGCTCCCGCCGCTTGCGCGTGGTCACGATCAGCAGCTCGTCCTCGGCGCGCAGTTGCGTGTCCGGTGTCGGCACGAAGCTGTGCCCGTCGCGGATGATCAGCGTGATCACGCTCGGGTCGGGCAGCCGCAGCTCGAGCACGGACACCGCGTTGAGCCTGGACGTCGCCGGCACCGTCATCGTCAGCAGCTCGGCGTCGAGCACGTCCAGCGGCGCCGACTCGACGAGGATCTGCCGGGTGGCCTCGCGAGGGACAAGCCGCAGCATCCGCGCGAGCGGCTGCAGGCTCGGCGCCTGGATGAGCGTGAACAGCGCGACGAGCACGAACACCAGGCTGAGCAGCCGCTGGCTGTGTGGCACGTGGTGCACGATCGGGAACGTCGCGAGCACGATCGGCACAGCTCCACGCAGTCCCGCCCACGACAGGAATGCCTGCTCGCGTAAGGGAATCCGGAACGGCAGCAGGCAGCACAGCACGGCAAGCGGCCGCGCGACGACGAGCAGCACCGCGCCGATGGCCAGCGCGGGCAGGATCTGGCCGGGCAGCTCGGACGGGTCGACCAGCAGACCGAGCAGCACGAACAGCCCGATCTGCGCCAGCCAGCCGATGCCCTCGGCGAACGAGCGGGTCGCCGCGCGGTGCGGCAGCTGGCCGTTCGCGAGCAGCAGCGCCGCGAGGTACGCGGCCAGGAAGCCGCTCGCGTGCGCCGCGCCGCCGGCCGCGAACGCGACGGTGGCCAGGCCGAACGTCGCGAGCGGGTACAGACCGGAACCGGGCAGCGCCAGGCGGGGGAGCGCGACGCTCCCGAGCCAGCCGAGCACGAGGCCGATCGCGGCGCCGGCCGCCAGCTCGTACACCAGGGTGCCGGCGAAGGACGGCACGGACGTGTCCATCGGGGTCTTGCTGAACAGCACGACCAGGATCACCGCGGGCGCGTCGTTGAAGCCGGACTCCGCCTCCAGCAGGCCGACCACGCGACGCGGCAGCGGCAGCACGCGCAGGATCGCGAACACGGCAGCCGCGTCCGTCGAGGAGACGATCGCGCCGAACAGCAGCGAGAGCTGCCAGCCGAAACCGAGCAGGAAGTGCGCGCCCGCGGCGGTCACCACGGTGCTCACGCCGATGCCGACGGTCGCCAGCACGCCGGCCGGCCCGATCAGCGCGCGGATGTCCGACCAGCTGGTCGTCAGCCCGCCCTCGATCAGGATGACCGCGAGCGCGGCGATGCCGAGGTTCTGCGCGAGCTGCGCGTCGTCCAACCGCACACCGATGACGTCCTCGCCGAGCAGCACGCCCAACACCAGGTACAGCAGCAGGCTGGGCAGTCCCACCCGGGCCGCCACGCGGGTCGCCACCACGCTGACCAGGACGACCACACCACCCACCAGCAGCGTGAGGTACAGCTGCTGCAGGCTCATCACCCAGAGGTTAGGGGAGACTGTCCGTGCCGGCAGAGCTCGACACGAGAGGGGAGCAGTCACGTGCGGGTCGCCATCGCCGGAGCGGGCGCCGTGGGACGGTCCATCGCCCAGGCGCTGCTCGACGACGGGCACAAGGTGCTGCTCATCGAGCGCGAGCGCGCGAGCTACCGTCCGCACCTCGTCGCCGACGCCGACTGGATGCTCGCCGACGCGTGCGAGGCGGGGACGCTGCAGGCGGCCGGAATCTCGATGTGCGACGTCGTCATGGCCGCCACCGGCGACGACAAGGCGAACATGGTGTTCGCGCTGCTCGCCAAGACCGAGTGCCACGTGCCCCGGGTCGTGGCCCGCGTGAACAACGTTGGCAACCAGTGGCTTTTCACGCAGGCGTGGGGCGTCGACGTCGCGGTGTCGACGCCGAACGCGCTGGTGGCCGCGGTCGAGGAGGCCGTCACGGTCGGTGACATCGTGCGGCTGATGACGCTGCGCGAGGGCGGCAGCAACCTGATCGCGCTGACGCTGCCGGACGATTCCGCGCTGGTCGGCGCGTCCGTGGCCGACCTGCGACTGCCGGGGGACGCGGCGCTGCTGACGATCCTGCGCAACGGCACCGTCGTCACGCCGAACCCGCGCACGCCGCTGTTGGTCGGCGACGAGCTCGTGCTCGCGGTCGGGGAGAACTCCGAGGCCCAGGTGCGCCAGGCGTTGACCGGGCGGCAGGCATGAGCGAGATCGAGATCGCGACCGCCGCCGGGCCTGCCCGCGTCGCGCTCGACCGGCCGCGTGCGGGGCGAGCGCTGCTCGTCCTCACCCACGGCGCCGGCGCGGACGTCGGCACGGTCGACCTGCTCGCGGTGCGCGACGCGGCCGTCGCGGCCGGTCTCGCGGTCGCGCTGGTCAACCAGCCGTACCGCGTCGCCGGGCGCCGCACGCCACCGAAGCCGGAGCCGCAGGACGCCGCCTGGCTGGAGACCGTCGCCGCGCTGCGCAAGCGGCCCGGGCTGCGCGACCTGCCGCTCGTCGTCGGCGGACGGTCCAACGGCGCCCGCGTCGCGTGCCGCACCGCCCGCGCGTGCGGCGCCGTCGGTGTCGTCGCGCTCGCGTTCCCGCTGCATCCCCCTGGCAAACCGGAGAAGTCGCGGTTGGACGAGCTCGCCGGGGCGGGCGTCCCCGCGCTGGTGGTGCAGGGCGACCGCGACCCGTTCGGCCAACCGCCGCGCGGCCGTAACCGCAAAGTCGTCCTGATCCCCGGAGCTGGTCACGCGCTAAAGAAGGATCCGGCCGCCGTCGCCACGGCGGTGATCACCTTCGTGACAAGCCTTCTCGCCCGTGCCAGTGTCTGAAGGGTGACCAGTCCAACCGAACAGTTCCGCGCGGCCCGCGATTTCCTCGTCCAGCATCGCACCGACTACGACACCGCCTACGCACAGTTCCGGTGGCCCCGGCCGGAGAACTTCAACTTCGCGATCGACTGGTTCGACGCCGTGCTGGCCGCCGAACACCCGCAGCGGGTCGCGCTGCACCTGATCGAGGCCGACGGGAGCGAGGCGCGGTACACGTTCGAGCAGCTGTCCCACCGCTCCGACCAGGTGGCCGGCTGGCTGCGTTCGCACGGCGTCTCGCGCGGCATGCGCGTGCTCGTCCTGCTCGGCAACCAGGTCGAGCTGTGGGAGACGACGCTGGCTGCGATGAAGCTCGGCGTGGTGCTCATCCCCGCCACCACGCTGCTCGCTGAGGACGACCTGCGCGACCGCGTCGACCGCGGCAACGTCGGCGCGGTCATCGCGCGCTCGGACGTCGCGCCGCGCTTCGACGGCGTCCGCGGCTCGTACCTGCGCGTCGCCGTCGGCGAACCCGTCGAGGGCTGGCTGCGCTACGCGGACTCGGTCGAATCGATCGCGCCGTTCAGCCCCGAGCAGCCGACCGCGGCGGACGATCCGCTGCTGCTGTACTTCACGTCCGGGACGACCGCGCTGCCGAAGCTGGTCGAGCACACGCACGCCAGCTACCCGATCGGGCACCTGTCCACGATGTACTGGATCGGGCTGCAGCCCGGCGACGTCCACCTGAACGTGTCCAGTCCCGGATGGGCCAAGCACGCCTGGTCGTGCGTGTTCGCGCCGTGGATCGCGGGGGCGACCATCTGCCTGTTCAACTACGAGCGCTTCGACGCCGCCGCGATGCTCGACGTGCTGCGCGACGCGAAGGTGACCACGTTCTGCGCGCCGCCGACCGTGTGGCGGATGCTGATCCAGCAGGACCTGGCCGCGTGGAAGGACGGGCTGTCGCTGCGCGAACTGGTGGGCGCGGGCGAGCCGCTGAACCCCGAGGTGATCGAGTCCGTGCAGCGCGCCTGGGGCCTGACCATCCGGGACGGGTTCGGCCAGACCGAGACGACGCTGCAGGTCGGCAACCCGCCGGGGCAGCCGCTCAAGCTCGGTTCGATGGGACGTCCCATGCCGGGCTTCGCGATCGACCTGGTCGACCCGGTGAGCGGCGAGGTCGGCGCGTCCGCCGAGGCGGAGGGCGAGATCTGCGTGCGCTGCGAGCCGGAGCGCCCGGTTGGTCTGATGGTCGGCTACGCCGGCGACGACGACCGCAACGCGGCCGCGTTCGACGGCGGCAGGTACCACACCGGTGACGTCGCGGTCCGGGACGCGGACGGCTACATCACCTACGTCGGGCGCAGCGACGACGTGTTCAAGGCCAGCGACTACCGGATCAGCCCGTTCGAGCTGGAGAGCGTGCTGATCGAGCACCCGGCGGTCGCCGAGGCCGCGGTCGTCCCCGCGCCGGACGAGCTGCGGCTGGCGGTCCCGAAGGCGTACGTCGTGCTGGCCGGCGGGCGCGAACCGAGCGCGGAGCTGGCGGGCGACATCCTGCGCTTCTGCCGCGAGCGGCTCGCGCCGTACAAGCGCATCCGCCGCATCGAGTTCGCCGAGCTGCCGAAGACGATCAGCGGCAAGATCCGGCGCGTCGAGCTGCGCACCGCGGAGGCCGCCAACGCGGGAAGCCGCCCGGCCGGCGAGTACCGCGAGGAGGACTTCGCCTGATCAGCCGGCCGTGCTGATCGCGGCCAGCCGGGCGTTCGTCAGCCGGATCAGGTCGGCGGGCGCGAGCTGCACCTGCAGGCCGCGGCGCCCGGCCGAGACGTACACGGTCTCGAACGCCTCGGCCGATCCGTCCACGACCACGGGGAGCCGGGACTTCTGGCCGAGCGGGGAGATGCCGCCAACGACATAGCCGGTCGCACGCGCGGCGGCCGCGGGATCGGCGAGCTCGGCCTTCTTGCCGCCGAGCGCGGCCGCGAAGGCCTTGAGGTCGAGCCGGCCGGCGACGGGAACGACGGCGCAGCCGAGCTTGCCGTCGACGCTTGCGATCAGCGTCTTGAAGATCCGCTCGGGCGGGACGCCCAGCGCGGCCGCGGCCTCGTCGCCGTAGGCCTCGGCGCGCGCGTCGTGCTCGTACGGGTGCAGCGTGAACGCGACCTTCGCCTTCGTGAGCAGGGCGGTCGCTGGGGTTCCGGTGGCCACCCGCGCACGATAGCCGGAATGCCTGGGCCGTCCGAACCGTTCCAGCACAGGCAGACGAGGAAGGAGCCGGTCCGGATGAGCAGGTGCGTGCGCGAGCGCAGCGGGTCCGTCACCGACGCGATCCTCCCGCTACCACCGGGCGCGATACGCTCCGAGGACAGGATCGACGAGCGAGGGAGCGCGGTGGCGGAGGAGACGGTCGAGCAGCGGCGGGCACGGTTCGAGCGGGACGCGCTGCCCTTCGTCGACCAGCTGTACGCCGCCGCGATGCGCATGACGCGCAATCCGGCGGACGCCGAGGACCTCGTCCAGGAGACGTACGTCAAGGCGTTCGCGGCGTTCCACCAGTTCACCGAGGGCACGAACCTCAAGGCGTGGCTCTACCGCATCCTGACGAACACGTTCATCAACACGTACCGCAAGAAGCAGCGCCAGCCGCAGGAGTCCAACAGCGAGAGCGTCGAGGACTGGCAGCTGGCGCGCGCCGAGTCGCACACCTCCACCGGCCTGCGGTCGGCCGAGATGGAGGCGCTGGACCACCTGCCCGACTCCGACGTCAAGGACGCGCTGCAGGCGCTGCCCGAGGACTTCCGCCTCGCGGTTTACCTCGCCGACGTCGAGGGCTTCGCGTACAAGGAGATCGCCGAGATCATGGGCACCCCGATCGGCACGGTGATGTCGCGGCTGCACCGCGGCCGCAAGCAGCTGCAGGGCCTGCTGGCCGACTACGCCCGCGAGCGAGGTCTGATCTCCACCGCTGCAGGAGGCGAACGATGAGTGGATTCGGCTTCGGCCCGGGCAACATCGACTGCGACGACGTGCTCAAGGACATCTACCTGTATCTGGACGACGAGTCCGACGAGAACCTGAAGAACCGCATCCGCCAGCACCTGGACGGCTGTGCCCCGTGTCTGAAGCAGTACGGCCTCGAGCAGGACGTGCGCGCGCTGGTCGCCCGTTGCTGCGGCGGCGACCAGGCACCCCCGACGCTCCACGAGCGCATCCGGGTCCGGATCACCGAGATCACGATCGAGTCGGCCCACCTCGAGTACCGCCCCGAATAGGGGCCGTTCAAGATCGAGGCACTGGCCCGGTGGCGGCATCCGGTCCACGGCCCATCAGCCTGTGGTCGGTGCCGCTGGACGAGGCGGCCGCCGCCTGCGATTACGTCCTGAAGGGGCCAGGCAGGCAGGCGCGAGGGTGACCTCGTCTCCGGAAGCCGGCGGGGCGGGTTAGCCGGGTCAGTCGTGCGTCCATCGCGGGACGGCATCCCGCCGCCCGCCAGTTGACTGGTGACGTCAGGCCGCGGGTTCGTCCGGGGGAGTCAACGCAGCACCCGGTTCGCTAGCTGGCGCGCGGCGGTCAGCCCGGCGGTCACCAGGTTGTGGCCCGGCTGCCCGAGCACCACGCCGATAAGCTCCAGCGACTTGCCGTCCACGCGGCGGATAACGCGGAACATGAAGCAGCCGCCGGCGGCATCGTCCGAACCGGTCTTCATGCCCACGAAACCACCCGAGCCGAGCAGCGTGTCGGTGTTGTGCACTGTGCCTGCAACCGGCAGCTGGTAGCTCTGCGTCGCCATCATCCGGGCCAGCACCGGCACGTCGGCGGCCTTCTCGGCGAGGATCAGCTGATCGGTCGCGGTGGAGACCGTCGTCGCGTCGAAGCCGCTCGGGTCGGTGTACGTCGTTGCGTCCATGCCTAGCCGGTCGGCGGTCCGGTTCATCTGGGCGACGAACGCCGGGACGCTGCCCGCCACGTGCTTGGCGATCATGACCGCGACGTTGTTCGCTGAGGGCAGCAGCATCGCCATCAGCGCCTGCCGCTCGCTGAGGCGTTCGCCCGCGGCCACGTCGACCAGGGACTCGTCGCGTTGCCGGCGCTGCTCGGTGTCGGCGACGTCATGCGCGGTCACGGTGAACGTGAAACCGTCCGACCCGTCGCGAAGGGGATGCTCGGCGAGCACCACGTACGCCGTCATCACCTTGGCCAGGCTGGCGATCGGCACCGGCTGCTCGTTCGGGCTGGCCGCCGGGTCGCTGTCGCCGATCCGGTACGCGCCCTGGCCGAGCGTCGGCCAGCCATTGCTGGACAGGTACAGCCGCCGGGAGTCGTCGTTCAGCCAGTGCACTGTGGCGATGCCCACCAGACACAGCACCGCGACCACCGCGACCATCGCCGCGCCCAGCAGCCACAGCCCGTGGTTTCGTCTGCCGTAGAGCGTGGGCTTGGAGTAGGCCGGACGGGACGTGCGTGGTGGAGAGGTCTGCGTCATGGTCACGCAGCCTGATCACTGCCCGCTATCGTCGCGGTAAGCGCATCCCTTATGGCGCGCTTATATCCCGGCCGTCATGATCGACGCCGCATCGAACATCCGGAGATCGAAATCGTGCGCGTGCTGCTTGCCGACGACGAGCGCCTGCTCGCCGACACCGTTGCCGACGGTTTGCGCAAGCGGGCCATGGCCGTCGACGTCTGCTACGACGGCGACGCCGCGCTGGAGCGGCTCGCCGTCAACAGCTACGACGTGGCGGTGCTCGATCGCGACATGCCCAAGCGCAGCGGCGACGAGGTGTGCCGGTGGATCGTCGGCACGGGTCTTGGCACTCGGATCCTGATTCTGACCGCGGCCGGCGGCATCCGCGACCGCGTGGACGGCCTCGGCCTCGGTGCGGACGACTACCTGACCAAGCCGTTCGCGTTCGCCGAGTTGGTGGCGCGGGTGCAGGCGCTCGCCCGGCGGCCTGCCGAGCGCATCGCGCCGGTGATCGAGCACGCGGGCGTGGAGCTGGACGTGCCGCGGCACCGGGCGTTCCGCGAAGGAGCGCTGCTCGATCTGACGCCGAAGGAGTTCGCGGTGCTGACGGTGCTGATGCAGCGCGCCGGCGAGGTCGTCAGCGCCGAGACGCTGCTGGAACAGGCGTGGGACGAGCACGCCGACCCGTTCACGAACGCGGTGCGGGTGGCCGTGATGACGCTGCGCAAGAAGCTGGGCGACCCGCCCGTGGTGCACACAGTGCCCAAGGTCGGCTACCGGTTCGGGGACGGCTGATGCGCCTGACCCCGCGGTGGCGCATCGTGCTGCTGCTGGCGCTCGCATGCGTGGTCGGCTTCTGGTACTTCACCTGGGCGCTGCACACCGGCCGCAACGTGGTGCGCCAGGCCCGCTTCGGCGTGGTGATCTGCTCGAACTCGTTCTGGCAGGACTTCGGCAACGGCGAGTGCGGCTCGAGCCTGTTCGGCACCGGCTACAGCCCGGTGGAGGGGGTGCTCGAGCTCGTCGTGGTGTCGATTGTGCTGATCGTGCTGGGCTGGCTGCTGGCGCGCTGGGCGCTGCGGCCGGTGCGCGCGATGACCGACACCGTCAGCCGCTTCGGGCCGACCAGCCTGGGCCTGCGGCTGAACGCGTCCGGCCCGCGGGACGAGACCCGTCGGCTGGCCGACGCGATCGACGCGATGCTCGCGCGCGTGGCCGAGGGCTACGAGGCGCAGCGCCGGTTCGCCTCGAACGCCTCCCACGAGCTGCGCACACCCCTGGCCACGCAGCGCGCGCTGATCGAGGTGAGCCTCGCCGGCGGCGCCCTGACCGACGAGCAGCTGGAACTGCTGACCCGTCAGCTGCTCGCGACGAACGAGCGGAACGAGAAGCTGGTCGAGGGCCTGCTGGTGCTCGCCGAGACCGAGCGCGGCATGGCGTCCTCCGGGCCACAACGGCTGGACGAGCTCGTGAGCGACGCGGCCGAGCAGCTGCGCAACGCCGCCGAACGCAACCAGGTCGCGCTGACCCTGGACACGCAGCCGGTGACCGTGGTGGGCGAGGAACCGTTGCTGGAGCGGCTGGCCGTCAACCTGATCAGCAACGCGATCAAGTACAACGCGCCGGACGGCTGGGTGCGGGTGTCCACGCAGGAGCCAGGCTCGCTGACGGTGGTCAACACCGGGCCGGTGGTCGACCCGGACCAGGTCCCGTCGCTGTTCGAACCGTTCCGCCGGCAGGCCGGCGACCGGCTCGACCACGGCGGCGGTGTGGGACTCGGGCTGACGATCGTGCGCTCGATCGTCGCGGCACACGGCGGATCCGTGCAGGCGCAGGCGAACCCGGACGGCGGGCTGACCGTCGAGGTGCGCCTGCGCCCGGCGACGTGAGCCGGCGAACGATCAGGTCGCCGCGGACTCCGCGCCGGTCTGCACCTCCGCCGCCGCGGAGGAGACGGACGGCGACGCGGCGTCGGAGTAGTAATCGCCCGGCGCCGTCTCGTCCGCACCCGCGGGGACCCGTCCGATCCGGAACAGCGCGGTGAGGACGACCGACACGATCACGTTGACCAGCAACGCGGTCACCGCGATGTAGATCTTGGTATCGGTGCCGGGGAACTTCGCGAGCGAGCTGCCGAAGTGCGAGGTCGTGGGCGAGGACTGCTGGTACGCCGCCCACGTGCCATACGCCATCGCGGCGGCCCAGCCGATCAGCAGCGCCCAGCGGTGCAACCAGCGCGTGTACAACCCGGCCACGATCGACAGGATCGTCTGCAGGATCCACACGCCGCCGAGCAACTGGAAGTTGATCGCGTTCTGCCGGTCCATGCCGAGGACGAACACGAGCGCGCCGAACTTGACGACCAGCGACACGATCTTGGAAACTGCGGCTTCGTGCGCGGGGGACGCGTCCGGCACGAAGAGCTCGCGGTAGACGTTACGCGTGAACAGGTTCGCGGCCGCAATGGACATGATCGCCGCCGGCACCAGAGCGCCGATCGCGATCGCGGCGAATGCGACGCCCGCGAACCAGGACGGGAAGATCTGGTCGAAGAAGTGCGGCACGACCAGCTGGCCGTTCGGCTTGCCGTCCAGGCCGACGACCGACGTCTTCTCGTAGATCGCGGCGAAGCCGAGCAGGGCCAGCATGCCCAGCATCAGCGAGTAGGTCGGCAGCACCGCCGCGTTGCGCCTGATCACGTTCCGGTTCTTCGCCGACAGAACGCCGGTGACCGAGTGCGGGTACATGAACAGCGCGAGCGCCGAGCCGAACGCGAGCGTGCCGTACGCCCAGAACGTCTGGCTGCTCGGGATGAACGAACCGTTCGGCGTCGACTTCATCTGCGCCTGCGCGGCGTCGAACATGTCGCCGAAGCCGATGTTGATCGCCACCCACACGATCGCCACGACGATTACCACGTAGATCAGCGTGTCCTTGACGAACGCGATCAGCGCCGGGGCCCGTAGCCCGGAGGAGTACGTGTACGCGGCGAGCACCGCGAACGCGATGATCAGCGGGAGATCGCGGAGGAACCAGTTGCCGGACCCGCCCAGGCCCATCGTGTCGAGCACCGCCTGGATGCCGACGAGCTGCAGCGCGATGTACGGCATGGTCGCGACGATGCCGGTGATCGCCACCGCGAGCGCGAGCGTCCGGCTGCCGTAGCGGCCGCGGACGAAGTCGGCCGGCGTCACGTACCCGTTGCGGTGCGAGACGCTCCACAAGCGCGGCATGAAGATGAAGATCAACGGATAGACGACGATCGTGTACGGCACCGCGAAGAACCCGCTGACCGCTCCGGTCGCGAACATCGCCGCCGGTACCGCGACGAACGTGTACGCGGTGTAGAGGTCGCCGCCGAGCAGGAACCAGGTGATCACCGAGCCGAAGCCGCGGCCGCCCAGGCCCCACTCGTCCAAGGACTTCATGGACTCGCCGCGCCGCCAGCGCACCGCGACGAAGCCGCCGAACGTGACGACCAGGAAGAAGAAGATCACAACGCCGAGTTCCACACCGTGCACGCCGGTGTTCGGACCGGCGGCCAGCGGCGTCACTGCTGCCCCCGGCGCGCGTGCAGGATCACCCGGTGCGCCCCGTAGGTGAAGCCGGACGCGAGGAACACCCAGAGGAACTGGTACCAGTAGAAGAACGGGAAGCCCCACAGCCGCGGGCCGTCCGTCGCGTAGACCGGCACGATCGCGAGGGCGACCAGCGGGACCAGCAGCAACAGGCCGGCGATGGCCGTCGCCGAGCGGGGCAGCGGGCGGACGGCCGCGGGGGCGGGCTGAACCGGATCGGACGACATGACGCCTCCTGACTTGCGCGAGTGCATCGCCACCACGATCGGCGAAACGCCTGTAAGCGGACCATAGCGCCGAAACGGGCGGTTCGCCGTGCGCGGGCGGTGCTGGGTCCGCCGTGTCCCGCCGTCGGGTCGCGGTTTGGCCGGACGCCCGGCGTGGCAGGCTAAGCGCGTGTCGGCCCTGTCGGATGTCCTGCAGCTGCGAACCAACTTGTCCGAGAAGCAGGTGCAGCACCTGCAGCGGCTGGTCGGGGAGTGGCAGCTGCTGTCCGACCTGGCGTTCGCCGACCTGCTGCTGTGGGTTCCGGTCGCGATGCCGGACGGCGAGACCGGCAGCGTCCCGGGCTTTCTGTGCGTGGCGCAGTGCCGTCCGACCACCGGCCCGACCGCCTACGTGCACGACCAGGTGGGTGCGCACATCTACGGCGAGCGCGCGCTGCCGCTGCGGACGGCGTTTACCGAGGGCCGGCTGTTCCGTGAGGTCGAACCGGACTGGGAGGGTGATCTGCCCATCCGCCGCGAGGCGATCCCGATCCGCGCACCGCAGGGCGGCGAGGTGATCGCGGTGCTCGGCAAGGACGCCAACCTCGCCAGCGTGCGTACGCCCAGCCAGTTGGAGCTGGTCTACCTGCAGACCGCCGCCGACCTGGGGGCGATGGTCGCGGACGGAACGTTCCCCGGCCCCGACGAGGGCGTCGAGGAGGGCGGCGGCCCGCGCGTCGGCGACGGCGTGATGCGGCTCGAACCGGACGGCACGATCATCTACGCGAGCCCCAACGCGCTGTCCGCGTTCACCCGGCTCGGCGTGACCGGCAGCGTGCTCAGCGAGCCGATCGACATGCTCACCAGCTCGATCGCTGACGACCCGTTCGACGCCAGCGATCTCGCCGACGCCGTGGCGGCCGCGATCGACGGCGGTCAGCCGGCCAGCATCGAGGTCGAGGGTGGCGGCGCCACCGTCCTGTTCCGCGCGATCCCACTACGGCCGCGCGGGGAGATGCTCGGCGCGCTCGTGCTCATCCAGGACGTCACCGAGCTGCGGCGCCGGGACCGTCAGATCATGAGCAAGGACGCGACGATCCGCGAGATCCACCACCGTGTGAAGAACAACCTGCAGACCGTCGCCGCGCTGCTGCGGCTGCAGTCGCGTCGGGTGCCGGGCGCGGAGGCGCGGCTGGCGCTGGAGGAGTCGATGCGCCGGGTCGCGTCCATCGCGCTGGTGCACGAGACGCTGTCGTCCTCGATCGACGAGGAGGTCGACTTCGACGACATCGTGGACCGGCTGCTCGTCATGCTGTCGGACGTCATGGGCTCCTCGGCCCGGGTGCGGCTCGCGCGGGCGGGGACGTTCGGCGACGTCCCCGTCGAACGGGCGACCGCGCTCGTGCTGGTGCTGACCGAGCTGGTGCAGAACGCGCTCGAGCACGGGTTCCCGGACGGCCGTGGCGGCAGCGTGACGGTTGCGGCGCGGCGCGAGCGCGGCGAGCTGCAGGTGCGGGTCGAGGACGACGGCGTGGGCCTGCCCGCGGGCAGCGCGGAGAACACCGACCGGCTGGGCATGCAGATCGTGCGCACGCTGGTCTCCGCCGAGCTGGGCGGGACGGTGGAGTTCAACGGCCGCGCGGACGGCCAGACCGGCGCGCAGGCCGTGGTCACGATGCCAACCGGGCGCCGCCCGCGGGTCGGCGGCTGACGGGCGCCGGAGCTAGCAGGGTGCCGGAGCTGACCCGGCGTTAAGCGAGTCTGCCGACCACAATCGTGGTCGGCAGATCGATTGCTGAAAACGGTGCTGCGATCGCTGTCCGGTCAGGCCAGCCTAGCGCGCGCCCGGGCGTTGCGGCGCTTGAGTGCGCGCCGTTCGTCCTCGGACAGGCCACCCCAGACGCCCGCGTCCTGGCCGCTTTCCAGCGCCCAGGCGAGGCACTCCTGGATAACGGGGCACCGTCGGCAGACCGCCTTGGCCTGCTCGATCTGAAGCAACGCAGGGCCCGTGTTCCCGATCGGGAAGAAAAGTTCCGGGTCCTCGTCACGGCAGATCGCGCGGTGACGCCAATCCATGTGCTTGCTCTCCTCACTGTTACGCAGTGCTGCGGTCAGACGTCTTGTGGTGTCCGAGCCGCTTGTGAATCCTTTCACGAGCGGGCCCGCGATTCAAGGTTTACGGCATGCACTGCAAGGCACGTCACGCGTGCCTCACAGCATTGCGATGTGGCGGCCGGCGATAGTCCGGCCGGGGCCGATCCTGCTGTAGCCCTTCTCCGTGGCGACGCTACGCGGTGTTCCCGGCGGAGTCGAGCAGCTAACGCCGATTAAGGCGATGAATTGGACCAATCACCTCAAACGATGACATCGAGCGCGTCGGCCGCGGTGGTGAAGCTGAGCTTGTCCCGGGTGCCGAGGTACTCGCCGTCCACCTGGACGGGCAGCGGCTCGTCCGCGCGCACGGTGAGGCCGGTCAGGTCCTGCACGAGGTGCGCGCCACGGCGGCCGACGCGCGAGGTCGACCCGGACAGCCGGGCCATGCTGAACAGCAGCCCGGCGGCGCTCATCCGGCGCCGGGCATACAAGCCGAGCCCGGTGTCGAAGTCGGTCTGCGGCGTGGGGCGCAGCGGCCGGTTGCCCGCGTACGTCCACGGATCGGTGTTCGTGACGATCGCGAAGTAGACGTCGTCGAACGTGGTCCCGTCCGGCAGCTCGACGTGCACCTTCGGATGGCGCCGGTCCGAGCGGACGAACTCGGCCAGCCCGACGCGCGCGTACAGCAGGTGCGTGGACTTGCGGCCCCGGCGGCGCTGCGCCTCGACGCCGCCGACGATGGCGCCGTCGAAGCCGATGCCCGCGGCGAACACGAACCAGCGGTCGTCGACTCGGCCCATGCTGACCGGGCGTCGCGATCCGGAGCGCAGCCCGTCCAGCAGCGCGCCGGTCGCCTCGATCGGGTCGTTCGGCAGGCCGAGCGCCCGTGCGAACACGTTCGTCGAGCCCGCCGGGACCACGCCCAGCGCCGGGACGCCGTCGTGCACGCCGTCGGTGAGCAGCCCGTTGACGACCTCGTTCACGGTGCCGTCGCCGCCGAGTGCCACGACCGCGTCCGCGCCGCTGCGCATGGCCCGGCAGGCGAGGGCCGCGGCGTGGCCCCGGTTCTCGGTCTCGACGATGTCCAGTTCGCCGCTGCCGGCGCAGCTGCCGAGCGCATGGGCGAGCACGTCGCGCTCACGGGCGGACGTGGCGGTCGCGTGCGGGTTGGCGACGACGAGGATGCGCACGGCGGGCACGCTACCCGCAGGTACCCTGAACGGCGTGACCCAGGACGTCGGCCCGCAGCGCGACCGGACCCGGGAGGGTGCTGCGGCGCACGCTCCCGGCCAGGTGCGCGCCGCGTCGGCGATCATCGGGCTGGAGGCGCTCGCGCTGCTCGCCGCGGCGGCCCTGCTGACCTTCAAGACCGTGTTCGGCGACCCGGACAGCGTCGGCCGCGCGATGTCCGACGCCGGCTTCGCCCTGCTCGGCGCGGTGCTGCTGCTGTTCGCCGCCCGCGGGCTGATGCGGCTGAGCCCGTCCGCGCGCACGCCGGTGCTGGTGCTGCAGCTGCTGGCGCTCCCGGTGTCGTACAGCCTCGCGTTCCAGGCGCACCGGGTCGCCTACGGCGGGCCGATCCTGGTCGCGGCGCTCGTCGTGCTGTACCTGCTGTTCACCCCGCCGGCGCGCGAAGCGCTGGACCGGGACGTCCAGCGCTGACGATCAGGCCTCCGGCGGGGGAGCGCCCAGGCTCGCGCGCAACCGCTTGAGCCCGCGCGCGACCAGCCGCGACACCTGCATCTGCGAGACGCCGATCATGCCGGCGATCTCGGTCTGCGTCTTGTTCGCGACGAAGCGCAGCAACAGCACCTCGCGTTCGGTCTCGGGCAGCTCGGAGATCACCTCGCGCAGCACCGCGCGCTGCTCCACCTGCTCGAAGCCCTCGTCGATCATGCCGAGTACCGGGTGTTCCGGCGCGGTCTCGCCGGGCGGGGTGAGGATCTCCAGCGGCACGCCGGCATAGGCCCGCGCGGCGTCCAGCGCCTCGAGCACGGCGTCCTCGTCCACGTCGATGCGGGCCGAGATCTCCGCGACCGTCGGCGGACGGCCCAGCTCCTGGCTCAGCTCGGCGCGCGCGGTGTTCAGCGTGGTCTGCAGTTCCTGCGCGCGGCGCGGCACGTGGATCAGCCAGCCGGTGTCGCGGAAGTGCCGCTTGATCTCGCCGAGGATCGTCGGCGTCGCGAACGTGGAGAACTCCAGCTTGCGCTCGGGATCGAACCGGTCGATCGCCTTGATCAGGCCGATCGCCCCGACCTGGATCAGGTCGCTCAGCGGCTCGCTGCGCCCGGAGAACCGCTTGGCCAGGTAGATCACCAGCGGCATGTGCTGCTCGACGAGTTGATCACGCAGCCGGGCTCGTTCCGGACTGTCCTCGGGCAGCGAGTGCAGCTCGAGGAGCAACGCCAGTGCTCGGGGCCGTGGGTCGAGCTCGTCGTCGGCGTCGTCGTTCTTCGGCGGAACCGGCGTCACGAAAGTGCTGCCTCGCGCCGCTTGGTGATCGTGATGCCGAGCTGGTCCGCCTCGGACTCGATGCTCAGATCGCTCGCCAGCGCGCCGAGGACCGTCCAGGCGAAGCCGGTCTGGTCGATCGCGGCGCCGTCGACCGCGTGCACGTAGGTCTGCACGCGCAGTTCGCCGGGGTGCAGCGTGAAGACCGCGTCGAGGTTCGCGCCGTCGTCCTTGGCCCGCCCGGCGTGCGGCAGGAGCAGGGAGCAGGCCTCGTCGACGGCGAGGCGCAGGTCCTCGATGTCGTCGACGGTCAGGTCGCAGCGCGCGGCGAGGCTCGCCGCGCACATGCGCAACGTCGCCACGTAGACGCCGTCGGCAGGTATGCGGATGTCGATGCGGTCACCGTCCGGCAGCACGCTGTCCGATGTCACGGGCAATCCCTTCACGCCTAGCAGGGTTGGGCAAATTCCAGTGTGCAATGACCGGCTCGCCGTACTGCGTACTGAGCAGCGACGGCGCGGCGGTGCCGAGCAGCAGGTTCGCACCGGCGGCGGCGGGAAGGCCGATCCACCGCGCGCCGATCGCGCGACTGATGTGTCCGTGGGCAAAGAGTACGACAGGACCGCTTGCCAGCGCGCGGCATGCGCGGACGAGCACGCGGTCGGCGCGGGCGCTGACCTGCTCGATCGTCTCCCCGCCGTCACCGACCGGCACGCCGTCGCGCCACAGCGACCAGCCCGGGCGTTCGGCCCGGATCTCCTGACTGGTGCGCCCCTCGTACGGGCCGTAGTCCCACTCGGCCAGGTCGTCGTCGACCGCGTCGACCTGCAGGCCGGCGAGCTCGGCCGTGTGCAATGCGCGGTGGCGCGGGCTGGAGAGCACCAGCGCCGGGCTGAGGTCCGAGAGCATCGGCAGGAGTGCCCGCGCCTGCTGCTCGCCGGCGGCGGTGAGTGGCAGATCGGTGCGCCCGGTGTGCCGGCCGGACGCGCTCCACTCGGTCTCGCCGTGGCGCACCAGCCACAGCGCGACGTCGTCGGGCAACCGCTCGGCAGCCGCGAAGGCCGGCCCCGCTGCGGAGCCGGCCTTCGCGGTCTCGTCGGACATCGCCGCGTCCTCAGGCGTTCTTGGTCTCCCAGAAGATCTTGTCGATCTCGGCGATGAGGTCGAGCAGCTTCTGCCCCTCGGCCGGGTCGACCGCGCCCTTGCCGCCCGCGGCGCCGGCGGCCTTGGTGGCCCGGTTGAACAGGTCGTGCAGCTGCGGGTACTTCTCGAAGTGCGGCGGCTTGAAGTAGTCGGTCCACAGCACCCACAGGTGGAGCTTGACGAGCTCGGCTCGCTGCTCCTTGATGATCAGCGCCCGGGTGCGGAACACCGGGTCGTCGTTGCTCTGGTACTTCTCCATGATCGCCTTGACC
>Ga0164242_10002081_pt1 | contig 23299 bp, 23 predicted proteins | sample OricomgcompostMG_FD_108783 | JGI IMG/M metagenome (GOLD analysis project Ga0164242, IMG submission 108783) | Miracle-Growth compost microbial communities from Emeryville, California, USA - Original compost - Miracle growth compost (MG) ... | reverse complement strand
GCCACCGGGCCGACCGCGCAGGACCTCGTCGCGACCGCGGAGAAGTACACGGGCGTGCCGTACGTGTGGGGCGGCGAGTCCCTGTCCGAGGGCGGGCTCGACTGCTCGGGCCTGGTGCTGCGCTCGCTCACCGACCTCGGCGTCACCGGCATCCCGCGGACGGCGCACGAGCAGATGACGCTCGGCACCGCCGTCCCGTCGCTCGACGCGGCGCTGCCCGGCGACCTCCTCGTGTTCAACGGCGGCACGCACATCGCGATCTACGTGGGCGACGGCCGCATGATCGACGCGCCGCACCCGGGCGGCGAGGTGTCCGTCCGCGACGTGTACGCGACACCGACGACGATCCGGCGCATCCTGCCGCAGGAGGGTTCCGCGGCCTCGTCCTCCCCGGCCGTCACGACGAGCAACGTCGACGCGGTGCGCCGCGCCGCGCTCGGCCTGCTGCAGCCGGTCGGGGTGGCGTCGTGAGCGGCGTGCCGCCGCTCGTGACGAGCGCCGCGACGCACGGGGCGGGCGGGAGCGGGCCGGCGGGGGCGGCCGGCCGCGCCGGCGACGACCGCTTCGCGGCGACGATGGTCGACGCGCTCGCCGCCGCGCGCCCGGCCGTGCCCGAACGCCCGGCCGTGCCCGAGCGCCCCGTGGCGCAGCGGCCGCCGGCCGTCGCGCAGGACCACGAGCGCCGCGACGAGGCGGGCCGGGACCGCCGCGCCGCGTCGCGTCCGGCGGGAGCGGCACACCGCGCGCCCCGTGCCGCGCAGCGGGCCGGGGCCGACCCGGGCGGTCGGCCCGACGACGGCCCGACGGTCGGGGCCGAGCGCGCGGGTTCGGGCACCGCCCCGGGGGCGACGTCGGCGGCCGAGGCGTCGACCGCGTCTCCCGGCTCGCCGGCCGGCGCGGCGACGCCCGCGCCCGGGACGCTCACCGGCGGGGCGCCCGTGCTCGGACCGGGCGGCCCGACCGGCGACGCCGCGGCGCCGTCCGTCGTCACGCCGGCCGCGGCGGTGACCGCGACCGTCGCGGCGGGCACCGGTCCGGCCGTGGGCGCGCTCGCCGTCCCTGGCGCCGCGCCGTCCGGGGCGTCGACCCTCGGCCCCGCGGCGTCCGCACCGGCGGGCGCACCGGCGGGCGCACCGGCCGAACCGTCGGCCGCCGTCCCCGGCGCAGCGGCAGCCGTCGCCGCGCCCGCGGGCCCCACCGCGTCGGACGCCGCACCGGCGCCGGCCGAGCCGCCGTCGACCGCCGCAGCGAACGGGGCACCCGGCTCCGGGCCGGTCCCCGCCGCGCCGCACGCCGCGGTCCCGGCCGCCTCGGCGGCGCAGCACGGCGCGTCGTCCCCGGCGCCGGGCCCGGCGGATGCACCGCGACCCGACGCCGCGCCGAGCCTCGGGCCCGCCGCGTCCGCGGTGCCGACCGCCGCTGCCGCGTCGACGCTCGCGGTGCCTTCGATGCCGATCGCCGCATCCGCGCCCGCCTCCGCGCCCGCCTCCGCGCCCGCGCCCGCCGCGCCCCACGTCCCCGCGCCCGGCACGGCGGCCGCCAACCCCGGCACCGACCCCGCGTCGCTCGCCCGCCAGCTCGGGGGCCGGCTGGCCGCGGCGGCCACGCTCGGCACCGGCCACCACGTGCTGTCGGTGCCGGTCGACCCCGAGCACCTCGGGCCGGTGCGGATCGTCGCGCACATCACGCCCGACGCCGTGCGCCTGCACCTCGCGGGCACGAGCGGCGCGTCCCACGAGGCGCTCACCGCGTCGCTCGACGACCTGCGCCGCGACCTCGCGCAGCACGGCCTGAACGCCGAGGTCGACGTCGACGCCGGCTCGGGTCGCGGCGCGCAGGCCGACACCGGGTGGTCCCGCGACGGCACCGACCGCGCGCCGACGCGGGCTCGCGGGCCCGAGCCCGGCACCCCGGCGCGCGCCACGCCGGGAGCCGCCGCGCCCGGGCGCGCACCCGTCCCGTCCGGGGCCGGGCGCCTCGACCTCGTCCTCTAGCCGCCAGGAGAAGCCATGCCCATCGACGTGACCGCGCTCGGCGCGGCGTCCACCACGCAGCAGCCCACGGCCGCGCACTCGAGCACGCTCGACTCGCAGGGCTTCCTCAAGCTGCTGATCACGCAGCTCACGCACCAGGACCCGAGCAGCCCGATGGACTCGACGCAGATCATGACGCAGACGACGCAGCTCGCGTCGATGGAGGCGCTCACCACGCTCACCGACTACTCGCGCGAGCAGTTCGCGCTCCAGATGCGCAGCGCGGGTGCCGCGCTGCTCGGCCAGCAGATCACGTGGACCGGCGCCGACGGCGCGTCGCAGCAGGGCATCGTCACGGGCGTCTCGTACGCCGGCGCGACGCCCGTCGTCCAGGTCGGCGACCAGCAGGTCGCACTCGACGCCGTCGCCTCCGTCACCTCGACGCAGGCCTGAGCCCACCCCACCGAAAGGACCCCGACCATGCTCCGTTCGCTCTTCTCCGGCATCAGCGGCATGCGCGCGCACCAGACGATGCTCGACGTGACCGGCAACAACATCGCCAACGTCAACACGACGGGCTTCAAGTCGTCGCAGGTGATCTTCCAGGACGCCCTGAGCCAGCAGCTGACGAGCGCGTCGGCGCCGCAGGACAGCGTCGGCGGCTCGAACCCCGCCCAGGTCGGTCTCGGCGTGCGCGTCGCGGGCGTGACGACGAACTTCGCGCAGGGCTCGTCGCAGGCGACCGGGCGCGCGCAGGACATGATGATCAACGGCGACGGGTTCTTCGTCGTGCGCCAGGGGACCCAGACGTACTACACGCGCTCGGGCGCGTTCGACTTCGACTCGACGGGCCAGATGGTGCTGCCGGGCGAGGGCGCGATCGTCCAGGGCTGGCCGGCCGTCGACGGGGTCGTCGACACCACGGGCGCGCTCGGCGACCTGAGCATCCCGGTCGGCACGGTGATGCCGGCGAAGGCCACGACCACGGCCGACGTGACGGGCAACCTGCCGGCCGACGCCGCGGTGGGCACGACGCGCGAGCGCACGATCACCGCCTACGCGTCGGACGGCACCGAGCGGACGCTCGCGCTGACGTTCACGCGCACCGCCGCCGGCTGGGACCTCGCCGCGAGCGACGGCACCGCGAGCCTGACGACGCCGCTCGGCGTCGCGTTCACCGCCGACGGCAAGCTCGACCTGGCGTCCTCGGACCTCGGCACGACCGGGTCGTTCGCGCTCGGCGGCGTGACGGTCGACCTGTCGACCATCACGGGCTACACGGGCGTCGACTCGGTGAAGATCGACCACCAGGACGGCTCCGCCGCGGGCGAGCTCCAGTCGTTCTCCCTCGGCTCGGACGGCACCATCACGGGTTCGTTCAGCAACGGCCTCGACCAGGTGCTGGGTCGCATCGCGCTGAGCTCGTTCGCCAACCCGGGCGGCCTCGAGAAGGCGGGCGGCTCGCTGTACACCGCGACCGCGAACTCGGGCACCGCGCAGGTCGGCACGTCGGGCAGCGGCGGGCGCGGGTCCCTGTCGGGCGGCTACCTCGAGATGTCGAACGTCGACCTGTCGAGCGAGTTCACCAACCTGATCGTCGCGCAGCGCGGGTTCCAGGCGAACGCGCGCGTGATCACGACGTCGGACGACGTGCTGCAGGAGCTGGTGAACCTCAAGCGGTGAGTCGCCGGGCGCGACGCCTCACGTCCGGCTCGGCGGAGCCGATGAGCAGGGCGAGCACGGGCCCACGGACGGGCCGCACACGTGCCGGTGACCAGGGACGGGATCGCCATGATCGTTGTGACACGCCTGACGGGCGGGGAGTTCGGGCTCAACCCCGACCTCATCGAGCGCATCGACTCGTCACCGGACACCATCGTCACGCTCATCGACGGCACGAAGTACATCGTCGCCGAGCCGATCCCCGAGATCGTCGAGCGCATCACGCGGTTCCGCGCGCAGGTGCTGGCGACGGCGCGCGAGCTGCAGGCCGGCGCGCACCCCGGCGGCGGCGCGGACGACGACGACCCGGACGACGCCCCGATCGCGCGGCCGGTGCCGCTGCGCCCGAGGAACCGCTGATGGATCCCGCCGGTCTCGTCGGCGTCGGCCTCGGCCTCGTCGCGATCTTCGCGGCGATGTTCATCGAGGGCGGCAACCCGACGTCGATCCTGCTGCCCGGGCCGCTCGTGCTCGTGTGGCTCGGCACGCTCGGCGTCGGCCTGGCCGGCAACACGATCAAGGACGCGATCGGCGCGTTCAAGGCCCTGCCGCGCGCCATGACCGGGAAGGTCCCCGAGGCGGCGGGCACGGTCGAGACGATCGTCGCGCTCGCCGACCGGGCGCGGCGCGACGGCCTGCTCGCGCTCGAGGACACGGCCCGGACGATCGAGGACCCGTTCCTGCGCAGCGCCCTGCGCGCGGCGATCGACGGCACCGACCCGGACGAGCTGCGCGTCATGCTCGAGGACCGCGTCGCGACCAAGCGCGCACGGGACCGCGTGCACGCCAAGTACTTCTCCGACATGGGCGGCTACGCGCCGACGATCGGCATCATCGGCACGGTCATCTCGCTCGTGCACGTGCTCGAGAACCTCGACGACCCGGGCACCCTCGGGCCGGCGATCGCCTCGGCGTTCGTCGCGACCCTGTGGGGCATCCTGTCCGCCAACGTGCTGTGGATCCCGATCGGGACGCGCATCCGGCGGGTCAGCGACCTGGAGTGCGCCCACATGGAGGTGACGCTCGAGGGCCTCCTCGCGGTGCAGTCGGGCGCCAACCCGCGCCTCGTGGGCGAGCGCCTGCGCAGCCTGCTGCCCGAGCAGCCGGGCGACGGCAAGGACGGCAAGGACGCGAAGTCCGCCCGGGCGGCGGCATGAGCACGCGCGGCGGCCACTCGAAGGTCCGGCGCACGCGCGCCGCCGAGCACGAGGAGCACGAGAACTCGGAGCGCTGGCTGATCAGCTACTCCGACATGCTGACCGTGCTCATGGCGCTGTTCATCGTGCTCTTCGCGATCAGCCAGGTCGACCAGCAGAAGTTCGTCGCGCTGCGCCAGGCGCTCGCGACGGGCTTCAACAACGCGACCGCGTCGTCCGACGTGCTGGCCGGCAACGACGGCGTGCTCGAGTCGAGCAGCTACCTGCGCCAGGACCTCACGACGAGCGGCGGCGCGCAGGACCCGGTCGCGGGCACGCTCGGCCTCGGCACCGAGGCGGCGGACCCCACGGCGGCGATCCCGACCGGCGCGCCGACGCCCGCGGCGAGCGCGTCGGCCGTCGACCCAGACGTGCTGGCCGCCGCGCGCCAGGAGGTGGCGCACCTCGAGCAGGTGCGCGACGAGCTGGCCCACGCGCTCGCCGCACGCGGGCTCGCGGGCGCCGTGCAGTTCCAGATCGACCAGCGCGGGCTCGTGCTCGGCCTCGTGGCGGACGACGTGTTCTTCGACTCGGCGAGCGCGGTGCTCACCCCCACCGCCGGCCGGCTCCTCGACTCGATCGCGCCCACGTTCCGCGGCCTGAGCGAGAGCATCTCGGTCGAGGGCAACGCGAACGTCATCCCGGTCTCGGGCCAGTACGCGTCGAACTGGGAGCTCTCCGCCGACCGGGCCACCAAGGTGCTGCGCCGGCTCGTCGAGACCGGACGGGTGCCCGGCGGGCGCATCGCGGCCGTCGGGTACGGCGACACGCGCCCGCTCGTCGCGGGCACGTCGAGCCGTGCGCTCGCCGCGAACCGCCGCGTCGACCTCGTCGTCCTGTCCAGCGCGCCCGAGCGGGTCCGCGCGCTGCTGCCGTCCCTCGCCACGGAGAGCTGAGCCATGCCCGTCGAGCAGCGCGTCGTCGCGACGCCCCCCACCAAGATCGGCGGCAAGATCGGCGGCGGTGCCGCACCCGCGGGCACCGCCGAGCCGGACGCGCCGAAGCGGTCGCGCAAGCGGCTCGTGATCCTCGTCGTCGCGGCGCTCGTCGTGGTCGGCGGGGGCGGCTACGTCGCGAAGGACCGGTTCCTCGGCCACGCGACCGCGACGAGCTCCGCGCACCCGAGCGCGACCCCGACGCCCAAGCCCGGCGCCGTCGTGCAGGTCGACCCGGTCAGCCTCAACCTCGCGGGCGGCCACTACCTGCGCCTCGGCCTGGCCCTGCAGCTCACGGCCAAGGCCAAGGAGGAGCCCGACACCTCGCGCGCGCTCGACGCGGCGATCGCGCTCTTCAGCGGCCGCTCGGTCGCGGAGGTGTCGACGCCGGCGACGCGCGAGAAGCTCAAGGCGCAGCTCGCGGACGAGCTCGCCACGACCTACGACGGCGAGGTGATGGGCGTCTACCTGACGACGTACGTGACGCAGTAGGCCTGGAGCACCAGGCGACCCGGGGCGCCACGGAGGGCGCCAACACCGCTCCGCACCGCCCGCGCACCGCGCGGGCCGGCCCATGACGGGCCGGGCGGAGATCCGCGACGTGTCGGCTCGACGCGCAATCCCTCAACAGTCGCGCGCGCCCGCCGATGGGCTGGTCGTGACCGTCCAGGACGCCCTCGTCGCACCCGTCGCCGAGCACTCCCGCGCGCGCGGTCTCGACCCGGAGCCGTACGACTTCCGACGTCCGCTGACGCTCGCGCGCGAGCACGCGCGCCTCCTCGAGGTCACGTTCGAGCGGTTCGCGCGGCAGTGGGGCAACCAGCTCACCGCGCGCCTGCGCGTGCTGTCGCAGGTGACGCTCGCCGACGTCGCGCTGCGCGTCTACGACGAGTACCTCCAGGGGCTGCCGTCGCCGAGCGCCGTCGTGCTCTGCTCGGTCGAGCAGACGCGCCAGACCGCGCTGCTGCAGCTGCCGGTGGAGTGCGCGCTCGTCTGGGTCGACTACCTGTTCGGCGGCGCGGGCGCGGGCGACGAGAGCGCGGGCGCGCGCGAGCTCACCGACATCGAGCTGACGCTCGTGCGCGACATCTGGCAGCGCACGCTGGACGACCTCGGCTACGCGTTCGCGGCCGTGACGCCGCTCGAGCTGCGCGTGCGCTCCGTGCAGTACCAGCCGCAGTTCGTGCAGGCCCTGGGCGCCGCCGACGCGGTCGTCGTCGCGACGTTCACGATCCAGCTCGGCGAGCGCGTCGACCGCGCGACCGTGATGCTGCCCGCGGAGCACCTGCTCGCCGCGGTGCGGCAGGCCGACGAGGGCGACGCTCGCGACGACGACGACCGCCGCGCCGCCGCGACCGCGCACGCGCAGCTCGAGGACGTGGTGCAGGACGTGCCGCTCGACGTCGCGGTGCGGTTCGCGCCCCTGACCGTGCAGCCGCGCCAGATCGCCGACCTCGCCGTCGGCGACGTGCTCCCGCTCGCGCACCCGGCGGCGCGCCCGCTCCAGGTGGTCGTCGACCAGGTCGTCGTCGCCCACGCCGCCGTCGGCAGCTCGCGCACGCGGCTCGCGTGCCGCGTCGTCACCCTCGAGGAGAACCCGTCATGATGCCCACCGCGCCCGCCGACCTCGCCGCGCAGACCGCCGCGGCGGCCGCGGCCGTCGTGCCGTCGTCCGTGCCCCTGGAGGCGGTGCCCGCGGCGGCCGACGACCGGCCGGAGCCGGGCGCGTCCGCCGTGGTGGCGTCGTTCGTCGGCTCGCCCAGCGCGGAGCTCGTCCTGGTCGCCGAGGCCGTGATCGCGGAGGCGCTCGCGGCCGCACCGGCCGGCGCAGTCGGCGCGGTCGAGGCGCTGCGGCCCGCGCTCGAGGCCGCCGCGGCGTCGCTCGGCGCGGGCGTGCTCGACACGGCGCACGCGCGGCCCGTCGCCGACGCGCTCGACCGTGCCGAGGTATACGCGCTGCAGCACGAGGGCCGCACGCTCGGCTGGTTCGGCGTGCGGCTGCGCTCGGGCGGCGCTGCGCCCACCACCTCGTCGGTCCCGACGCAGCGCGCCGGTCTGCGTGCGCTGTACGACGTCGAGATGACGCTCACGGCCGAGATCGGCCGGACGCGCCTGCCGATGCGCCACGTGCTCGACCTCGCGCCGGGCGCCGTGCTCGAGCTCGACCGCCAGGCGGGCAGCCCGGCCGACGTCATGGTCAACGGACGGCTCGTCGCGCGCGGGGAGGTCGTCGTGGTGGACGAGGACTACGCCGTGCGGATCACCGAGATCGTGTCGGGGTCGGACGCCTGATGTCCGCGGCGATGCTCGCGCTGCGCGTGCTGGTCTCGCTGGCGTGCGTCGTCGGCATCGTCTGGTACGCCGGCCGCCGCCTCGGCGCGCGCCGTCAGGCCGCGACGAGCCGCGAGCCGAGCGTGCGGCTCGTCGACCGCCAGTCGCTCGGCCGGCACGCGGGTGTCGCGGTCGTCGCGGTGGGCAACCGCCGGCTCCTCCTCGGCTTCGGCGAGCAGCAGGTGACGATGCTGACCGAGCTCTCGCCCGTCGCCGAGCAGCTCCCGGCGCCGCACGCCGACCACACGCCCGCGCCGCGCACGGTCCTGCCGACGCCGCGTCGGCCCGCCGAGGCGACCGCGCCGACCGGCCGGCCCGCGGCCGGCGGCGCGCTCGACGGCTCGGTGCTGTCGCCGGCCACCTGGAGGTCGGTCGTCAAGACGCTGCAGGACCGGACGGTCCGGCGGTGACGACGCACGCCGGCGCGGTCCGCTCGGCGCGTCGCCTGCTGCGGCGGCTGCTCGCCGTCGCGTGCGTGGTGGTCGGGCTGCTCGGCGCCGGCGCGGGGTCGGCGCACGCGGCCGCGCCCGGGCGCTCGGCGGTCGCCGCCGTGGTCGCGACGGTCCCGGCGGGGTTCGGTGCCCCGGCGGCGCGCGCGCTCCCCGCGGCGCCCGAGCCGCCGGCCACGCCGACCGCCCCGGCCACGCCGCCCGCCCCGAGCACGGGCGGCTCGGTGTCCGTCTCGATCGACGGCGTCGACGGCAAGCCGAGCTCGTCGATCGTCGTGCTGCTCGGCATCACGGTGCTGTCGATCGCGCCGTCGGCGCTGCTCATGATGACGAGCTTCACCAAGATCTTCGTCGTCCTGTCGTTCACCCGGAACGCGCTCGGCCTGCAGGGCGTGCCCCCGAACCAGGTGCTCGCGGGCATCGCGCTGTTCCTGTCGCTGTTCGTCATGGCGCCCGTGCTCTCGCAGGTCAACCACGACGCCGTGCAGCCCTACCTGGACGGCCACGCGACGTTCACCCAGGCGGTCGACGCCGGCGAGGCGCCGCTGCGCGACTTCATGGCGGCGCACACGCGCGAGCAGGAGATCGCGCTCATGACGCGCGCCGCCGACCGCCCGAACCCCACCGACGTCGCGTCGGTGCCGTTCACGACGCTCGTGCCCGCCTTCATGCTCTCCGAGCTGCGGTCCGCGTTCATCATGGGCTTCGTCATCTTCGTGCCGTTCCTGGTGATCGACCTCGTCGTGTCGTCGTCCCTGATGGCGATGGGCATGATGATGCTGCCGCCCGTCATGGTGTCGCTGCCGTTCAAGATCCTGCTGTTCGTGCTGGTCGACGGGTGGGGCCTGGTCATCACGTCGCTCATCGGCTCCTACAAGGGCGGTTGACGATGGACACCAACGCCGTGCTCGACATCGGCTCGCAGGCCCTGCTGCTGGCCGCGAAGCTGTGCGCGCCCGTGCTCGTCACCGCGCTCGTCGTGGGCTTCGTCGTCTCGCTGATCCAGTCGGTGACGCAGATCCAGGAGGTCACGCTCAGCTTCGTGCCCAAGGCCGTCGCGGCGGCGATCGCGCTGGTCGTCTGCGGGCACTGGATGATCTCCGAGATCGTCGTCTTCACGCACGAGCTGTTCGCGCGGATCCCGACGCTGGTGGGCGGCTGACGTGGGTCCGATCTCCGTCACGCTGCCCGTCGCCGGGCTCGAGACGACGATGCTCGCGAGCGTCCGCGTCGCCGCGTTCCTCGTGCTCGCGCCGCCGTTCTCGCACCGCTCGGTCCCGGGCGCCGTGAAGGCCGCGCTGGCCGTCGGCGTGGGGCTCGCGGTCTCGCCGCGGCTCGCGCCGCTCCCGTCCGACACGACGGGCGCGTTCCTCGGCGCGCTCGTGCTGCAGGCCGTGATCGGCGCCGCGCTCGGCTTCGTCGTGGCGCTCGCGCTGTCGGCCGTGCAGTCCGCCGGCGCGCTGGTCGACCTGTTCGGCGGGTTCCAGGTCGCGCAGGCGTACGACCCGCTGAGCATGACGAGCGGGGCGCAGTTCCAGCGCCTGTACGAGATGACCGCGCTCGCGCTGCTGTTCGCGGGCAACGGGTACCAGATCGTGCTCACGGGCCTGGTGCGGACGTTCGACGCGCTGCCGCTCGGGGTCGCCCTGAGCACCGACGCGCTCGGCGACACGTTGACCCGGGGGCTCGGGCAGGCGTTCGTCGGCGCGGTGCAGATCGCCGGGCCGCTGCTGGTCGTGCTCGTGCTCGCCGACGTCGGCCTCGGCCTGCTGACGCGCGTCGCACCCGCGCTCAACGCGTTCGCGCTGGGCTTCCCGCTCAAGGTGCTGCTGACGCTCGCGCTCGCCTCGTTCGCCTACCTCGCGCTGCCGGCGGTCGTCGACGCGCTCGCCGGCCACTCGGTGGGCTCCTTCCTGGGGACCACGCGATGAGCGGCGAGCGCACCGAGAAGGCCACGCCGAAGCGGATGAAGGAGCTGCGCCGCAAGGGCAGCCTCGGCCGGTCGCACGAGCTCTCGACGTGGGCCGGCGTCGGCGCCGCGGCGCTGGCCCTGCCGATGGTGGTCCGACGCGGTCGCGCCGCCGCGACCGAGCAGCTCGCGCGCGTGCCGGCCGCGGCCGCGTCGGGCGACGCGTCGAGCGCGGTGGCGGCGCTGGCGGCCGGCCTGCGCTCGGTGCTGACGACGCTCACGCCGTTGCTCGTCGCCGCCGTGGCCGTCACGCTCCTGATCGGCGTCGCGCAGGGCGGGTACCGGCCGCGCAGGCCCAAGCTGCACGTCGACCAGCTCGCGCCGACGAAGGCCGCCAAGAAGCTGTTCGGCCCGCAGGTCTGGTGGCAGGGCACGCAGACGGTGCTCAAGACGGCCGCCGTCGCGCTCGTGCTCGTCACCGTCGTGCGCGGCGCGATCCCGATGCTCCTGGCCTCGGGCCGCCTCCCGCTCGGCACGCTCGTCGGCGAGGCCGCGCACGACGCGACCACGGTGCTGCGTGCGGGCGTTGTCGCGGGGCTCGCGCTCGCGGTCCTCGACGCGGTCGTCGTGATGCGCCGCAACCGCAAGCAGACGCGCATGTCGCGGCAGGACATCAAGGACGAGAACAGGACGACCGAAGGCGACCCGCACGTCAAGGGCGCGATCCGCTCGCGCCAGATGGCGATGAGCCGCAACCGCATGATGGCCGCCGTCGGCGAGGCCGACGTCGTGCTCGTCAACCCGACGCACGTCGCCGTCGCGCTGCGCTACGAGCCCGGGCGCGGCGCGCCGCGCGTCGTCGCGAAGGGCGCGGGCGCGGTCGCCGCGCGCATCCGCGAGGAGGCGGGCCGCGCGCGCGTGCCGCTCGTCGAGGACGTCCCGCTGGCCCGCGCCCTGCACGCCGCGTGCGAGCTCGGCGAGGAGATCCCCGAGTACCTGTTCACCGCGGTCGCGCGCGTGCTCGCGTTCGTCATGGCGCTGCGCCGCCGCGGCGCGTCGACCGGCCACCACCGCGTGCCCGGCGGCACGTCGCTCCCCGCGGACGCACCCGCCGACCACCGCACCGCCGGCCGCGCGGCCCGCCGCGCCGCGCGCGGGCCGGGCCGCCGTGCCGTCCCCGCCGCGTCGCGACCCGCAGCCCCCGCCCCCCGACCCGCAGCCCCCGTCCCGGCCTCGCAGGAGACCCGATGAAGAACCGCTCGATCTCCCAGCTCGCAGTGCCGATCGGCGTCGTCGGCGTCGTCCTGCTGCTCGTCGTGCCGCTGCCGTCAGCGCTGCTGGACATCCTCATCGCCGTGAACATCACGTCGTCGCTCGTCATCCTGCTGACGTCGATGTACGTCCGGCGGCCGCTCGACTTCAGCGTGTTCCCGTCGCTGATCCTCGTGTTCACGCTGTTCCGGCTCGGGCTCAACGTGGCCTCGACCCGGCTCGTGCTCCGCGACGGGTTCGCGGGGCACGTGATCGACGCGTTCGGCCACTTCGTGGTCGGCGGGTCGCTCGTCATCGGCCTCGTGATCTTCCTGATCCTCGTCGTCATCCAGTTCGTCGTGATCACGAACGGCGCGGGCCGCGTCGCCGAGGTCGGCGCCCGGTTCACGCTCGACGCGATGCCCGGCAAGCAGATGGCCATCGACGCGGACCTCAACTCGGGGCTCATCGACGAGGACACCGCGCGCCGACGGCGGGCCGACGTCGCGGCCGAGTCCGACTTCTACGGCGCGATGGACGGCGGGTCGAAGTTCGTCAAGGGCGACGCGATCGCGGGCATCGTCATCACGGTCATCAACCTCATCGGCGGCTTCGTCATCGGCATCGTCCAGATGGGCATGACGCCGGGGGACGCGGTGCAGCGGTTCAGCGTGCTGTCCGTCGGCGACGGCCTGGTGTCGCAGATCCCGGCGCTGCTCCTGTCGGTCTCGACCGGCATCGTCGTCACGCGCGCCACGGCCGAGGGCGACCTCGGCACGTCGGCCGCCGCGCAGCTTGGCCAGTCGCGGCACGCGCTGCTGATCGCCGGCGGCGCCGCGTGCGCCATCGGGCTGCTGCCCGGCATGCCGAAGGTCCCGTTCCTGCTGGTCGGCGGCGCGCTGCTGGTCCTCGGCGCGCGCGTGCGCGCCGGGCAGCGGGCCGCCGCCGACGCCGCGCCCGTCGAGGCGGCGCCCGTCGCGCCGTCGCCCGACACGCCCGAGCAGCTCATCGAGCAGATGCGCGTGCACGCGCTCGAGGTGCTGCTCGCGCCCGACCTCGTCGACCTCGTCGGCGGCGGGCCCGAGCAGGACCTGCTCGCACGCGTGCGCGGCCTGCGTCGCAAGATCGCGCTCGAGCTCGGCCTCGTCGTGCCGCCCGTCCGGACGCGCGACAGCGTCGACCTCCCGCCCGCGACGTACGTCGTGCGCATCGGCGGCACCGAGGCCGGGCGCGGCACCGCGCCGGCGGGGCGCGTGCTCGCGCTGGGCGACGACCTCGCCGGTCTGCCCGGCACGCCCGTCACCGAGCCCGTGTTCGGCCTGCCGGGCAAGTGGGTGCCGAGCGAGCTCCGGCACGCCGCCGAGCTCGCGGGCGCGACCGTGGTGGACCGCGTCTCGGTGCTGATCACGCACCTCGGCGCGCTGATCTCGGCGAACGCCGGCCGGCTCCTGGGGCGCGAGGACGTGCGCCAGCTCGTGGAGGCGGTCAAGGCGGTCAACCCGTCGGTCGTCGAGGAGGTCGTGCCCGCCGTGCTGACGCTCGGCGAGGTGCAGCGCGTGCTGCAGGGGCTGCTCGCCGAGGAGGTCTCGATCCGCGACCTCGCGCGCATCCTCGAGGCCCTCTCGCTGCGGGCGCGCGCGTCGACCGACCTCGAGGGGCTCGTCGAGGCGGCGCGTGCCGCGCTGGGTCCCGCGCTCGCGGCGCCGCACGCGCAGGACGGCGTGCTGCGCGTCGTCACGTTCGACCCGCTGTTCGAGCAGTCGCTCCTCGAGTCGCTGCGACCGGGGGACGGCGGGTCGCAGCTCCTGGTCGACGGTCGCCGGCTCGACGCCCTCCTCGGGCGCCTCCGCGAGGCGGTCGCGACGGCCGAGGCGGACGGGCGGTCCGTCGTGCTCGTGTGCGCGCCCGCTCTGCGGCCCGCGGTGCGCCGGCTCGTCGCGCTCGGGCTGCCGCAGCTGCCGGTGCTGTCGTACACCGAGGTGACGGCCGCGAGCGTGCAGGTCGAGACGCTGCGGGTGGTGAGCGGTGAGCAGGCGATTGCTGCTTGAGGGCGGCGACCTGCCGGCGCTCATGGCGCGCGTGCGCGAGGAGTGCGGCCCCGAGGCGCGGATCGTGCGCGCCGAGCGCGTCCGCTCGGGCGGTGTCGCCGGGTTCTTCGCGCGCGAGCACTACGAGCTGACGGTCGAGGTGCCGGTGTCCGAGCCGCCGGCGGCCCGGGGGATCGACGCGCTGGTCGACGCGGCCGACGACGACGAGCTCGCGCTCGCCGGCGCCGCGCCCGCCGGCGCCGCGCCCGCCGGCGCCGCGCCCGTCGAGCCGCGGGTGTCGACCGCGGGCGCCGCGTTCGCCGACGTGCTCGACCAGGTCCGCGCGCTCGCAGGCCCCGCCGCCGCGGTACCCACGGTCGCGGCCGCCGTCGCCATGCCCGCCGACCCGGCGCCCGCCCGCGCCCTCGCCGCGGTCCCGGCGCCGGCCGGCAGCCCGGTGGTGCGCAGCCTGCGCGCGCTGGGCGTCCCCGAGCGGCTGCTCGCGCACGGCCCGACGCTCGCCGGCGTGCTCGCCGCGATCGAGCCGCCACCCGCGCCGCGCCGCGGTCCGGGCGAGCCCGTCGCGCTCGTCGGCGCTGCCGCCGCGGTCGAGCGCCTCGCCGCGGTGCTCGCGGGCCGCTGGGCGCTCGAGGACGCGTGGGTCGTCCGGCTCGGCACCATCGGACGCGGCGCGCACCGCCTGCCGGACCCGGAGGCCGTGACGCGGTGGCGTGCGAAGGCGGCGGCCGCGGCGCACCCGTGGCTCGTCGTGGTCCCCGTCGGGCCGGAGCCCGCCGACCGCGGAACGGCGGCCGCGCTCGTCGCCGCGGCCGACCCGGCGACCCTCTGGGCGCTGGTCGACGCGCGCACCCGCGTCGGCGACGCCCGGCGCTGGCTCGACCAGGTCGGCGCGCTGCGCGCGGTGGACGCGCTCGCCGTGGACGGCGTGCTCGACACGGCGGAGCCGGGCTGCGCGCTCGACCTCGGCCGGCCGGTCGCGCTGGTCGACGGCATGCCGGCGAACCGGGTCGCCTGGGCCGCGGCGCTCGGGCAGGACGTCGACGCGGCGCGGGCGCCCCGGACGGGAACGCCCGGTTCCAGCGGGTAGATTCGCGGGATGCTCGTGCTCAGCCGCCGCGCCGGCGAACGGCTCGTCATCGGCGGCACCATCACGCTCACCGTGATCGAGGTGCGCGGCGACACCGTCCGCCTGGGCATCGACGCGCCGCGCGACGTGCGAGTCCACCGTGCCGAGGTGCTCGAGGCGGTGACCGCCTCGAACGTCGAGGCCGGTCAGGCCGACGTGAGCACGGAGGAGGCCCTGCGCCGCCTCCGCCCGCAGGCCTGAGCGCCCCGGTCCTGCGCGGGGAACCCCTCGGCCAGGCCCGGTGCGGACCGCTTGGCGCCGCGGCAAGAGACGCGTATAAAGAATATAAAGCGATGAGAAGGGGTCGTAGCCGTGGCGCGCAACCCGTTCAAGCCGACTGCCGGGGCCACTCCGCCGCTGCTGGTCGGCCGCGAGGACGTCCTGCGCGACTTTGAGGAGTCGCTCGAGGACGGTCCCGGCGCTCCCGACCGCCTGGTGCGGTTCACAGGTGCTCGAGGCGTCGGGAAGACCGTCATGCTCACGGAGGTCGCAGACGTGGCCCGGCGCCATGGTTGGGCCACGATCGCGGAGACGGCGACACCCGGCCTCGTCGAGCGCCTCACCTCGGCGGTCATCCTCGAGCTCTACCGAGTCGATCCCGACGCTGCACCTGGCCGACAGATCTCCGGGGTCTCGCTGCCGCAGGTGATGGGCACCGGAGGCGGTGGACTGAGCTGGACGACGCCGGCGGAGCAGGCCGTCGGCTTCCGCGAGCAGGTCGGCCGACTCCTCGACGTCCTGGAGTCTCGGGACGCTGGCCTGCTGATCACCATCGACGAGGTGCACGCCGTCGGTCGTCACGAGATGCGCGACACCGCTGCGGTGTTCCAGCACCTCGTCGGCGAAGACCGAGACGTGGCCCTGGCCTTCGCAGGCCTGCCGTCGGCCGTGTCGGACCTGCTCAACGACAAGGTCCTGACGTTCCTGCGGCGGGCGACACCCGTCCAGCTCGAGGACGTCCCTCTTGACGAGGTGCGGTCGGCACTTGCGCGGTCGATCACGGAGTCCGGGCGCTACATCGATGCTCAGGCCCTGGATGCGGCGACCGTCGCGACAGGCGGCTATCCGTTCATGATCCAGCTCGTCGGATATCACGTCTGGCGGAAGGCGAACGGGTTGGCGATCGACCTCGTGTCCGCGAAGGAGGGGATCGCCGCGGCGCGCAATCGGCTGGGGTCCACCGTTCACGCGACCGCGCTCGCCGACCTCTCCGACATCGACCGCACGTACCTGCTGGCCATGGCGCAGGATGACGGCCCGTCGAACACGGGAACCGTCGCGTCCCGCATGGGTGAGACGCCGCAGTACGCGAACGTCTACCGGACCCGGCTCATCGAGGCAGGCGTCATCGAACCCGTGATGCACGGCTACGTCGACTTCTCGATCCCCTACCTCCGGGAGTACCTGCGTGAGCATGCCGCGAGGTACGAGCTGGAACGCGGTGGTCAGACCAGCTGACGCGTCACGGCGCCCCTCTCGGCCCACGCCGCAGGGAAGCCCGGCGCCCACCGGAGCTCCACCGGCCGGCCCCGGATCCCTCACGGACGGCCCGCGCCCTCCGATCAGATCGGTGAACGGGGCGCCACGGACGGCCCCCATGCCGGGGGAGGCCCGCGTTGGACGACTTGGACGACATCGTCCGCGAGTTCCTGGTGGAGAGCCGTGAGGGTCTCGACCAGCTCGACCAGGACCTCGTCGCGCTCGAGGCGCAGCCGGGCTCGCGCGCGCTGCTCGGCAGCATCTTCCGGACGATCCACACGATCAAGGGGACCAGCGGGTTCCTCGCGCTCGGCCGACTCGAGCGCGTGACGCACGTCGGCGAGAGCCTGCTCGTCGAGCTTCGCGACGGGCGGCGGTCGATGGACGCGCCGACGACGGACGTGCTGCTCGCGCTCGTCGACTGCGTGCGCGAGCTGCTGGCCGCGATCGAGGTCGACGGCAGCGAGGGCGACGTGCAGGTGGACGCGACGATCGCGCGGCTCGAGGCCGTGCTCGCGAACGAGCCGGGCGCAGCGCCCGCCGCGGCCGCGGCCCCCGAGCCCACGCCGGCGGCGCCCGAGCCCACGCCCACTGCCCCCGCGCCCGCGCCCGCGCCCGCTGCCCCCGCACCCGAGCCCGCGCTCGCGCCCGCGGGGAGCGCGCCCGCGGCGCAGGCACCCGTCCAGGCTGCGCCCACCGCCACCGTCCCGACACAGCACCCCGCGCCGGCCGAGGAGACCGTCGAGGAGCTCGGCTCCCTGCGCGGTCACGCCGAGACCTCGATCCGCGTCGACGTCGACCTCCTGGACGCGCTCATGCGCCAGGTCGGCGAGCTCGTCCTGGCCCGCAACCGGCTGAGCCTCCTGGCCGGCGAGCGCGAGGACCTCGAGCTGTCCCGCTCGGCGCAGCGCGTCGACCTCATCGCCGCCGAGCTGCAGGAAGGCGTCATGAAGACGCGCATGCAGCCCATCGAGCACGTGTGGTCGAAGATGCCGCGCGTCGTGCGCGACCTCGCCGCCGCGTGCGGCCGTGAGGTCCGCCTCGACATGGTCGGCGGCGACACCGAGCTGGACCGCGGCCTGCTCGAGGCCGTCAAGGACCCGCTGACGCACCTCGTGCGCAACGCGGTCGACCACGGCATCGAGCCCGCGGCGGACCGGGTCGCGGCGGGCAAGCCCGCGCAGGGCGTCCTGACGCTGCGCGCGTACCACGGCGGCGGCCAGGTGGTCGTCGAGGTCGCGGACGACGGCCGGGGCATCGACCCCGAGAAGGTCGGCGCAACAGCGGTGCGCAAGGGGCTGCGGACGCCCGAGCAGGTCGCCGCCGCCGCGCCCGCCGACCTGCTCCAGCTGCTGTTCCTGCCGGGCTTCTCCACCGCGCAGGCCGTGACGAACGTGTCGGGCCGCGGCGTCGGCATGGACGTCGTCCGGACCAAGGTCGAGGCCGTCGGCGGCACGGTCGACGTCGAGTCGACGGTCGGCCGGGGCACGGTCTGGCGGCTGCGCATGCCGTTGACGCTCGCGATCATGCCCGCGCTCACGGTCGGCTGCGCGGGCGACGTGTACGCGGTGCCGCAGGTCAGCCTGCTCGAGCTCGTCGCGCTCGACCCGCAGCGTCGCCGCGAGGCGATCGAGCACGTCCAGTCGGCGGCCGTCTACCGGCTGCGTGGCGACCTGCTGCCGCTCGTCTCGCTGCGCGCGGTGCTCGGCCTCGAGGACGCGGACGACGACGCGGGGGTGGTGGTCGCGGTCGTGCAGTCCGACCAGCACCGGTTCGGCCTGCTCGTCGACCGCGTGCTGAACACCGAGGAGATCGTCGTCAAGCCGCTCTCCGCGCGGCTCAAGTCCATCGGCACGTACGCGGGTGCCACCGTGCTCGGCGACGGGCGGATCGCGCTGATCCTCGACGTGCCGGCGATCGCCCGCCGCGCGCTCGGGGACGTCGACGCCGCCGCGCAGGAGCGGGCCGCCGCCGAGCGCGCCACCGCGGACGCGGCGCAGGCCGAGCAGGTGCTCGTCGTCGGCATCGGCGGCGGGCGTCGCGTCGCGATGCCGCTCGCATCGGTCGCGCGGCTCGAGCACGTGCGCACCGACCAGGTCGAGCTCGTCGGCGGCCGGGAGGTCGTCCAGTACCGCGGCTCGATCCTGCCGCTGGCGCGCCTCGACCGCGTGCTCGGCCGCTACGACGACGCGGAGTCCGCCGAGCTGCTCGTCGTCGTCTACGCGCACGGCGGCCGCAGCGTCGGGCTCGTGGTGCGGGAGATCCTCGACATCGTCGACGACGACCCGGCGACCCACTCCGACGTCGACGACCTCGGGCTCGTGGGCTCGACGGTGCTCGGCGACCGCGTCACCGAGCTGCTCGACGTCCGCGCCGCGATCCTCGCGGCCGACCCCGCGTTCTACGCCGCGACGGCCGACGACGCCGCGTCGGCGGCCGACCTCGAGCTCGTGGGAGCCCACCGATGAGCCAGTACGTCACGTTCACGCTCGGCGACCACCTGTACGGCGTCGACGTCGCACGCGTGCAGGAGGTGCTCCGGGCGCAGACCCGCGCGCGCGTGCCGCTCGCGCCGGCGGTCGTCTCCGGGCTCGTCAACCTGCGCGGCCAGGTGGTCCTGACGATCGACCTGCGCACGCGTCTCGGCCTGGCCGCGAGGCCCGCGGAGGCCGAGCCGATGATGGTCGTCGCCCAGGTCGACGGCGAGCCCGTGAGCATGCTCGTCGACGAGATCGGCGACGTCCTCGACCTCGGCGCGCAGACGTTCGAGGCCCCGCCGGAGACGCTGCCCGCCGCGCTGCGCGGCCTCGTCGTCGGCGCCCACAAGCTGGCCGACCGCCTCCTGCTCGTCCTCGACGTCGACGAGGCCGTCGCCGCCTAGACCCCGCCCCAGCAGTCCCCCCGCCGCCCACCGGCACCCCCCGAGGAGCACACCATGAGCCACCCCGCCAGCACCGAGCCCGCCCGACGGCGTCGCCGCGTCTACGCGGACCGTTCCATCCGCACGAAGCTGCTCGCCGTCGTCGTCCTGTTCGCGGTCGTCGGCCTGGGCCTGGCCATCGTCTCGTGGACCGTGTCGCACGGCGTCGCGGACGACGTCAAGACGGTCGCCGACAGCCAGGCCCAGATCGTCACGCCGCTCAGCCTGGTCCACCAGGACGAGATCAAGGCGCGCATGATCGTCGCGCAGGTCGCGGCGTCGCCCGACGAGGGCACGCGCCAGGCCTGGTACGACAAGCAGAGCGCCAACGACAAGGAGCTCGAGGCGGCCGCCGCGCTCCTCGACGCGTCGCCGGTCGGGGCCCAGGTGCCCGAGTGGAAGCAGTTCCGCGACACGTGGGCGCAGTGGCTGCAGGTGCGGGACGCGCGCCTGCTGCCCGCGGCCCGGCAGACCACGAGCGAGTACCAGACGGTCCTGCAGGCGAGCGCGATGCCGCTCGAGGACCAGATGGCCACGGCGCTCGACTCGATCACGACGACCGTCGACGGCTACGTGACCGACCTGGCGAAGTCGTCGCAGTCGAGCGCGAGCCGGGCGAGCGCGTTCGTGGTCGCGGGCCTGGTCGGCGTCGCGGTCGTGGTCGGCGTGATCGTGCTGGCGCTCGCCGTCAGCCTGCGGCGCAACGTCGCCAAGGTGCACGCCGCGCTCGACGCGATGGCGCACGGCGACCTCACCTACGTCGTCGACGTCGACTCGCACGACGAGATCGGCCAGATGGCCGCGTCCCTCGGCAGCGCCCAGGCGTCGCTGCGGACCACGCTCGCGGGCGTCGCCGAGACGGCCCAGACGGTCGCTGCGGCGGCCGAGGAGATGGCGGCCGCGTCGGCCCAGGTGCTGTCCGGCTCGCAGGAGACCAGCACGCAGGCGGGTGTCGTCGCGGCCGCGGCCGAGCAGGTCTCGCGCAACGTGCAGGCGGTCGCCGCCGGCGCCGAGCAGATGGGCGCGAGCATCCGCGAGATCGCGCAGAACGCGACCGAGGCCGCGAAGGTCGCCTCCGCCGCGACGGGCGTGGCGTCCGCCGCGAACGACACGGTGTCGCGCCTCGGTGCGTCGAGCGCCGAGATCGGCAACGTCGTCAAGCTCATCACGAGCATCGCGGAGCAGACGAACCTGCTCGCGCTCAACGCCACGATCGAGGCGGCGCGTGCGGGCGAGGCCGGCAAGGGCTTCGCGGTCGTGGCCGGCGAGGTCAAGGAGCTCGCGTCCGAGACGGCGCGCGCGACGGGCGACATCGCGCGCCGCGTCGAGGCGATCCAGCAGGACACGACGAACGCGGTCTCGGCGATCGGCGAGATCGGCTCGATCATCGCGTCGATCAACGACTACCAGCTGACGATCGCGTCGGCGGTCGAGGAGCAGACGGCGACGACGAACGAGATGTCGCGCGGCGTCGCCGAGGCCGCGACCGGCTCGGGCGACATCGCCGTGAACATCACGGGCGTCGCGTCCGCGGCGTCGACCTCGAGCGACGTGATGACGAACGTCAGCGACTCCGTCAACGACCTCGCCCGGATGTCGGCCGACCTGCGCTCGCGGGTCGCGGCGTTCACGTTCTGACGGCCGCGCCCGTGCCGCCGATCCGCGTGCTGGTCGTCGACGACTCGGTCGTCGTCCGCCGGCTCGTCACCGACGCCCTCGCGCGCGACCCGCGCATCGAGGTCGTGGGGTCCGCGTCGAACGGACGCCTCGCCCTCACGAAGGCGGAGCAGCTCGACCCCGACGTCGTGACGATGGACGTCGAGATGCCGGACCTGGACGGCATCGAGGCGGTCCGCCAGCTGCGCCGGGCGGGTCACCGCATGCCGGTGATCATGTTCTCGACGCTCACCGAGCGCGGTGCGGCGGCGACGCTCGACGCGCTCGCGGCGGGCGCGACCGACTACGTGGCGAAGCCGGCGAACGTCGGCAGCGTGCAGGAGTCGCTCGCGCAGGTGGCGGACCAGCTCGTCCCGAAGGTCGTGGCCCTGGCGGGCGCGCGGCGCGCGGCCGCCGTCCCGGGAGCGGTCGCGCGCCCGGGGGCCGTCGCCGCGCGCCCGCCGGTCGGCCCGCGGCCGGCGCCCAAGCCGCACGCGGTGCGGCTCGTGCTGGTCGGCTCGTCCACCGGCGGGCCGGAGGCGCTCTCGCGCGTCGTCGGCGCGTGGACCGTGCCGCCGCCCGTGCCGGTGCTCGTCGTGCAGCACATGCCGCCGGTGTTCACGCGGCAGCTCGCGTCGCGTCTCGACCGGCTCGGCCCGGCGACCGTCGTCGAGGCGGAGGACGGCGTGCCCCTCGCGCCCGGCACGGTGCTCGTCGCGCCCGGCAACCGGCACCTCGAGGTGCGCGTCGGCCCCGGCGGCTCGCTGCGCACCGCGCTGACGGACGCGCCGCCGGTCAACTTCTGCCGGCCCGCCGTCGACGTGCTGTTCCGCTCGGCCGTCGCCGCGGTGCGCGGCGAGCTGGTCGGTGTCGTCCTCACCGGCATGGGCGCCGACGGGCGCACGGGCTGCCAGGAGATCGTCGAGGCCGGCGGGACGGTGCTCGCGCAGGACCAGGGGTCGAGCGTCGTGTGGGGCATGCCGGGCGCGGTCGTCACGGCGGGGCTCGCGCACGCGGTCGTCCCGCTCGACCAGGTGGCGGCCGCGATCGAGACCCGCTGGTCGGGCGGCCCGCCCGTGGGGGCGCCGCACCCGTCCGAGGCGGTGCCGCGATGACGCTGCAGCCCGACACCTTCGCGTTCGTCGCCGACCTCGTGCGCCGCCGCAGCGCGATCCTGCTCGAGCCCGGCAAGGAGTACCTCGTCGAGAGCCGCCTGACACCGCTGGCCCGCGCCGCGGGCGTGCCCGACGTCGACGCGTTCGTCCGCTCGCTGCGCGTGCGCGGCCACGAGGCCGACCTGGGCGCCGTCGTCGAGGCGCTGACCACGAACGAGACGTCCTGGTTCCGCGACGTGACGCCGTTCGCGGCGCTGCGCGACCACGTCGTGCCCGCGCTGCGCGCCGAGCGCGGACCGCTCGAGCGGCTGCGCGTCTGGTCGGCGGCGTGCTCCACCGGCCAGGAGCCGTACTCGATCGCGATCGTGCTGGCAGACGCCGGCTGCGCGGGCGTGGAGATCGTCGCGACGGACCTGTCCGAGCAGGTGCTCGACCGCGCCCGCGAGGCCCGGTACACGCAGCTCGAGGTCAACCGCGGCCTGCCCGCGTCCGTGCTGGTGCGGCACTTCGAGAAGTCGGGCGCGCACTGGCGCGTCGGCGAGGCGATGCGGCGTCAGGTGCGCTTCCAGCGGCACAACCTGCTCGACGCGCCGCCGCCCGGCGGGCCGTTCGACGTCGTCTTCCTGCGCAACGTCCTCATCTACTTCGACCTCGCGACGAAGCGCGCGGTGCTCGCTCGGGTCCGCAGCGTGCTGCGCCCCGGCGGGTTCCTGGTGCTGGGCGCGGCCGAGACGACCATCGGCGTCGACGACGCGTGGGTGCGTGAGCCCGTCACCGGCGGCGCCGTGCACCGTCCGGCCGGTCCCGTGCGCGCCGCGTCGTCGCCGCACCACCTGACCGCGTCCGCCGCGTCCGGCGGCACCCGACTCCGAGGAGCCATCGCATGAGAGCGCTCGTGATCGACGACTCGCGCACGATGCGTCGCATCGTCGCGCGCATCCTGTCCGACCTCGGGCTCGAGCCGCACGAGGCGGCCGACGGGCGGGAGGCGCTGGACCTGCTCGAGGGCGGCCTCGAGGTGGGCCTGGCGTGCATCGATTGGAACATGCCCGTCATGGACGGACTGGAGTTCGTCACGCGCGTGCGCGCCAACCGCGCGTGGCGCGACGTCACGCTCGTCATGGTGACGACCGAGAGCGAGCACGGGCAGATCGTGCGCGCGCTCGCCGCCGGGGCGCACGAGTACGTC
>Ga0164242_10002079_pt1 | contig 23325 bp, 20 predicted proteins | sample OricomgcompostMG_FD_108783 | JGI IMG/M metagenome (GOLD analysis project Ga0164242, IMG submission 108783) | Miracle-Growth compost microbial communities from Emeryville, California, USA - Original compost - Miracle growth compost (MG) ... | reverse complement strand
TTCTTGAGGAGGTCCAGCAAGTTGTTGCAGGTGAAGCCCCAGCCCTTCTGGTACCGCTGAGCAAATGCGGTCGAGTCGCACAGCGTCTTGGTGAATGAGACAACGCCAAGCTTGCGATCCACTGGTCGCGCAAACTGGCTTGTCGTCTGTAGGATAATGTTGAGGTAGATTGGGGTGAACACGCCGGTCTGCACTGCCTCGGCGTGCTTGATGAAGTAGTCGGCACCTAGCCCGGCCTCGAAGCCCCTGGCCGATACGAGATGGTAGAATCGGACGAAGCGGGACTTGTAGGAGTCGGAGGGCGTGCCTTGGAGTTTACCAAAGACAATCGTCAGGATGGTTTCGAAGTATGGTTCTAGGACCGGTCTGTGGTCTCAGGGTTAGAGCAGGTAGATGACAACAGGATTATAGTGCGACCTACCCTTGGAATGACCCCACAATGGCCTCGAGAATGTCAAAGGCGTTCTGCTCCGTCTTCTTGCCTGATATAAGTTGCTGGAAAATGCCGAGCACCGGTTCCAGCTGATTGCCAGCCTGGATCTCTCCGGCTGCTTTCGGGAGTATCGCCGCGAGGAACCGTGCACATCCCGGAACGTTACCCCTTGTCTCCCACACCGTCGGAGTCGTCAACGGCTTAATCAGAGTCTTGAAATTCTCTGGGAGGGCGGCCGAGGCGTCCGCTTCGAGGAGAGCGGCAAAGATCTGGAATACGTATGGGACAAACTCTGGGATTTGGTCAGCACAGGTCCAAATTGAGTGTTTTGCCTAACAAGTAGGACCTTACCCGTAACCTCCTCATTAAGGATAGATGAGAAAGGCTCCCATAACCGTGCCTCTAATTTGGCTGTAGACGTCGCAGCACAGTATCTAATTGCACGTGTTAGACTCCAGACAACGTTATCACGCGCAAGAAGACATACCTCACGAGAGCTCCGATAGCCTCGAAGTGGAAGTAATAGAACCTCGGGTTGCTAGGGTTTGCCTTGATGATGTTGGTGATGATGATCAAATGGTCTAGAATACCGTCCAGGATTGGGGCAACGCCGTCCTTGATAACAATCAAGACCCTCATGATACACTTCATCAAGAACTCGTTCTCCTGGAGCTTTGCGGGGGAGTTATCCTTCTCCACAAGCTTAAAGAGATGTTCCAGAAGATCCTTCGCAAACGGCTCGATATCCGTCCGAGAGAATAGATGCTGTCCCGCGTCGTCGGTCAAGAAGAGAACCCTCTCCACGGCGATGGCTGCGTAGGTATAGACGACGTAATTCGTCGATGCCATGTTCTTGATGAGGGGCTCAAAAGCAGCTTGCCATTGCTCCTTGGTAAGTTGGCTGCGGAAGTTGTGCAGATACTTGATGGCATCGACTTTGGAAATCGGCTCAACACCCTGGTCGGCCACCAAGTCCGACGCGACATTCTTCTGGAAGAAGTCGACCACGTTCACATATTGGTTCACAGTCTTGACTCCTTGAGCTGCCGTTACGCTCCCCTTGGCCGCGATCGCCAGGAAGAGGTAGACGGCAGTGTCCTTGGCTTTCCAATCCTTGGCGCCCAGCGATAGGTAGTGGTCAATGTATTTGAATACCACCTGAGTAACGAGCATCTCAAAGTTCTCCAGCAGTTTCCGGAGGAAGTCGGTAGCAGCCCGTCTTCGAGAATCGGTGTCAGAACCCTCGAGATCTCGCCGGATGAACTCGATAGGCTCGTCCTCAAACATTTCAATATCGGACTCGCGGAGGGCTACGTTTGGCAAGATGACCTTCTCGACAACCTGACCCAGTGTTTCCTCGTTGCTGAAGTTCTGAGCGTGCCGGGGTACGGACGCAATCGCTGTGAGGAAATGGAGTGCCTTGCTGACGAGAATATCGTACCGCTTTTCCGGTCCGACGGTTGAGAGCAAGTTCCAAACGGCATTCGTGAACTGATCAGCGTAAGGGCTAAAGTCATCGTCGAACTTGGTTGTGTAAAGCTGCAGTGCGTCGCAAATATCGGCCTTGACCGTTTCCTGGGCACTGGCCTCGTCGTCATCGCCATCGAATACCGGGTTCGAGTAGGAGAGATATCCGAGCAAGACGGACACGATAGCTCCCAGGTGTGCTTCGAGAACCGGGGGAAGGTCTTGGCAAGAGAGATCGTAGAAAATCTTAACCAACAGACTCATGGTTTCGAACCAACCCTTGAGTTCGGTAGGGTTGTCCTTGTTTGCGTTGATCTGCTGATCTGCGACCTAGACATGGAGAGTCAGCTCCGGAAACGGGTGACGAATGCTACTGGAATGACTTACGCCCAGCATGCGAATAAATGGTTCTCCAAAAATGCCCAGGACATGGTTGATCTCTTCGTAGAGGTCGTTGGATTGGAATAGCGGGCGCCACCGGACAAAGATGGAATGGGCAACCTCCAAAACTCCGTTGGTGACCTTGTAGTCGGTGGAGGACAGGCGGCTGACGAGGTCCTAGTGATGAAGCTGTTAGAGGGCTGGCAATGCAGAGGGTGGAGAGATCCCGTCTCATACCTGGATCAGGGTATCCCATCGCTTCCAAAAATCGGAATCGGCGATAATGCTTATAGCCTCGCCGAGTTGGGTCTGGATGTTGTTCGGGGAGGAAATCATCAAGCCGAGCAACTCTTGCTTTATTGTCGCAACCTCGTCCAGAGACAGTTTGTAGTTGCCTTCTTCGTCCTACGATGGTGAGGTATTGTCAGTTTCACATGTGTACCGGGAAAACCAGCGTGACCCTCTCCACGGCACATACCACATAGTTCAAACGGATGAAGTTTTTGAAGGCGAGGGCGGCAGCAAGGCGGGTCTTTAGGGGTAGAGGAGTAGAGGCGACGATGTTGAGAAGGGTTAGTGAATAGTTAGGCTTGCTCTCTTCTTGCCTAAGCGCATTCTCAGCTGTTGAGTTGCCCGTGGTTAGCATCCATTTGCCTCGAAAGTGGGAGGTTCGTGATGGCGGGGCTCTGCCTCAGCTACCAAGCAGCTCTCATACCTTTGCGATGCTGATGCTGATCGAGAGTAGCATCAAGAAGCTGGGCAATGTGACCAATCTCGACTGCCATGTTGGGCAACGCAGCTTGCTGTTGGTTCGGCGATCTGTGGCGGGTGTGGAATATGGCACAGGCACGAGGTGATCTGTTGCTTCTTGGTGAGGATGGTGGGAGGTGAACCCAAAATAAAATACCAAGCTCTCCCACTCGGGGGGTTGCTAGGCTCCCATATCCCTGTCTGTAAACGAAATAGTGGGCCGCAAAGATCAAAAGATTATGTAACCTGCGTCCAGGTGGACAAAGCTTCAGTGGACCCTGGGGTACCGAGGTACCAACCTGGAATTAAGGTACTTGGATATTTCACCATCTTCCAATCATATTGCGAGCCTGCAAGGCTACATCAAGCCACAGCTGAGGACAAACTCAATCCATGGATCACATTTGAAGGAAATTTTTGCCCAGACAAGCCAGGGAAGACTCTTTACGAAGTGATCAGCGAGCCACCTATGTAATAGGAACAACCTACGCGTACTTGAAATTGCCATGTACTCCCAACCAGGCTTGAGAAGTGACAAAAGTTGAGTCCAGATCTTCAACGGGCCCCGTGCCGTGGCTGTGCAATTGGCTGGGGCGGATCAATAAAACTACGAGCTACCACAAGGCTAGTGGAAGCGGGTGGTGTGGGGGACGGCGAGGGGACCAATATCCAATATCGATGTGCAGGAGCTCCTCCAGCTTAATAAACCTCGCTTTCCAGTCTCTCGACCTGGCCGCCCTCCCCCTGAGAAGTTTAATTCTTGCATGCGACAACCCACCTCGCATGGCCGACAAGACCAGACGATAGTATCCGTACCGGAGAAGCAGCTGTCTGCCTGCCCGTCTACCCGGTTGCGCTGGACACATCGAGCAAACCGCCACCCTATATCGGGACGAGACCGGAACTTTGGAGAGGGTGTGCGACTTCAATATAGGCGATCCTCACCCCTCCCACATTTGGCAGAGGGTGTCAAGACATTGATTGCAGCTCGGCCCTGGTGGTCCACACTCTTATGCAAGTAGCAGTTTGGGTGTAAGTCAGGTGTCTCTTATCGCATCTCTCCTCTTTGCATTGATATTTTCATCTTGGTCAACGCCCCCTACCATCCAGGTACTCATTTCAAATGATTGCCTCCCTACCCGAGAGTCGGTGCTCGACTACTACTCTTGACTCCTTTTGACACTGCTTGATTGACAACCAAATCCTTCTTCATCCTTGGTTGCCTCGTCGGCATAACCCCGAATGTCTTTCCTGCCTCGTCCAACTCCTCCATCCAGCCCAGCCGTGACCATGCTAACATGCTGCGCCGGATAGTCTCAATAGGCCAGCCGGCCTCTGAGGATCTCGAACTCATGTCCCCATCGCCCGGTGATGAGACCCAATCGTCGGAAGCGCGGAGCGCAAGGGGGCTTGCCGGTGTCTTTAGGGGATTAACGGGGAACAAGTCGAACAAATCGCCGTCTCTACAACAGCAGTCGTCTGCTTCCTCCAGTTCCCTCAATACCTTCCCCGGCAAGGCCAATGCTGCCTCGGCGTGCTTATCGGGATTACCGCCCAACCAGATGGAGCCCTTTGAAAAGCTGAGAAGGGGAGCCCTGAACGAGCGCATCGCCGCAGCGAACACCCTTACCTTCGCCATCCCCGAATACCCGCTCAATCCCGTACGTCATAGAAGGCCGTGGTCTACGTTACAAACCGCTAATAAGATGTGTTAGGTTCTCGAGATATGGGATGCCGGGAAAGACTTGATCGAGCCGTCGAAACCTCTCGCTGCGCGGCAGGCAGGCTGGGGCCTCCTTACCCAGTGCGTCAAATATGCATATTCGACGGATCTTGAGAGACGGGAATACTTCCAGACACTCTCGACTCCTACAATCCCAGAAGACTTCCATCTCCAGCTGGCGGCTCTTGTGGATTTATCCAATCACGGCCGAGAGTTGTCCGGTTTCGAATACGACATATTCCCGTTATTGACCAAGTGGCTTCAAGATACATACAGTGCTGCGAGGGCCGCTAGGAGACAAGTCTCGCGAGGACCAAATAGGCCCAAAAGCAAGGCAATTGCATCCGGCCAAGACAAGAATTTCTCTTTGGTCTTCGCTCTCCTCAGGGATGTTATCAGATTCAACTTCAGGGTTGCCGGCGACGATGCCATCGGCGTCTTGATGGACAAGCTCCTCGATATCTGCATGAACACAAGTGTTGAGGCAGATCTCCGAGCCTGTATCAGCATCATTGATGCTATCGTCACCTTCGGCACCATCCCGAACGATAGGCTGAAGGAATGCATACATGTGCTCAGCTCCATCCACTGTCTAGTCACCAATTTGCAAAAGGATGCCTGGCACACCCTGTCGAACATCTGTAAATCCCACCATGGCCAGTCGACGGTGAGAATCCTCATTGACGTTCTTCGGACATTTCCTACGGACTCCGATACGGACAAGGATGTCGTCAGAGAAGTTAGAGGCGCTCTCTCGGTCCTTACTAGGCTCCTATCTAAGAGCACCGAGAAAGGTTACCCTCCAATTCCAATGACGCTTCTTGTCGATGGCCTCGTTAATATTTCTCGGAGCAACTCGACGAGAATGGCGACCGACATCTTGAAGCTCATTAACTCACTCCTCGAAGGCCCCGATGGTCGGGTAGCTGCCATTGCAGCTGAGGAAGATTGGTCCGGCCTGTTTCGTGTATCGGCACGATGTGGCGAGAAGATCGTACCACCTTCATCTAGCAGCGACCCTGATGCATCGATGAAAACCAACGCTAAGGACGAAGCCGATAAAGCCGAGGCGCTGCAAAGCCTTATATCCCGGGTTGAGCACTTGCTCAGGCTACAAATACCGGACTTTCTGCAACGGGATGAGTGCATCAGTTTCCTTACCCAAGTTCAGCATGCGCTTCCGGACTCTGCCGTCACATTAGTTCTCGACCATTTCAAAGAGCAACGTAGTTGCTTCCCGTCTGAGGTCGGTTGGGATGAGAAACTAAAACTGGTCCTCGAGGGCTTCTTCCGGAACCGAAACCGCCTCCCGCTCACCCGCTTGCAAGCCCTCGCAACCATACGTGAAATCTACGATTTCCTTGAAGCCGTGGGCGACTTTGTGGACACAATCTCAATTCCCGATCTCATACAACAGGTGCTCTTCGAAATCGACGAAGAGTCCGATACTCTCGTACTTCAAGACACAGTGGCTTTTGTGGTTGCCGTTGCCGCTAAATCCGACATGGAACTCTTTGACGAAATAGTCGACTCACTGAAGAGGGTTATAGCCGCAGAACGCTCGAAAACACCAATCTCGATGCCTCCGACGCAGGCCCCCGCCATGCCAGGGCCCCAGGGTCAACCGGGCTATTTTGCGAACCAGAGCCTCTCCAACGTAGTCACAAGAGGATACGTCCAGATGTTCATGCAATCCATGAACACGAATGTCGTGAAGTCGAGGAAGACTTTCAACGCAGTGGTCCACATTGCGAGATCTAACGCTTGCGAGACCGATGCGCGGCTAACAGCGTTGAAGCTGCTCTTCCGGCTACGGGCTGATTGGGATCATCGCGTGTATCTTGTGGCACGCCCAGAATCAGAAGGACTGGCTCGGTCTCTCTACCGAACCGAGGCGTCCCTGGCACGCAAGTTGGCTGAGGATGCAGCTCAGCCGTCCCGGCTGTCAAGGGTTGAACAACCCGGCTCTCGACCTTCCCGTGGGATTTCGTTCTCACAAGCCCAATCCGGAGACAGGGGCGCGCTAGGGAGGGCTGTGAGTGGTGCCAAGCACCCGACTCAAATGTCGCAGCGTCTTTGGTCGCTTCCGGACCTGGATGCTCTCCCTGAGGACCCTCCTAGCCGTCCAAGCCCCGTCCTGTTCTCCCGTACTGAAGATGCTAGCCGCCCAGATGGCTCCGCGGGAAAGAAGGCAGCCTTAAACACGGCCTCGTTACTGGAGACAGTGCTTAGCATTTTCCACCATGGTTGCGATTGGGAAGTTTATAGCTTCATCTTGATCCATCTGCCGGCGCAGCTGAGCAACCATACCATCTTCGCGGACGCCATAACTCAGATTCACGAATTACGCAAGATCATTTGCGAGCTGATCAGGACTGGCGCCTTCCAAGAGCCGCCCAGCATGTCCGGGCTGCGCCGATCCGACGTTGCCAATTGCTTATTCCACTCGCTGGCCATGATCATGAGTTATCACCCACATTTCCAGAAGAGCGACGAAGATGAGATCGTTAGAACATTCATGCATGGCATCGCCGACAAAACGGCCAAGACGTGCATTCACGCTCTGTCGGTGTGTTGCCACGAGCTGCCCATGTCGATCAGCAAGCTACTGGTTTCCATTCTGCATAAGATGTCACAGGTCATTACACAGCCTTTCGTTTCGATGCACATTCTCGAGTTCCTAGCATGCCTGAGCCGCCTGCATTCGCTATACTCGAATTTTAGAGAGGAGGAGTATCGCATCGTCTTTGGGATCTGCTTCCGATACTTGCAATACGTCCGCGACAAGCAGCACTCAAGCCGGGGCAACTACCCTAGTGAACCGCCGACACCTAGCACAGGGATGCCTAATCACTTAGACCTCCCCGGGCAGCAGAATCCCACGGATGACCTTCCACAGTACGTCTACGCGTTGGCATATCATGTCATCACATTCTGGTTCCTCGCTCTTCGAATCAACGACAGGCCGAATCAAATTGGATTGATCGCCAAGAATCTCTTTACCGACGTTGATGGGAGCGCGAGCAATGACGAGCAGGCGCAGATTACCATGGATTTCATGCAACGGGTAGCCTTCACGGACGCCAACGACACTACCGAAGACCGCCTTTTCAATGAGGAGCATTTTGGTGAGATGATGGAAAAGAGATGGATCATCGGTAACAGCATCGTCACAATCAAGCAAGCGAAGGAGACAGCATGGGCTCAGGTCACTCGACGGTACCCATCCGGGATATCTTGCTTCACCATACGAGAGAACTTCGGACCGGTACTAGGTGATGAGGCTCAGGCTAGTGCCGATGCTGCTCGCGATACCATTATGCAAAGCAGCGGCATTACCCTCCCGAGTTTCTTATTGCTCCAGCTGGTGGCACCAATTCCTCAGGCTGGCGACCCGGCAGCTCGGCCGATCCCACTTCCAGCTGACGAAGCTGTCGATCGAGCAATTCGTCTATTCGACCGTAACTCTACCGTAGATGGGCACAAAGTAGGAGTTATTTACATCGGAGAAGGCCAAACGGACGAGGGAGAGATCTTGGCAAACACCATGGGGAGTCCCGAATACGTGGAGCTTCTCGAAGGTCTGGGTACCCTGACGAGATTGAAAGGGGCGACTTTCAACACCCAGGGCTTAGACCGAGAGTATGATTCGGACGGGAAATACACGTTCTGCTGGCGTGATAGAGTCACTGAGATCGTGTTTCACGTCACCACTCAGATGCCGACCAACCTAGAACAGGATCCCCGGTGTAATCTCAAGAAGAGACACATCGGTAACGATTTCGTGAATATCATCTTCAACGAGTCGGGGCTCCCTTTCAAATTCGACACCTTCCCGTCGGAATTTAACTACGTCAATATCGTTGTCACGCCGAATCCGCAGCCATCTTTCGACGGAGTCAGAGCCGCAAGAAATAAGAGAGAGGAAGCGGGCGGCCAATCGTCGTTCTTCATGGTTCAGGTCATGAGCAAGCCGGGGTTCCCCGAGATATCTCCAGCAGCAGAACCAAAGATGGTGAGCTTGAAAGCACTTCCTAGTTTCATCAGGCTCCTGGCTGTAAATGCTTCCGTCTTCTCGCACGTATGGGCAAATCGGGAGGGTGGAGAACACATCTCGTCGTGGCGCGCCCGTCTCCGAGAAATCAACCGACTCCGAGAGCGATACGGTCCCAAGGTACAACCCGCGCCCTCGCCTCCGCCTTCGTCCCTAGGTGGCATGATGTCAGGTGGTAGTATGATGGGCCAGATGCAACAAGGGGAAAGCTCACGGCCGGCGAGCAGCGTGAGGGACAGCATCACCAGCATTAGGAGGTCTTCCGTTGCCACCTACTTCACAAGCGCCAGCACCGACCCGACTTCCCACCGTTCGTCTATACTAACGGCCCCGACGACGGACAATACGGAGGTCTCACCGATGAGCGCGGCTGATGCGCTTGTTGACTCCGTGGATTTCTCCAAATGGACGTAAAAACCAGGGAGTGGGTAGGTCTCACCGGGGGATCGGGTTATTATTCAAAATAGATGGGGGTTTGTACAAATGGCACAGGTAATGCTGAAAGCGGGCAGCATTGCAGGATTACGCGGCGTCCGGATCCACATGGTGGAGGGAATTATACCACAAAAGTTGTTGCTCGTTTATGGCTTGCATATTGGCATGTATTGGAGGAGGAACGATATAAAGCAGCCTCCTAGGCTGCCTGTATTTCATGGTCAATACCATTATTTCTGCTTCTTTGGCTACCAGAGGTCCTCATATAGGCACCTCGCTTTTGTAGACCTTTGAGAGACAAGTGGTTTACAGCACACTTTCTCCAGGACAGAAATGATTTTTACCTTCAAATCAACCTTGTCTTTGCCCCTAAATCACCAGTAACACTAGACCAATGTTCTTAAGCCCCGTGTGTTGGACCACAACGTAGGAGTGAGGTGAGGTATAATTTCCTCTCAAGTCCACCACCATTCGGACCATACCTGGAGCAATCCTAGGTCTGCCGCCAAATGTCTCTATATCTTGCCCAATTTCGGAAGCCTAATATTCACTCAGCTCAAGTCTCTTAAAGGTCGCCCTCTCCACGGCAGCTGCTTACCCATGGATCGGAATCCTTCATCTCCGCCTTTCACAGCGTCGATTAGTAACTTCTTCATTCCCTGCTCTGCAAGGACCCTGATGCAAGAGTCGAGCAGTCTAATCATAGTGGCATCAAGCCCGTCTTCCCTACCTGGGCGGTCGTCTAGAGATAGGTCGTTTGTCTTAGCAACCCTCTGTCTCAGCCTGGTTTTGTTTGGGATTGTTGCACTTACCCGCAATACAAATGCAGGTAACGCCACCGGTATCATCCGAAATCGTTGCAGCCCAGGGAAGATCTCCCGCAACTGGACTTCCCGAAGTCTTGACATAGGTTAATGCTGCAGCGATGATTGTCCCGTTTTCCGTACCAACGATGATGTCCCGGATATACATGGTGTTTGTTAATTTGGCGTATCGGTCATACCAACCCATGTTGGCCGTTCGTACGGACACTCTTTCGACCAACTCTAGGACTATGTCAAACTGAGCAGGACTGCAAGACTGAAAAGATATATTGGAAGAGGGAAAGCCCGTCGAAGGCCAGTCCTCAAATCGGAGGTGCCAATCGCTGACCTCCTGGCCCGCCCCTGGGCCTTGCTGGTCGAAGCACCAGCTTCGCCGCCGAAACCAACCCTCCGATGCGATTCCAAGGGGTAGGCCGTAAAGGAGGCGAGGAAAAGTACTTCCGAGTTGCAAGCGACACACTCCCCTCGTTTTCGCAAGCTGTCGTAGCGCGTGGCTGTGGAGACTCAAGCCGATGCCTCGCCGCCGAGACGAGGGATGAACCAAGATCACTGAGAGCGAGCCAACCAACCTATCACTTCCGCTATCAATATACGTCGTGTATGTCGCACAGAATCCAAGTACATCCGCTGTTTCGGGGTTTCGGACCACATAATGCATAGCGCAGCCATCCCGTACCAGTAGAAATTGGAGGGTTTGGCTGTCGACATGGAACTTTGTCGGTAAGCATTGCAGCCATAGCTCATGGACAGTTGTATAATCGCGGTAGGTATTCCATACTTCGACAGGCCACGTCTTTGGAGAGGGCGTCAAGTCTTGGATGCTCGGCCCTGCAGCAGGGAGGGAATGGTGTGCCCGGAATAGAAGGTCTGCCCCATATTCTAGGACCCCAGAAGCGAAGCCGGAAAGTTGAATAACAGTGGGGAATGAGGCCGTTTCCAGCGGAGGTATCTCGTGAACGTTACAGCAGACTACGACGATGAGTGGCCGGTGTCCGCTAACTGACAGTGCAACCTCAGCGAGCTCGACTTGGGGTGGCTGCCCTTGTCGAGACGGCCCTGAAATAACAAAGATGACCGTCGCCGCTCGTTTGATAAACCCGACGTGCGTTCCAGTAATGCCATCACGAACCGTGTAAGGCACATGGCGAATCCAAGGGTGGTGCCTTGCAAGAGCGCGCCCAAACGGCTCAAAGGGGTCCGTTGTCGTGCCCCGGCTCGACCTCGGTGTAAAAACCGGCGCAACAACTGGAGTTAAAAGAACGATCAAGTCACTGTCTTGAAGACTCCCCGACAACGGAAGGCGCGGTTGGTTGTCTCGAATGAGGACAGCCCCCGTTTGCCCTGGGCTACCTGCAACAGAGGTGGTGGTATCGAGCGCCGTCAACATGTTTGGGGTGCCGACGCATCGTCTAGAGACTTAACGAAGCTGCCAAAGATGGAGACCTGTTGGTTTAATCAGTCAGCAGGTGCGGGTAGCCCGTAAGATCTGCTTACGAGTTGGCGAAGCCGTTAGGCTATCCGGGTACAGGGGTCTCGTACTATTCTTCAGCCCTCGCCCTAGGATGTTCCCATTCGTAACAGGACGAGAGTGACTGGATACCTAGAGCCTAGTAAACACACTGTCTAACGCCCAACACTCTCTTCTCAGATCCTGCTTTCACGTTCAAGAACCAGGAACCACACCGGAGTCCTCAGGTTGATCACTCTCACAAAGCTGAAGAGCTTCGGTCTCGGTCGCCGCGCGATCTGTGGATCGTCTTATTGGTATTTTTCTCTCCTCATGCCTCTGTTGGGGGGCGGCAAGGGGCGAGAGTAGGGCCAATGATAGTAGCAGGGGGTGAAGGGAACTAAGATAGCGTATCGGCAGTTGTCAAGGTTCAAGAAGTGGGAGACCAGGATGTAGAGTGGCTGTGCTCTGACTGCGCGAGTCGAGTGGAAGGAGGGATACAGCTAGCTTTCAGCATGGAGAGCCCCGACTGGCCTTGCATGCCCCAGGTGTGGGCGGAAAGTGTAACATGATGCTGGCACTGACAGCTGACAAATAGCTCACAGTCCAGTCCTCGTGAGGCTGTTCGCGCTAGGGAGATGCCCAAGGACCTCTTCCCACATCTCGAGCAACCTATGGTAGCTGCTTAAATCAACCTGCTCAGGGTGGCAGAAGGATGCAACCCTCTCCCTATTCCGCAGTCTGTGATGACGCCAACATGCGCTCCGAGCCGTTAAGGATGGATAAACACAACAGACAGGCACCTCACGATTCGAAATGGCCGGGCCACTTAAAAAGAGCTGCTGGAAGACGAACCAAGATGGGGCGATTCTCGCGTACTCAGCGTCCTGCGCATACATCGTTGGTCAGACATGGGGACTGTGCACGGGGAGAAAGGGTTACACAGGGGTCATCGCTTTGACGGCATCCCAAATGTAGAGAGAGAAAATGGAGGAGGACGTTCACACAATTGGAGGGAACAAAGGGTGAGGGCTATTTTGAGCCATCGGGGCGGGAATACCCCGGACTCCTCGGTGCCTCCCTGGCGCACCATGAAACCACTTCTCGACAACTAAGCCGAGCCCATAGGTGGGGTGGTTGATTTGGCATCTGTCCGAGGCCCGGCCCTCACCGAACCAACGAAGTCGGGGTTCGAGCACCGGTATTTGCGTATTTGACTGCCAGCAGTCAAGAGCTACGCCTGGAAAATCTAGCCAACGAGATGATGGGAGAAGAATAAGGAGACGAGGGTTATTAGAACTGGACCTAGCTTCTTCCCTTGCTTTCCTTTCGGGATGGTGAGACCGGTGGTCATTTCGTTTGTCTCTCTTGACGGATGCGCTCAGGTAATCGGTAGTTGTTCGCGATAGGGGTGGACATGGAAGGTGAGGTGTGCTGAAGAAGTACGAAGTACCCACTGCAAGGTACCTAATGAAGGCACTGGGGTACCGAGTACATATACGTCATTGGAGGGGCGGGTTTCGTGCCCCACTTGTCGGAAGCACGCGCCAAGCGCGTCGCGTCGGTAGCATCGTCAACTCGATGCTGGACTAATACCCTGCGCGTAATTGAGCAAAGTTGTAGCGGCAACAATCGTAATATGTAGATGGTGCGCTGCGCATGTGGCGGCCGTTGACTAGACAGAGATGGCTCCAACAATCGCCTCTCTTATACTCGACGTTGAGGACGGTGAGATCACCAGATCCAGCAGTGATATGTTTTAAGTTGTCCTTGACATGCCAAGCTGACAATCTTGATGAAGCTTCCAAAATCCCCGCTAAGCGTCGCGCGGTGAGCATCAAACCGACCGTGGATGTGTTGGTTTCGTCCCTCTACGATACCGGGGCACTTCCGGACGAGTTAACTGAACTGGTCAACTTGATAACGAGGCCTAACCACTTGGACCAAGCTACGAGGGGCGCATTGGTCCGGAATCTCTACCCAGCAAACAAAGTGCCTAAGGAAGTCCTTCTAAATGTACTGGGCTGTCTGGGTCATGGCGAGCTCAAACCGTCTTTGGCGATTCAGGCCTTGATGTTGAGATGGCTGGTCATGGCCTACAACGTTCTGGAAGACCCGGGGCTGCTCTCGCAGGCTTATGCAGTCCTCTTCAATCTTCTTGATACGGCTGCGTTAAGGTACGTGTTTGAAGATGTTGCTGCGCTGCTCCTTTTACTGACCATGTAGGCCCCAATTGTGCCACTTGCTGGCCTTGGTTACTCGCCGCAAGCATGTACGGCCATTCAGGATACAAGCTGTGTGAGTTTATCGAGTCTGACCTCGCCGTTCTTTTTGCATTAGGCGTTCTAATACGTGGCTACCTAAGGCTTTCCCTGTCTCGACAAACAGGCAGCGATCCCGCTCTGACCGGTCTCCTGAGAGTATTCAAAAACTACTACCCCGAGATTATCGTGGGAGAGGTTACAAAAGGCAGGGCATCAACCTTCAAGGTCCGCACCCATCGGAAATTCGAGACTTGCCAGGCAGGCTCTAACAAGATCGCAGCACCCCGACCCTTCATGGCGGTCAAGACTCGATGAAATACAGGCAGAGCATCTATCGAGGAGTCAAAACGACCCGGGAAGTGCTCGGAATGCCTTCCGAGTGAATCACCTACTGAGCAGGCAAATGGCAGGCCAAGGGGGCTCGTCCATTCCTGCCGTTCATACATTGCACGCCCAAGAGGTATGTTCGAGTCCCCTATTAACTATAGGCCGGCAAGCTAACCGTTGTAGAATTCGGTAACGCTGGAGGAGATCGACAACGCCGAATCTTTTGTGCAGAATCTAGAGAAAATTGAACTACCAAACCAGCTCGTAGCTGTATTGGCGGATCCCCTTCTTCAGAAGCTCATGGTTTTGAGGCCAAACGACGAGGCTTCTTCTCGGGTGAACAATTGGACGGCATCGTGCGTTTTGGACGTACACAACGGAGATGCGGGCGCTGAGTCGCTGCTTGACATGATCCAGGTCCTCCAGGACTACGTCTCAAATACACAGGTAGTCTCGCTTACTCAAATCTCCAGCCCTGAAACTAACATAAGGGCAACAGACACTGCCACTGGCTTTACTCTCTGTATTCAGAGAACTGTTTGGGGTTTGGGATGGTGTGGACAGAAGGGATATCGTCTTGGACGTGCTTTCTCATACTCCGCTGATGAGATTCAACCGTGGGTTAAGCCTCCCTCCTCTTCAAGCATTTTTGTACTAATTGATCAATCGAAAGAGCTCTATGAAACGACCTTTCAGCCATTAGAGGCATGTCTACTAGACAACACCGCCGAGTCTCAACTTCGTCTCCTCGGCTTTTATACCGCATTACTCCGTAGATGGAGAATTATTCTCCTTTCTGCGGAGGACATATCATCGTTGGAGGTTTCACCGGTGTCAGATTTAGTTGACCATGTCAACCGACTTAGCTTAACCCTGTCCCAGACCGCGTCTACGGTATCGACCCATCTCTCGATCCTCGAGTTCTACGAATGCACATCGTCACTGACAACAGTTCCGAGTCTACTGAGGCGCCTACCTATTGCAATTCCCCCGCCTACACTAGTGTATATCCTACACTTCAGCCACTCCCCCGCAACTCTCTCCCGCGTCTGCTCGATCGTGGCAACCTACAAGCGTGGCTTAGAGATGGCCATGAAACAATTAGCCAACAGGCAACTCAGCTCCGCCGAGAACGCGCACATCAAGACGTTCAACGGCCTCCTCATGGATATATGCAACTGCATCTGGCGGTCCAAAGCATTCGGTAGGTCCGATGAAAACTCCATGGGCTGCTGCATCCCCGCCTCTGTCGTAGCGTCTCTCCGGACCTACCTCGCCGGAGTCGATCCCGACACCCCGTTGTCCTCTGCCTTTAGCATCTCGCACTCGCCGGCCCTGTGTCTGCAGTCGCTCTCGTACGTCCGGGATCTGGAAGATATGATCCTTGCGGATATGGAGGGCGAACTCCGCGAACGGCATGGAGGCCCGGTCACACAGAAATCCTTGGCTGTGCTGAAGAACAGGGGCGGGCTGGATCTGAGCTGGCTGGAGTACAAGTCGGGGGTCCTGAGGTATCTCGAACAACAAGCCTTTGTGGGTGTTCCCGAGTTAATGTACAACACGATGAAAAATTTGATAAACTCCCAATCATAGCGAGAGCTAATCTCGCCTGGGAGGGGAGGGGGAGGTGGATAACACAGCACACATTTTACCGGGTCGAATGTTGCCGGGCATCTTGCTACATCATGTAAGACGCTCACAAGCTAACTCGTATTGCTGGTCCCTTGTGAATTGATTTCCGTAAATACTTCCGTGGTACTTTTCGCCAACATCACCCATGCTTTTTATATCGGCTCCCTATCCAGTTCTTGACATCGGTGCGAGGAGAGTGAATATACTTTTTGAGAACTCCATCAACTAATTCCCTCAAAGCAAAAAGGCCGGCCAAATGCCCAGATCATCTAGATACGTCTGTTAAAAGGTCGATCTAAACGCCATGTTAAATGCCGCCTGGGTATCATGTTAAAACGCCGCAAAAGAAAAAAAAACCTCCGATCCAAATGCCACCCATGTTGAATTGCCGTTGTTGAACTTCTCCGCCCGAACCTGAGCCCATTCCGCCAGACGGCCAACCCTGCTGTAAAGGCCCCTTATCCTAAGCCCCCTTAGGTTACCTTCTTCTCCAAGCCATAGCCACCTAGGCCCGAGCCAAAGCTATAGGTCTTGCCCTCGGGGCCCCGCTTGTTCTGGCTCCTGGGCCCCCTGTCCTCCAGATCCTCCTTCAACCAGGTCAACACCAGCTCGCCCAGACGGCTATTCCCCGACTCAGCCTTGGCTTCGTCTTTGAGGACTCTGGCCAGCAGCTCGTCGGCAGGGCCCCACTCCTTGACGGTGCCGAGATGCATGTGGACGAGATGCGTCGGCCAGCCAGCAAGGTTGTCGAGGACATGCGTTGCATACACAATGGTACACTCCCTAGCCTCGGTCTCTTGCCGCAGCCAGCCCAGGAAACGCGCACGGCTCCACACGTCGAGATCGACGGTGATCTCATCAAGCAGCAACACCGACCACGGCCGCAGCAGGCCCATAGCCAACTGCACGCGACGGCGCTCGCCGTCCGAAACGGCGTGCATGCGCCACGCGGTATCGACATCAAGCACATCGACAAGCTCGTCGCGCCTGGCGGGATACACATCGCCGCCGACCGAGCGCAGCAGCTCGTTGACGCCGATGTCGGTGCGCACGATCGAGTTGAGCACCCACTCCAGCCCTAGGTACGTGACGCCCTCGACGCTGTCCGCGAACGGGTCCACGCCCGACACGCGGATGGCGCCGCGCGGCGCGAGGCGCTTGCCCGCAAGAAGGCGTAGCAGCGTCGTCTTGCCGGCGCCGTTGGCGCCGACGAGGAGCGTGCGGGACCGTGGCGGCAGGGAGAGCGTGACGTTAGAGATTCCCGTAGAGTAGTCCGGGAAGGTGTAGGTTAGGTTGTGGGTCTCGACAGATGGGGGTTGAGGGTTGGGGGGCGCCATTGTGAGGCTGTTTAAAGGACCTGGGGAGGGCTTTGGGGTCACACGGGGATAGGTGTGAATGCGATGATATGGCGATGGTTGTGGAGGGGTTAAAGCCGAAGGGCGATGAGAAGCGCTGTTAAATGTTCGAGACTATGCAATGACTCACAAACTGTTTGGGGTTGCTCGGCTAGAAACTAATGCAGCTTATAAGATACGTGCACTGATTACTGTGTACTGGGGAGAGGAGCTGTCTTGAGTGATGTCGGCAAGAAATGGTGCGATCGCAAGAAACCGCCGCGCCAAACGGGGATTGTTCGGGAGTTCAAATAACTGGGCCACTAAACACCAACGGACGTCATAACCCCAAATACATAACATAAACCGCTCAAGTCTTCGAGTTTGGATCTCACATCAACAGGGAAAACAAACTAAGGACAGCGACGTCGCCCCGTCGATGGAAGCGGTTAGAATTCAAATCATCTCCATAGTATACACCAAACCTAAGCTCCAAACAACACTCAAAAGACAACGCAGGGAGTTATTCGTACATCTTCTACCCAAGAGCTTGCACGCCGCTCTGCCGAAACAAAATGCCCGCAAAATTAACAAACCCCTGGCCAGACCTTTCCGCAGAACTGAAAAACGACCAAATCCCTTTCGAAAGAAACGCCGCCGCGATATGCAAATTTTGCCCAGCCGGGCAGATATTAAAAGCAGGTAACACAACTCGAATGCCGCAATCCCGGCGTTTCACTTTTTCTTCTTCTCCTCTTCCTTCTTCACATCCAGAGGGAAGGAGGATGTGCCCCGTCAAGGGATGGAGCCCAAAGTCGGTAAGCACCCGGCGCCTCCTGGAACTCAGCCCATACACACCCACTCTGCAAACACGCACCACCTCGCCGTGCGATCCGCCAGCACCAGGCCGCGCCAGACGCCGCTCTCCGAGCACTTGATGATCGTCTCCCAGGTGCCACCGTCGCCGAGCTCTTCTTCTCCCCCTGCCCCCGCGGTCCGGCCTCCGTTGCTAATACCCTTGCGCTCCTCCTTCCGCATAAGCCGCAGGATCTTGCCTCCAGGCGTCTGGATTGCGAGTTTCGCCGGTTTCTTGCTGCCACTCCCGCCCGTCGAGCTCGGATTCGATCCCGCGGCGCTTGAGCTTGTCATGCTCATTGCGCTTCCGGGTCGGATGAACGGAATCGGACTAGCTCCGCCGGGGTTGGAGGATGGCGTCATCGGCGATGCGGGTCCAAGCGAGCTAGGGTGTTGGCGGATCGCGAAGACGAAGGTGTTGTTTAGCGCTAGGCGTTGACATTGGGGTTGTACCACGTAAATATCGTGGCGTTGGGCGTGGGGTGTAGGATGGCGCGTAACGAAGTCATACGGCGGGTTCTCGCCCGAGTGGATGATGGGCAGCGCAAATGCCAAGGGGTGTGGGATGTCCTTGATGCTATGCATGAGACCGCGCTTCCCGGCATAGACCTTCAGCACACCCGTCCCTTCGTCGCCTGGTAGGAGGGCTTTGATAGTGTATCGCTTCGCTCCGCCATACCATTCTGCTTGGGCAAGTGCGCGCTTCCGCACCACCTCTCCTGATTCGAAGAAGTCTCCGTCGGAATCGCGGGAGTACCCACGCACCTCGACTTCGGCAGCCACTTCAACATCGGCTGGCACATTGAACTTGATGTGGGCCATCTCCAGATCCTCGATTCGAGTTAATGACGTGTTGTAATCAGCCATTTCGAGACCATTTTTGAAGTAGGGAGGGCACGCGCATGGCAAATTCAGAAGAATTTCATGAGCAACTGGCGGGCAGATGTGTTGTTGGGCGTGATGCTCGGGTATATGTGTCCAGCATATCTCGGTCGGCCTGGCGAGGAACCACCAGGGATCGGCTGTTGAAGTACTCACGCTTGAATACAAGCCACGACGTGGATTTGAGGGGCTTGCCAGACAGCAGTCCATCATCCGCCATTCGTTGTCGACCAAGACAGCATTCCACCAGTGGTTTGATCGAGGCATGATGCCAGTCTCTGGCAGCTCGCCCGGTGCCTTTAGGTAGCCACGCACGATTTCGCAGTGCAGGCCCACCGCGGCGCACATCTCTAGTACGAGGACTGCATACTCCTCGCAGCAGGCCCGCTTCGTTTGAATTACTCTCCGCGTGTCGATCTCGCCCTCGAAGTCCTCCTCCCAGCTTATCTTCTCTGATACCCAAGTGAAGATGGCTCGCAGTCGCTGCACGTCACTCCTGTACGGGCGGCATACGTATGTCGCCGACAGCGTTATAGCTGTAGTCGTAGGCGGAAGGCCGGATACAAATCGTGAGTTCTTGTCCACCTGGGCGAGGTTGATGTTGAGGTAGTTGGTAGGTTCGGGTATAGGCATTCCATCCGCGCCTTCGTCCCCATCGATACTCGAGTAGAGCTCATCTACGGGATCGATGGCAGGGTAATCCAACATCTGACATCGGTCCCTTCGCTCAACGCGCTCGTTCCGACTCAGCGAATTTGATCGGTTGACGTCGCGCCGCACCTGGACCCAGTCGATCCCGGCATTGAGCCCCATATCCTTTGCCGCGTCTCGGCCGTGTATTCCTGCACTGTGGCCGCTAGATATAGCCGTCATGCCGTTTGATATGACCGACCGGCCTGATGGTGATGGCTCCATGGAGCCGGCACCGGCCGTCGCGATACTGCCTCGAGTACTTGCTACACCAGTCTTGGCGGATTCTAGCATCCTCTTGATGAAATTCTGCTTCTTCGCCTTTGGCTGGACGAGTCCTCCTAGGCCGCTGATGGAATCGTCATGGAACCCTATTTGTGATTTTGACCGAGGGTCCCCCGAGGCGTGGCTGCTATGGTAGGTGACTCCGGTAAAGGGGGTCTCAGGCCGATCTAGATCTAGATCCCGCATGCCTAGGGCGCTCTGTGCCCGGCTGTGGTTCTTTCTAGCGAGGCTTCCTGCGCTGGTAGCACTAATCCCGCCAGCTGAGACTCCACTCATGAGGCTCCGGTCTGTACTCTCGGTTGCGGTGCTGCGATTTCCTGAGGAAGTACTAGTCGAATTGGTTTTGTTTGTAAAGGTCCGTCCGAGCATCTGTCGCCCGACCTCATATGCGGATTTCTTTTGTCGCAGTTTTCTCTCGGGCGGATCACGCATGTCCATCGACGATTTCGGCCTATCGTAGAGAGAACTCTTTGGAGGAGGTGGAGGAGCGTCGTCTAGGCCCGCAACGCTAGAGCTGTGCTGATGCATATTCCTCAGTCTTGTTTCCATGCGTTCCACGTAGTTGCTTAGTTGGGGGAGTGGCTGTTGGCTGTCAACATGCCCGTCATGGCAGGTCTGGTCCCTCGATGAACTGCCACTGCCAGAATAGGTTTCATAGCCCTCGTCTGGATGCTGGGCTATGCCCATTGATGTTTGTGGGCGATGCTGCTCTTGTTTCTTACGGGAGCGATGATTAAGCATATCAAAAGACTCAGGCGACCATGGGTCGAACGGCCCTTCGGGCGGTTCTGGAGATTCCGTCTCGCGGGGTACGCCCAGAGCATCCAACTGCTCCATCACATCATCCATGGCCTCCCTAAGCGGTGACGGTGTCAGCCCGTCTATTGCTCCGGGAGATGGCGGGCATGGTGATGGCATCCGGGGGGTATGGTAGCCTGTGGAACGGTGATCATACGACGCACCGGAGTTCTGGCGGGAGATATGCTCGGGTATACGATTATCGTACGAAGCATTGGAACCGTGCCTTGAAGCGAGAACGTGGCGGTGAGGCGGAGGCGGAGGTGGGGGAGAATCGGGCTCTTCTCGTTCTTGTTGTTGATACCGCTGCTGCGGTTGCTGGGGCTGCTGATGATGTTGCTGCGACTGGTACTCTCGTTGCTGGTATTCCCGCTGCTGGTACTCCGAGTGCTGACGATGATCCTCTATGCTCCGTCGGTACTCCGGCTGCTGACGATGATCCTCTATGCTCCGTCGGTACTCCGGTTGCTCTCGGTGGTCTTCTGTACTCCGTCGGTATTGTGGCTGATGCCTCGGTGGCGGCTGCTGCTGCTGTTGCTGCTGATAGTTGAACGACGGAGCAGGCGACGGCGCTCTTGAACCATAGCCGTGCACTTCGGGGGGAGAGGGGACCGGGCTGATTGCCTCGCGGACCTGGCTGAAGGAATTGGATGAGTTGTTTCTTGAGGTGACGGGACTGGGTTTGTAAGTTTCTGGGGTCTTGGCGGTGGTATAATGGGGTGCCTTCGAATAGGCTTCGAAGGGTTTGCGGAACGTCTTGGATTTCTGGGGCGCGTTTTTCGGACTGGGTGTGTTGCTATTTGGTAGTGGGCTTGTTGATCTGCTCATAGGCCTGAAGCTTTCAGGTAGAACTTCGACGAAGTTGGATGGGAAGAGTCCAATCATCCTCCTGTCGCGCCATAACCGTCCGGTCCACCATGACCCATCGCCGGCATTTAGGCATTCGATTAGATCGCCCTCGATGAATCCTAGATCTCGTTTGGACTGAAAACACGTCAATTTACTGTCATACTGCCGCGGGGACGCGAGGATGGTGCCAAATAATAAATCAAGTTCTCACCTCTCCTCCCCAGGAATACACAGCTCGAACCCAGCACGGGAACCGCACCGGGAGCGGTGGTGCTACCAAAACCATCTTTGTTTGGATTGGAGCGAGCTGGTGTTGATGATGCGAAACGGCGAGTGATTGGGAGCGAAGGCGCGAGTTGATCAAGTCCTCGGGATATTCAAACCTTCGCGGATCGAGATGGCTCCAGGCCAGTTCCACCTGGGCGTTGATGTGGTGATGTAAATAAAAGGCAGTCCATCCAAGGCGGCGGCGGTCAACACGCTAGATGGGACGGGGATAAGGCTGCTGAGGGGATAATGCACCGGGGTGTTACTCGCGTGCCCTAAGCAAAGGATGTCTCCAGGAACAGACCAGAGATAATAGCAATAGTTGGCGGGCTATAAGCTTCCTTGTCGGTTGACAAGCATTTGTCGGTCAAGGCCTAAGACAGTTTTTGCTGAGCCATCTGGCGGCCCAAGCTTTTGAGACCCTGGAGTCGGTTGATGGGGCAACGACTAGGGAGCCCCACCTACCCAATCAAGTTGCAGCAACAGGGATTCGACGTCATGGCGCCAATAACGGAAGTACCTCCCAATACTTCGCCTCTGTTAGGGTCACGGCACACGGAGAGACGCATCGTCGCTGATCGGATGTCCGGGCAACTTCAACATGTTGAACACCGCATCGAAGACATTACGGCGCTATTGAGGCTTTTCAAAGTAGAACTAGCTCGTATCGTGTCGGGCCTTGTCTCTGAGTACCCCATCATTCCAAATGAGGATCCTGCGTGGTGGCTGGCTGTGAGACAAGACCGATCAGCACGAAATAGGTCCGTCACTACTAACGGATAACAGAAATTGCGCTGCGGGAAGTCACGGCTAGTGTATTTCGCAGGGTGGTGCCGCAGGCGCTGAAGCACCTCGGACGCATGCGCTGCAAGGCAAGAACACACTGCAGCCAAACAGCAGGACTGGGCCAAAAGACAGACCCGCGGTTGAGGGCATCGTCCATACTACTCCTCCATACTGCTCCGCCATAAGAGCAACCCAGCGTACATTCCCGTCAAACTTCCAGAGACGAAGAGATTCTCGGGTGTTGGAAGTCTCACATTTTGCGACAAAAAGGCGAATTGGCGCCCGCTAACAAATGTAGCTAACTGCTTAAAAAACTACCCCGCTATCGTCCACTTTCCCCTGACCGGCGTAAACAAAGGGCCCGAGCTTCTCTGGCTCCTAGACAACGGGCTCCTGGTAACGCCCCAGGTTGAATAAGACCATCTCCGCCCAAAAAGGAGCCCGTCCGTTCTGGTTCCAGATTCCTCAGCCCTTCTGCGCTGTCGCAAATCCATCCACTTCTCCCTCCGTTCTCCCTGTTGCGCCTTCAAGCCTACCGGTCTGCCGTCGCATCTCTCTCTCCACCTCTATCTCTCACCTGTATCCTCTTGGCAGCCAGGCTGGAATCCCAGCACTTGAAGTCGCATCAGCATGGCAGACGAAGGTGTAGCCGGCCATTATCAGGTACTGGAGGAGCTTGGTCGTAAGTGCTTCACATTATGTACGCTTCCCTTAGTCAATAAGGATTGGCTAACCACGCCGACTGTTAGGTGGTAGCTTTGGTGTTGTTTACAAAGCCATCGACAAGGCAACAGGAGAGACCGTTGCTGTCAAACATGTGAGTTGGACAACATAGACTCCGA